>Ga0126384_10000733_pt1 | contig 18634 bp, 16 predicted proteins | sample PanSoiMetPlot_36_FD_92543 | JGI IMG/M metagenome (GOLD analysis project Ga0126384, IMG submission 92543) | Tropical forest soil microbial communities from Panama - MetaG Plot_36 | ecosystem: Environmental > Terrestrial > Soil > Tropical forest > Bulk soil | place: Panama | collected 2016-02-17 | reverse complement strand
GGCAACACAAATCCCGACATCATCAGGAGCGTTGCCGCGTATACGAGTGATTTCATTTTTCGAAGGTGCCTCATTGTTTCTCCTTGAGAAGAGTTTCCTTTCCAGAGCGGGCTGACTGGTTCCGCTGCTTTGGAACCACTTACAATTTATGTTGTCATTTTTCTTCGTACCCAAGCTCGAACCGCGACTCGGTCGTAGGTGTTGAATCGAGTCAAATCTGATTCAAAAGTTTGAACTCGCTCATACACGCCTCGCGGAGAATTCGCTCCGTCGAGTTTAGAGTTGATGGAGGAGGGAAGAAACAAGTTTGGGACGAAGGCACAGGCTTATGGGATGGAGTGGACAAAATGATTGACGAGGATATGAATAGGTCCTATCAGACCTATAAGTCCTATCGTCATATCGGTCCTACTGCTGTTTCACAATGAGTCCCTTCTTCCATTTTGCAATCTCCAGCCAATCGAGGTTGTCCATTACTCTGGAGATTTTTTTAATGGTCGGATCGTAGACATACATGCCTCTACTGGTTATTGTGAAAATCGGGACGCGGTATTTATCCGCAACCACTAAGTCTTCTTCTTGTGGCTTTGGACTTGAGCTATTTGGATGAGTGTGCACGATCGCGATCGTCGCCGGATGCCACCGGAAAGTAAACTGTTTGTGTTCGTGCGTGGAGCCCATATCTCTGGCGCTGTAGCCTCCATTTGCCATCTGAAGGATCAAGACAACGCTTTCCTCTGACAGCGTTCCATTACCAACGCGTCTCCAAGCCCTGGAAAATGAATCGACAATTGGCTGGTCGAACTTTGAGATTACGAACTCGGCATTTCTTATCGCTGCCAATTCGCTGCGCGTCCTGGAAATCTCGACGGCAGTCGAAAGCGAGGAATAGAGACCAGATGCGATATTGATGCAACGTGCGGACGTTGAGAGAGCGAGAACGAGAGCAGGCGACAGGAGGAGAAGCACAACCTTTTTCATGACCAACTCCAACAGGTCAAAGGTGTGCCGCGCTAAAACCTATGTCGCCTCACGCTCTTGCGCGGCTTTAACAGCGCACGCGTTCCCGCCCGAACGCGCGCTTGTACGCTGAAGTTTAGGTTGAGAAGTACCTAAGACGAAATAACTTTGGGATGAAAGCGTTAGACTTTGTGATGGTCTGACCGAAAAGCGTGACGAGGCTGATTTTTCAGAGCGGACGACCCAGTAACTCGTGCAACTTCTCTCGATAGGTTCGAGATAGGGTCAATTGAACCCCCTCGTTCAGGATTATTCGATACTCACCGTGGAACCAGGGCTGTAGTTCTGTGATGCGGTCGATATTCACGATGGCCGACCGATGCACGCGGATGAATTGTTTTGGATCCAGTTGTGACTCGAGGGCGCTTATGGTGTCGCGCAGCAGATAAGACTCTTTTCCCGCGTGCAGGCGGACGTAATTTCCCTCCGCTTCGAGCCAGTCGATCTCTTCGGCTTTGATAAAGAAGACGTGGCCGTTCATCTTGATCACCAGTCGTTCCAGATGCACAGGTCGAGTCTTGATTTCTTCAAGCGCGCTCAAGATTCGCTGGCTTAATGAATCAGTGCGCTGGCTGGATATGTGTGTCTTGGCGCGCGCTAAAGCCTTCTCGAATCGCTCCTGATCGAATGGCTTCAGCAGGTAATCCAGCGCGTACACGTCAAATGCTCGCACGGCGTACTGATCGTAAGCGGTTACGAAGATGGTAGTGGGTATGGACTCAGGAGGAAGCGCCTCGAGCACGCCAAAGCCGTCAATCCCAGGCATTTCCACGTCAAGGAAAACAAGATCCGGTGAATGAAGCTGAATAGCCTCGATTGCCTCTTGTCCGTTTGCACACTGCGCGATGATCTCAATTTGAGGGTCCGCGGCAAGCATATCGCTAAGTCGCTCACGGGCAAGAGATTCGTCATCTACGACCAAGGTACGGATGCACACCGAACCTGACATCAACTTCTCCTTTAACGATTCTAACGCCGGAACGTCGCTGCAGGTTCAATTTTGCGTAGATATTTGGTCGCGGAAGGGAATTTCCAGGATTACCGTCACACCACCGGTGGCGGCGTTTGAGAGGTCCAGTCGGTGAGAATCGCCGTATAACTGCTTTAATCGAGCCTCCGTGTTTGCGAGGCCCACGCCAGCCTTGACTATGCTTCCCGAATTGGATTCTGTGGCAAGTCCCGGGCCATTATCGGTAACCTGAACCTGAAGAGTACCATTAAGCCGACGCGCTTCTATGCCTATGCGCCCGGCGCTTGTGAGCGATGAAATCCCATGCCTTATGGCATTCTCTACAATTGGCTGGAGAATTAGATTTGGTAACCGGGCATCAAGCGTCTGTGGCTCTATATCCAGATTTACAGAAAGGCGATCTTGAAAACGTATTCGCTCAATATCCAGATAGCACTTTAAGAATTCGAGCTCTTCCTGCAATGTGACCTCCTGGGCACCCGAATTTTCAAGGGTCAAGCGCAGGAAGTCTCCCAGACGCGCAATCATTTTGTCTGCGGCATCCGCATTCTTATGGATTAACGCGGAGACCGAATGAAGAGTGTTGAATAAAAAATGAGGGTGCAACTGCATCTTCAGCGCCTGTAGCTGCGCCTGTGCAAGTTGTGCTTCTAAACGAGTTGTCCGAACTTCTCCTTCCCTGTAGCGCCGCTGATAATTGAACGAGTAACTGATAAGCAGAATAAGCCAGTAAATCATCGCGCCGTAATCGGTCATGAAATAGACGTTCATCAGCAGCTTGCTGAGCGAGAACTGCCATTCCGAATCGGCGACCACCCAAAAAAGCATCAAGTCGTGAAGCACGCGCGTTGAAGAGCCAATAAAAAGTGATACACCCAAATGTATTAGCAGACTGCGAATCCAGTGCGAACGCTCAATGGGGAAGCGGCGCGCGAGCCACAAAATGAAAGGAGTCAATGCGGCCCAGATGTAGGCATATGAAAGCTCGACCGCAAATATTCTTTCCCATCGGATGGGAATCTCTCGACGGCTATAAGCCAGATAAATCTGGCTTGTCAGGAACGAAGCCAGAACAGTCCACGCGGCCAGAATAAGAACCGCCCGAACCCAGCGACGTTCCAAAAGTCTGCCGGCAGTCATATCTGCGTTCTCACTGTACGCCAAGGTTACATCTTGACGTGAAAACACAATAGCACAATCCATCGAAGTCGGCTCCATTTTGCGCCTACTCAAACGGATGTGGAACGTGGCTCCGCCCCTTTGGCACATCCGGCAAAACTGCTTGTTCCCCTGAGATTGTTAGTTTGCGAACGGCGAGTGCAGCCCCGCCGGCGTACACGACTCCAGCATCAGATGTAGCCCTGTCATTCTCTTATGTACCAGGGATTCCTGTTAACAACATTGTGATGAAGCGGCCTGAGATTGTGACGATCCGGCTGAGTTGTTGATGAGGACGAATAACCAATCCTCATAATAGAGAGGCCTACAACGATGCGAATGGCCCGAGTTCACATTCCGCCCTGGTGCGGATTCAAGAATCGGGGTCCTCAATCTCAGTCCTCAATCTCAGACACTTGAAACCCATTTGAAATTACAATACATTCCCGCCAACCTGTTGCCGCTCGCGCAGCACGCTCTTTTCGAAGGAGGCGTCGATGGCTAACATCTCAAGTTCACTCGCACTAGTCATAGTCGCGTTGTCGATTTTCACTCACCCGGTTCCACCGGAATCAATGTCAACGTTGAATACGACCGATTTGTCCCGCGGGCAAAAAATATTCGTTGCGCACTGCGCACTGTGTCACGGGATCGGCGCAACTGGAGGCAGAGGGCCTGCCCTCAACCGCGCGGAACTGAGACGGGCGTCGGATGATCAGGCGATGTTTCGGGTAATTCAAAACGGAATCGAAGGAACTGAAATGCCAGGGGCATGGCAGTTGAGCAACAATGAGATTAAGGATTTAGTCGAATATGTTAGATCTCTCGCGCGCAATGATGCCGTGAAATTAACGGGGGATCCGGCGCGAGGTAAGACTTATTACGAGGGCAAAGGAGCTTGTACAACTTGTCACATCGTGGATGGGCGCGGCGGGAGTCTGGGTCCAGATCTCACCAACATCGGAGCTCGAAGAAGCGCCTCCTATTTACGTGAGGCTCTGATCGACCCTGGCGCAGCGGTTCCCGAGGATTTCCTTGTTGTATCCCTCGTCACCAAAGATGGGCGGCGAATAAGGGGCATGCGCGCTAATGAGGATTCATTCACAATCCAGCTTCGCGATTCTTCTGGCGCCTTCCACTCGGTTCGAAAGTCGGATCTTTCTGAACTCAAGAAAGAATTCAACAGCTCGCTGATGCCGGGCTACCGCGAATTGCTGAGTAGTTCTGAGATCGATGATATGGTCGCATTTCTTGCAGGCTTGCGAGGTCAACGATGAGAGTCAATCGCTTGTGGGTGAGTTTATTCTTTCTTCTATTGCCGACAGTCAGCGCCGGACAGGTTCCGTATAAGCGAATCTTGAATGCGGCGGCAGAACCTGGCAATTGGCTTACATACTCGGGCAACTTTCAAGCCCATCGGTTTTCACCGCTAAAGGAAATCACGCCAGAAAATGTAGCGCGATTGAGACCAGCATGGGTTTATCAAATCCCGGCTCGAACCAGATTTGAAAGCTCGCCGGTGGTTGTCGATGGAATCATGTACGTTACAGAACCGCCGACCAGGGTGACGGCGCTCGACCTGCGGACGGGCCGATCGTTGTGGAGCTGGCAACGACAAATGCCGATGTTGATCAGAACAATCGGATTCGGTCCGACCAACCGTGGTGTCGCCATTCTCGATGACAGCCTCTACGTCGGCACGCTTGATTGTCATTTGATAGCGCTTGACACGAAATCGGGAGCCGTAAGATGGGATATTAAAGTTGGCGACAACGCTACAGGGCATTCGATCACTGCCGCCCCGCTCGCTATCGACGGAAAGATCATCATCGGAATAAGCGGGGGTGAAGCCGGCATTCGCGGATTTCTTGATGCCTACGATGCCAGGACTGGCAAACAACTTTGGCGGCTTTGGACGATACCAGGTCCGGGGGAGGCGGGGCACGAAACCTGGAAGGGCGACAGTTGGAAGACAGGCGGCGCTCCGACCTGGGTTACAGGTTCGTACGATCCCGACCTGAATCTGATTTACTGGGGAACGGGAAACCCTGGACCGGATTGGAATGGTGACCCGCGTCCCGGTGATAACCTTTATTCATGTTCTCTGTTGGCGATTGATGCCACCACGGGCAAGCTCAAATGGTATTTTCAGTTCACTCCGCACGATGTCCATGACTGGGATGCGACTGAGATTCCCGTTCTGATGGACATTGAAGTTGGCGGGCGCACTCGCAAAGTTGTGGCGATGGCAAATCGCAATGCATTTTACTATTTGCTGGATCGCGCGACAGGCGAGTTTATCCTTGGCGTTCCGTATGCAAAACAGACGTGGGCTAAGGGGCTCGATGCGCGCGGCCGGCCAATTGTGCGGCCGGACACCGAGCCGACGGTAGAAGGCAATCTCGTGTGGCCGAGTTTGCAGGGAGCCACTAACTGGTTCAGTCCGTCTTACAATCCAATGAACAAACTGTTCTATGTGGCAGTGCGTGAGATGGGTGCATACTATTACAAGGGCGAAGCGGAGTATAAGCCCGGGGTCTTTTTCGCCGGAGGAGGAGAGCGTGCTCTCACAGGCGATAAGGCGAGTGGAGCGATTCGCGCGCTCGAGAGTTGGACAGGGAAGCTGAAGTGGGAGTTCCCGCTTCAGTCGCCGCCCTGGGCGGGTGTGTTGTCAACCGCCGGCGGAATCGTTTTTGGCGGGTCGGATGAAGGGAACTTCTACGCACTCGACGCGATGACAGGGAAACCTTTGTGGGACTTTCAAACAGGCGGTCAAATCGTCGCAAATCCGATTAGCTTCCAAATTGATGGCCGCCAACACGTGGCGATCGCGGCAGGGCATTCGTTATTCGTGTTTGGGTTGCAATAATGGGTCCCAGATCTTTCTCTGATGATAATAGAGTAAGGCGCAGTAGGCGAGAGCCTTGGCAATTTGCTTGAACCCGGAGGTGCATATGAACGTTAAGTCATGGATTTCGATAGTAACGGGCGTCATTGCATTAATCTTATGGATTGATTCAGGCTCCGGATTAGCACGAGGTAGTGCAAATCAGGATCCTGGTCCCGGTGGTGGATGGGAATACCTGATAATTCAAGGCGGAAATGTGAACCTTTCTGGTTCTGACGGAGGCAGCATGCGTAAAGAACCTGGAGCGTTCAGAAGCGAGTGGTATCCTCTTGAGAAAAATCTAGACAAGCTCGGAGCAAAAGGATGGGAGTTGGTGACTGTAGCAGGATCGCCGGCTGACCCGATTTTCTACATGAAACGCAGAAAATGATTGTCATCGAAAACAGGACGGATCGGACAGATAGGTCCTATAGTCCTAATTCTTCTTAACCACTTCAAGTTCGAAATGAATCTCTTTCCCTCTCGCTATTGCGTTTAAATACTGTTCCCAAAACTTGCGTATGAATCTAAGCGAGGGAAACCGATAATCGATATTTACCAGGAACTCCAGACCGGTCAGCTTCCATAGATTCAGCAAAGTAACTCTCGCCCTCAATTGCCTGAAACGTACGTCGGTATAAAACGGGAATACTGCGCTTTCGTCGGTGAGATTTCGGAACGAGTAACTGTTCAAGTGATTGCGATGCGTGAGGTCGGTCGCGAAATCAGGATTAGTCCAATGTGGTGCGACTAGTCTTACAAGACCACCTTTGCGAGTTATTCGATGAAGCTCCGACATGACTGCCATCGGGTCCCGCACGTGCTCAATCACGTGCCTCCCGATGACCTCATCGAATTCGTCATCCGAAAATGGATAGGGAAGATCGTCCAGATCGTGAATAACGTCAGCCGCCGTTTTCGGATTGATGTCCATCCCAATAGCGCCAGGGACTTTGTTGGCCCCGCACCCGATATCAAGCACACGCGGTCCACGCACATCTCCGCGGCGAACTTCTAGCTGAGTCTGGATATGTTGGGTCTTCATCCTTAAGTCACAGGCGCGAGTGTGAAAAGAACCGAACTTCAAAAAATGTACTGATGATCACGTTCTGCGGTTCTTGATCATGCGATAAGCCCGGTGAATTTTTTTCTCGCGATTCTTTCGCTTCAGATTCAGCCGCTCATCCATTCGTGAATCGAGATACTCGAGCTCGCGCTCAAGCTTCACATAACTCTCATATCTTTCGGCATCGAGTGTTCCATCCGTGAGAGCTTCGCGCACCGCGCAACCGGGTTCATTCTGGTGTCGGCAGTTGGAGAAGTAACAAGTGGCCGCAATCGACTCGACATCCGAAAAGGCATTGCTAAGTGAGCCACCCGCGTCCCAAAGCTGAAGCTCTCGCATCCCGGGCGTATCGATGAGGAGTCCTCCGCTCTCCAATACGATCAGTTCGCGATGCCTTGTCGTATGGCGGCCGCGACTGTCGTGGTCGCGAACGGCCCCGGTCTTCTGAATCTCTTCCCCAACAATTCGATTGATCAAGGTCGATTTACCAGCGCCAGACGAACCAAGGAACGCTACCGTCACTCCCCTTACCACGTACTGTTCCAAGGCATCCAGCCCTTGACCTGAAACCGAGCTGATTGCATGAACCGGAGTCCCGGGCGCCACCGATTGGGCACCGATGATCTTCTCATCAACGTCTTCACACAAATCAGCCTTGCTGAGAATTACAACCGGCGCCGCATTGCTTTCGAACGCCGATAAAAGATAGCGCTCTAAGCGCCGGAGGTTGTAATCGTGATCGAGCCCCTGGAGGATAAAAACAGTATCAACATTCGCTGCGACGACCTGCTCTTCGGTGGTTGCGCCTGCTATTTTTCGCGAAAACTTGCTTTGTCGCGGCAGGACGGCTTCAATTTGAACGGAACCTCCGCTTTCACCACACGAAACCGAGACCCAGTCGCCGACAGCCGGGAAATCTGAGGCGCCTTCGCTCTGGAACCTCAGCTTACCTCGGATCCGAGCGCTCACCTCTCCCTGCTCACAATAGAGCTTGTATGAACCCCGATGCTCGACCGCAACCCTGGCGGGAAAGTGACCCAGATCACGATATTGTTGAAAGGCGCTTTCGAAGATATCACGCCAACCAAGTCCACTGAGGTCGTACATATGAAAATTACTTTTTGGACGCCGTCTTGGAGGCTCGCTTTGTTGCGGGCTCAGCAAATCGAGAGCCGGCGAACGCGGTGAATCCTGGAAATCGGGCGGTCGTTCCAAGCTCCTCCTCAATCCGGAGCAGCTGATTATACTTTGCGATCCGATCCGTTCGGCTCGCTGATCCCGTTTTGATTTGTCCTGCGTTCGTCGCAACCGCAAGGTCAGCGATAAAGGTGTCTTCGGTCTCACCAGAGCGATGCGAGATCACACACGTATATCCATGGCTCTTCGCCAACTCAATCGTATCCAGCGTCTCGGTGAGTGTGCCTATTTGATTGACCTTAATCAATATTGAGTTCGCCACTTTCTCTCGTATCCCACGGGCGAGGTATTCAGTATTCGTTACGAATAAATCGTCGCCGACAAGTTGGATACGCCCTCCCAATTCGCTAGTGAGGCGAGCCCAACCCGTCCAATCGGACTCAGCAAGCCCATCCTCTATTGAGATGATCGGGTATTGATCGACCCAGTTTGCATATAGGTTCACCATGTCTTCCGAAGACATTCGCTCGCCAGTCGACTTCTTGAAAACATATACGCCCTTTTCATAAAACTCGCTTGAAGCGGGATCAAGTGCGATCGCGATTTGCTCTCCGGGCTTGTAGCCGGTCTGAGTAATGGCTTCCAGAATTGCTTCAATCGCTTCTTCATTCGACTTCATGTTTGGGGCAAATCCGCCTTCGTCGCCGACCGATGTTGCCTGTCCGCGCTTCTTGAGGACGGCTTTCAGGGAGTGGAACACTTCTGCGCCTGCACGCACTGCTTCAGCGAAGGATGGCAACCCGCCAGGGACAATCATGAACTCCTGGAAGTCCACGTTGTTATCGGCGTGCGCACCGCCGTTCAAAACATTCATCATCGGTACAGGAAGAGTTCTGGAGCCGACGCCACCCAGGTACAAGAACAGTGGTAAATCCAACGCCTCGGCAGCCGCGCGCGCGGTCGCAAGCGAGACCGCCAAAATGGCGTTTGCGCCTAGTTTGCGTTTGTTTGGAGTTCCATCGGCCGACAGCATTGCGAGATCAACATCCGCTTGCATCAAAGCGTCTCGTCCGATTATGGCTTTGGCGATCGCCGAGTTAGCGTTGGCAACGGCTTTGAGCACTCCCTTTCCGAGGTAACGTTTCTTATCGGAGTCGCGCATTTCCAGGGCTTCGTTTTGGCCGGTCGAAGCGCCGGAGGGAACAGCGGCGCGCCCGACGATGCCGCTTGCTAGTGTGACTTCGGCTTCAACTGTTGGATTACCTCGAGAATCAAGGATTTCGCGCGCAAGAACGCTTTCAATTAATGTCATAGTGATTCAGGTATGCCAGCTATTCACATCTGCCGGCCGTGTTTGGTCATATGGTTGACGCAGCTCGGCGTGTTTAGTCAAGTGGTACACGTAAGCTCGTCCTGACTGCGAAAATCTCGTTTGTTAATGCGGCTAATGATAGCCGAGTGAGTGGGTGCTGTCACTTCGACAGGCGTTTTGAATCTGGAATTTGAAATCTGGAATAATCTGGAATTTTGAAATTTTATTTGAAATCTGGAATTATCTGGAATCTGAAATTTGAATTCTGTCGCTGAAATCCTGCCGCTTGCGTGACTATCATCGAATCGTTACCTTGTGAAAGAGTAAGCTCCTGCTTCGCAAGCGTAAAAAGCCGGGAAGGCTTTGTCGCGCAAGAGCTGCATAAAAGCAAATCAAACTGCGCAGGTGTGCAATGGAGAAAAAAGAGATAACACTCGGCCATAGCCCGGATCCGGACGACGCATTCATGTTTTACGCTCTGGCGGCGGACAAGATCGACACTCACGGCATAACTTTCAATCACGTCATTCAGGATATCGAGACATTGAACAGACGCGCGATGAATGCTGAGTTGGACGTTACCGCAGTATCGATTCATGCCTACGCTTACGTCCTCGATCAGTATGCGCTTTTGACGTCGGGTGCTTCGATGGGTGACGACTACGGCCCGCTGGTGATTTCGCGAGAGCCGATGAGCGTAGACGAACTGCGAAGCGCGACAATTGCCGTTCCCGGGCTGATGACCACGGCGTATCTTACGCTTCGACTGTGCATAGGTGAAGTAAAGACAGTGGTCGTTCCGTTCGATCATATAATGGGCTCGGTCCAGCGCGGCGATGTCGATGCCGGGCTGCTGATACACGAAGGCCAGTTGACGTATTCCGCACGCGGTTTTCACAAAGTTATCGACCTCGGCGAATGGTGGATGTCGGAAACCGGCTTGCCACTTCCGCTTGGTGGTAATGCGATCAAAAAGTCTCTCGGACCGGAACTTATTGCATTAGTTTCAAGGTTGCTGCGGCAGTCTATCCAGTTTGGCCTGGAGAATCGCGAGGTAGCGGTTCGTCACTCCATGAAGTATGGAAGAGGAATGGCCGAATCATTGACGGACAAGTTTGTTGGAATGTACGTGAATGATTATACGATTGACTACGGCGAACGGGGACGTGAGGCAGTGAGGTTGTTGTTGGAGCGCGCGCATGATGCCGGGATTATTCCACGACCGGTGCGACTGGAGTTCGCGTAACCGCCAATCGAGCAAGGTTGTTAGGCGTTTCGTTTGATTATTGCGTTCGTCGAGTAATGTTCAACTTATTGTCTAAATTTCTTTAGCAACTCTCGAGCAATGATCATTCTTTGGATTTGATTGCTTCCTTCGACGATTTGGCCGATCTTTGCCTCACGCATCAAAGCCTGAACAGGATAATCTTCGCTGGTGCCGTAGCCTCCATATATCTGGACTGCATCGGTCGTCACCTTCATAGATGTGTCGGTCGCCAGCAGCTTGGCCATTGATGCTTCAATGTTAAAAGGCAATCCGCGATCGCGCAGCCAAGCAGCTTTTTTCATAACCAAACGAGCAGCCTCAATCGCAGCAGCCATATCGGCGAGCATAAACTGGATGCCCTGAAATTCCGATATAGTCTGACCAAAAGCTTTTCTTTCGGTGGAATAACGAAGTGCGTGCTGGAAGGCTTGCTGGGCGGTGCCAATCGACGTTGCGGCAACCGTGATCCGACCGGAATCCAGCGCGGTCATCGCGACTTTGAAACCTTCTCCTTCTCGGCCAACCAGGTTTCCCTTAGGGATTTCGCAGTCCTCGAAGAACACTTCACGAGTGTGATGCGGCAGTCCCATTGGTCGTTCCCGTTTTCCGAACGCAAGTCCGGTGGTCCCCTTTTCAACGATGAACGAGCTTATGCCTTTCGCGCCCTTACCTTTTTCGGTGACGGCCATAACGATGTACAAATCCGCTTCGCCGCCGTGGGTAATCCAAATCTTCTGACCACGAAGAATGTATTTGTCGCCCCGAAGCTCGGCTCGTGTGCTGATATTTGCTGCATCGGAGCCGGCGTGTGGTTCAGTGAGTGCGAACGCTCCCAAGAGTTCGGCGCGAGCCATCGGAGGGAGATATTTTCGTTTTTGAGCATCTGTTCCGAAATGATTGATGATCAGCTGTGGCAGGCCGTGAACCGACAGCACGCTACCCAAATGGCTGCCCAGCCGCGAAAGCTCCTCGAGCACCGTGATGTATGATGAGTAATCAAGGCCTCCGCCGCCGAATTCCGTTGGGAAAGGGATCGCTGCGAGACCGAGTTCGCCAAGCTTGCGAAAGAGCGGCCAGGGAAATTCCTCGTAGTTGTGTTTCTCCCAGTAAGGTTTGACCTCACGGGTCACGAAGTCTTCAACCAGCCTTCGAAGCTGCTCCTGGTCTTCGGTCAACGTGTAATCCATGTTATCCCCCTAAATGTAGCGGACTGTTGTAGCGTAGACTGTCCAGTCTGTGCATCGAATTCGCAGCGCTTAAACATCCCGAACCGCTGCCCGTATGATCTGCAAGGCTCGTAACCCAGATTCCAACTTCTACAGATGCGCAGACTAGACAGTCTACGCTACTTTGCAGACTAGACAGTCTACGCTACGACTTTTGCAGCTTTGAGTCGCTTGCGTTCGTCCTCTGTGAGACCGATCGCCGTCAACAGCTCTTCTGTATGTGCGCCTAAGTCCGGCGCCGGTGACGCCTCACTCGGAGGTGTCTCACTAAGCTTGTACGAAAAACCGAGTTGATCTGTGATGCCGAAGCTCTGACGGATCATTTCACGAGCTCGCGTTTGTGCGTGCTCAAATGCTTCGACCATAGAAAGAACCGGTTCGCAGCAACAGTCTGCATCGCGCATCGACTCTACCCAGTCGGATTGCGATTTCGACTTGAAGATCGCGCGAACTTCCGAAAAAAGGTTTTCGCGGCGTTCACCCGAATCAAATTGGCGCGAAACCAGATCCTCGCGCCCAACCTTCCGGCAAAAGTTCGTCCAAAACTTTGGCTCGAGCGCGCCCAGCGTCATGAATTTTCCGTCGCCGGTTTCATACACGTTATAAAAAGGATATGCGCCGGACAATACATACTTGCCGCCAACTGGAATCGTCGCGCCGGCGAAATGATGAGCGGCCGGGATAGGCAGCATCGAAAGCATCACATCGAACATCGATACATCTACGTACTGACCCCGGCCAGTTCGTTCTCGCGCCAGCAATGCTGCAAGTATCGCAAAACCAGCGATCATTCCACCCGCCAGATCAGCTACCTGGACTCCAGGAATCACTGGTCTTCCGGAGTCATCGGTTGTAAGCCCGAGCACTCCTGAAAGTGCAAGATAATTGAGATCGTGCCCGCTGCGTTCTCGATGTGGCCCATCCTGCCCGAAGCCGGTTAAGGAGCAGTAAACGATTCTTGGATCTATTTCTGCCAGTGTGTCGTAATTAATGCCCAGTCGATCAACGACGCCGGGCCTAAACTGCTCTAAAACACAGTCCGCAGTTGAAGCCAGTTTGAGGAAGACGTCTCGTCCTTCGGCGTTCTTCAAATCGATTGCGATTGACTTCTTGTTTCGATTGACCTGATTGAACGGAGCGCTCTCGCCGTTTACCATTGGCGGACTTCTGCGTGTCGGATCTCCAACTACCGGCTCCTCGACCTTTATTACTTCGGCACCCAGATCGGCGAGCATCATCGAACAGTACGGTCCCGGTAGCATGCGCGATAGATCCAGTACTCTAATGCCTTCCAATGCGCTAGTCATAAAAAGTAGTTCGTTGGCCAATTCAATTCTGAAATAATCGGCACCAATCCTACGACGGCTGATTACAACATCGCAATATGTAAAACTGTGTTGCGGGGCCCTAGCTTGCAACCCATTGAGCCTGTGTGCAAGATGAATGGTTCGTCATGAAGAGCCAATTTTCATTTGAGAAGATTGCCGGCGATAAGTCGACGCAGGCCCGAGCGGGCCGTGTAACGACCGCTCACGGTTCGTTTGATACTCCTGCATTTATGTTGGTCGGCACGCAGGGCACCGTTAAAGCGCTAACACAGCAGATGCTCGAGTCAGCTGGCGCTCAGATTATCCTGGGGAACACATATCACCTTTACCTGAGGCCTGGGCATCGGACGATAAATCGAGTAGGCGGATTGCATCGATTCATATCGTGGGAACGTCCCATCTTGACCGACAGCGGGGGATTTCAGGTCTTTAGCTTAAATGAGCTCCGCAACCTTACCGAGGAAGGCGTGCTCTTCCAGTCTCACATTGATGGCTCAACACATTTTCTATCGCCTGAGAAATCTATGGAGATTCAAGCGGCGCTCGGCTCGGATATTGTTATGGCATTCGATGAATGCACACCGTTTCCGGCAACTCGCGATGAAGCGAAGTTGTCTCTGGATCTGACGCGCCGCTGGGCAATCCGGTCCAAAATGAAGCTGCATGAGCTTCACAATGAGCCGGCATCTTTAGAAGAGGCCGGAATTGCCATTGCGAATCAAACACAGGCTCTATTTGGAATAATCCAGGGCAGCACGTTTCTGGATCTTCGCGAAGAGAGCCTTGAAGGTCTGATCGACATAGGTTTTGACGGGTACGCGATAGGAGGTCTGTCTGTTGGCGAGGAAAAGGACGCAATGTTCGAAGTCGTTTCGCATGTCGCGCCGAAAATGCCCGAAGATCGGCCCCGTTATTTGATGGGCGTTGGTTCACCCGAGGACATTATCGAGGCGGTCCGCCTTGGGGTAGATATGTTTGATTGCGTCTTGCCCACCCGCAACGCCCGCAACGGTCAGCTTTTCACCAGCTGCGGAAAACTTAACATAAAGAATGCCAGGTATAAGGAGGATTCAGCGCCGATCGACGATGCGTGTGGCTGCGGGGTTTGCGCGCGTTACTCGCGAGCCTACTTGCGGCACCTATATATGAGCGGGGAAATACTCGGATCGGTACTGAGCTCGCTACACAACGCCTGCTTCTACCTTGACATGATGTTCTCCATAAGGCAAGCTATGAAGCTTGGCACTTATAAAGAATTTAGTGATTCTTTTCTGAGCGGACTAGCACGCGGACAGGACTGAGCCTCACCAAGGATTTCGGACCGCAGCCCCCGCGGGCGGAACCTCCCACTGAAGTGCCAACAATTACTCAATGAACATAAAAGTGTATCTGGGTTCTTTGGCTTTTCTTCAGGGGGGAGGAAGCGCTACAGGCGGATTGATAGGGTTACTGCCCTTCATTCTGATCTTTGTCATCTTCTATTTCCTGTTAATCCGTCCCCAACAAAAGAGACAGCGGCTGGCTCAGCAGGAACGAGACGGCATGTTGAAGGCGCTCAAGGCCGGCGACAAAGTTGTCACCACCGGCGGAATCTACGGAACGATCGTTGCAGTCCGCGAGAAGGACGATACGGTTCAGTTGAGAATTGCGCAGTCGGTGTCTGTCGAGGCTGAACGCAGCTCGGTCGCTCGATTGCAGTCATCCGAAAAAGATGTCGAGGCGAGTAAGTGAGTTCCGCGTTCGGACTCAGTTCTTTATCGAAGTTAATTAACGTCAATTGACGATTTTCTTAGGTGACGCAGTATGCACAGCAAAATTAGAAATCGGGTCATTATCATATTGGTTGTGACGATAGCCGGACTGGCGATCGTCTTCAAACCGCACCATAAGCCCGGCATTAAGGACTTCACGAGTTGGTCCCAAATCAAACAGAACCTGGCTGAAAACATCCATCTTGGGCTCGATCTGCGTGGCGGCAGTCACCTTGTCATGCAGGTGCAAACCGATGAAGTGATTCAGAAAGTTACCCAGCGCAACGCCGAAGTGGCCAGAACAAAGCTCCAGGAAAAGAACCTGCCGTTCAACAATATCAATGGGGATACGGCGGGCAAGGTGGTTGTTGAGTGCCCGGATAACACGAAGAATTCGGATATAGTTCGAGAACTCGAGGCAGACTTTGGCTCCGATTGGAGTATGTCTGAGAAGGGCAACACCGTAACTGCATCCCTCTCAGATACGAAACAAAATGAGTTGCGTGATCGGGCGACTGAACAGGCGAAGGCAATTATAGAGAATCGGGTCAATGCCTTCGGTGTGACTGAACCTACGATACAACGACAGGGTGGGGAAGGCACTTATCAGATAGTTATTCAGATGCCCGGCGTGGATGATCCCGAGCGTGTCAAAAACACCCTCAATGCAGACTCGAATCTTGAGTTGAAGTTAGTGGCTAAGGGTACATCGATCCCGTATCCGACAAAAGAACAGGCAGAAACCGCCGCCAAGTCCCAACCGCCAGGAACAGATCCTTACACCGCCCAATATGAAACGGTCTTCTATCGCGAGAGACCGGACGCTGGTGGAGCGATCCAGGAAGGTTGGGTTGTCGTCGGCAAAAACCCGGTCATTACTGGGCTTGATATGCGCGACGCATCGGCAAGATCGTCACAATACGGTGGCGCTGCGTACGAAATAGATTTTTCGCTTCTGCCCGACGGGGCCAGAAGATTCGCCGATGCCACTGGCAAGCACGTTGGCGATCAATTGGCTATCGTGCTGAACAACGAGGTCAAATCCGCGCCGCGAATCAATAGTCAGATATCGGATCGCGGTCAGATCACCGGAAATTTCACGAAGAAAGCTGCGGAAGATCTCTCGCTGATCCTGCGTTCGGGTGCTCTTCCGGCGAAGGCTGTTTATCTGGAAGAGCGAACAGTCGGACCGTCGCTCGGGGCGGATTCAATCAGACAGGGCGTCACCGCTTCGGTAGCGGGCATGCTGGCAGTCGTTATATTCATGCTCTTTTACTATCGCGGTTCGGGCATCAACGCAGTGCTTGCCCTGGTCCTGAACCTGGTTCTTTTGATCGCAGCGCTCATCGTTTTTGAGGCGACTTTGACCTTGCCGGGAATCGCCGGGGTGATCCTCACAATTGGTATGGCGGTCGATTCGAACGTGCTGATCTTCGAACGCATACGGGAGGAATTGAGAAACGGGAAGGTCGTGGCTTCGGCGGTGGATGTGGGGTTCAATAAAGCCTTTTTGACAATTATCGACACGCACGTGACCACGATTGTATCAGCGGTCTTCCTGTTCGTGTTCGGGACCGGTCCGATTCGGGGCTTTGCAGTCACATTGGTCGCGGGTCTTTTAGCAAATCTGTTCACTGCGGTCTTTGTGTCCAGAACGATTTTCATGTGGCATCTTAACCGCAGCGCGCGCGTGGAGACGCTGAGTATTTAAGGTGAGAGTTATGCGTGAATTCACGCATAAAGATTCACGGATTACGAGTCACTATGGTTGAGCTATTCAGGAATCCTAAAGTAGATTGGCTTAGCGCCAAGAAGTTTTTTATCGGCGTTACGATCTTTTTGTTGTTGATGGGTGCGATAGCCGTTCAGTTTCGAGGCTTCAACCTTGGGGTTGATTTCACCGGCGGAACTCTGATGACTGTTCGGTTCAAGGAACAACCGTCGCTTGATCAGATACGGTCTGCGCTATCGCTATCATCGGCGAAGATTGATACCACCAAGGTTACGCTTCAGCCGGTAACGAGCCGACCAAACGAGCTGATCATTCACTCGCCGCAACTTGAAAATAAGTCGGAAGCGGAGCGCAGGGTGGATGAAGATAAAAGATCGATCATTGGAGCTCTTCAACGACTGAATCCAGCCGGCGATATCGCGGCTGGAAAGGTCAACATCAATGCAGTTGATGCTGCCGGCATCGAACAAGAATTGAGGCAGGTGGATCCGCTCAAGATTCGAGACCAGTATTTTGCCACCGAACACCCTTACCGGCAGGTAGGCGACCAGATTGTCAACTTCCGCAACGGTCCTAACAAAGGGTTTATTCAGGATATGTCGGTGCTTCAAACCCTCCCGTTCGATGTAAAGGAACTTCCTGGCTTTGACCAGAATGCGGTGAAGGCCGTAATTCAAGACCGCTTTTATGCCGGCAAGATCGATTTGAACCTTGCTGGCCGAAGCGAGATCGAAGAGGCTCTGGGGCGAATTGATCCTTTGGGAACTGGATCCGGCTCCGATGTGTATTCGAAGGCCGCACAAGCTATCGCAGACTATCGACGAAACAGCAGTGGCGTGATAACCGACATTAGTCTGATTCAGACCCAGGATGTATCGGCGGAGCTGTTGGACAAGATGAAGAGCCACTTCACCGAAGGAAATTTCGCGGTCATCTCTGCAGACGTGGTTGGTGCAGTTGTGGGTCAGGACCTGCGCAATCGTGCGATTTATGTAACCCTGGCGGCACTTGCCGGAATGTTGGTTTATATCGCGTTTCGGTTTGAGTGGATTTATGGGGTCGCAGCAGTTTTGGCAGTGTTCCACGACATCATGATCACCCTCGGAATTTTCGCGGTTTTCCAATGGGAGATCAGCTTGACGGTGATCGCTGCACTGCTGACGTTGGTTGGTTATTCGATGAATGACACCATCGTCATTTTTGATCGAATTCGGGAAAACGTCCGTCTCAGACGCCGAGATAGCCTGGCTCAGATAGCGAATGACTCTATCAATCAGACCTTATCAAGAACAGTAATTACCGCTGGGCTGACCTTTATTTCCGTCGTTGCGATAGTCCTTTTCGGAGGAGAAGTGCTGAGAGGGTTTGCACTCGCGCTGACGATAGGAATAATTATAGGTACATACTCCTCGATTGCCGTTGCAAGCCCGATGATGCTGTGGTGGGAGTATGTAACAGGCCGGAATAAAGGTCGCGGAATAGCGGCGGAGGCGCGGGCTCGGTCCACCGAGCGGACCCTCGCGAAGGCCTGAGAAAAGGCGGTTTCGGCCGCTTTTTCGGATCAAGATTTGGTTGCGGGAACAAAGCCATTATTGCCGGTGTCTAATTGAGCTGGAAGTTTGAAAACTTCTTGACTAGATGGGAAGGCGAGTGTAGACTCAGCCGGTTTTCAGCCTGACTTACAGCACAATAGCGTTACTGGTTTAATCGGCTTTCCATGCTTTACCCGTCTCTCCAGAGAGACGGTGGCGACTCCCGTGGGGTAGATTCGAAAGCGCGC
>Ga0126384_10000732_pt1 | contig 18639 bp, 16 predicted proteins | sample PanSoiMetPlot_36_FD_92543 | JGI IMG/M metagenome (GOLD analysis project Ga0126384, IMG submission 92543) | Tropical forest soil microbial communities from Panama - MetaG Plot_36 | ecosystem: Environmental > Terrestrial > Soil > Tropical forest > Bulk soil | place: Panama | collected 2016-02-17 | reverse complement strand
TGCTTATTTTGTTGAACAGTTCTCGATCTACGGCTTTTTGCGCAATCTCCGTTGCAGTGACAATTCCGATAAATCCGCTCAGTTGAAGTGCCAGCCGTCCACGTTGCTCGAGAAGTTCTATGGACCGGCTCCTAGGCAGATTTGGAGAATAACACGACCACAATCGCTGCTGGTAAGGTCGCCCCGATCGAGGGACTTCGAATCGGAAGGCAGCCGAACCCATCTGCGCTGTCCTGTGGCTTCGTCAGAAATAAGTGGGTGGCCCGACGCGGCAGAGCGTCCTCAGGATAATCCGGCCTTGGCGACGAATTTGCCACGGATGGGACTTGGTGATGGTCCCAGTACCGACCTATTCGCGCACAAGCTCGGGTTTCGCCCGACTGCGCCAAATGAGAAATGGGGCGAAGATTTCAGCTGTCTGAGAGGACATCAGAATGATCGCTGAAACGCCTTCCGTCACGCAACTGTCTCAGGTCATCGCTCAGGTCACTGCGCCTTCGTTCCTGCTCGGTGCGGTCGCCGCTTTCACCTCGGTGCTGATCGCCCGGATGAACCGCATCATCGACAGGTCACAGGCCTTGAATGCAATTGGCGATGATGAGATTGCAAGGGCACGCCTAAAGGATGATATTCCGCGGCTGAAGCTTCGAGCGGCGCTGTTGAACAGGGCAATACTGTTTTCGATCTTCAGCGCAATCATCACATCAATGCTTGTGATTGTGGCATTCATCAGCGCGTATTTAAGCGTCGCGCACGAATACGGAGTCGGGCTACTTTTTATATTTGCCCTTGCGTTTTTTACCGCGTCACTGGTCAACCTGGCACGCGAAACGCGCATCGCGCTGCACGAGATGGATCACTACCGGTAAGCAAAGTAGATCCGTCAGGCGTGGCGTGACGGCCGATACCTCCTGAAACGCACGCAACTGACCCAGCAGGCTGTCAACTTTCATTGTCAGGCTTGGCGACGAGAAGGCTAACTTCCCTAGGCTGCGTCTGGCCGCACGTGCTTCGCCATCTCTATGGCTACTACCTCGCCGACAAGGGCACCAATGTGCGAATGATGCATGACGACCGAGATCCCCAGCGCACAATAGACTACACACGTGTCGCCGGACTCAATCGGCCACCGGGGCCTATCGCCTCGGCCAGCAATCTTTACGTCGTCGACGCCGACCGGCGATCTTGGGCATAGGGATGCCGCCTTCCTTCAGTGCCATCGCTTCTACCAGCAGCGTGTCGTTGACTAGCCGAGGGCGCCCAAGTTTGAGCCCTTGCGCGCATGGCAGTGATGCCATCGCGGTGCTTCTCGTCCATGATGTCTGTACTTTTGAGAATGACCGACAACGACGCGCGACTCGGCGTGTCAAGGCCTGGAGCCGGCCACAGCGCACGCCTCTCCGCACCCGAACCAATTACAAGGGCTTAAGGTTCTGGCCAACCAGATGCACCGTCCGGCGCGGGGCGAGCCAAATCCCTCTCGTTCTCCCAGTGGTACGGAGGAGGGGCTCGAAGCCCCACAGTGTTGCAGCTTGAGGATTTTGAGTGTTGCGCAAACGCCGCGATATCTCCAGCCGACCTCAGTCAAGGTCCGGGCGCGTCATACCCAGAGCCTCGGTTTGGGAGCCCGTCGCGTTCCCTGCCATCCGTGCGTTATCGCCGCGCGCGCCCCGCGACCCGCACCAACAAGCAAAGCCCAATCGTGGCCTCCAGATGTTCCAGCATTCCGTCCCAGTTCGTCGCAAATATCGCACGTGCGAAAGAGCCTTCACAGAGGCGTGAGGATGGGTCATCTGGAGCATCGTCGGCTCCAGTGATAGGACAAGCGGCCATCTACATTGGCATGCGCATTCGAGGAAGCTTCACGGGAGGATTGGATGTCGAGGAAGATTGCAGTTCAGGTATTGGCTTTTGCCGCTCTGGGAGCCGTCAGTTTGACGGCTGCAGTGCATGCTCAACAAGCCGCGATGAGTTTCTTCGTCACCAGCGCTGGCAAGGGCGACGGCGCTAACCTCGGCGGCCTCGAGGGAGCCGATGCCCATTGCGCGGCGCTCGCCAAGGCGGCGGGGGCCACCAAGACGAGTTGGAAGGCGTACTTGAGCACTACCGCACCGGGCGGAGATGCGGGGGTAAATGCGCGCGATCGCATCGGCAAAGGGCCATGGCAGAACGCCAAGGGGGTTGTCGTGGCCAAGAGCGTCGACGAGCTGCATTCAGATGCGAACAATGTCACCAAAGCCACGGCTCTGACCGAAAAAGGAGAGCAGGTGAGCGGCCGCGGTGACGCGGTGAACACACACGACATTCTCACCGGTTCTGACCCGAGCGGGATGTATTCGACGGCCGGCGGAGACACCAACTGCGGAAATTGGACCAAGAACGGTGAAGGTTCAGCGATCGTCGGCCATCACGATCGGGCCGGTCTCAAGGACACGCGGCACATGAACTCGTGGAACTCATCTCACGGCACGCGTGGCTGCAGCCAGGACGCGCTGAAAGGGACGGGCGGCGCGGGCCTGTTATATTGCTTCGCCACGGACTGATTTAGATGCGTGACGTGATTGCGTGATTTGGCGCCGTTCGACCATTGAAGGAGTTGGCCGGCGCCCTCTTCACGGGGTAAACCGCTTCGCTCAGTGCCAAAGATCAAAGGATTGATCCTCGGCCTGAGCACCAAGACGCTAATCTCCAACGATCGACGCGTGAAACCCAGAAGTTCATTGATCTCGACGGCTGGGGATCGGACCACATTGCGGGTCGGCGTCCACCCCAGCCGGCAATCTTCTGACATCGGACGAAGCTATCCCGGATGCGGCAGCAATCGAGGCCGACATCGGCGACGTGCGCGTTGCCTCGGCACAACGCAACGCGCCTGACAAGCGCAGGCTCTCCAATTGCGCCAGCACCGTGCAGGCGATGGAAGCTGGCCTTGTCGCCGGAATTGTCTGAGAACGCAGCGTCGTACGGTTGCTTCCTAACACTTGAACGGCAACAGATACTGGCCGAACCACATGCGCAAGTGAACTTCAGGCATGGCCCTTTGGTCCATTTGCCGCGTTCGCGCTGTCCTTTATAACGGGCGCTACATCGAAAGTTCGACGTGCTCGCCGCTCGGATTGAGCGGTTCCGCGCCGCCCATGCCTGTTGGCATCCGTGAGGGCTGGTCATGTCCGTTTCGACTCATCACTTTGGCAGCGGCAGCCTCGGAACTCAGAACGATTTTGATGAGCACGGCTGGCTGGATCTGGAGCAGCACGTTGACTGGGAAGACCTTGAAAACCTGTGGCAGGCTTGGCAGGGGTCTGGCCCTTGGCACGGGCTGAGCGACGGTTGGCATGGCGATGATCCGGTAGCGACCGACGCCGACGGCGAAGCTCATGACGGCATGGACCAGGAGCACCAGGAACACCAGGGGCGGCCCGAGCACAGCAATGCGCCAGATACCGAAGGGCACGATGACAACCCGCTAGGTGATCACCGCGGCCGCGGCCATGGTGGCGAGGCAGGCGATCCTGCTGCTGCTCCAGACCCTGAAGCCCACGAGCACCACCATCAGCAGGCGTTAGCCGACGAGGCGCAGCACGACGAAACCGAAGCCAACGACGTCGATGGGGTCAACGAAGCTCACGACGGCGCGGACCACGAGCACCAGGGTCAGCCCGAGGACACCAATGCGCCAGACACCGAAGGGCACGATGACAACGACCAAGGTAATCACCACGGCCGCGGCCAGGGCGAGGAGGCAGGCGATCCCGCTGCTCCAGACCCTGAAGCCCATGAGCACCACCATCAGCAGGCGTTAGCCGACGAGGCGCAGCACGACGAAACCGAAGCCAACGACGTCGATGGGGTCGACGAAGCTCACGACGGCGCGGACCACGAGCACCACGGCCAGCCCGAGAACGACAATGCGCCAGATGCCGATGGGCACGATGGCGACGACCAGGGTGATGACCAGGGCCCCGGCCATGGCGACGAGGGAGGCGATCCTGGCGCTGCTTCAGACCCCGAAGCCAATGAGCACCACCATCAGGACGAGGCGCAGCACGACGCCAACGACGCAGAGGACGAAGCTCACGACGGCGCCGACCACGAACACCAGGGCGGGCCCGAGGACGCCAATGCGCCAGATGCCGAAGAGCACGATGACGACGAGCAAGGTGGTCATCACGGCCGCGGCCATGGCGGCGAGGGGGGCGATCCGCCGGCTGCTTCCGAAGCCAATGAGCACGACCATCAGCAGGGGTCAGCAGACGAGGCACAGCACGAGGAGACCGAAGGCAACGACGCCGCTCACGACGGCGCGGAGGATGCGAACGCGCCAGGTGCCGAAGATGGCAACGAGCACGGTGGTCACGGCGGGACCGACACTTGTGAAGCCGGTCAGGGCGACGTCGCCAGCATGTGGAACGACAGCTTCCTACCCTGGAGTGAGATGTCCGCCTGGGAGGATGTCAGGGCCAGCGGACATGAAGGCCCAAGGCTGGACATGAGCGAAGAGCACATGGGTTCCGTGCCTTGCGCTGACGACGGCAGCAGTTCCGGCGCGGGCGTGGAAAGCGGTTGGCACGGAGAAGACGGTTCCGATCAGGCCGGATGTCCGCCATCTCTGGTGGACCATTGGCTTGTGTAATCGCTGAACAAACGATTTCTACGCAAGGGGGGCGGGCACTGCTGTGGCGCATGAGCGGGCGCGTCGCTTGGAGCATACGGGAGATTTTGCGCGCGAACCGTTAGGGGCCTACGAAACGCACCGCGCCAAACAGTGACGCCACCCGATCCGATGGCGGCGAATGCCACCTTTCCTCTGCCAACAATGAGGCAAGGGCGAACCGGTTCTCGATGACTTGATCCCCCAAGGTATAAGGGGGCGGCTCAGCATTGCGCTGCAGGTACGTACTTCGACCTCAAGCGACATCGCCCTGCGCGACGGGAAGCGCATCGGTCACTATCATGTCCGCACCACAAGCCCGCTATATTCGTGGGATGTCATGCCGTAGGTCCACGCGACCGCCTCTTGTGCCGTCTGCATCGAGGGCGGCACGCTGAGCCAGTAGGTCTTCGGTAAACCGCCGGTTTCTGCGGTCCCGTTCACAACCTCAACCAGCTTGACGTCGGTGAGCTCAGAAACGAGTGTTTGCGGGTCGGGCCTTACCGACCAGAGGCGCCCCGCGGCATCCTCCTCTATCACTACGCCCCCAAAGTCCTGCATGCAGCGCCGATAGCCGTGTGTATATGCGTATAGGTCGATCAGCGAACGGCGTGCGCTGGCGTCCGGCACGAGCCGGATATCGTCAGGATGCGTGGTCATTGGCTGCATAATGAACCGCTTGGGGACTAGGCGTCCTTTCCAGGCGTAGACCTTTGTTTCGCGCCAGGCGATTGCTGGGCCGTCGGCGCGGTGCAGACGTCGCCCATCCGTCCAGATTGGCGGCGATGCCAGCACGACCAATTCGCCATCTTTGAGAACATGGGCGAATGCACCGCTCTCGCAGGCATCGATCATCGGCGCGCAAAGCCTAATGATGGCATCGACCAAATCATCCCGCTGCGGCTGTCTGTTGAGACCATCACTCCTTAGGCCCAACGCGCGCGCGATCTTCCGCACCCGGCCTCGTCCTGCCACACGCTGCCAAACCATGTCGTTGTCGGATGCCGCCAGCAGGTCGATAGCGACGGACGCTATTCTGGATGGGGAATCAAACAGACCCAGCAAAGGCATATTCAGAAGCATCATGGCCCAGTGATTTGCTCGCCCGGCTGCAGCAATGCGCGGAACAAGTGCCATCATTGACTTGAGATCGGCCATGACTTCGGCAAGCGACTCCTCGGCGCTCGATCTGGAACGAGTGAATGCGCTTGCCCAGGCGGTCGCAATATCCCACTCCGGTGCAAAGGGCGGCGAAAACGTTGGCCACATCGTGCGCAGCAACAAAGCTCCGGCAGCAAACGGCCAAACAGCGCCGATGTTATCGCTGCCGGCGTCCCAGACGTCATCGCTGCTGCGATACGTAGTTGGCGGCAAATCTATTGGATCGGTGATCAATCGGATCGGCCGCACCAAGCCTAGCATCGCCTGCCAGCGCTGGTAGGCCGCCGTGATCCGTCGTGCATCCCGACTCGGTAGACGCCAATCAATCGCCGCGCAGCGGTCAATGATCGCGTGGGCCCTGGCGCGGCTCAGCGCAAACACGGCGTCACTCCCACAACAGCAATGTGTCGCCGCTGCTATCCCATTCCCGTCGCCGGCGGACCCGATAAGTGCCGCCGGGGAGTGTCACCGTCGCATGTTCCTCGTGCCGCAGGTCGGCTGATTCGCGACTGATTTTGACTTGGCCGATGTAGAACCCCGGCGGCAGCTCGCGCGCCAACGCCTCGTCGCGAAACAGCGTTACCCCACCACGGTAGAAGGCATGGGCATGGCCGGTCAGTTCGCCACGCGCCAGCGCCACGACGTGGTCGGCATCGGTGGACAGCGGCTTACTTGGGCTTGCGTCCTCAACCAGCTCGAGGACGATATCGCCTTGTGCGTAGAGTTTCCTCGGCATGTCTTTCCTCCTGGCCGACATGGCTCCTTCGCCATTGCAGCGAGCACACCGAATTTGCTAGGTTTTGATTCTCTAATTGATACTGGGATTACAATATCCTTTGATATTGCAATCCCAATCCCAATGTCAAGCGGGAACTGTATGGCCAGGAAGAAGCAAGCCAATGGCGTGCCAGAGAAGAGCCAGGGCGATAGCGCCTTGAAGCTCGTGCATTCGGTGCGAGAACTGACCGAGGGCCAATTCGACTACTGGATCAGATGCCTCAATCGAGCCGTCGAGCTCAGGGGAGGAGAGGCGGATACCTTTACCTCCGATGACCGCCAGATGACAATCTCCTACTGGTACATCCTGATCTACCTGCTCGAGCTCTACGCCGCCAATAACAATCCATTTGACGTGGACGTCGTCGACAAACTGGTCGATGGGATCACGCTGGAGCTTGTCTCCATGCAAAAGCTGTCCCGCGACCTGCGCGGTCGGTACAAAGGTGAGACTGTCCGCCGCTATGTCGGCGATCTAAAACGCCTTGGCCTGATTGGCCAGGACGGACGCGGCCCATTAGCGACCATTCGTCTAACCGCACCGGCGATCCGTGCCCTGATATACACGATCCGCCACTGGGTGGTTGAGTTCGGGAAACTTAACCCTCTGTTGCAGGAGTTCTTCAGATCGAGCAAGGCGACCAGCGATGCCGGCGCATGGCTGACGGCATCGCGCTGACTGTGGCCTATTGCACCTTGAGACAAAACTCAGCGCCTGCCGTCGATTGCTCTTACTCGCGTCGGTCGGAAGGATCATTGGGCTGGCCACTGTGTCCGTTAGGAAGGTGAGGACCGCTCACGAGACCGGTTGCACAGGAAACAGGTCTGAAGGGTCAAGGATTGCCGACGTGACTGGCGGCGAGGACCATGACTGCTCTGGTAACGGCCCACCAAGCCTAGCGTCGCACTTCGCCTATGTGCGCCTCCGGCCTTGGTGGTCAGCCATAAAATCCGGCGGCGGGTTGAGCGCTTCGTCGCCTGCGCCACCGATGATCGACGGGTTGACCTTGTCGACTTCGTCGACCTTTAGCTGACGGATGCTCTTGGCGATGTGCTCGGCCGCAATCGCGGCCTCCTGGGATGGGAATCGAGCGCTCCAGGCGCGCTCGGCATAGTCGTCGGCGACGACAGCGGCGGCCTCGATCGCGATGTTCCAGTTAACGTTGGCCATATCTTCCCCGCAACCACTCCCTCCAGTGGATAATCTCGCCCCTTCCCGCGGCGGCGGTGCAGTACCGGGGTGGCTACACATGAGGTCCGCATTCCCCGCCCAGTCAATCAGCCGTGCATTCTCAGCTAGCCGCCTTACCGGCTTTCGGAAGCGTCGATCGGCCCGCAGGACGCTATCAACTAGGGATGATGCGACCAGTGATAGTCACGACCCATCGTCACTTACATGCAAATGATAGGCATTCCTAGGTAATGAGCGCAATAGATTTTTTCGCACAGAATCAACAAAGCATGCATGAGTAAGGGTAACTTTTAGGACTATTGCTCTGCTTTTTGCAGCGATCCCAACTATCGTCTTCCCAATGCCACCTTCGTCGCAGCGACGACTTCCAGCAGGTTCTCGTGAATACTCCTTTCTGACTGCGGTGTTTTCATAGCTGCTGGCCCCGCCGAAGCGCTCACGAGAGGCTCTTTGCCTTGCGACGATGTGCGATAGTGGATCTCACCTGAACGCGGAGCATGTCTTGACCAATCCTGCCGCCTCACCGCTGTTCGAGTTAGCGGCGTTCGATTTGCCGAAGAACGTAATCCATGTCTGTGCGGGTGGGGAAACGCCCCCTCTACTCCGGCACGCTGCGTCATTCGCCTCGTATCTGAAGGACAAGGCCGATGGCATGCCAGGTCGGGTCGCGCAGAACCTGGTCGTCGAACGCGTCAGGGATCGGATCGGTGAGATGTGGCGCGTGGCACCCGGCGATGTGGGGTTTGTCAGCAATGTCGCCGAAGGCGTCTCGATGCTTTGCGAAAGCATCACCTGGCAAGAAGGTGACAACGTTTGTTTCGATGGTAACGAGTATCCGTCGATAGTCGTGCCGTTCGCTTTGGCTGCAGCCGGGGTTCCTGAGATCCGGTTTGCCGAAGGCGGAGACCCAAATCGGATTTTGGAGAAAGTCGATGCCCGCACCCGCGTAATTGCGGTGAGCTATGTCTCTTACCTCAACGGGGAACGTTTCGACCTCACTAAACTGCGGGTGAAGGCGAATGAGGTCGGCGCAATTCTTGCCGTGGACTACACTCAGGCGGCCGGCTATCTGCCGATTGATGCATCTATTGCCGACTTCGCTTTCTCGGCTTGCTACAAATGGTTGCTGGGCATCACTGGCTGCGCTGTTGCCTACTGGAACAGATGCCGGCAACCAAATTGGCGTCCATCGACCGGTGGATGGCACTCGCTGGCGAGCGGATCACGGCCGAATTATTCGGAGGGATTGATGCTGCGAACAGATGCGCTGCGTTTCTCTCGCGGGAACCCGTCTCATGCATCACTCTACGTACTCGACGGTGCGCTCGATTTTCTGGCCGGCTACGAGATTGAGGCCGTCCAAAGTCACGTTCAGGCATTGACGGGTGACTTGCACGACCGGCTATCGGCGGTTGGCATCCATCCCTCCACGCCGCGCGATCCCGAACGGCACGGCGCGAGCATCTGCATCGACGGCAATTTTGGGCAAGGGGTGGTAGACGAATTGCACCGACGCGGCGTTTACATTTGGGGAGGGCGGGGGCGTCTCCGCATTAGCTTCCACGGCTTCAACCAGCGTTCCGAACTTGATACGATCATGAGCGAACTCCTGCACGAGCTCAAAAGATAAGCCAGATGCTGTCCGAGCCCGGAGGGTGCTGGCATTAGTCATAGGCCTGACCTCCGCGTCCACCAGCAGGCTCGGCGTCCGCCAGAGTTCGCCTGACAATCTCCATGACCTTGGGCAGACCGACGTGGCCAGCGATGAGCCGATAGCACAGCCCATCGGCATGCATGCCGAACATGGGTTGTAGCGCTATCGCCAACTTCCATAGGCGTGCTCACCCTGCGGCGTTGGTCCCAACCGGGAGGCCACAGCCCCTTGCAAGGTACAGCGAAACTGCTCAGGGGATCCTTTCCCTTTCATGGTCACCTGAGGGTAATGCCTCGGTCTTCGATGCACTTCAAACAGACTACTGCCAGTTCCTCGTACCAACGCGGCAGTTGCTCGGCACCGCACGGCACAACATCATTCCTCGGAAGATGCCGCTTTTCGGAGAACGCTTCGGTAACAAGAACCCCCCAAGGAAAATATTCGCCATCAAAGGTGAATGTGATCTGCCTAAAGGCGGGCTGCTCACCACCTTCCATGATGAATTTCGCCAAGTCTGGAGAAACATGCATTCCTCCAGTTTGACTGCCGTGCTTAGGGCAGATGATCTTCATGTGACCGCCGCGGTGGTTGCCTGGCGAGGAGGTGGCCGGCGACCTGGGCTATGATCTGCGCAACCACGCTCCCAGGGCGCTGCTCACGCGCTGGAGCTGATGATATCATTAGCTCCACCCACTTCGAAAATATCTCCAGCGGCTCACGCATCAGCGGGGCAAGGCAACCTTGTCTGGGGCTGACACGCTGACCTTGTCGCCAGATGGTGATGGGCTCTCGCCCGTGGAACGCCGTCGTTTTGCCGACATTTGCCGTCATTGCGCCAGGATCGCCGAGCGCGGAACATTGGCCGGCGAACAAGCTGAGGCGCTGAAGGGTCTAGAGTGTCAAAATGGTGAGATGAATGATTATTCTGGCGCAAGCCTCCGACGGCAGCACGTGGATTTTCTTTGCCGCCCTCGGCATAACGATTGGGCTGGTCGCATTGGGCGCCTGGTTGACTCACTGCATTTGGTTCTTCAAGTCGTTCGGGTTGTTTCGAGCCATCGGGTCGCTCGGGAAGGACAACGTTGTTCAAAACATCATACGCAAGAACTGGCTCCGCTACTTTCTGGGCGTGATGGGACTCGTGGTCCCCATCGTCGGGATAATCCATGGGTGCTTGATCTGGGCTGGCGTTGGCGCTCGGGTTGGAAACTGAGGGCAAAAATGAAGTCGTGGCCGGAGGACGGTGCGCGCCGCGCATGCTCCATGTGAGTCGAAAGTGCCCTAATCGTCGAACTGAAAACCGGCGGCATCCGCGTCGGTTACCAGCCGCCGAACGCGAACGGCATCGGTCGTAAGGGGTCGCATCAGTGCGGCCAATGCCTCAAGCACATCGCGACCCTCCGCGTAGGCGCAGAACATGCTGCCTTCCGGATCATAGAAGATGCGGTCTGCGAGCGCCGGCGCCTCGGTCTGAACCAAGTAGCGCGCCACCCCCTCCCAAAAGTAGCCGTTGGGCTCATGCCCTACCTCCTTGATGTCCCCATCGACGGCGGTGGGCGCCGAGAGCAGCAGCGCGTACGAGCCAGGCTTGGTCTCCACCAGTCGCAGCGGATGATGCATCGGCCCTCCAAGGCTATCCTTGCGCCAACAATTTCGCTTCCAAGGGAAGGAAACGAGATTTGCGCACATGCAACAGAAAGCTGCAGCATCGGTCTTGCTCAGCGTCCCTCCAGGCTCGATGCTGTTCTCTATCTGGAACCGCGTGTCATGCGGCCGCGCTGATTGCGACTACGGATGCGATTGGCGAATTTTGGCGGTGGTCGGGACTGAGTTACGGCGGGCAAAATAGGGTCGAGCGTTGCCTAAGCCGGCAGACAAGCTGCTGTCGAAGCTTGCTTGACTCAGGCTGTTGGGTTTGTCGGGAGGCCGGGAATACGCATGATCATTCTTTATGGAGGTAAACCATGGCTAGACTGACGCCCATTACCAGCAAGGATCAGGTACCCGTCAATGACCACGCGATTGTCGACACCATCATCGATAGTCGCGGCTCGTTACACGGTCCCTTCTCGATGTTCCTACACTCTCCGGAGCTCGCCGGGCGCGTAGCCCATCTTGGCGCGTTCGTGCGCTTCGAGGGCTCGCTCGATATGCGCGTTCGCGTCCTCGCCGCCATGACGGTCGCCCGCGAATTCGATGCGGTTTATGTGTGGGGTGCACAGACAAGCAACGCCCGCCGCCAAGGCGTGCCGGAGGCGACGATTACCGCCATCCGGGAGAAGCACGCGCGCGGCGTCCCACCCGAGGACGCCCAGATCATCGATTTCACGCTGCAGCTGATCCGCGCGCATCGCGTGGACGATACCACCTTCAAGGCTGTGCAGGCACGTTTCGGCAATGACCAATTGGTGCAGCTTACCGGTGCGATTGGCTACTATGCAATGCTCGCCATGACGGTCAATGCCTGCGAACTCGAAGCAGCACCCGGCGCCGAAGTGTTGAAATCCTAGTTCCAAGCCTTGAGCCCAGGCGGTGCGCCGCATGCCAAGGCGACCCCGATACCGCTCGCCTGGCGCTCTCGCTCTGATGCGTGGGCTCCATCTCTAACTCTGGGTCGGAGCAACATCGCAGTTGTCCTCGCGGCTGGGTGCGCCCATACTTAGATAGTTGGCACTGAACACGAGGCGCGGACAGCGCCGAAAGGGCCGCGCCATGTCGGAAGCAACGATCACCGAGGTCGTGAAGGACAAAGTCTACTGCTTGCACAATCCGCTGCAGCTCGACGGGCGCCTGAGCGCCTACCCGAAGCTCGCGAGAGGATGGTCAACTTCCAACTGCTACGTCGTGAAGGAACCGGAAGGCGCCTACATGCTGGATACGGGCTACTTCGCCCATCAGCAGAGCGTTATCGCGCAGCTCGACCAGGTGCTCGACCGCAGCACGCCGCTGACGCTGTTTCCACTGCGCATCACAGAGTATATGTCTGTCGGCAACGCCCTCGCGATCAGCCGCACCTTCAATGTCCGCGAGTGTTATGCGACGACGATCGATGCGCTGCTCTGGCTCGACCTGGAGATTAGCTCTCCCAACCGCAAGTTGCCCGACATCGACAGCAAGGTCTTGCGTGGCGAGTTGATGCTCGACCCCTCTGGCTGCGGCCGCCGTTCCATGGTCGCCTTCAACGCGCCGATCCGGCTCCTCAACACCGCCTGGATGTACGACGAGGTTGGCAAGATCCTTTTCTCGTCCGACATGTTCACGCATGTGTGGAGCGATAAAGCGGAAGGCCCCTGGCTGATCGCAGGCGACGATGGCGTCACCAGCAACGCGTTCGTGCGCGCATTCTTATTGAACACTGGCTTTTGGTGGCTGGAGGGCGCGCGGTGCGCCCCCCTGCGCAGAAACCTGCGGCGGGTTTTCGAAACCTACGACATTGAGATGATCTGCCCCGGCTACGGGGCTATTCTGAAGGGCCGTGAGGCGGTGAAAAAGCAGTTCGACGTAATGGATGCGATACTCTCCGACCTCGACCGCAGCAAGGTCCGCCCCCGGTACATCCGGCGCGATCTCTTGCGCTGAGGGGCATCCCTAACACTTAAGAGCCCCCTGCATTTGGAGGGAAGACGATGAGCAACATGAGCCCGCTGCTGACGAGCAAACGGCCGATGCCACGCGAGATCGGATCTGGCGTGTGGTGGCTGGGCGACTGCCTCGGTCAGCTCTACAATGGCAAGATCTATCATGGCTACAACGCCGCACACATGGTGGTCGGCACCACGGCTGCCCTTCTCTCCGACACTGGCCATCCCAAGGACTTCCCTGTCATCGAGAAGCACATCGAATATGTGCTGGCGAGGAACTCCGGCGTGCCTCTCAAGTACCTGTTCCTGACGCATCAAGAAACGCCGCACTCGGGCGGGCTCGGCCGCTTACTCGCGAGATTTCCAGAGCTCGAGGTCATTGGCGACGTGAGCGACTACCACTTGGCTTTTCCGCAATTCGAACATCGCATGCGCTTCCTCGGTGAGGGCGAGGCAATCCAACTCGGCGGCCGCGAATTCCAGATTGTGGAGCCGGTGGTGCGCGACCTGCGTACCAGCAACTGGGGCTTCGATACCAAGACGCGGTGTCTCTTCCCGGGTGACGGCTTTGCCTACAGCCATTACCACTGGGACGGTCACTGCGGCATGGTGGCTGAGGAGGCCATCTCGCTCGACCTGGTCGATGTCTGCGCCGTCTTCCAGGAGCGGGCGCTGTTTTGGACCACGTTCGTTGACATGGAGCGCTACGTCGAGCGCATGGAATGGCAGATGAAGGAGCTCGGTGTACGTCTCGTCGCACCGAGCCACGGCCTTCCGGTGACAGACCTAGAGCGCACTTGGCCCGAGATCCGCAAGGGCCTGCTCGCCGGCGCGGGCAAGTTCGACGACATGGTCAAGGCCGCCCCCGAGGTGGAGGCCCGCACCAGCTGATCGAGGCACGCGCCGGGCGTTGCACACATCGAAGCCCTCCTGAAATGCGCGATGTTGGGATCATCAGGGTCTCAATTGCTCCAGAGGGGCGATCAGCATCACGGATGAGTTGTGAGTGCGGGAGCGCGTGCTGGGCGCGTCTCCCGGGGGCGATAGAGCGTCACCGAATCCTCCGCCTCATCTCAATCCATAAATTGACCGCGGAGGTCTCCAGACCTAGCGTATCCATCGGACAATCGACGTCGGAGGAAACGCCATGGCCAACGAGTATACCCTCGTCATCCGCAACGGCACGGTGATCGACGGCACGGGGGCGGCGCCGCGCGAGGCCGATGTTGCCGTCCGGGACGGGCGCATCGCTAACATCGGCAAGGTCGCGGGCGCCGGTGCCGAGGAGATCGACGCCAAAGGCCGCATCGTGACGCCCGGCTTCGTCGACATTCACACCCACTATGACGGACAAGCGGCCTGGGACGCGCACACGGCACCGTCGTCCTGGCATGGCATCACCACGGCTGTGATGGGCAACTGCGGCGTAGGCTTCGCGCCCTGCAAACCCGGGGACCGTGAGAAGCTCGTCGAGCTGATGGAAGGTGTCGAGGATATTCCCGGACCCGTCATGCACGAGGGCCTCAAGTGGACCTGGGAGTCCTTCCCCGAGTACTTTCAGGCGCTCGCCGCCAGTCAGCGTGACATCGACCTCTGCGCGCTCCTCCCGCATGCCGCCGTCCGCGTCTTCGTGATGGGTGACCGCGCCATCCGTCACGAAAAGGCGACCCCCGCCGATATCGCTGAGATGCGCAAGATCGCGGAGGACGCGGTCAAGGCCGGCGCCTTCGGCTTCTCGACCTCGCGTACCATCAGCCACAAGAGCCTCACGGGCGACTACACGCCGACGCTGCGGGCCAACGAGGACGAACTCGCCGGCCTCGCCATGGGCCTCAAGGATGCCAACTCCGGCTTCATCGAGTTCACCTCCGACTGGAATGAGCCGGACACCAAGTCAGAATTCGACATGCTGCGCCGCGTCGCCGAGAAGAGCGGGCGGCCAGTCGTGTTCTCGGTCAGCCGGCGACACGAGCCGGCGCGTGCAAACCAGTGGAAGGAGCTCATTGCCTATTCCGACCAGGCGACGAAGGACGGCCTTTCGATGCGTCCGGTGACGGCGCCGCGTGCCGTCGGCGTGCTGCTGGGCCTGGAGGGCAGCCAGAACCCGTTCTCCGGCACGCCCACCTACAAGTCGATCGCCCACTTGCCGCGACCTGAGCGGGTGAAGCGCATGCAGGACCCCGAAGTGCGCGCCAAGATCCTGTCCGAGGACCCGATCGCCGGTGCCACGTGGCCACTGATCCGGCGGCTCCAGTACACGCACATGTATCGCTTTGGCAATCCGCCCAACTACACGCCGCAAAAGGAGGAATCGGTCGCGGAGATGGCCAAGCGCCGCGGGCTCACGCCGCCCGAACTCGCCTATGACATCCTGATTGAGGACGACGGGCAAGACTTCCTCCTCGCGCCGCTCTCCAACTACCCGGACTTCAGCCTCGAAGGCACCGCCCAGATGCTGTCGAACCGCAACGTGATTGCGGGGCTTGGCGACGGCGGCGCCCACGTCGGGTTCATTGTCGATGCCGGCTATCCGACCTGGCTCCTGACCTATTGGGGCCGCGAGCAGAAGCGCTGGCCGATCGAGGAACTCGTGCGGCGTCTCACGTCCGACACGGCTGACGCAGCTGGCCTCGGCGACCGCGGCGTTATCGCCATCGGCAAGAAGGCGGACTTGAACGTCATCGACTACGCCAACCTCAGGGCCGACCGCCCGTACGTGGCCTACGACCTGCCGGCAGGCGGCAAGCGCCTGTTGCAGAAGGTCAAGGGCTACGACGCCACCATCGTCTCGGGCCAGGTCACCTACCGCCAGGGCGAGGCGACCGGTGCGCTTCCCGGAGGCATGGTGAAGGGCCAACGCGTAGCAGCTTAGGGCCAAACCCCAAGGCGCCGATCGAGAAGCGCGATGCCGACGGAACCGTCGCATGTCCGTCGGCAAGGCAGCCGCGTTGTTAACCGGTGGGTCTCAGTCGGTCCGAGGGGGCGAGACCTGGAAAGGATGGCATATGCTATGCTTGTCGTCTATGTGGAGTCCACATCTGGAGGAACAACAAAACCCACCCAACTCCAAAGCCATTGTCAGGTCACCGACTACACGACCGACGACGTGCTGTGGGAGATCGGCCCCGGCCTCCTGGTTGTGATCGGCACGATCGCTCGGGCGACCTCCTGCACCGAAGCTTATCATCGACCAGCAGGCCGACGCCGCCTGGTCCAATCTCCCGCAACTCGTTGTCGCCGCGAAGTTCCCGAATATGAACGCTCGAGGCCACCGGCGTCCCAGCTACTCGCGCGATGCCCTTTCCGGTTAATTTCCGGAGGTTCTATGATGCGGACGACCCGCGGAATGTTCTGGGGGCACCGACATCACCCGCATATCGTGCTCGTGGCGCAGGGTGTGGCGATGTTCACGGGCGGAAAGCAGCTGATCATAGGGCGCGCCGTCGACTGGCTATCGCGGCCGAAGCGGACGGAGTTAGGACCATGGAACTCGAGACAATCAAGGCCGGAAGCCTCAAGATGGCCTACATGGTGGCCGGCCCGAGCGATGGCTGGCCGTGTGTGATGTGCCATGGTTTTCCGTACGATCCGCATGCCTTTGCTGAGGCTGCGCCGCGCCTTGCAGCGGCCGGCGCCCGCGTGATCATTCCCTACCTGCGCGGTTACGGGCCGACGCGCTTTCTCTCTCGCGACACACCACGCTCGGGCGAGCAGGCGGCACTCGCTTGCGATCTCCTGGCGCTGCTCGATGCGCTGGGGATGTCCAAGGCGGTGGTCGGTGGGTTCGATTGGGGCGGCCGCGCATGCTGCATCGTCTCGGCACTTTGGCCGGAACGAGTGATCGCGCTCGTCTCCGGCAATTCCTACAACATTCAGAACATTGCCCGATCGCTTGAGCCGGCGAGCGCCGAACGAGAAGCGGCAATGTGGTATCAGTACTATTTCCAATCCGAACGAGGGCGCCGCGGGCTTGCGCAGAACCGCCGCGAGATCACGAGGCTGCTCTGGAAGATGTGGTCCCCGCGTTGGCGGTTCGACGACACGACGTTCGAACGCTCGGCCGCCGCATTCGACAACCCCGACTTCGTCGACGTCGTCATCCACTCCTATCGACACCGCTTCGGCCTCGTTCCCGGTGATCCGGCCGTGGCCCACATCGAAACGCGTCTTGTCGCGCAGCCACCAATCCCGGTGCCAGCCATCACGATCGACGGCGACGCCGACGGCGTCAACAGCGGTACCGCCCATCATGCGCCGATGTTCACCGGGCCGCACCAGCACCGGGTGTTCACGGGGGCCGGGCATAACCCGCCGCAGGAGCGACCGGGAGAATGGGTGGAGGCCGTGCTCGATGCGCGCGCCATAGCCGGTGCGACGTGATGCTGTCGAGGCGCCTCAACATCGGGCACGAGCGCACGAGCAGGAATGTCGCCGGCGACGCGTTCACCTGCCCGGCCGTCCCCGAAAGTGCGGACGGGAAGGAGCAAAACCTGCAGTCCTCGCCCCGCTCCCCACGCACGCGGCGGGCGATGAAGTAGCGCCGGGAGTCGCTCGGCGTCTATTCAAGGATCGATTTCTGACGAACCGTCAAGAACGACGGCCCACAGACCCCGCGAGGAAAAAGGCCAACCTCAACTGCCCGCGCGCAATCGCGGCGCCACCTCTTGGGCAAACAATCGGATGGACTTGAGCACGCAGTCAACAGGGATTTGGCCACCAACGTTGGGTTCCATGATGATCCCAGTCAGGCCAAGCTCATCGCGCAACTGCCGCAGCCGCGCGAGCACCATGTCCGGTGTTCCGTAGGCCACCCGATCCTGCAGTAGTTCGTCGTAGGTCACTTGCGACAGCCGTGCGGCGCGTTCCGCGCGGTCCTCGGCGCCGGTTGTGCCAGCGGCACCGACCGAGCTCGCAAAATTCTCGGCGAGGCGCCGATAGGCGCGAACTGTGCTGGCTTCCGGCTCGGCACGAGCCCGCTCGGCGGTTTCCGCAACGTAGATGGGAATCCGGATGTGCACTTCACGCTCACCCGTATGGCCGGCATCGCGCAAGGCTGACCGGTAAGCGTCCAGATATGTCGCAACTTGCGGAATATCGAATCCCCGTAGCCCAGTCACGATCGAGCAGCCCATTCGTCCCACCATCGGAAAGGTGTCCGCGGTCGTCGCGGCCACCCAAATCGGCGGGTGCGGCTTCTGGTAGGGTTTCGGCACCACGCTGAGATTGTCGCAGGAGAAGTACTTACCCTGATGGGAGAAGCGCTCGTTCGTCCAGGCTCCCAAAATGATGTTGAACGCTTCGAGAAAACGTTCACGGCTTTCGCCGTAGGGCACGCCGTATCCCGCATAGGCGCGTGGGAAACCACTGCGCCCCACTCCAAAGTCGAGTCGACCCTTGCTAATCTGATCCACTGTCGCGGCTTCCTCGGCGAGTCGCACAGGATGGCACAACGGCAGAACGCTGACACCGGTGCCGATCCGCACGCGCTTGGTGCGCGCCGCAATGGCGGCAGCGAGAACGAGGGGCACGGAAGCGATCGACGGGATGCCCCCGCCCATCGGATCGGTCGGGCGCCGGGGGCCAGCAAAATGGCGCTCGGCCAGCCATACTCCGTCTATCCCGT
>Ga0126384_10000731_pt1 | contig 18640 bp, 21 predicted proteins | sample PanSoiMetPlot_36_FD_92543 | JGI IMG/M metagenome (GOLD analysis project Ga0126384, IMG submission 92543) | Tropical forest soil microbial communities from Panama - MetaG Plot_36 | ecosystem: Environmental > Terrestrial > Soil > Tropical forest > Bulk soil | place: Panama | collected 2016-02-17 | reverse complement strand
GCACTCGATTTCCCGAATCCTCCGTTGACCGTGGGGCAAACGTACGCCGGGACGAACGGCATCACCTATACCTGGGATGGCACCGTCTGGACGGTGCCGCAGGGGGGGACGGACCTCTGGGTCATATCGGGCTCGACGCTCACGCCGGTCGATGTGACGAAGCGGGTCAACGTGCCTGGCCCAACGGCCAGCGGGGCGGATCAATCCCAGATACAGCTCGGCACGCGCACCATGAAGGGTCGCCTGCAGTCACTCCCCGGTGTGGATTGGTTCGGGCTCGTCTTCAATCGCTTCTATAACGGGACTGCCTGGGCGCAGGAGGACGCGACAAAAGCATCATGGGACCTGCAGATGGGCGGCTCCGATGGGTTCACGATTGAGCGCCAGGCCCCGGCGGGCGCTCCGACCACCTTGTTGAACCTCGATAACGCGGGCACCATGACCCTGCAAGCCGTCGACGGTCAGCACGGGCTCATGAACGTGCGCGCAACCGGGGTGGCGGGCAGCTACGGGATCGCCAGTTTCAAGGGCACGGGCTTTCGCGGCACGAACGCCTCGCCGACGCCGGCCGCGATCGGCGACTTCATCTGCCAGGTGACGGCCATCGGCTGTAACGCAGCGGGCGCGTTGAGCGAGCAGGGTCTGTTGCGCTTCCTCGCGGTGGAGAATTGGTCGGGCACGGCGCGCGGCACGCGGTGCGACTTGTGGCTGACAAATAGCGGGAGCACGACCGCCGCGAACACGCATCAATTCGCCCAGAATGGCGATATTACCATCTTCGGTAATAACGCGACGAAGAACACCGGCACGGTCTGGATCAATCCGTCCGATATTCGCTTGAAGAAGAACATCGCCAAGTACGCGCGTGGCCTCGCCGAGATTCTCCAGCTTGAACCGATTAGCTACACGCTCAAGCAGAACGACATCGACACCTGCGGCTTCGACGCGGAGCAGGTCCGCGATGTGTTTCCCGAATGCGTCTCGACCACGCGGATGAAACTCGATCCGACCGACGAGGAAGAGACGGACGATGTGCTCGTCTTCGACATGCATCCAATTCTGGTCGCGCTCGTCGGTGCGATGAAGGAAGTGGGCGCGCGGCTCGCCGCGCTGGAGGCACGATGACCCGTGAGGATTTGACCCGACGCCTCGAACTGCTGACCGACCGCTTGATGCGGCAGCGCCTGCAACTGCAGGAAGCGCAGCGGATGGCGCGCGACTGCGAAGCCGCGTGTCATCAACTGGAAGGGGCCATCGGCACCGTGCGGGAACTGCTCGACAGCGAGCCGGTCGATGCGCTGGGACCGAACGGGGCCGATCCGGAGACGCCGGCTGAATGAACACGATCAAAGTTCCCGGGACCGGCAAGGTCGCTGATCGTCTGCGCGACGTCGAACAGGCGATCAACTACGGCGAAGTCGTCCTGCCGTTCAATCTCGGCGACGGCGGCGGCGGTGCCCCACCGGTCACGCAAGGGGGCCTCTCGGGTATCTGGAACTACAAGACGACTGCCGGCGTCGCGGACCCGGGAACCGGGAACGTTGCACCGGATGTCGTCGGGGCTCCGACGATCTTCTGCTTCTCGACGCACACCACGGGCGGCACCGATATGCGCAACGTCTTTCTGACCACCCAAGTCGGGGACGTCATCCTGGCGCAGCAGCAGACGGATTCGACCAAGTGGGGGAAGTACCAAGTCCGTGCCGCGCTCGTCGATCACAGCACATGGTTCGAGGTGCCGGTGACCGTGCTCGCCACTGGCACTGGAGGCACCCCGGCGAACAATGCCGATGTCGTCGTGGACTTCAATCGCACGGGGACGGCGGCAGCGCTGGCGTACCGGCATGTGCAATCCTCGGCATCAACCACGTGGTCGATTACGCACAACCTGTCCTTCCGACCCAACGTGGCGGCGGTGGATTCCACCGGAAGGGAAATCTGGCCGGGCGCAACCGACTACACCAGCGCGACAGCGGTGCAACTCACCTTCTCGGCGGCGGTCGCGGGTGAGGCGTATCTGAGTTAGGGGGCGATCATGCCGACGATCTACGGTGCCGTCGATCTGGTGAAGAACGAACTCCGCAATGCCGTGATGCAGAATCTCGGCAGCGCGCCCGCGTCGCCCGTGAAGGGGTTGATGTATTTCAACTCCACCGACAATACATTCTATTGGTACGACGGCACGACGTGGCGGAGCGCCGCCGGGGCGAGTCCCGCGACCACCGTCACGACGCAGGCGATCGGCGATGCGCCAGTCGTTGGCACGCTCACGACATACGCCCGTGAGGACCACAAGCACGGCGAGCCCGGCTTCGGCGCGATCACGACGGAGCAGACCTTCGGGGTCGCGGGCGCTAACGGCAGCGCCGCCACCATCGCGCGCTCCGACCACACCCACGGCAACCCGGTGCACGACGATACCGCCCACGGGGCGATCCACCTAAACGCTCTCGCCGCCCCGATCACGTCCGTCAGCATGAACGGCCAGCAGCTTCGGAACCTCGCCGCGCCGACCCTCGGCACGGACGGAGCGACCAAGACCTACGTCGACAACGCGATCAACGGCCTCTCGTGGAAGGACGTGGTGCGGGTCGCCTCGACGGCCAATATCGTGGTGGCGACGGGGGGCCTCATCGCCGTGGACGGCGTGACGGTCGCGATGAATGATCGGGTCCTCCTGAAGAACCAGACCACTGCGGCCGAGAATGGCATCTACGTCGCGGCGTCGACCGCGTGGACGCGAGCGACCGACGCCGCTGCGGCCGGCGACCTCCTGCAAGCCGCCGTCTTCGTCTCGGAAGGCACGACCCAAGCCGATACCGCGTGGGTGATGACGACCAACGCCCCCATCACGGTCGGCACCACGCCGCTCACCTGGGTCCAGTTCGGCGCTCCAACGGCCTACATCGGCGGTGCCGGCCTCACCTTGACCGGCACGACCTTCGACGTCGGCGCGGTCACCGGGATCACCGTCGCAGCGGATTCCGTTGCGGTGGACACCACCGTCATCGCGACGCAAGCCTACGTCAACACCGCCGTCACCGGGATGGTGAAGAAGTTCGCGGCGGCGCTGACGGGCACGGCATCGCCAGAGGTCGTGACGCACAATTTGAACACCCGTGATGTCCAGGTGACGGTGCTGAACGGGGCGTCGCCCTACACGGTGGTCGAGGTCGATTGGGACGCCACGAGCGTCAACACCGTCACGGTGAGGTACAATCCGAATCTCGGTGCGGGTTACCGCGTCGTCGTGGTGGGCTGATGCCGCGCAGCTTCGGGCTCACGAATGCCGCGCCCTACGCGAGTGCCCCGGCGGTCGGGGCCGCTGGCGACACCTACTGGAACACGACGACGAAGACCCTCTACGTCTCCGATGGCACGTCGTGGATCGCGACGGGACCGGTCGCCGCCTCGGGTGTGACGGCAGGCACGTATGGCAGCACGACGCGGATCGCGCGGATTACCGTCAACGCAGAGGGGCGGATCACGGCGGTGTCGGAAGTGAAGCCGACCGCATTTTGGGGATGAGCGATGGCGGACATCTCCACGACGACGCCGACGACCGTGGGCGGCTTCTCGATTCCGTGGGATGTCTTGCGGACCTTGCTCCCCGACGATCGGTGGGCGCTCTACGGCGCCGGGTACGTCGCCATCGGGGGGCCGGCGGTCGTTGCAACCCTCACGTATCAGAAGGACGATGGAACCCTCGTCACGCTGGGGACGAAGAATTTTTCGAGTAGCGGGAAAGTCGAGATGGGACCGGTGCCACTGCGGGGTGCGTTCGCCGATGCGGCGGGGATTCCGCGCGAGGCGATCATCACCGTAGCGCTGCAGGCGCAACTCGCGGCGGCGGGTGCGACGGCGTCCCTCACCCGCTGGACGCTCTGGCTCCGGATGACGCCGAGGAACACATGATTCGCATCTACGAACTGACGACGCCGGAACAGTTGGCGTTGCTGGAACCGGAACTGCGGGACACGCTCGCCGAGATGCAGCCCGAGTTCGACAAGTCGGTGGACGAGACGTGGAACGATCTCGCGGCCTACTACAAGCAGCTTCCGCATGCGGGGATATGGGTCGCCCTGGACGATGGACGGCTCGCCGCCTGGTCGGCGGCGAAGATGTACATCGATCTGCCGGCGAATATCACCGGGGCGGTGACGTGGGCCTGGGCGGCGGCGAAGGCAGGCGACGGGCCGCGTATGCTGCACGAAACCATGCAGGAGTGGGCGCGGCAGCGCGGCGGACATTCCCTGTATGCCGCCCGCCGGACGCGCCTCGATGCCTACGCCCGCTGGATTGCGCGGTATGGTTATCGATTCGACAGAGTGGTATTCGTCTGCCCACTCACGGACGCCGGGGCTTCGGCAGAAGCGGGAGATGCACATGAGCTTCGGCGGTCGGGGCAGTTCGTACCAGTGGCAGAAGGGACAGGACTGGCGGGCAGCGCCCCGCGTCCTGAAACCGGGGTACGACGTCCTGACCCGGGCGATGCTCGGGCAGATGGTCAACCCCCCGGACACGGCGATCTCGGCGCCGCTGCAGCAGGCGGTGTCAAACCTCCAAAGCGGCGATCCCGGAAGGGCGTTCGGCATCGGCGGGTCGATGGTGAATCGCCTCGCGGGCCGAACGGAAGCGACGGGAGCGGGCGGCGGCGGCGCGGACGCGGGCAGTCCTGGAACAGCCGGCGCTGGATTCGCTCCGGGGTCGTTCCTCCCTAGCGCAGCCGGCGGACAGCAGGGACTGCAGACGCGGGAACAACTCGGGCTGCCCGAACGCTCGTCGTATTTCACCTTCATGCCGAAGCCCGAAGACATCGCGAACATCGGACTGTCGCCGATCCGGTCCTCGATCAAGGGGAAGGACCAGTTGACGAGTCGGATCGACAAGCTGCAGGCGCACATCGATGAGCGGGACGCCGCCGGCAAGCCGCACGCGCAAGCGGACAAGAAGATCGCGAAAGCCAAGGCGACTCTCGCGAAGAACACGGGCGATCTCTACTGGCCGTAGGGAGGATCGGACGATGCCGTTCCTTGCCGCCATTGTGCCCGCGCTTGCTGCCGCTGGCGGGACGGCGGCAGCAGGTACTGCAGCAGCCGCTGGGGGCGCTGCTGCCGCCGGGGCAGCGGGTGCCGCTGCCGCCGGCACTGCCGCCGCTGCCGGCGCGGGTGCTGCCGGGGCCGCCGCAGCCGGTGCCGGCGCCGCAGCCGGGGCAGCCGGCGCGGGGCTGACCGGTGCCGCGACGGGTGCGGCCTCGGGGCTCGCGGCGGGTGCCGGTGCCGGCGGACTCGCCGAAGGCGCTGCCGCCGGCCTCTCAGCCGGTGCCGGGGCAGCCGGTGCTGCCGGGGGTGCGGGTGCTGCAGGCGCGGGTGGTGCAGGGGCGGCGGGTCTTGGTGGAGCAGCGGGTGCGGGCGGTGCAGCCGGGCTACCAGCGCTGTCGGCGCCGGGAGCCGGTCTGACTGGTGGCGCCCCGTTGATCTCTGCGGCGGGTCCGCCGGCTGGCACCCTCCCACCGGCCGTCTCGGCGGGACTCTCACCGGGGGTGACACCGCCGCTCGCGGCGCCGTCCGGCGCAGCGGCGCCGGGCGCCGAGGCGATCACGTCGGGCGCGCAGACGGGAATCGAGTCGGGCGGCGCCGGCATGACGACGACGCCGGAAAGTCCCGGACTCTGGTCCCGGATCAAGGACCTCGGCTCGACGGTCAAGGGCTACGCGGACAGTCCCTACGGGCAACTCGCGATCAAGGAAGGACTCGGGATGGCGAAGCGTCCACGTTCGCAAATCGGCCCGATGCAAATGCAGCCGTCCGCACTGCCAGCGCTGACGCCGAGTCCGAATATCGATCGGCTCGCGTGGATGCGCGCGTTCAACGTGCAGGGGTAGCGATGGCAGGTGGGAGCGGTGGCGGGGGCGGCGGGCAGTCGATGCTCGGTGGCCTCATGTCGAACATCGGGGGCAAGGGCGGATGGCAAGGCGTCGTTGATCCGCTCGGGATTCTGCTCAAGAAGGGACCGCCCGCGCAGCCGTTCCTGCAGCCGAACGCGACCCCGCCCGCGCAGCAAGTCCCGCAGGACACGGATCGGACGGCATTCTTACAAGCCTTTGGGGTGCAGTGATGGCGCAGAATCAGAATCCGATGATGGGAGCGCCGATGGGCGCGGGCCGCTCGCTTGGCTTGCCGAACCAGTTCTTCCAGGGACCCGCAGCGGCGCGCGGCAACCTCGCGCAACTCGGCGGGGCGCTGCAGGGGCAGATGGCTGGCGGGGCGCCGCCGCAGATGCCGGGCATCACGCAGGGACCCGCGAGTCTCGGCGGTATGCAGACGATGGGGAACTTGGGAGCGCAACTCGGAGCCGCTGGAGGACAGCCGCCGCAGACGCTGGCGAACCTGCAGGGGCAACTCGCGGCGGCTGGTGCCCCGGGACAGGGTGCCGGCGGCGGCAAAGGACCCGGAGGTGGCGCGCGGGGCATGGCGCCGGGCATGCAGCAGCAGATCGCGGGACTGCAGGGTGGACCGGCGCAGCAGCAACTCACCGGCCTCTACGGTGGCCCGCGCCCCGGTGCCCCGGGAGCGCCGCCGGCTGCGCCCGGGGCCGTGCGCCCACTGCCTCGGCGTCCGGGTGCGCCCGGCGTTGGACCGGGTGGGCAGAAAGCGCCGGGGATGCAGAAGCAGATCGCGGGACTGCCGGGCGGACCGATCCCGAGATAGCCGATGGCGCAGAACCAGAACCCGGCACAAGGGAACGCAGCGGGCGCAGGCGCCCCGCCCCGGAAGCAGAAGCAGCCGAAGCAGCAGCAGCCAGCCGCGCAGCGGCAGCAGCAGAAGCCGGCGGGTGGTGCGCCCGCAGCGGGTGCGGGTGGACAGAAAGCCGGTGGCACGGCGGTTCCGCCGAAGCAGCAAGGCGGCACGCAGGCGGCGGCGGGGAAGCCGGTGCAGCCCGTTACGCAGAAGCCGGGACAGGCGCCACGTCCGCTGAACCCGGCGCAGAAGAACCAAGTCCAGAAGGCGGCGCAGCAGGGCAATCTCGATCAGTACCTGGCGAACCATCCCGGTGTGGCGAAGCACTACGGGAAGGTGCAAGCGGCGGGCACGGCTGGGCAGCAGGGCAAGTACCAAACGCTGCAGCAGCAGAACCAAGCGGCGCAGGCGGGACAGCCGCCGTCTACCGGAGCGCCCGGAGCGGGCGCAGGCGGCGGGAAGCCGAACGCGCCAGCGGCGCAGCCGACGCCGGCACCGACGCCCGCCGCCGACACGGGTGGTGGTGGTGGCGGCGGGGGCGCTGCGACGCCTGCCACACCCGCCACGTTCGAGGACGCGTTCAACGCGCAGTTCGGACAAGGAGCGATGGGCCAGTTCGGCCCGCCAGCGTGGACGGGTCCGGACCCGATCCAGACGGCACGCGCGGCGGCGCAGCGGGGCCTTCAGGAAGACTTGGCGGGCGTGCGAGCGCGCTATGCCGGGAGCGGATTCGGGAACTCGGCGCGGGAAGCGCTCGCGGAAGGACAAGCGACGGGCGACTTCGCGACCAAGTTCGGGGACGTCGCCGCGCAGCGTGGCATGGAGCAACAAACAACGGGCCTCGATCGCCTCGCCAACATGTTCGGGACGGCGGGCGCGCAGCAGTTGCAGGGACAGCAGATCGGCGTCGAGGCGAATCAGCAACTCGCGAATCTCGGCACCGGGCTGACCGGTATCGGCGCGCAAGAACAGGGACTGCCGAACCAGTCGGATTTCATCACGCTGCTGACGAACATGGGACTCACGAACACTCTCAGCCAAGGGGCGATGCGTCCGCCGAAGCAGTGAGCGATGCCGGTCCATCTCGATGACATCGTCACCGGGCTGCAGATGCTGGGCGGCGTGCTCTCCATGCCCCGGCGGGTCGAAGCCGAGGAACAGCAGAACGCGATCGAGCGCCAACTGCTCGCCGGCACCGGGATGTCGCAGGCGGACATCGAGGCGGCAACGCCGCAGCCGCACATGCGCTGGCTGTCTCCCGCGCAGGGGGGATTCACCGGGAAGGTGCTTGGCGGGGTCGGGGACGTCGGGTCGGTGCTCTCCACGATCGTCGGGAAGCCGCTCCCCTCGCCGCGTGCGTCGCTTGCCGATCTCGCCGAGTCATCCAAAATGCGGGCAGGCTTCGCGAAGGAACAGGCGCACAAGCGGCTTGTCGCCGCGCTGCAGGACCCGAACGCCAAACGCTCCGATGTGCTCGCGGCGGCGGCGGAAGCGGGATCGACCGATGCCGTCATCCGGGCGTACGGCATCGGCGGTGGGCCGAAGCCGCCGGGATCGCCCTTCGCGGCGCGCGTGCGGCTCAACCAGATGGACCCGTCCGATCCAGAGTACGCGCCGCTGAAGAAGTCCATCGAGGAACAGGAGGCGCGCGAGGATGAACGGCAGCAGCGGGCGAGTGAACTGATCGCCGGGCGCTACCACGCGCCGATGGACCCCGGACTCCGACAGCAGAAGATCGATGAACAGAGAGCAGCGGAGCGCGAAGCGTTCATTCGGACGCACAATCTCACGGGGGACGATGCGGACTACTACCGGACGACGGGACGGCTCCCGACCGTCAAGAAATCGGTCAACCCAACGCTCGCGGAGATCACGAAGGACGTCGAAGCGGACATGCAGAGAGAGCACCCGCGCCGCGCGATCGATCCGGTGGAGCGGGAGCGTCGCATCAACGAGAAGATCAACTACTACGAGCAGCAGTCGGGCGTGCCGGTCCCCGGCGGTCCGCACTGGACGCCGGGCCGCACGCAGGAACCGCAGATGTCGCGCGAGGCAGCGGGCGGGACGCCGGCAGACACCGGGGCGCCGCCCCCGCCGCCGCCGTCGTCCACCACGACGACGACCACGCCGCCGCCGTCCACCACGACGACAACGCTCCCGCAGCGGGGGGGCTATCCTGGTGGACAGTCGGATGCGCGTGCCGGCATTCAGAAGATGCTGTACGCGGGACAGTCGCCTGCGGACGTCTCGAAGGCGCAGCCAGAGTTGTGGGCAGCAGCGGGATACAGCGGCATGGAACAGGTGCCGCGCGAGACGCTGCTTGATCCAGCCTATGCGCCAACCGCTGCGGGGACGAATACGGGCTTCGCCGCGAACGTGCAGTTCGACCCGACCAATCTGAACCCCGAGGGACAGGCGCGGTTCCAGGCGCTGCAGCAGGCGCACGCGGCGGGACAGATTGATTCGGCCGCTGCGCGGCAGCAGGCGCTGCAACTGCAGCGGGACTATCCAGCCGCGCGCCGCTAGATGGCGACTCTCGGCGATCTCTTCCCGGATCAGCCGGCGAAGCCGAAGCCGGAACCGGACCAGGCGCCTCAGCAGGCGAAGCCGCCGACGCTCGGCGACTACTTTCCGGACCAACAAGCGGCGCCAGCGCCAGAGCAACCGCCAGCCCCTGAACCCGGCGCGGCGGCGGGGAAGGCACTCGGGCGCGCACTCAATCCCCCGGGACCGTGGCGGAAGGGCTATGAGTTCGGCGAGGAACGCGAGGTGCCGAAGCCGCCGGGACCGTACCGCGAGGGCTACGAGTTCCCCGACCCGAACGCGGTGCGCGAGGCGACCTGGCCGGAATGGGCGGGACTGACGGCGACCCGTGTGCTGCCGCCAGTCGTCACCGGCATGGTAACGGCGCCCGCGATGGGGCCGGCAGCGGCGGTCCCGACGATGGCGGCAGGGACGGCGGGCGAGATCGCCGCGCAGCGGTACGAGTTGTCCCACGGGTTGCGCCGCCAGCCGAGTCCGACCGCCGCCGTCGTCTCGGGACTCACGGCAGGCGTCCCCGGGCTGGAACTGGCGCCCGAGACGCGGTTCCTCCCACGGCTGGTGATGCGTGGCGGCGAAGGCGCGCTTATCAACGTCGCCGGGCGGACCGCCGAGACGGGGGTAGAGGAACATCGACTCCCGACCCTCGGCGAACTCTTCCCGGCAGCGGCGGGTGGCTTCCTCTTCGGTGCCGGCGCCGGGGTGGGAGAGCACGGCGTCATCCAGTATCGGGGGCGCGGACGCGCTGCAGCCCCGGAGACGCCCGCCGTGGGCGAGGACCTAGGCGCCCCCCCGCCGCCGCCCCCCGGCGCCCCTCCGGGCGCCCCCGGCGTCCCCGAGGGGGTCCCGGTGACACCCCCGGAGGCGGGAACGCCGACCGGGGCACCCCCGGCGCCGATGGAGACGGTGAAGCCGTCCGAGGGGTTCGTCGGACCGCCCGCGCCCGTGACGCCTGTTCCGCCGGTCGATCTCCCGCACACGGCGATCCGGGACGAGAACGGCAACCCGACGAAGATGTATCACGGGACGCCGCGTCCCTTTGAGAACTTCTCCAGCGAGAACCTGTCGACCGATGCGCTGTTCGGTCCCGGCGTCTACTTGACGAATCACCCGGGCGTGGCGGGCGAGTACGCCGACTCCAGCCGGGTGACGGGACAGCCGATGTCCCCGACGGATCGACGCGCGCATTTCACGCCGGGGAATGTGATCGACTCGGGCTACGTGAACATGCCGCCGGACAAGGTGCTCGCCTACCATGAAACGCCAGACGGTCAGTGGGCAGTCACGGTGCAACCCGTCGATGAGAATGGGGACGCGATCTACGGTGAGCGCCCGCGCATGCACCGGACCGACCCGACCTACCCGCCGGGTCGCGCGTCGAACATTCGTCCCGCCTACGTGGACGTGCGTAACCCGCTGTATGTCGATACGCCCGAGGGGGCGGCGGTCTACCGCGAGGCGCTCCGGGCAAGCGACGGGGACAAAGCGGCAGCGACGGCGGCACTGCAGGCGCAAGGCTACGACGGGATCGTGTACAACGGCGGGCAGCGGATGCCCGGCGGACCGGAACATGCCGCCGTCGTCGCCTTCCATCCCGATCAGGTGAAGGACGCCCCGACGCTGGAAGCGGACGCACGGGGCACGCCGCCGATCCAGGGACCGTTGCGTCCCGAGGAACCGCCACCGCTCCCGCCCCCGCCACCCGAGGGACCGCCCGGTCCGCCGCCCGGCCCGGACGAGTTCGTGGGACCGCCGGCACCGGAACGTCCGCCCGAAGCGCCGGACATCGCGGGCGGTCCGACTGTCGAGGAAGCCGCTGCCGATCAGGCATGGGCGGCAAAGGCGAATCCCTTCCGCCGCGTCCCGGGGCTGCGGACACTCTACGGCGAGGAACCCGTCCCGCCGCAGGGCGCGCGGCGGTCCGACCGGATGGTCAATGCGCATGAGCGGGTGGACCGCCAATTCGCCGATCTTCCCGAAGCGTCGCGCGACGGACTGCACGCGATCCTGGACGACAACGCCGATGCCATCGAGTCGCAAGTGCGCGGCGCGCAGCCGATGGAGCGCACCCGGCTGCTCGCCCGCGATTTGATCTTCGATCCCGAGATCGCCGGGCGGGAACCGAAGGGGACGACGTGGAACGATCAGCAACTCGCCGCCGCCGGGCAGCACATCGCCGGGCTGGACGCGAAACTCCGGTGGCTCACGGAAGAGTACAAAGCGAACCCGACGCCGGAACTCGCGCAGGAGATCGAGAAGACGGCGGCGGAACAGGCCACCTCGATGGTGCTCTTGCAGGCGCGGACGGGGGAGGCGGGCCGCGCGCTGAACGCGACGAAACTCCGGGCGCAGCAACTCTCCAGCGGGAACCCCCAGTTCATCAAGCAGGCGCTGAAACGCGGGCTGCGGGTCGATCAGATCATCGAAATCCTCAAGCGCACCGATCCCAGCGACATCGAGGCGCGGACGAAGATGCTCATCAAATTCGGCGACAACCGAGGGACGTGGCAGCGGATCAACCACGCGCTCGGGACGTATTACATCTCGAACATCCTCTCGGGCTTGAAACCGACAGAGCACAACATCCTCGGCAACTCGATCAACATGGCGATGAAACTCGCGCTGACCCCGCCAGCGGCGCTCGCCGATCGCCTGGACGTCGCCGCGCAGAACGCGTGGGCGCGGGCGCGCGGACGGGCGCCGACAGCGGAACGGCAAATCTACGCGGGCGAGCCGTTCAAGGAACTGATTGCCGGGTGGCAGGGGATCGGGGACGCAGCGCGCAAGTTCACCTACATTATGAAGAACGGCTTCACGCCCGAGGAAGGCATGAAGTTCGACATGCCGTTCGAGTTGTTCTCCCGCGCGCACCCCGCCGTGCGCGCTGCGGCGAACATCATCCCCCGCTTCATGTCGGCGCAAGACGCGTTCTTCCGGGTGCTGTCGCAGCAGATGGAACACTCGGGGCTCGCCTACACCGCCGCCCGGAACCAAGCCTTCCGCGAGAACGCGGCGGGACAACTCCCCGAGGGGCAATCGTTCCGGGATCGGTTCACCGATCTGTATAAGCAGTCTCTCGATCACCCGACCCCCGAGATGCAGAAGCAGATCGATCTGATGGGGGCGCGCGGCGTCTACCAGGAGCGGAACCAACTCTCGAACAGCCTCGCAAAGATTCGAGAGATCGGGGGCATCGGCGTGCAGGCGGTCATGCCCTTCATTCACACGGGGCTCAACATCGAGCGCCGGGGGATGCAACTCACGCCGCTCGGCTTGGCGATGCCCGGCACATACGAGCGCACCCGCATCGGACGCTTCCGCCAAGCGGAGACGGGACTCGGGACGCTCGCGACCGGCGTCGGGATCGCGCTCGTCCCGTGGGTGCAGAAGGCGATGAACGGCGAGATCACCGGGCACGGTCCGACCGATCCGGCGGAACGGGATGCCTGGTACCGCGAGGGGCATCAGCCGAACTCGATCTCGCTCAAGGGACCGGACGGGCAGATGCACCCGGTCAGCTTCGATCAACTCGGGCCGCTTGCCTTCCCGCTCGAACTGATTGGGAACTACGCCGACGAGCTGCGGGACCTAGAGAAGAAAGGCCAAGTGCCGCAAGAGCACATCGATGCGCTTGCCGGACACGTCTTGACACAGACGCTGCACTCGATCGGGGATCAGACGTTCTTCAAGGGACCGAAAGAGTTCTTCGAGATGCTGGACGATTTCGACCGCCACGGCTGGCGGTTCATCTCCAGCATCGCGCAGGGGTTCGTGCCGGCGTCCGGCTTCCTGCGTGGCGTCTCCACGTACCAGGACCCGACATTGCGGAAGCCGACGTCGGTCGGCGAAGCGGTCAAAGAGGTGATTCCCGAAACGCCACTCACGCCGTCCGGGTACTCCTACAAGAGTGTGCAGCCGAAGATCACCGCACTTGGCGAGCCGGCGCGCTCGCAGCAAGTCGGCGGTGGCGTCGGGCGGATGGCGCTCCCGGTGAACATCACGACGATCCACGACGATCCGGTGCTCCGCGAGAGCGCGCGGATCGGCCTCAAGATCAATCTCCCGTCCGCGAAGCTCACGGGACAGGAACTCTCGAAAGAGGAAACGACGACACTGCAGCAGGCGAAGGGCTACGCCGTCCGCGACGCCTTGAAGGAACTCTACGCCGACCCGGGGTGGAAGGAACTGGACCCCGAGGACCAACTGGCCGAGGCGAAGAGTGCCGTGTCATCCGCGCGCAAGGCGGTCGCCGACCAGGCGCGGATGCTGAAGGAAGACAAGACGCCGTGGACGCTGGAGAACCTGAACCCGAACGCGCCGTAAGGAGTCGCCGATGCCGGGATCGAAAAGTCGGGGACACTTCCGCAAGACCCCGAAGAAAGTGGTCGTGATCCCGAATACCAAGCCGAAAGGGAGGACGCACATGGAGAAAGAGAAGGACAAGCAGCCGATGGGACCGCCGTCGCCCGCGAAGACCGGCGCCGACGAGCCGCCCGCCGAGGGCACGCCGCGCGAATCGCCGCTCGGGCCGGGCGAGCATCAGGACGAGCCGCCCACCGACGAACCCAAGGAATGAGGCGGCGCCCCATCACGCAGAGCGCGGGGGTGCGGGCGGGCGCCCCCGGGAGTCTCCCATGATTCATCGCGCGTATTTTTTCGACAACGTGCGCTACTATCTCGATAGCGACCAGAGTCTCACGCAGGATCAAGTTGATGGCTTGAACACACTGCTCGACTACTATGAGACGATCGGCACGGACAGCGAGGACGGGTGGTGTGATGATCGGATGCTCGCCTACGTCCTCGCGACGACGTGGCATGAAACCGCCTTCACCATGCAGCCGATCCGGGAGTACGGCGGCGAGTCCTACCTGCAGTCAAAGCCCTACTATCCATGGTACGGGCGCGGCTACGTGCAACTGACGTGGCAGGAAAATTATGCCACGCAGGACGAGAAGCTCGGGCTGAATGGCGCGCTGCTTGCGAACGCCGATCTCGCGCTCGATCCGGAGATCGCCAAGCAGGTCCTCTTCGGCGGCATGCGCGACGGGGACTTCACCGGGAGGAGGCTCGACGATTTCTTCACCACAGAGTTGACCGACTGGTACAACGCGCGGACGATCGTCAACGCGCACGACCGCGCGTCGGACATCGCGGGGTACGCCGAGAAGTTCTTAAACGCGATCTCCCACACGTTCAGCGGCCCCGTCGCGTAGCGAGCCGACCGGTGGAACGCAGCGCCGCTTCCCCCTCTCGCGTCCCCACTCCGTCCGCCACGCCCACCGGTCGGATCGTCCGACTCGCGCTTACGGAGGCGGGACCCGGATACGGGAGAGTCCCGGGAAGAACAGCGCGAGTAACCAAAAGACGACGGCGATGACCACAACCACGTTCAGGATCGATTTGATCTTCTCGTCCATCGGGATGTAACTGTTCACCAGCCACAGCAGCATGCCGATCACGATCAGCACAACGACGATTTGGATCAATTCCATGCGGGCCTCCCGTCATGCGGCGCTCGGAATAAATCGTTGATGGCGTTCATCTTGGCACTTACAGCAGCGGAAATGGTCCGCCTTTACTGGTGCCTTTTCGCAGTAGCAGTGCGGGCAGACTAACTGCGTCGGGATGTACGGCAGCACAGGGGAGTAGCCCGGCACGAACTTGTGACAGCCGCACGGTCCCCAGCCATGTACCGGACACCACCAGTTGACCTGCGCGTTCAACGTCATGCCGCCAGCGCCTTCATCTCTTTCTGGAGATCGTAGAGTTCGCGGAGATTTTGGAACGCGCGCCAGGCTGGGCGCAGCGCCTCACTCGGCCACCAGTGGTGGCTGAACCCCCCGGTCGATTTGTCGAATCGGCAGACGTGGATGCCGCCCGTGATCTGCTCGTCGCGGTTCGCGTTCCACAGATGCTCGTAGGCCGCGAGTTGGATGAGATAGTCGGCGTAGATGCCCCGGCTGGTTTTCCAGTCGAGCAACGCCAACGGTTTCTTCAAATGTCCGACCGCATCCGGCGTGCCGCCGAATCGGAACTCCTCCGAGATGAGGTGCATCTCCGTCTCGACGAGTTCGATCCGCGAGCCGTCGAACCATTCGCGGAAGGCGTCGAAGGATAGCTGCGCGAGGCGCCGCGTCTCGGCAGTCACTTCCCGGACCGGACGGGCAATCTGCCGAATGTGGCACTCGACCATCTCATGCGCCAGCGTTCCGGCGTCGGCAGCGGCCTCGCGGGTCTCGCGGTAGTGTCGCCCCGCGCGCCCTTCTTCCCACGCCCAATGCATGAGCGCACCCTTGTTCCACCCGAGGCTCGCGTTGATGATCGTCGTCGTGCCGGGGACCTTCGTCCCATCCTTCAGGCGATAGTCGGTGGTCGGCATCAGGGCGCCCCGAGTCCTTCGATCCAGGTGCAGATGTCTTCGTAGATGCGGCCTTTCCAGGGGATGTCCGACAGGTGCTCGATGCCGTACTGCTTGCTGATGTACTGCTTCACGTAGTCGCGCAGCGCCTCGAACTCCCATTCATAGTTGCGCGCGTGGTCCTGCATGATCGCGTGCAACCGCTTGAGCTTTCCGTCCGAGATGCAGTCTTCCACGCGCGGACGGTTTGGTTCGCGCGCGGGGCGACTCGGCGGTGCTGGACGGCGGGTTGGTGGGGGCGCCGATCGGACCGGCGGCACCTCGTCGGGCGGCGGCTCGGGTGGGGGCTCGTCGGGCCACGGCGCGTCATCCGGGGGCGGTTCCTCCCGCCGAGTGGCAGCGGGTGCCGTTCCGCGTCGCCCGTTTGCCGCTGGGGTTGCGCCGGGGGTATCGTCGGCCTCGGGATCATCCCCGGTGGGTAGACATAGACTCTTTAACTGTGCGTATTTCACGCATGCGGAGATCGCCTTCATGATCCCCTTGTCGCCGCCGTCTTGTCCTGACCCGCTCATCCGAAACGTGAGCGAGCCGCCGTTCTCGCCGTCGATGAACGTGAACGTCATCGTCACGGTGGTGACGACTTCCTTCTGGTTCTTGCGCGTCAGCACGTCCCGTTCGCGCACGTCCTCGATCGATGGGATCAGCACGACCCCTTCGGCGACGAGTGCCTTCCGCACCGCATCGGCGACGTCAGCTTCCGTCGCGTAGTCGTATTGAAAGAACTCGTTGCGCCCCCGCTTCGGGATGTGGCTGATCGCCGCCATCACCTTGACGAGCTTCGCGGCGAGCTTCGCGAGGGTAGCGCCGGGGCTAGCGACGGGCCGGCCGGGCTGCTGCAAGATGAGCGACTCGAAGGGACCACCCGGGGCGGCGCCGATTGTCGTCATCGCGCCACCGCCAGCGCCGCGATGTAGTCATCGAGCAGCGCCGCATCATAGACGAACTTGCGCCCCATCCGTTTCGCGAACGGCAGATGCCCCTGCTGCTGTTCTCGTTCCACCCACGAGAGTGGGACGCCGAGACGATGCGCCACGTCGGCGCGCGAGATCAGGACGCGACCCGCCGGCTGGCCCCGTGCCTGGATCGCCGCTTGAAGTTCCGCCATCCCGCGTCGGATCGTCGCGAGTGCGTCATCGATCCGCGCGTCGCCGTTGCCATCGATCGCCCTACGCATGTGGCAGGGACTAGTCCCGGACGGTGGTAGCGGTCAACTCCAGGTGGCGCTCGGGGACGTGCTACCCCCTAGACACCCCGGGTAGGGTTGACAGGGTGACACACGTAAGCGTAGAGGAGACGTCTTAGATGGCGTCTAAACCCCTACACCAGGAGAATCCGATGCCGAAGACCCCGAAGGGACGCCAGCCCCGCAAGCCGCCAGAGTACACCGTCCCCGTGAAACTCTGGCTGACCCCGGAGATGTACCAGTGGCTTGCGGACGCGGCCAAAGAGCGGGAGTGGTCTATCCCGCAAGTCATTCGACGCGCCGTCCGCGAGGCGCAAGCCCGGAAACTGGTCTAGCGCAGCACGCCGGTTCCGGAACATGTTTCTGCTGCAACCAGACGAGGATGGGGAGGTACTGACTATGCATGACGAGAGGGAGCGTCGGGGTGGTGGAGGGAGTCGGCGAGCTATCGTGCTCGACTGCCCGCCGACTCTCGTCAAGCAGGCGGCGGCGACGTTCCGCCGCATCCTGCGGGAAGCCCCCCCGGGAACACGGAAAGGGGGTCCCTATTCAGATGCCCTCACAAAGCATGCGTCACAGATGTTCGCTGAAATCATTCTCTTGTCCGTCGAACGGGGCTTGCCCCACCTACCCCCCCCCCCCCGGCCGAAGGGGGGGCAGTAAGCGGGGGCAGTAACCTAGAAAGGGATCGAACCGATGGCATACGGCACGGGCCGCGTGTACCTGCGCGGCACAATGTATTGGATTCAGTTCAGCGCCGGGGGGCGGGTGCTCCGCGAGCCGGCGAACACCGCGAACCGGGACGAAGCGCTCCGCGTCTTGGCGCAGCGCCGCCTAGAGGAAGGCGACAGTCCCACGACGAAGGTGCTGCAGGCGCAGACGCTCGCCACGCTCTGCGCGCTAGTGCTGCAGCGCTACACGCGGAAGAGACAGAGATCGCTCGCGACGGCGAAGGGACACGCGACGGCATGGCTGGCGGCGCTCCCCGGGGATACGCCGCTCGGGTCCCTCACGGTGGACATCCTCGGCGACGTGATCGACGTGTGGGAAGGGGACGACTACGCGCCCGCGACGATCAACCGGCGCCTCGCGTTCTTGAAGGTCGGCATGCGCCTCGCGAAGGTGCCAGGGCTGATCGACTTTGCGGAACTGCGCCGCACTGAGGACAACGTGCGGGACGCCTACGTGGCGCGTGATGAGTTCGCCCGCCTCTATGCCATCGCCGTCGTCTTCGACCCGGACCTAGCGGACTACCTCGCGTGGCTGTACGTGACGGGGATGCGCCGGGGTGAGGCGTCGCAACTCACCTTCGACATGGTCGACCGCCGGCGGTGGACCTTAATCATCCCGGGCCGCGTCCAGAAGCACAAGAAGCATCGCGGCATCTTCCTCGCGGGCGCCATGCAGGCGATCGTGGCGAAGCGCTTCGAGGCGCGCGTGCGTGGCTGCGAGTACCTGTTCCATCGCGGCGGCGACCGGGTGCAGTCGTTCGCGAAGTCCTGGAAGACGCTCTGCGCGCAGGCGGGACTGCCGGCGATCCGCCCGCACGATCTCCGACGTAGCGCCGTCACGAACCTGCTCGAAGACGGCTTCACGCCGAAAGAGGCGATGGAGATTACGGGACACAGAACGTTGTCGGTGTTTACCCGCTACCAGCAATTGCCCGAGGCGTCGTTCCGCGCGAAGCTTGCGGCGATGCCGCTGCCGTTTGCAGCGTAGTCGCCGGCCCGGCACGCTGCAGACACGGGGGCGCTC
>Ga0126384_10000730_pt1 | contig 18683 bp, 15 predicted proteins | sample PanSoiMetPlot_36_FD_92543 | JGI IMG/M metagenome (GOLD analysis project Ga0126384, IMG submission 92543) | Tropical forest soil microbial communities from Panama - MetaG Plot_36 | ecosystem: Environmental > Terrestrial > Soil > Tropical forest > Bulk soil | place: Panama | collected 2016-02-17 | reverse complement strand
TGGCCCTACGAAGGTTTGCCCGATAATCCCCGCGCATGGCTGATACAGGTTGCGTTTCGCCGTATGGCCGATGCCATTCGAAGTGAAGCGGCTCGCCGTCGCCGCGAAAGTGAACTGGCTCTCGAAGCTAAGTTGACGTTTGACCCGCCTGACTTCGATAAGGTCCCGCAAGCAGACGACACGCTCGAGTTGCTTTTCATGTGCTGCCATCCGGCGTTGACTGCGAGTTCGGCAATTGCGCTGACCTTACGAGCCGTGGGCGGTCTCACGACTGCGGAGATTGCTCGAGCTTTTATGGTGCCGGAAACAACCATGGCGCAGCGAATCAGTCGTGCCAAGCAAACCATCAAGACTTCCGGCATTCCCTTCCAACTGCCCAGTGAGCCTGCACAGCGAGTGCGAGCCGTGCTTCACGTGCTGTATTTGATCTTCAACGAGGGTTACACGAGCAGCGGTGGTCCAGACTTGCACCGCACCGATCTATCGCAAGAGGCGATTCGCTTGACGCGAATGGTGCGTCAACTTCAACCAGACGACACGGAAGTCGCCGGACTGCTCGCATTGATGTTGTTGACCGATGCTCGCCGCCGGGCGCGGAGCAGCGACGCAGGCGAATTGATCCCGTTGGCGGAACAAGATCGAACTCTCTGGGACCAGCAGCAGATTGAAGAAGGTATCGCGTTACTCTCCGTTACCTTACCGAAAGGCTCTGTTGGCCCATATCAATTGCAAGCTGCGATCGCCGCAGTTCACGACGAAGCTGCAAAGGTAGAGGACACGGATTGGCCACAGATACTGGCTCTTTACACGTTGCTTCTACGGATGTCAGACAATCCGATGGTCAAACTAAACTATGCAATTGCCGCAGCAATGGTGCACGGCGCGACAAAAGGATTGGAGCTCCTGGACGATCTCAAGAATGATGCTCGTCTTGCCAATCATTATCGACTGGACGCTGTGCGGGCGCACCTGCTGGAGCTTGACGGCGATCAACAGGACGCGGTTAGTCATTATCGGGCAGCTGCTGCAAAGACAGCGAGTCTTCCTGAGCGCAACTATCTTCTGACGCAGGCAGCTCGACTTTCGAGTGATGTGGTGTAGGACGTTCAGGCTTGAGTGTTTTGCGGGTCACACGGACGGGACGCCCGTGCCACAGGTGGAATGCAAAATCGGATTGGCCGATTGCGACCGCTGATTTGGTTTGCCGATTCAACCTTTATCCGGGTCTAAATCCACAAATCAGCAGTTCGCAACCGGTTCAATCCGAATGCCGCAAATTCCTTAATAGTTTTTACCCTTGGTCTTCACGAGCCTTGGGTTTTCGGGTTGCGACTTTTGTTCGGCGCTTGCCGTGGTCGACCCGCTACCCAGTTGGTCCAGAATCGTTATGGCCTGCAGTTTTGGCATGCCGTTAGCACGCCCCGCCACGACGATAGTGTAGATTTTTCCTTTGTCGAACTTCTGATTAGGCAGCGAAACCAATGGCGTGTCCTTTCCTTCCTGACGCACCTCGATCGTGCTACTCATCGGATCGACGCTCGTGTAACTTGTATTCGAGTCAATGTTCACACCCGAGAAGAGTTTCTTGTTTGATTCCTTGGCGACCACATCCACTTGGCCGACATCAGGTGAAGCGTTAATCACTCGCACCTGCGCCTTGTCGGATGGTGGCGGCGCCAGGTTGTCATTCACCACATTCAGAGTCACTTTATTCTCTTTAGTGTCTTTATTCTCTTTAGTGTCTTTGTCAGGCATCACAACCAAGGTGTAATGCTTGCCACTACCCAAGCCTTCGCTATTCTCGGCCAATGGCGTCGCGGAATCCTGTCCCAACGGCTTAACGCGAAATGTGATCCGATTCGCGGGAATCTCCTTGTAAGCGGTCACAGACTTGAACGGGACCGCATCAAAGACCTTCTGGTCATCAGCCAACACCTCGAGCGGCTTTCCGTCTGGGACCGTGTTCACTACGCGAACGAATGCCTTATCACGCTTTTCGGCGTCGCTGGCAGGAGCGGCCGTCGACGTGCCTGATTGACTAGTCGATGTGACCGGCTGCGTCTGTTTAGGTTCCTTTGAACAGGCGATAGCCAGCAGCAAAGCCCCAAGTACTCCGATCATCGGGGCGAGTCTCCAGTTGCCCACTGTCCTCATCTCAATACCTCCTCCATCTTGCAGCGACACTACCTTGCGCGAGTGCCAGCTTCTAATGATTGCCGGGGGTTTTAATAAATCAATCAAAGTCGGGATCGTAGATTTAGATAGTCAACCTGCGTACCGCCGCCGCGCTATTGGAAAAATTTGGCCAGAAGCGGCGAGAAATGCAGCTTTTGGCTATCTAACGTTCAGTGAGGGACTCAAAAACATACATTTAGGCGTCCGAATTTCGAATTTGGAATTTCGAATTGCGGATTTAAAGACAAGACACCTTTCTTGGACGAATCCAGAGACAGGTCAGACAATGACAATTCGCAATCCGCAATCCGAAATTCCAAATTCGAAATTCTAGTGGCGTTTGAAGTATTGGACGGCGCGTTCGTGCTTTTCGGCCGCTGCACGACTATCAAAAGTGCCAAGGTTCTTGCGCTTGCCCGTCTTCGCATCCGGTTTGCGCGAGTAGAGTCGATATTTCCCGGATTTCAGTTTTCTGATCATTTTCCAAGCCTCCCAGACGGCTGCAAGAGCGACTCGCGTGCCATGTACTGTGTCAAGACTCAATCTCAGTGGCATGAGGTCAGTACCATCTTGCGGTAGCGGATGGGTCTCAAGATTGCAGAATTGATGATTGCGGATTGCGGAGTTCCAATCCACAGCCCGAAATCCACAATCTTGAGACCCATCTGCTAGCGCGAGATGGTACTGACTTCATGGCACGAGATCGCGTTTTTGAGACAATCTCCGCCGTGGGTGGGATTAGCTGTTGACTCTCGCGGTTAGTCGGGCGATTGTGGCGCGGTTACTGCCTACAGATGTTCGCTTCGTGTGTGAGAACAAATGACCATTAACACAACATCAATTCCCAGGACCATCGTCGTTGGTGATATTCACGGCTGCTACGATGAGTTGGTTGACTTGTTAGCGAACGCTGACTTTGCAGCGAGCGATCGTCTGATAGCCGTCGGAGATCTGATCACAAAAGGTCCTAAGAACTCCCAGGTACTGGATCGATTTATCGCTGACGAACAGTTCTCTTCGGTAATCGGTAACCATGACCTGGCGGTGCTGCGCTATTGGCGAGGCGAACAAGTGACTCTGACCTCGTGGCAAAGAAAGGCCGTCGAGGAGCTGCAGAGGAATCACAACTCATATCAACGATACCTCTCGTCACTACCCTTTTGTATCGACCTGAGCACTCATCTGATTGTTCATGCAGGCATGCGACCTGATGTTCCGCTGCTCAAGCAAGACCACCGCGACTTGACCGAATTAAGAACCTTAGGAGAGCACCGAACCAGCCGCGAGGGGACCGCCTGGTACGAGGCCTACCAGGGCGAGCAATTGGTTCTATTTGGTCACTGGCCAGCCCCGGAGCCCCGCCGTGGACGACGCGCAATTGGACTTGATACCGGGTGTGTCTACGGTGGTCGGCTAACCGCGTTTATCATAGAAACGTCGGAAATTATCACAGTCCCAGCGCATCGCCCCTACGCGTCCAAAGCACCAAATTAATACAGCCTTGAGGACGATTTTGTGACGAAGACATTGTGTTAGTGCGTCCTTAGCAACGACTTACAGTTCTCATCCCTCACAAAATTCTTGGGAATGCAGCTTGCACCGCTAGGGTGCGACAACATCCCGGCTGCTCCCCTCTCCCGGAACCTTCGCCTTTAGTTGTGAGCATTAGGTTGCGTACATAGAGGATTCGGCCCAGGAGCGTTGAGGTAAACCAGGAGATTTGACACATTTATGTCAACCGCGATCAAGAAAGAACTACTCGAACAACATCATCAAGCCGACGTCGTTCCGCTCAAGCCAAAATCTGAGACACCCGAGCCTCTCTTGCTCAACCGCGAACTCAGCTTACTCGAGTTTCACGCGCGAGTGCTTGAGGAAGCCTTCGATGATCGTAATCCGCTGCTTGAGCGATTGAAGTTCATTTCAATCTTTGCTTCGAACCTGGATGAATTCTTCATGATCCGTGTCTCGGGTTTGAAGGAGGAGCTTGAGGAGAACGTCACTGAGTTATCTCCGGACGGCATGACGCCCAAGGCACAACTCGCTCGAATCAGGGAAGACTTGCTGCCGCTCATCGACGCTCAAAACAATTGTCTGCGTTCCGAGATCTTGCCGCAGCTTAAGGCGGCAGGAATTGAAGTTGCAGCGTATGACTCTTTGTCCAGCATTGAGCGGCACCTTGTAAATTCCTATTTCGAGGACCATGTGTTTCCAGTGCTGACGCCACTGGCGGTAGACCCAAGTCACCCGTTTCCGTACATCTCTCCAGGCAGTGTGAACATTGGTTTGATGGTCGAGGCCACTGCGGCTCCCGAAATCGCTGAAGCGGAGGCGCGCTTTGTCAGGATCAAAGTTCCGTCAGTCGTACCGCGATTAGTGCGGGTCGGAGGCTCGCACACCAAGTTTGTTTTTCTTGAAGAACTAATAGTCAGGAATATTCAATCGATGTTTCCGGGCACGCGGCCCGGTGAGTGTCACTTTTTCAGGGTGACTCGCGATGCGGACATCGACATTCGCGAAGAAGAGGCTGACGACCTCTTACGCGTCATTCAGCAGGAGCTGAGGCTGAGAAAGTTTGGCACACCGGTGAGGCTCGAGGTCTCGCCGTTAATGCCGGAAGAAATGGTCCAGTATCTGAGTGACGAACTCAGTGTCACTCGCGACGATGTTTACGTAGTGGATGGCCCACTTAACGCGCAGGACCTGATTTCGCTATGGGAACTGGATCGGCCTCACCTCAAGTACGCGGCGTTCACGCCCGGGATTCCCGAACGATGCGGCACGAAGAAATCAATCTTTGACGTGATAAAGGAGCGGGACATTCTGCTTCATCATCCGTTCGACGCATATACCTGTGTAACAAATTTTGTTGAGGCGGCGGTGGATGATCCGGATGTTGTGGCGATCAAGATTTGCCTGTATCGAACGGGCCCCGATTCGCCAATACCGCCGGCCTTAATTCGCGCCAGCGAGCAGGGGAAACAGGTTACAGCGTTGATCGAGCTCAAGGCACGCTTTGACGAAGAACACAATATCGAATGGGCTCGTAAGTTGGACGAGGCCGGCGTGCACGTGCTCTATGGCGTCTTTGGTTTGAAGACCCACGGCAAGCTTACCCTGATCGTGCGGCGCGAGGGCGATGCGCTGCGGCGTTATGTCCATATTGCATCGGGGAATTACAACCCAACGACATCCGCCACCTACACGGATCTTGGGCTGCTGACTGCAAATGAAGAATTTGGCGCCGACGCGAGCGAGTTCTTCAACTATCTGACGGGCTATTCATCTCCAGCGAGATACCGGCAAATAATCGTTGCGCCAGTAAATCTGCGCGACCGCCTCTCAGGTCTCATCGACCGCGAAATAGACCATCAGAAGATGGGACGACCTGCGCGCATCATCGCCAAAATCAACCGCCTTGCCGATACCGGAATCATTTCGAAGCTCTATGAGGCTTCCCAGGCAGGCGTTCGCATTGACTTGATTGTCCGCGGCATCTGCATGCTGCGACCTGGTGTCACCGGAGTTTCCGAAAGCATCACGGTCAGAAACGTCGTCGGTCGCTTTCTCGAGCACAGCCGCATCTTCTATTTCGCAAATGGAGGCGAGGAGGAGATCTTTATCGGCAGTTCCGATTGGATGCATCGGAATTTAGAGAACCGGGTTGAGGTAGTTGCGCCCATTCACGATAAGGATCTTAAGCGTTATCTCAAAGACGTGGTGCTCGCAGCGTATCTACGCGACAACGTTAAAGCTCGACGCTTGCTGGCGAATGGGAAGTACGAACGAATCCAACGGGACCCCGATGAAGAACCTTTTAACGTCCAGGAATATTTTATTCAAACGGGCGCGAGCAAGCGGACCAGGAGGTGAACGACGTGTTTGGTCGATTATCAAGCCGCAAGGCATACGCAGTTGTTGTAATTCTGATTCTTTTGACTGCATCCACTTTCGCAGTGGCGAAGAAGATTCGGTCGAAAAAAGCCATACCGAAGGCAAAGGTAATGTGGCGTGAACCACACGATGCCACAGCGCGAGATCTTTATCTTGGGCCGGGCGGCGAATCGATGAAGCCCGACCTGCGTCGGGTAACTTTGATTAAGGTCGAACCAGGCGGTTATTCGAAGAAGTATCGAGTCCGCGACGCATCAGGACGCGAATGGATAGCCAAAGTCGGTAAGGAAGCACAGTCTGAAACCGCAGCTACACGGCTGTTATGGGGAACCGGTTACTACACCGACGTGGATTACCTGGTTCCCAGTGTGCACATCGAAGGTCTCAACAAAACTCTCAAGAACGTCCGCTTCGGAGCCAGGCCCAAGAATGAAGAGCGGCTGGATGATCCGTGGAAGTGGAAGAAGAATCCTTTCGTGGGGAAGCGTGAGTTTCAGGGCTTGAAGGTGATGATGGCGCTTTTGAATAACTGGGACACTAAGGATTCGAATAACAGAGTCATAGTGACATCGGACGAGAAAGGAGACGATGAAGCGCGTTATGTCGTTCACGATCTCGGTGGCACGTTTGGCAAGAAGATGAATTGGTTCGAGCGCAATCTCCTCTTCAAACGTAATCGCAACAGTCCGAACGGCTATGCGAAGGCGCGACTGGTGAACAAAGTTGAAAATGGCCGTGTCCACTTTAACTACTGGTCCAAGAACGGCGGAGTCTTTAAGGATGTCAGCGTTGCGGATGCAGAGTGGGCTGCCGCTCAACTCTCGCGACTGAGCCCTGCGCAGATTGCGGACGCTTTTCGTGCCGCGAATTATTCGCCGGAACAGGTTCGAATTTTGACTGCCGCAGTCCAGCGCAGGATTGCCGAACTTAATAACCTGTCCCGGAATGAACGCCTGGCGCGGCAGTAAAGAATTTCGAATTTCAGCTTGCGGATTGCGAATCAGGGAATTTCGAATTTCGGATTGCGGATTGCGAATTTAAAAGCATGTCAGCACTCGAAGCAGAAGCCAAGTTGAACGCAGGCGAAGTTGAGAAAGATCAACCTCAGTCTCCGGCAATTCGAAATTCGAAAGACGAAATTCGAAATTCCATAGCTCCCACTGCGCAATCCGCAGTTCCAAATTCGAAATCCGCAATTCGAAATTCCAAATTCCAAATTCGATATTCTATCTCGCAGCTGCTGCTACCTCATTGGAAAGCTTTGACGCTGGCATTTATTGCTGTCCTGGGCGACAGTGTGACGGATCTGCTTGAGCCCTGGCCGCTCAAAATCGTTTTCGACAACATCATCGGCAATAAGAAACCGCCGGAGTGGATGAGCTGGTTTGTCACCACCAGTCACAAATTTGAACTGCTCGCGTTTGTAGCCATCGCGGTCTTGACGATCGCGGTCGTGGGCGCCTTCTGCGCTTATGTGCAAAAGTATCTGACTACGTCGGTGGCCCAATGGATCTCGCACGATCTGCGCCGCACGCTTTACCACCACATTCAGCGACTGTCGCTGTCCTTTCATGATCAGAAACGAAGTGGCGATTTGATCAGCCGCGTTACCAGCGACATCGACTCGATCCAGGATTTTGTCTCGCAAGCGCTCCTGGGAATGTTAGTCAACGCACTCACCTTGTTGGGCATGCTCGGCGTCATGTTCTATCTGGATTGGAGTTTCACCTTAATTGCCTTATCAGTGGCGCCGGTTCTGTTCGTGGTGGTTTACACATTCACACGCCGAATCAAGGCAGCAGCGCGGGCCGTGCGGAAGAAAGAAGGTGAGATTGCGTCGACGGTTAATGAGTCCTTGTCGCTGATCCGCGTCGTCAAGGCATTTGCGCGCGAGGATTTCGAGCAACAGCGATTCGAGCAACAAAGCCTCGAGACAGTGGAAACGGCGCTGAAGGCTCGCAGTCTGAAAGCGAAACTTGCGCCGCTAGTGCAGGTCATAGTCGCAGCCGGCACTTGTCTGGTGATCTGGTATGGGGTCAGTGAAGTGCTGGCTGGGAGACTTACTTCAGGTTCTCTCCTCGTCTTTCTGCTGTATCTCGGCAAGATGTACAAGCCCATGCGCGAGCTTTCAAAGATGACGGACACAATTTCCAAAACCGTTGTCGGCTATGAGCGCATACGTGAGGTGCTCGAGACCGAACGCGAAGTTCGGAATCTGGCTGGCGCGCGCCCTGCTCCAAAGTTGAAGGGGAACATCGAATTTCGGAATGTCGATTTTGCCTATACCCCGGATGTGCTGTGTCTGAAGGATCTTAGTCTTGAGATCGAACCCGGACAGGTTGCAGCGCTCGTTGGTCCAACCGGCGCCGGTAAGACCACCATAGCCAGTCTGGTGGCGAGGTTTTATGATCCGCAGAAGGGCCAAATCCTTATCGACGGAAAGGACATCAGGCGGTACACGATCAAGTCACTGCGAAATCAGATCAGTTTCGTGCTGCAGGAAAACCTCCTCTTTCGAGCGCCGTTATGGCAGAACATTGCTTACGGGCGGCCGGATGCGTCGCGCAAAGAGATCATTGAAGCTGCGAGACTGGCTAACGCTGACGAGTTCATTGTGCGGCTCCCTGACGGCTACGACACGATGGTGGGCGAACGCGGCGTCACGCTTTCAGGCGGTCAGCGCCAACGAATCGCGATCGCTCGCGCAGTGATTCGCAATGCGCCGATTCTAATCCTCGACGAGCCGACCTCGGATCTTGATGCTGCATCGGAAGAGCTCGTGTTCGAGGCTCTGGGGAGGCTAATGGAAGGAAGGACCTCGATCGTGATCGCTCACCGGCTGGCTACCGTGCAGCGAGCCGACACGATCTTTGTTCTTGAGGAAGGCAAGATTGCGCAAGTAGGTACTCATAGTGAACTGCTTGAGAGCGGTGGTCTCTACGCGAAACTCTACGAAATCCAGTTTAGGGTTGACGAGCAGAGCGTAGTGACGGTGTAAAACGAGTAATCAGCAATCAGTAATCGGCGCGAGCCAAATCAATTAGCCGCGCATAAACACGGAAAACGCGGATCTGAAAACAGAATTAACTGTTTTGATCCGCGTTCTCTCCGCGTTCATCCGCGGCTAACTTACCATCAGCAGGCTGATTGCTGATTACTATTTACTTGTTGCTGACCGCCGCTGCTTGCTGAGCGCTAACAGCCGGCTTCTGCATCTGCTGCCCATAGTCTTCGACGTACTTCTTCATGGCGCCATGTCCAAAGCGGGTGTAGAAGTCATACTGCTTCATCTCGGCGTAGACCTGGTCGAAATTCCACTTATTATGCGTGTAGCGGTATACGGCGCCCATCACGCCCGTACGATGCCGACCGCCAGCACAATGCACGTAAAACTTACCGGTGCTCGGATCGTCAACCAGCTTCAGGAAAGCATCAATCTGGGTCGCTTTCGGATAGTCAGAGTCACTCATTGGGATGTTCACATAGCGCATTCCCAGGGCTTCTACGCTTCTTTTTTCATAGGAGGTCGGATCGTCGCGAAGGTCGATGACGGTCTTAATTCCAAGGTCAGCCAGACTTTTGTAGTCATCTTCTTTTGGCTGGCCGCCCCGGTAAAAGCGTTCATCCATCTGGCCAAAGTTTTTGATCTTGATGTTGGGGAAGTTGGAATTTCCCTTTCCAAACGAGAGTGAGGTCAACGCCATCATGAGCGTTAGCAGGGCAACTACTCGTTTTGCTGATAGAACAAGGGTGTTTCTCGATTTCATCTGTTTATTTCCTTTAGCTGGGGTCCCAATGGACATGTCAAGTAACTCTCGGGTAAAAAATCGCTCAATCACAATAATTCAGCAACGTTCTAACTCGGCACATACCAGCAACTCGGGGCGATCATTTTGTCGGCTTCGGGTGAAGTCCGTGAGATTGCCTTAAAAGCGACGCAGCCGTCGATTTCGTCGCAGTGTCAATTGCCGGGGGAATCGGAAGAACGTTGTCGGGATTTATTAGCTTTGGTAATTCTCGCCGGGAACCGCAATTCAGACAAGCTTAAGATTCACACATTGCGATTCAGGTTCGCTTCAGTCACAGAGAAATCCCAGATTGGAAAAGAGTATAAATCCGCATGGACGTCTGTCCAATGTCGCTCGCTACTATTTTGGAGCCTCCAAATTAAATGGCGGCCCCTGGAATGCCACCAACGGCAGTTGGTCGGATAGTTCAGATCCTTTCTACTTAGGGGCAGCATGCGAGGCACCAAAATCCCACCAACGGCAGTTGGTCGGATGCTTCAGATCCGTTCTATTTAGGGGCAGCATGCGAGGCACCAAAATCCCACTAACGGCAGTTGGTCGGATGCTTCAGATCCTTTCTACACCAGTGCGCCCCCGCTCCGCCCTAATCCCACCAACGGCAGTTGGTCGGATGCTTCAGATCCTTTCTAGACCGCGCGAGCTTGCCGATATTGGTAAATCGCACGTCGTGCACGGAGTTTGTAGAAAGGATCTGAACCATCCGACCAACTGCCGTTGGTGGGATTCAGGCAGGGGCGGGGGTGCGCTTGTGAGAAACGATCTGAACGATCCGACCAACTGCCGTTGGTGGGATTCAGGCAGGGTGGTGCGCTTGTGAGAAACGATCTGAACGATCCGACCAACTGCCGTTGGTGGGATTCGGGCGGGGCGGGGCGCACTGGCGTAGAAAGGATCGGAACGATCCACCAACTGCGTTGGTGGGATTCTGGAATTGAGAGTTAGCCAACTGACGTCAGCCGCAGTTTACTTGGCTCCTGAACTGACCTTTATTTCCTGGAGCTCTCGCTGAGGAGTCAATAGCTTGTGTGCCTTCGCGACTACTAGATCCCTCGGCAATTGAAATCGAGCTGACAGCTTGATGTTTTCCGACGAAGCTCCGGCTGTCACCGTGTAAGATCCGCCCTCAGCAATCCAGGATGAGCTGTCAGAGTCATACGAAGCCAAATCTTCCGGGGTAATTGTAAAGCTTAACTTTTGAGTCTGACCCGGTTGCAGAAGATCAGTCTTAGCGAAGCCCCTCAGCTCACACTCCGGTTTCATCAGCCTCCCTTTTGGCGCGCTAACGTAAATCTCAACCGCTTCCTTCCCAGCCACCTTGCCAGCGTTCGTGACTGAGACGGCTACCGCGACCTTTCCATCGAAGCGATTCGAACTCAGCCGCAGATCGCCGTAGGAAAAATCCGTGTAGGAGAGACCGTAACCAAATTCATAGGCAGGCTTAATCCCAAAAGTTTTGTAGTAGCGATAGCCGACAAAAATCCCTTCGTCGTAGACAACTTCTGCCGGCTTGCCACCAAACGGATTCGTTAGCAGAGGCTTCTTTCCGACCAGTTCCCTGCCCGGGAAGTTTTGCGCCGAAGGCACGTCTCGATACGCCACTGGAAATGTCATCGGCAGTTTTCCAGATGGGTTTACCTTTCCACTGAGTAAATCAGCTATCGCATTCCCAGCTTCCTGGCCGGGCTGCCACGCTAGCACGATGGAATTTACCGATTGACCCCAGCTCGCTATTTCGATCGGACCGCCAATATTCAGGACAACTATTGCCTTCTTACCTTTTTGACGGAAGGAACCAGCAACCGTCTTTATCAACTCCTGCTCTGTGGTAGACAGTGTAAAATCGTCATCGACTTTTCGGTCAGCAAACTCACCGGAATTTCTTCCCAGTGTAATGACGGCAACATCAGCATCGTTAGCCGCATTGCTGACTGTAGAATTGTCGATCGACATTTCGGCGATCGGCTCCGGCGGGAAGAATGCACGTGGTCTGGGTCGCTTGGCTTTTTGATCGGCGATGTAATTGGAATAGATATTTCTTAGAGCGGTGTTCACGGTAAATCCTGCCGCGGTCAGCCCCTGGTCGAGAGAAATGACGTAGGCCTTATTAACGTCGCCGCTGCCGGTGCCCCCTGCGATCAAGTCGTACGAGGTATTACCAAAAAGAGCGATCTTCGCTGATGCGGCCAACGGCAAACCCGACGCGTCATTTTTCAGCAGCACCATGCCTTCGATTGCGGCCTCGCGAGCGACCTGTGCGTGTGCTTTGAGGTCTGGTTGGTCGGAATACTTGTATTCCTTGAATGCCGGCGACTGGAGAATAATGTTGAGCACGCGCTCTACATTTTCGTCGAGTTGATCTTTGCTCAAAGTTCCGTCAGCCAGGGCTGCCAGGATCGCTTTTGGCTGGGCCGGCACACCCGGCATCAACATGTCATTGCCGGCTTTCAGTTGAGCGACAGGATCGTTGCCGGCGAACCAGTCTGTCATCACGAGTCCTTTGAATCCCCACTCATTTCTAAGGATTGAGCTGAGGAGATCTGGGCTTTGGGAAGCATAGGTTCCATTGATCAGATTGTAAGAAGACATAACTGTCCACGGCTGTGATTCCTTGACGGCAATCTCGAAGCTCCTGAGATAGAGCTCCCTGAGAGCTCGTTCGCTCACGATCGTGTCGGACTGCATGCGATTGAATTCCTGGTTGTTGGCTGCGAAATGTTTGATGGAAGTTCCGACGCCATTTGATTGAACACCCTTCACGTAAGCCGCAGCCATCTTTCCGGCAATTAATGGATCTTCCGAATAGTATTCAAAGTTACGACCGCCGAGCGGGTTCCTATGAAGATTCATTGCAGGCGCCAACAGAATATCGACTCCGTATTCGCGCGCTTCGTTTCCATGAGCAACAGCGACACGATTGACCAAATTCGTATCCCACGAAGAGGCGAGAAGGGTCGCTATTGGAAATCCGGTTGCGTAATAGGTCTTATTGCTGTCTCCGTTCCTCACTTGAGCGATGCGAACCCCGGCAGGACCATCCGAAAGGGTCAACGATGGAATGCCTAATCTCGGAATGGCGTGCGTTCGACCTGCGGCTCCCGGAACCTTTTCAGGAACTTTCTTGTCTTCTTGATCAATTAGGCTGGGAACATTTAAGTCCATACCCATTCCAACGAGAAGCTTGACCTTTTCTTCGACTGTCATGGCCGCGATGACTTCCTTCAAGCTGTTCTTCCCGAGGTGAGCCAGCGGCGCTTGAGCATGGTTTGACCTTAATTGGGCGTACATGGCCACTATGGCCATCAGGCAAGCTACCGCGAACACTCTTTTCATTCTCTGTTTCCCTTCGTTTTGGAAAATCGAGCTTGGGGTTGCGAGCGGTATTGTAACGGCGATCTTTATCAATGTCCGCTTAGGAATTAGCCGCGGATAAACGCGGATTACACGGATCTAACCAAGATTGGAGGCAATCTTAATTTGTGTCTTTCAGATCCGTGTCATCCGCGTTTATCCGCGGCTAATCTTCCGTCAAAGTCGTTTCCTGGCAAGGTAGTAGATCCACGGGAATTTACTGTCGGTCTTAACTGTCTCGCCTTCCATGTTGTAGATCTCGATGTCCCGGAAGCCTTCGGATTCCAATTGTTTTACCTGTTCGTCGGCACTGATGTAGTACGCCAGCAGGGAAAATCCATGAGCGCTATCGTTCACAATGGCGTACTGATCGGTGTTGACCTCGTGCTTTCTCATTTTTAAATGGCGTGGCCAGTAAGCCAAACTGTAAAGACAGCTTTTTAAGTGACCAATAGTCAGCGGAGTGTCTTCCTGCCAGGGCATCTTCATGAAATTCTTGTATTCGCGATTGTGAGTCGAAAACATATAGAACCCGCCCGGTCGCAAGACGCGCTGGATCTCTCTGAGCGCCTTAAGTCGATCGGCATGATCTATGTAATCGATCCCACTTAGTGAGAACAGAACAAAATCAAAGGCCTCGTCGGGCACTGGAAGTTGCCGAGCGTCTGCACAGAAAATATTCCCCAACGGGTATCTTTTTTTGGCGATTGCGGCAAGGGCTGCGGTGTAGTCGATACCGGTGTAATCCCGGCTTATCTCGAGCAGGTACCTGGTAGTTCGGCCCGCGCCGATTCCAATATCCAGAAGCGTCTTATCTTTGATGAAAGGATCCAGCTTTTTAAGGATTACTGCCTCTACTTGATAAATATGGTCTAGTCGCCGGTACCAACTAACAACCCGCTCGTCGGCATACGCGCGTCGATTGATTACATCAAGCTTGTTCATTCTTTGGACTGCGGTGACCTGTCACTGCTTTTCCATCTTGTAATGCGCCACTCCAAGTTCATATCGCATTTCCGAGCAACGATTGTCGTATGCGTAGGAATAGTGAACCTTTCCAGGTGAGGGGACGCTCGCAAATGAAATTCCTGATAATTTGTCCGCCAAACTCTTCTTTGAATTTATTGATCTGCAGCCGCTTCTGATCTGTGTTTCCTTCGTACCAGCCTCCGAAGTCGTAGACTGAAATGTGATCATCTCTGAAGCGTAACAAGTCCTGCCAGTGCTGGAAGCGGTTGGCGCGTCCTAGCTTGCTTCGCCCGGCGCTCGTGACACCAGAGAGCCAGGTTGAAGCCGAGTAGAGCAGCGTCACGCGATTATGCGTCCGATGATATCCATGCCAGACCATTGTCGAGCCACCCTCGTCCGCAATTCTTGATAAGCGAAAGCAGTCAGCCTGGGCCAGCAACGAGAGCCAGGCGCGGCGCATTTTTGGCTGGTTCTTTCGTTCTGCAAATTCATCGTAGAAATCGCAGAATTCTTTGAATGCTGCCGCATCCCTGCCATCGAGCAACTCATAGACGAAGTTGTCGCGAGTGCCTCTTCGGATTTCGTAGCGAGTATCGCGGTTGATGCGGCTGAGGAGCACATCAGGATCCTGATGCAGATCGATGAGGATTGTGTAGAACTCTCGGCAGAACATGCCGTCGATCGATCGTGGCTGTTGGAACTGTCTTATTAGATCGACGTTCTCTGTGTCCGGCTGTTCATCGTCCCAACATTCCAGAATACGAATGAACTTGTTCCGGTAGACGATCATCTACTTGGTCGTTAGTCGCACCGCCGGGCGCGGAGCTGGGATTGGCGCTCGCTGATGAGTTTCGACAGGACCGCCCACAAACACGTCGCGCAAGTTTGCCAGCCACCAGCGCAAACCCGAAATGCGCACCGCGAATGATGCGATTTCATCATTGTCTCCGACCAGGGTGCGCCCGAGCGAGAAGAGATCGTGATCATGTTCATTGAGCCCTCGACCGGTGGTTACGGCGCAAGCATACCCGAGTCTGCGTGCATCATCTGCCAGCAATTTAGAGTATTGACCTTTTGGGTATGAAAGACTAGGCGCTTTCACTCCAAGCTTGGTGACCAGGTCATGGTGGGATCGCTCCAGCTCGCGCTCAGACTCTTTTGCCGAAAGGGTGAGCAGGCCCGAATGTGAACAAGTGTGGGAACCAATCTCGAATCCCATTTCATCCTTCAAAATGCGCGCCTCTTCCCACGACAAATGGGCCTGATCGTCTTCCGGCGTCCATTCAAGTCCTCGATCCGCCGAGGCTTCGGTTGCTTTGTCGGTGATGAGGAATAGCGTAGCTGGAATTCGCCGGGCCATTAAGAGGGGCGCTGCGACGGTCAAGAAATTACGAAAGCCATCGTCGAACGTCAGGACTGCGGAATAGTCAGGCAAATGGCGGCCGGTGCTTTGGGCGGTCAGGTACTCGCTAAGCGAAACTATTTGATAACGCTGCTGCAGAAAGTCGAGCTGTGCCGCAAAGCGGTGATGATTGACGTGCAGGCCCTTTGGATCCCGCGGACTGCGAGTCGACAGCTTGGTGACACCGTGATAACAAAGGAATATTACTCGGTGGCGATGGCACCACGAGGCAAATGTCGTCAGTCCTAGCGTGTGAAAAAGGGCAAAGAGGCGCTGCTTCATCGCGTGCTCCGTATGGATGAGCGCCGACTGGGGCTTTCGCTCGCTCAGGCAAAATTGTCCAACGAGGGCTTTACCGCTTAGTAGGCCGGGCAGAGCAAACTAAGAGGTCGCGTGCTTTCGGGTTTTCCCAATTAGGGCATTGAGGTTACTACACGACAGGAACGCGAGCAAGGCTCAGCGGGCCCAATGAGCCGGCTGAGCGCTGAGCGCAAGGAGCTGAGCGCTGAGGGCATTTTGTTCTTCGCTCTCAGCTCTCTGCTCTCAGTTCTCAATTGCGCAATCCGAAATTCGAAGGGCGCCGCCCTTTGCCCAGATGCGACGCCCTCTTGGAACGAGCCACTAACACCCTCTTTGCCCAAATGGTGCAGTGGCTGCCACCTAAGACGCTCGAAATCGCATATCGGACGAAAAATATTTACGCTGCTTCTTCAAGGGATTTACAGCAAAGGAGGGTGTTGGGGGTTGGGTCTATTGAAAGCCCCTACACCCAACACCCCAATTTTGAATTGAGACTGTCACAAATTGCCATCCTAACTTGTCTTTAGAATAAGACAACCATACTCAGTACCGAATTCCGACCTGGCTTTTTCAGGCAGGCAGTCAGGGAGGGTCTGTCATGTTGAAATCCAAGGCTCTTTTGCTTGCGGTAGCGTTGATTCTGGCTTTACTTGTACGAACAACAAATGCGCAGCAGCAAGCACTGACTGACATTCAACGAGCCGAAAAGGTTAAGGCGGACGTCACCAGACGGCTCGCAAGCAAGAAAGACAAAGTCACTGTCAAACTGCAGACTGGCGCGGAGGTAAAAGGCCAACTTACTCAAGCCGGCGCCAACACATTTTTGATGGCGGACCAGAAGAGCGGAAAACAAACTGAGATCGCTTACCGCGACGTGGCAAGGCTGAAGGGAAAAGGCTTAAGCAAGTGGGCAAAGATTGCTATAGTTACGGGCGTTGCGGTCACCGTCGTCGCAGTCATTGGAGTGATAGCTGTCAAGAATATCGATGTTTTTGACGGAATCCTGGTTCCTCGATGAATCATCTGGAGGTTTTCGCAGAGTATCGGACCTACCTTTTTACGCTGGCCTACCGGATGTTGGGCAGCGCAATGGACGCTGAAGATCTGTTACAGGAAGCTTTCTTGCGGTGGCAAGAGACCTCTCTCGACAGTATCAATTCCCCAAAAGCATTTCTCGCCACGATTGTCAGGCGTCTTTGCCTGAATCATTTGCAATCAGCCCGCGTGATTCGAGAAGAATGCGGTGTGAAGCAATCACAGGAAACAGCTGTTGGACCAATACATGATCCATCAGATGATGAGATCACAAAAGACGCGCTCACCGCAGCACTGCTCGTTTTGCTTGAGCGACTGTCTCCAAATGAACGGGTGGTTCTGTTGCTTCGAGAAGTCTTTGAGTATGATTACGAAGAGATCGCCACCATCGTCAGGAACAACGCAGTCAGTTGCCGTCAAGTGCTGTGCCGTGCCAAGCAACACCTCAGCCTTGAACATTGCCGCTTCAAAATATCTCCGGAAGAACTTGAAGAACTGGTCCAGCAATTTACCAGCACCTGCGCCACCGGTGATTTGGATGCCCTGGTCTCTGCGCTTACGTAAAAGCAGCCGCGCAGTTCTCTGCAACCCTAAGAACCGCAGCAATGTCGGGATTGGCTGACTGCCGATACGGGCGACCTGAAACTTAACCGCAGTCGGGGTGGCCGCAGTTGCAGGTGGTGCTGTTTCGGGAGTTACTGCATTGCTCACTGCAGTATTCGCCGGGGGCGGCAGTGCAGTTGCAAGCTGGATGTGCGCATTTTCCAATTTTCTCTTCCATGTCTAAGCCTCCCATCATTTGTCTGAAGTTTCTGCTTAAGTCTCCTCAACGCTCTCTGCTAATTTCCCCGCGCGTTCCTTAACTACAGTTATGGTCTGCGCTAATGCGCGTAGCCGGCACTGGCGCCGAAGGTTGAGGGTCGACGACCAAACACAAGCGCGTCCAGCGAGAATTTGCCTGGACCCAATACCACTAGAGAGATTGCGAGCACCAAGTACACTAACGCTGATTCAAAGCTGGGTTGGCCCGGCGCCGCCACGAACGGGTGACCGGCTGGAATGTGAACGAGGAGCAACGCGGCCACCATCTCGCACACAAGACCAAATGCAGCGAGCCTTGTAAGTAGGCCGAGTATCAAAGCAATGCCGCCGGCAAATTCTGCGAAAGCCGCAATTGCCTGCAAGAAGCTGGGAATTGAAGATCCTCCCATTGCGCTCATCCAGCCGAGAGGATTATGAATCTTTGGCCAGCCATGGATTATGAACGCGGCTCCCATTACCAACCGAAGGAGCAAGAGACTTACTGATGCGCCGCCATTCACATCGTGCGAATAAAATCTGAATGCCATTTCGATCACCTCCCCGAACGATTCTCTAATCTGTCACATTTGTTTGCGATTGGTGCCGGCCGGGTTTCGTTTCATTTGCTCGCCGTTCAATCAATCGCGGCGCAGAGATTCACCGAGCGTCCGTTAACCGAACGAGCCTTCTTGATCTTCTTCGATGTATGCAAGAGTCGTGGTTCAAAGGTGCTGAGGAGAAATCTTTGAAACGGTTCAGTTGCGGAAATGAGTTAGCGTGAGTCACCCAGTTGTAACTGGGTGAGAATGAGATAAGACGCTTTTACTTGCAAAGGGCTTGTTCGGTAAAAGAGTCTGTCAATGAGACGAGTAGGTATATTTGCTAGTGCTCGTCCTTTTCATCCAAACCAAGTTTTCTCACCAACACTCTGGTATCCGAATTGAGTTCCG
>Ga0126384_10000729_pt1 | contig 18684 bp, 13 predicted proteins | sample PanSoiMetPlot_36_FD_92543 | JGI IMG/M metagenome (GOLD analysis project Ga0126384, IMG submission 92543) | Tropical forest soil microbial communities from Panama - MetaG Plot_36 | ecosystem: Environmental > Terrestrial > Soil > Tropical forest > Bulk soil | place: Panama | collected 2016-02-17 | reverse complement strand
GCGGCTTTCTTGTACTCGCTGCGCATCTCCGATTGCAGCCGACCGAGGTGATACGTATTCCAGTCGATAAACTTGCCACTGCGCGCCAGCGTGGGATGAATCTCGGCAATCTGTTTCCACATTTCTTGCACGATGAGCCGGTAGTCGGGATGACCTTGGGGCATGGTTCGCAGCTCACCGATGTGTATGGCTTCACGCAGGTTGAGCTTCATATACCAACGGACACGATAAGCAAACGGGACGACATACTGGGCTTCAAGCGGGAGGTCGCGGGAGATCTGTTCGTGCAGTTGCGCGGCTTGCTCCATACAGCGATTGAAGGCCGACTGGAACCCGGCGGCCTCGATCTCCGGCGGAGTGTCGTAGCCGTGGGCAGTGGTAAAGTCCTGTCGCTCCTGCGTGAGCATACGGTGTCGCTGCAGGTCACGATACAATCCAAGATTCCCTACAATGTCGAACGTGTAATACACCTGCTCCAACGCTCGGCCGGGTTTGTCCCGCCGATGCCGGCGCCGCTTCAGGTACTCATCAAGAATCTGCCCGCGCTGCTCCGCGGACATACTAGCAACGGCGGTCCTGAGCTGCGAAAGAGAGTGACGCACGCGGGGATATAGAATAGCGGCAACAATTTTCTCTTCCGCCTCTGTGTCGTAATCGACTAATCTGACTGGCTGACTAGGCGCGACCGGTGTGCGCGCCAGGACTTGCATGGAGAGTGCGCGAGTGGCTGTGTACGTCTCAGCAAGATACTCACTCCGTCGTGCCCGTTTGACGAAAGAAGGGATCAGCACATTCAGTGCAGCATGGATGCCTGAGGCTAAAGACTGCGCCTCTGCCAGGTCGTGAGAATACAGCTTGTTCAAGAGGTGCTCGAATGCCTGACCCACGCCGAAGAGACCGACGTTGGTCAACGTTGCCGCCGGCAGATAAGCACGGAGCACGTCGCACGCCTGAGCCCGAACTGTCGAACGGTAGGCGGTCTCCGCCCAATGCCGCAGTTGTTCATCTTTTGCCGCATCTTTATAGGTGAGCGGCTCGCCGGTTTGCGGATGCTTCCATTCGACTGTCTCGATGGGCAGACTCGCACGCACGAACACGATCATCGGTTCGATCTGGGCCGCGTAGGTCTCGAATAGCCGCCGCAGCACTGACAGGTACGCCTCTCGATGAACAGAGGTCATGATCTTTGGTTCTTTATAGAAGAGGTAGTCTCCGTTCGGCTCTTTTGCATCAAAACGGACGTAGCGTGTCGATTTCTCCAGCGGAGCGATACCGATGCGTGCATCTTCCACCAACTTAGCCGTGACGTTCGAGATCTGCTCACAGGCGACGTGTGCGCCACCCAGCTGCGCGACTGAATCATCTCCGTACCCGACCAGGACCCGGTCGTAGAACTCCCGCGCTTTTTTCAGCGCGGCGCTCTGCTCCGTGCTGGACGAGGAGCCTCCGGGAAGCTGATCGAGGAGGAGATCCGAGTTTCCTAAGAACTCGTCGGCAAAGATGCGACGCAGACTTTTCGTTGAACGACTATAGCGGGAGAAAAGAGCGCCAGCTATTTCTTGCGGGAGTTTAAGGCCAAAAACAGGTTCGGTGAGGTTGGTGAAAAAGGGGGAAAGGCTGTGCTGCTCAGCGGATAAGAAGTCTTCCATGCCACTGCCAATGTATGTTTCTTCTTCTACTCTAACAACACCAGCAACTCGCCCGACTCTACTGCCTGCCCCGGTGAGACTCGAATCTCCTTGATTTTGCCAGAGGCCAAGGCGCGCACTTCGTTCTCCATTTTCATAGCTTCGACGATCAATACGCCTTGATCTTTGTCGACCTCGTCGCCTACCGCCACCAGTACCTCCACTACTTTGCCGGGCATGAAGGCGCGCACTTCTTTGTCACCTTTACGGCTGTCGCCGCCGCCTTCCTCTGGACGTGCCGCTCGGCGTTCATCGAGGAGCTTCAGGCGGAAACTCTTGCCTTCGCACGCCACCGTGTAGATATCCTCTATAGCGGCAACGTCCGCAGTAAAAGAGCGGTCACCGACGAGCAAGGAGTACATGTGGCCAGAAAGCTTGCGTCCGTCGATGATGAGCTCTTCTCCATCGATGATCACACGGTAGCGGTGATCCTCTTCCAGTTCCTGGATTTCGATTCTATGAGTCTGGTCGCCGAGAGTTGCGATATAAGCCATAGTCGTGTCTATTGCGTCTATTGCGTCTTCTGTTGGCCGCCTACTGCCTGCCACCTATTTATCTTTAGCGCCAGCCGCTGGCCCTCCACGCGGACATGCCACCACGACCGCCGCCTTGTGGCAGAGTGCGGGCGAGGGCTCGGTCTTTGTGGTAAGCGGAGAGTGCTGCTGCCGCCAGGATTACTTCCTGATGCAAATGATCCTCATCAAAAGGCAACCCCTGGAACTCCTGAGGGATGAAGCCGGTGTCAAGATCGCCAGCCAGGAAGCGCGGGTGTTTGAGTACCCAACGATGGAAGGGAATGTTGGTGACAATACCCTCGACGGTATATTCTTGCAGCGCCCGTAGCATGCGCTGGATTGCCTCGTCGCGCGTACGACCGTACGCGCACAGCTTAGAGATCAGCGGATCGTAGTAAATTGGCACCTCCCAACCTTCGTAGACCCCGCTGTCATCCCGGATGCCGTTGCCGCCGGGCGTGCGCAGAACTTCAATCTTGCCCGGTGAGGGGAAGAAGTCGCGCGCTGGATCCTCCGCATAGATGCGGCACTCGATCGCCCAGCCGCGTTGGTGAATATCCTTCTGCTGCAGGGTGAGGTGCTCGCCAGCGGCAATTTCAATCTGTGCTTTGACCAAATCGATGCCAGTCACTAGTTCGGTAACTGGATGCTCGACCTGGATACGGGTATTCATCTCCAGGAAATAGAAGTTCTGCCGGGCGTCCACGAGAAACTCGACAGTACCGGCGCCAACATAGTTCACGGCCTTGGCAGCCTCGACCGCGACTTGGCCCATCTGTTTGCGCACGGCGGCGTTGATGGCTAGCGAAGGGGACTCTTCGACGACTTTCTGGTGGCGGCGTTGTAGAGAGCACTCACGTTCGTATAGGTGGATAGTATGGCCATAAGTGTCGGCTAGGACCTGCACCTCGACGTGACGCGGTTTCTCGACGAACTTCTCCATGTACATGCGATCATCGCCGAACGAGGATTTGGCCTCCGAGCGCACTCCACGCAACGACGAGGCGACCTCGTCACGGCTATGAACGAGGCGCATCCCCTTACCACCACCACCGGCCGAGGCTTTGAACATTACTGGGAAGCCGATCTGATCGGCGGCTTTGATAACCTCATCCTCACCGCCTAATACATCGGTGCCAGGGACCACCGGCACGCCAGCCTTTTGCATAATAGTGCGGGCGGTGACCTTATCGCCCATCTTTTCGATCGCTTCGGGCGTGGGGCCGATGAAGACGACGCCGGCCTCTTGGCAAGCGCGGGCGAATGGCGCCCGTTCCGAGAGAAAACCATAGCCGGGATGAATCGCCTCAGCGCCAGTCTTTTTTGCCGCCTCGATGATTTTGGCAATGACCAGATAGCTTTCAGCCGAAGACGGCGGACCGATGAATACGGCGTAGTCGGCGTATTGCACATGCAAGGCTGCCCGGTCGGCCTCAGAATACACGGCGACAGTCTCGACGCCGAGTTCGCGGCAGGCGCGGATTACGCGTACAGCGATTTCACCTCGGTTGGCAATCAGAACGCGTTTGAACATACAAAAACCTTAGCTTTCAGCGGTCAGCTATCAGCAATCAGCTAAAAAAACGGAGCCTTCTTCTGGCTGATTGCTGACTACTGATAGCAGCTAGCTCTTAAAGCGGAATATTCCCATGTTTCTTCGGAGGGTTTTTCTCCCGCTTGTTGTGCAACATATCGAGTGCGCGGATCAGGCGTGGTCGGGTGTCCGCGGGCATGATGATTTCATCGATGTAACCTAACTCTGCCGCCTTGAAGGGGTTGGCGAAGGTGTGCCGGTAGTCGTTCACCAGCCGGTCACGCTCAGCTTGCGGGTCTGCCGCCTTCATAATGGCATTGCGGAAGATGATGTTCACTGCTCCATCCGGCCCCATTACGGCAATCTCCGCAGTGGGGTAAGCAAGATTCACATCGCCGCGGATACTCTTGCTCGACATCACCACATACGCGCCACCGTAGGCTTTACGCGTGATAATGGAGATTTTCGGCACGGTGGCTTCACAGTAGGCATACAACAGTTTGGCGCCGTGCCTGATGATACCGCCGTACTCCTGGGAGGTCCCGGGCAAGAACCCGGGGACATCGACGAAGGTCACAATCGGGATGTTAAAGCAGTCACAGAAACGCACGAAGCGTCCGCCTTTGGTCGCAGCATCGATGTCCAAGACGCCAGCTAGATACGCGGGCTGATTAGCGACGATACCCACTGTGCGCCCGCCAAGGCGGGCGAAGCCGATCACGATGTTGCGCGCGAAATCTTTCTGTACCTCCAGGAAATAGTTCTCGTCCACTAGTGTCTTGATCAGATCTTTGATGTCGTACGGTTTACTGGGGTTGTCAGGGATCAGGGAGTTGAGCTTCTCGTCCCGTCGGTTGGGATCGTCGCTGGTGGGCCGTAACGGTGGATCTTCCATGTTGTTGCTGGGCAAAAAACTCAGCAGTTCACGAATGGTGTGCAGGCTCTCGCGCTCGTTCGGCGAGGCAAAATGCGCAACCCCGCTGCGGCCGTTGTGGGTTTCGGCGCCACCCAACTCTTGCATTGTCACTTCTTCATTAGTGACCGTGCGGATGACTTCTGGACCAGTAATGAACATGTAGCTGCTGTTCTCGACCATAAAGATGAAGTCAGTCATGGCTGGCGAGTATACTGCACCACCAGCGCAGGGCCCCATGATCGCCGAAATTTGCGGCACCACACCAGAGGAAAGCACATTACGTAGAAAGATTTCTGCATAGCCGGCGAGGCTCACTACGCCTTCTTGGATGCGCGCGCCACCAGAGTCGTTGATCCCGATAACGGGACAGCCGGTTTTCATCGCCAAGTCCATGACCTTACACACCTTCTCTGAGAAGGCGCCAGACAGGCTGCCGCCGAACACAGTGAAATCTTGCGAGAAGACGAAGACTTGGCGGCCGTCAACGGTGCCGTACCCAGTGACGACTCCGTCGCCTGGTGTCTTCTGCTTGTCCATGTCGAAGTCGGTACAGCGGTGGGTTTTGAACCGGTCCAACTCGACGAAGCTGCCGGGATCGAGCAGCAGGTCTACCCGTTCGCGAGCGGTAAATTTCCCCGACTCATGCTGGCGTTTGATCCGCTCCGGGCCACCTCCCTGGAGTGCCTCCTCGTTACGGTGTGCAAGCTCCTCTAAGTTTTCCTTCAAGCCCATATGTGTCCTGTGTCTCTCGACCTGGCGGGAATCTACATCCCCGCACTTGTAATATGGGGGGAGAAAAAGATCAAGGAAGGTGGTACGGGATGAGAAGCGGAGAGTCCGGCGGTTAAGCAGGCGGGAGGGCAATGGCGGGAAGATCCACTCGATCTCCGGCGGCGATCCCATGTCGTTGGCAAAATCCACCGTTCACTTCCAATACGAACTGCGCTGGACTACCGGAAGGGAGGGGTTGCTCTGAGAATGGTGTCGTGTTCTGGCTAATGCTGACGATCTTGTGTGCAGTATCGATGAAGATAATATCCAGCGGCAGAGGTGTGTTCTTCATCCAAAAAGATAACGGCTCTTCGCGAGGGAAAAGAAACAGCATACCATGCAACTCGGGCAAGTCCCGCCGATACATGAGACCGAAGCTACGCTTTTGTATTGTGTCAGCGATTTCCACGCTGACACGAACTAACTCGCCTTTCTGGGGATGAATGACGACGTGTGGGACGGAAGCGGAAGCGCAGGCACAGAGCAACCACAGAACTAGAAAAGGGAATGGGAGAATAAGAGAATGGGGGAATGAGGGATGCAGAGAGAATCTATATCTCCCCTTCCCTATTTCGCCGTTTCTCGGTTTCCCCGTACTTTCCTCCTCTTGTTAGGAGATTATGTCGTCTCTAGTAACTCCGCAATGATCTGATGTTACCTTGGCGGCGTTGAATAAGAAGCGCCGCAATCGCTCCGGCACTTTGTCAAAACGGTTGGTTGCGGTTCCCAGGCACACTCGGTTCCACCACTGGTACGCCAGATACAGCGGCGCCCCGAAAAAACTGTTCAGAAGCAAGAGGTACATGACGACCTTGCCGGCCAGGGAAATATGCCAAAAAATTTCTCTGGTGACTGCTTCCACGAAGATCCTCCGTCACGTTAATGACCCAGATGGCTCCCTCTTGTGTCATCTTTGCCGAACGTGCGCAAGGAGCCCTCTCGATGACCCCATCTCTCATCAGTTCAGTCTGCGCAAACGACTTCATCAAGTGGGCTTGGTAAAGACTTTTTACCTTTTTCCCGATATAGACCCTAGGAAAGCGTATCTTTCCGAAAAGGCAAACTACCCAAAAGGGGGGAGGTAAAGCTTCTGGCCTAAACTCCGAGAGCTCGGAATAAAGTCGCGGGGCTGCCGGAGAACGAGGGGTTCCTGAGACCTCTCCTTCTCGGAAGTGGTCGAAATGTCAGGACAGAGAAGAGGAGAGGTTTCATGGACGGCGTTTCCCAACCTGTACGCAGATCTCTCTTTGCGTCTTCAGATCTGTTCCTGATCCAGGGCTGTCCTGTCTCTCTTTGGCACGGTGTTATCGCTGCCATTCTGGGCCTCGCTCTCTGCTGTTTGCCTTCTTCTGTACGCGCCCAGGCTGACATTACTGTGGATGCCACGACCGTGACCGGCGCGGTCAACCCGCTCCTCTTCGGCCAGAATGTCCTCTTTAGCAATGGGATGTGGGATACAAGAACGAATGAGTTGCATTCAGGCGCTGCGTCACTCGTGCACGACCTGACTCCGTGGATCCTCCGCTTTCCTGGCGGGAGTCATTCCGACCTGTATTTGTGGGAGGACGCGCTTGGTCCTAAGACCACGGCGGCGGTCAGTGCAGGGACTGCTGCGCTCAGCTTAGAAAGTGCCCCAGACTGGGACACGGTGTCTTCTGGCAGACTCATTGACGCTGCTGGAGGACAGTTCGGGGAGACTTTTACTTTCCGTGGAGTCAATGGGACACAGTTGCAGGGAGTGTCTGGAGTAAGCGCCTCCCACTCGGCTGGGGTCGAGGTGCGGCCTGGTCAGCGGCAGGGACAACCATCATGGTTTTCACACCAGTATGGCGTCGATGAACATATGAAACTGGCGACCTCCCTGGGGGCTGAGGTCATCCTGACAGTGAATTACGGCTCAGGTCTCGATCGTAGCGGGGCCGTGTCCACCTCAGCCTCTGTCAGTCAGCGGGTGAAGCGAGCCGCCGCCTGGGTGGCCTACCTCAACGGTGCTCCCACCGACCTCCGCCCATTAGGAATTGATGCTGAAGGCACCGACTGGCAGACTGTCGGCTTCTGGGCCCAGAAGCGGGTCGCCCGCGGCCACTCGGCCCCCTACGGCGTCCACTATTGGGAGATCGGCAACGAGGTCTTCGGGAGCTGGGAAGTGGGCTTCACCACCGCCCGGCAGTATGCCACCGACTGTCTCCAGTTCATCACCACTATGAAGAGTATCGACCCCACCATCGCCGTCGGCGCGGCCGCCTTGTCCACTCCCCACGGCCGGGGCGATGCCGATAGCGTGGAGGAGTGGAATAGCACGGTGGTGCGGATAGCTGGGGATGTGCTCGATTTCCTGATCGTGCATCCTTACTACCCGGCTGCCAATCTGGCGCAGGCACAAGGCTCCTATGCGAGTTTGACATGGTTTACGGCGGTGATGGCAGGGGCGACACAGACGTTGGCAGACCTAGCGGGGATACGGGCGGAGGTTGCGGCAGTCTCGGCGCGCGGAGGGCAGTTGGGGTTAGTGGTGACGGAGTATGGGATGTGGCCAGCGGAGTCTACCACTGCCCCTGACTACTCCAATCTGGGACGGGCGCTGCACGACGCGGACTTGCTGATGCAGTTACTGGCGCAAGGAAGGCGGTTGGATGTCCTGCTGGCCACGGCGTGGAATCTGCATGGCAGCAATGAAACGGCCGCCGTCGGTTATGACTGGAGCACAGGAACCCGAGTCGTGCGACCTCAGTATTATGCTTATCAACTCATGCGTGATTTGGCGCCGCAGTTGCTCAATACTACGGTAAGCGCTCCGACCTTCAGTGCTCCTCAGGTGGGGAACGTCGATGCGATGGCTGCCATCCCCCTGCTTGCGGCTGTTGCTGGTACAGACGGGGACAGACATCTGACGCTGCTCGTGCTTAACCGTTCTCTCTCCAACTCGATTGCTACTGGTATTCATCTCCGGGGATGCACTCCCCAATCAACCGCTACCGTTCGTACACTGACCGCGGCTAGTCTGGCGGCTCACAACGAAACTAGTCCAGCGACGGTTGTGGTGAAGACTGCAAGCTTCTCCGCCGCAGCGGCGACTTTCGGTTACACCTTTCCGGCACATTCGCTGAGCATGATTGAACTCCAGGCCGCCCCGACAGCTACACTCCCAACAGCGTTCATCAAAGCCGCACCGCTGCAGGGCAAGGCTCCCCTCTCTGTGACATTCAATGGCAGTGGCAGCCGGGCGGCAGGAAGCGGGTTGATTGTCAATTATACTTGGAACTTCGGCGATGGCGGCACGATGGTCGGAGTAACTTCCTCTCACTCCTACGCTAATCCAGGAACTTACATAGTCACACTTTTAGTGACAGACAATGCAGGACTGAGCGGGACTGCCGCGACAACGGTTACCGTGAGTAGAGCAAGAGGAAAAAAGGGATAAACAGCTAGCGCCTCCTGCTGGCGCTTCGCTGCCATGGGGTAGGAGGAGATAGGGATGAACCTCGGAGAGAGCTATGCCTCGCGCAGGGATCGTCATTCAGGGAGAACCCGACGCGCCTGAGTACCGAACGACAATGGATGGGCAAGAAGCCGCAGGTGCATTATTCTTCCATCCACGTTCGGATTACCGACGGCCCTCAACCGCCAGTTGCAGGATCTTGACCAGGCGAGACACCTGAATATCCCATGTCCATCGGTCCTCAATAGTGCGACGAGCGTTGCTTCCTAGTTGCCTTCGCAAATCCTTGTTCTCGATCAGCGCCAGCAACTTGTGCTCCATCATCACCATATCGCCTGGCTCGAGCAACATGCCATTATAGCCATCGTGCACGACTTCTTTGATCTGGCCTTGCGCCGTCGCCAGCGTCGCCTTGCCCATGGCCATGTACTCCAGCAGCTTCATCGACGAGTTGTAGAAGAGATAATCCCCGCGATAAGGGCAGACCACAATGTCCATGACACTGAGGTAGCGAGGCACCTGCTCGTGATCGACAGCGCCAGCGAAGAAGAGATGGTCGCTCAGTCCACGCTGCTCTCCGGTCCGGCGAAGCTGCTCCCCTGACTCGCCGCGTCCGACAAACAAAAAGACCACCTGGCGCTGGTGCGTGCAGACGGCTTGAACCATATTGGCAAACGCCTCAACCGCGGCGAAAAAATTGAAGGAGCCGACAAAGCCGACGACTACTCGCTCTTGCAGATGAAACTGAGCTTGCAGCCCCGGATCGGCTGGCCGTGGTTGAAAGGCGTGCTGATCGACTCCGTTGGGGATGACGTGCAGTTTCGTCGCCGGTACGCCATAGCGCAGTAGGTACCCCTTCAACACTTCGGAGATGCACGTGACCTCGTCCGCACCACGCACATTCATTCCCTCAACCCAACGGCTCAGATGTGGGTAACTGTGGTACTGAGTGAAAAACATAGAATATTCATATTCTAGCGGCGCTTCAGAAAATAGGACGAACGGCAACCGCCGCGAGCGTGCGGCCAGCAGGGCAGACAGATTGCAGAAAGAACTGACGGCCAACACGACCTCAGGGCGGAAGGTATCAAGGAGTTGGCACTCCTGCCGGAACAGCAACAGGTTACGGAGTAGCAGCCGCGGCACGTGTCCATAGCAGCGCAGCCAGCCAATGTGCTTGAGTCCTCCGTAGTCGTACTCTTCTCCCGACTTTTTTGCCGTCCGGAAATGAAGGTCAACCTGATGACCGAGCCGTTCCAGTCCCGCAGCGATGGCGTAAACTTGGACAGCGGCGCCTCGGGCCGTGCCGATGATATCGTAGTGGTAGTTGAGATAGGAGATTCGCATCTTTGCTTAGAGTCGCGAAAGCTTACTCGTACGCTCACCCCTATGGCCCAAGAAGCGCTGAGCGAGCACGCGTGCGCCGAAAGTTGGGAGGCCGAGAAGATAACGCTGCGATAAGCGCCGAGGTTCGGTCACGAGACGATAGAGCCATTCAAAGCCATGATCTGACAACCAGTGTGGCGCGCGCGAAATTCTCCCCGATATAAAATTAAACATACCGCCACAAGTCACCACTAAACCGACTTCCAGTCGCTTTTTCACCGCCTCAGCCCAGAAGACCTGCTTAGGGTCTCCCATACCAACCCAAAGGATATCGGGGTGAACAGCATTGATAGTAGGAACGAGTTCCTCGTCCCCGATCTCAAAGTAGCCATGATGGGTGCCAACGATCTGCAGGGCCGGATACCGTTCTACAGTTCTTACCTTCATCTGCTCTGCCACGCCGGCGTCCCCTCCCAAAAGAAAAAAGCGGAAACCGCGGCGCGTAGCCATTTCGCACGCTTTCGGCCACACGTCGGTAGTCGTCAATTTTTCCGGCAGACGACCGCCTAAGAAAGCTGCGGCGAGGAGGAGCGACGCGCCGTCGGCATAAACCAAATCAGCCCGGCGTAACGCCTCCAGGTAGTCAGGATAACGGGAGGTGAGGTTAAGTGCATGAGCGTTGACATAGTACGCGACGGCACAGCCGGGGGCAGCAATGAGCTCTTCCATCCGAGCCAGGAGGGAAGTCATCGTATACATTCCCACCGGCACGTCGAGAATATTGACCGTTCCAACTGCTATCATCAATCTTTTTCCCTGCGGGGCAGGCGGTTGGCATGGAACAGACGATAGAGTTGCTCTCGTCGCAAGTAGCGTATTAGGTCGCGGTTGTCTGTCCGCTTAATCTCTGGGTGAAAGTAGCTGGAGAAGAACCCCCAGAGAAATGCCAATCCTCCCAGAATCCACGGCGGCTCCGCCATCCGATAGAATCCGCGGGCGATGGTGAAGAGGGGATGGCTGCCGATCGCATAGGCTCCCCAGCCCCAGACGACACGGCCTCGCAGGACACCAAGGGTAGCACCGCGCAGGCGATGGTGGACAAGAGTGATTGCTGGATCGCTCAGGGTGATCCACCTGTGTCTCCGAGCGTCGGTCTCATCAATGATGTCCCAGCCGTAGATCGGTTGTAACCCGCCAATCTCCGCGAAACAACCTCGCCGATAGAACTTTGCCTGACCGGGCACTTGGAATGGAGGGTGGCGTTCGGAAACGAGCTTGGCGTCGACCTTGAGGTAAGTGGTACCGCTAGCGATGCCAACTTGCGGAGCGTCGAAGTGGGCGAGAATGGCAGCGAAACAGTGCGGCTCGAACTCCAGGTCGCAATCGAGCTTGGCAATAACCTCAAAAGGATCATTACCCAGGTGCACTAAGCCGGTATTAAATGTGGCCACCACTCCAGGACCGAGGTGACGTTCACCTCCTCTTTTCCGGCGCACGAGTTCAATCCAGGGGTGAGCGGTGGCGTAGCGCGAGACAATGTCAGGCGTGGCGTCACTACTATCGTCGTCCACGACGATCCAACGATCCGGCTGGCGTGTCTGGTTCACCACAGACCGTAAGGTCAGTTCGACGAACTGCTCCTCATCACGGCACGGACTGATGACGACCAGACGACCGATCATAGCGGGATCTCCATCTGGCCGCGGACTTGACGCCACCAGACGGCAAACACCAGCAACGCCCAGAGTTGCCGGGAGTAGTTTCGTCGTCCCGCGGTGTGTGCAGCAGCCAACTCATGGACATAGTGGAGATTGAAGTAGCCACTCTCAGCTAGTGTTTCCATCATGTGATGCTCCGTTGCGTATTCCATTAAGTTACGTTGGAGCCAAAATTCAAGAGGCGGGTTGAAGCCCCGTTTGGGCCGTCGCAGGATCGCCGGTGGCAGCCACGGTGTCAATGCCTGCCTCAACAAATACTTGCTGTGCATCCCTTTGATCTTGAGGTTGATCGGAATCGCTTGAGCGAACTCTACCAGCGTATGATCCAGAAATGGAACCCTAACTTCCAAGGAGCACGCCATGCTCATACGATCGACTTTTGCCAACATATCTCCTGGCAAATAGACGGCGAGGTCCGCCAGACAGGCTTGGGCGATCGGGTCAACCCCTGGGCTATTCTGGGCTACTGTCCAGAATGCTTCGAGGTAAGGGAAAGCTGAAATCTGCCGTTGAAAGTCTGGCGAAAACAACTTGTGCTGCTGTTCTAGAGTAAAGATCGCAACCTTGCGCGTGTAGTCTTCGAATGGAGGAACGAGGGAACTGGCCACGACACGCTCCAGACGGTGCCAGAAATAGCCGAGACGGGGAGAACCGAAGTGAGGCACATGACCGAGAAGCGACGCAAAACCCCGACGTAGCCAGGGCGGGAATAGGTCCAACTGTCGATTCAAAGCCATTCCCTGATAATGCGTGTAGCCTGCAAACAGCTCGTCCCCGCCTTCGCCACTTAAGGCCACTTTAACGTGGCGGCGCGTCAAGGATGAGAGCAGATAGGTAGGAATGATAGTCGCATCCGCCAGAGGCTCATCCAGGTACCAGAGCAGCTTCGACAGGAGATCGGCGTTGGCGGCAACGGTTGCGAACGCTAGATGTGAGGAGCCGACGTGCCGACTGACTTGTGCGGCGAAACGAGTCTCGTCATACTTGGCGACATCAAAACCACAAGTGAAGCTGCGGATCTCTTTGACACCAACCCGTGCTATCGCGGCTGTCACGGCGCTAGAATCGATACCACCGGACAAGAAAACGCCGAGGGGAACGTCGGCCACTAACTGCATCCGCACTGCCTCCTGCAGACGGTGGCGTAGTTCCTCGCACCAATCCTCGAGCGGCCTCTCTACAAGAGGGCCTATGGGCGGCCGCCAGTATCTCTTGGTCTGTACGCTGCCGTTTTCGCTGATTAACAGCTCACCTGCTTGGAGCTTGCGGACGTCTCGGTAAATGGTCTCTGGCCCAGGAATGTAGAGGTAAGAAAAATAGTCGAAGACCCCACGGTTGCTGATTGTGGCATCAAAGCCAGGAAGAAGTAATAAGCTTTTGATCTCAGAAGCGAAGGCAAGAGTGGAGTCACGCTGGCAATAGACCAGAGGTTTGATGCCGAGGCGGTCGCGCGCCAAAAGCAGTCGACGCCGAGGACAGTCCCAAATGGCGAAGGCGAACATGCCATTGAGGTGCTGGACAACGTCGTCTCCCCAGGCTTCGTAGCCGTGGATAATGACTTCTGTATCAGAAACGGTGCGGAAGACGTGGCCCAATCGTTCCAATGCAACTCGTAATTCGCGAAAGTTGTAAATCTCGCCGTTGAAAACAATCTGAACTGTGCCATCCTCGTTCGGCATCGGCTGGTGTCCGCCACTCAGGTCGATAATACTCAGACGACGGAAACCGAGTCCGATGGCCTCTTCGCGAAAGTAGCCATAATCATCCGGTCCGCGATGATGCAGAGCTGTGGTCATACGCTCAAGGAGACTCGGATCTATCGGCCTCCCGTCCAGATGGAGAAGTCCCGTGATCCCACACATAGCGTCAGGTCTCCTCCTGAAAGTCCCGCGTTCCCGCGAATAAATGCAGGAGTTTCTGCACACTGACGCGAATGTTGAACTCGCGGAGGACCAATTCCCTGCCGGCTCGTGCCAGTTGGGCCGCCAACTCGCGGTTGTCGAGCAGTCGCGTGATAGCCTCGGCTAGCCCCACCGGATCGTCCGGATCGGTCAGCAGACCGGTTTCTCCGTCGCAGACGAGTTCCGGGATGCCAGAGACACGAGTAGAGACGACGGGAATTCCCATCGCCATCGCTTCGATCAGCACGGTCGGGATGCCATCACGATTGTTCCGGCGCACGCAGGAGGGCATCACGAATAATGTTGCCTTGTGGTAGTAAGCCAGCACCTCGGCTGGCGGAAGCTTTCCCAAGAGGGCAACACGCTCTGAGAGCCGCAACGCCGTAATCAGGCGACTCAAGCGCTCAACCTCTGGACCCTCACCAATGATATGACATTGGCTCTCCACCCCGTTCGAGGGTAGTCGGGCACAGGCCTCGATCAAAGTATGGAACCCTTTGGTCTCGACGAGACGCCCGACGGCGAGAACGAGCGGCGGCATCTCTTGCAGAACTGGTCGTGAGGTGAACACCGTAGGATCGACACCGACATGCACGACGTCAATGGCTGCCTTTGCCGCTGCTGGGTAGTGTTCACGTAAATAGCGAACGTTGAACTGGCTGCAGGTCACCACGAAAGCCGCCGCCGGGATCTTTGCCGAGAGCAACAGGTCATCAACAAAGATGTCATAAGCGTGGGCCGTGAAGCTGAATGGAATGCCGGCTAACTCGGCCGCCATCATTGCCACGCTGGTGGCGGCATTGGCAAAGTGTGCGTGCAGATGGCCCACCCTGGCACGGCGCAGACGCAACGCAGCAAACGGCGCCACCGTGAAGTAAGCGAGGCAGCGGAGGCGCCGGTCCCAGGGCTCATTAGCAGTCAGGACGTACTGCCACAGACAGCGGAAGTAGCGGACTGGTGAGCGCAGCAGAACGGTTACGTGCGCTGCCCAGAAGAGAGGATGCTTCGGACGGACAAGGACCTCGATTTCTTTAGCTAGAGCTGGTGCTTCAGGATGGATAACAGACAGGTCTGGTGTATAGAGACTGAACGGTCTGACCTCCACCCCGCGGCGGCGCAACTCCGCGATCTCCCGCACGACAAAGGTCTCGGACAAAATAGGGAGGATCCGGGCGAGGTAGCCGATTACGCGAGGTTCTGCAGTACACATGATAGGTTAGGGTTCCAAAAGAGAAGGAGAGAGCCGGCTGCGCATCATATCCTGGAGCCGGTTGACTTCGCTTTGCTGTACGGTTCCTGAGGCGAGGAGAGCAATTATGTAGACGACCATCCCAACAGGGACCAGCAGCTGCAAATTCCAGTCGTGCATCACGGAGACCGCAACGCTCATAACAGCCGTGCACAGGGCCGGCGCCGCGATGAGGTGCAAGAGCGTGCGGGCATTGAGGTAACGCCGCAAGACAGCGAGGAGGATGAAAGTCTGGACACCTTGGGTTGTCAGGACCGCCCAGCAGAGACCAAGATACGAGAAAGACGGAATGAGTAACAGGCTAGCGCTCACGTGGATGGCGGCATCCAACCAAGTCAACTGTAAGAGCAACCGTTCCCGGTTGCTGGCGATCAGCACGTTGTCGCCCGCATAGTTCCAAAAGCTGAAGATCAACGCGACACTAAGAACTCGCAGAGCGGACGCCGACGGGGCGAAGGACTCACCATAGAGGAAGACGGTGATCGGGTGAGCGAGAATGAACAGACCAGCCGCTAGGGGCAGAGAAAGGATCAAGAGATATTTCAGCGTGAAGCGCATGGTGTGCACGAACGTACCGACCGATGTAATGTAGAGCCGACTCATCGTTGGCAGGAAGGCTCCCATAATAGCGGCTGGGATAATCGTCAGGTTGTCGAAGAGCCTAGAGGCAGCAGCAAAATAGCCAACCTGTTCTTTCCCTGCGAACGCGGGAAGCAGAACGATACCAATCTGGTTACTCAGGTACAGCGCAAGCAAGATGCCGGCAAACGGAGCAGTAGCGATCACATGTCTCCAGAGCGCATGCACTTCTCGACTGTAGGGAACTTTGATTGCCGTGCGCTCGATGATGAAGCAGCCGAGCAGTACTGCCGCCCCAACGCTGATGAGCTGGGTCATGACGAATCCGTTTAGCCCCCACCCGGTATACAAAGCGATGAGGCCGAGGGATAGATTAGCGACAGAGAAAAGGGTGCGAACAGTTATCTCAAGTGTTGGCCGCTGAATGGCCCGAAAGAGCGCAGTAAGGAACTCGAGAAAGGAGTAGACAAATACGAAACAGGCAATGAGCAGCACGGTCAGGAAGTGAGATTCGCCAAGAGCGAAAAGCAGCACGCAGAGAAGACCGAGCGCACCCAGAGAAAGGATCACTTTGAGTAGGCTGATTTCGCAGAATAGCGCATATAAGAGGCGGCTATCCCGCCCCACCTCTTTCTGCGCTAGTCGGTCGAAGCCAAACTTAGGCGCGATTACAAAGAAGTTCGCCAGCGCCAGTGCAAAGGCATAGACCCCAAGTTCGGTGATTCCCAAGAAGCGGGCCACGAACACGAAGAGTACCAGCCCTAAGAGTTTGGTTGTCAGCTCGATGGTAATAAGGACGACACTGGTGCGGACAAAATGCGATTCGGCCATCCTGGTCACGATTTCTCTGGCTGAGGCGGGGCAGCGGAACTGGTCAGGCGTCCGACGCCGACTGCCAAGCCGAGTAAAAACCACAGAATGCTCCAATGGGTCCAGTGGCTATAATCAATCTGGGTGTGAACACTGTACGCCAGGAGCCCCATTAAAAGTCCCAATCCCGTGCTGGCAATGAGCGGATCAGAAGAACGCAGGGCTGGAAGCAGCGACTGAATCACAGTGCCGAAAAAGAGGAGGAAAAAAGCTAGACCGACCAAGCCAATCTCACCAGTGATGAAGAGCAAGAGATTGTGCACAGGACCTTCCCAGGCGGTAATAATACGTTCCGGTGTGTAGTCGTAAAATTGTGCCGCCACGGTGTAGCGGTTCATCCCCACCCCGAAAAGCGGCCGGTCACGGAGGATACGGAGGGCGACTCGCATGTGAGGAACCCGGCCGTAGGCGCTGCCATAGTCCTGTTGGAAGAATCGCTCCTGAATGGGGTTTTGGGTTGTGAGGATCAGGCTGATGATAAGCAAAGCGATGGTACCCAGGATCATACCCCCCTGAATCAGGCCAATCCGTTTGCGCCAATGGGTGAGTAGGATGATGGTTACCGCCAACCCAACGGAAGTCATGCCTCCGCGAGAAAGGGAGGTCGCCAGACCGACGGTGCCGAGAATAACTGTAGTCAGCAGCAGGTACCAGGGAAGTCGGGGCGTCCGGCAGAAGAGAAGGCTGACCCCGAGCGGCAGCAGCAAGTCGAAAAAGAGCGCCAAACTGTTCGGGTGTCCGAGCGTTCCTGAGACCCGGGTGAGGGCCGCGAGGCCGGGAGCGGCGCTGTATTTCCACGAAGCGCCGAAAAAGTCGAGGCCGAGCGTTGATCCGGTCACATATTGTCCAAGGGCAATCGTACCTTCGAGCGCCAAAGTCATCATCAGAGCAACAAGAACAAGCCGTAGTTCGCGCGGCTCGCGAATTTCGCTGGCTGCGTAGAGAAGGAGGAGGACGGACATTGCCAGGGAAAAGAGATCGAAAGCGCCGAACAGCCAATCGTTCCCAAGGGACACAGAAATGCACCCAGACGCAAAAAGTCCGCACAGAGACACGAGCCCTCGGGTGGAAACATGCAAGGGAAGTTTCCCGGCAATACAACGTAGGAACCAGATCAAATAGAGGGCGGCAAGGGGAATGTAATTTAAAAGAATCAAAAACCCATAGGTGGAGCGGTAAATGGAGCTGGGGTGAAAAAGCAGATTGAGGTCAACCTCCAGCGGGAGGGCAAGGACGAGCAGACGCAGATAGTACGCCTTCCTGTCGATGGGAGCTAACGAGACGATTCCGATCAGACTGCCAAACAGGACGAAAAGAAACCATTTGTGAGGGAGTTGCGTTGCACTGACAAACAGGAGGCCAACCGGAATCCCCACCAACAGCGGCCACAACAGACCGTCGAACCGCAGAGACGTGAGGTGTTTTTCCGCCCAGGAGATGGTCATGCTAGAGTTCCGGGATCGAAGCGAAGACCGGGCGGCCAAAATGCTGCTCGAAGTCTTCCGGCGTTCTCAGAGAATCATCCCAGTAATCTACCAGGAATGCAGTGCTTAAGCTGGCGACAAGAGCCAAAAGCAAACCCAGGGCGAGATTCAGCAGCAGGTTTGGTGTCACTGGTTTTAACGGGACGGGAGCGAGGCTCACGATTTTCACGTTCTCCAGCGGGGTGTTGGCAGCTTGGTTGACGACGCTGTCCTGATACTTCTTGCGTAGCGCTGCCAGGGTCTCCTGTGTATGTGCCACGCGCTTCTCGAGATTATCCAACGCGACTTCTTTTGCCGGCAGTGCTTTGATTTCGACTTCCAGATCTTGGACCGTCTGAGTCAGCGCTTGCTCTTCAGCTTCCAGAGCGCGGAGTTGCACCACCTCACGTTCCAACAGGTGACCAACCTGCTCGCGGATCTGGGCTTTGGTTTCTTCCTCTTGTTTGTGAGTAGTGATGACCTGGCGGCTTTCCGGTGTGTAACGTTGCTGCATGGTTCTGAGCTGGTACTGCAGGTTGACTAACTTGTTCTCCAGGTCCTGGATCTGCGTATCTTGGGCAATCTCCGGCAAGGGAATCAACAACTTCGGCTGGGACCGTCGCAGCTCCTGGATTTTTTCTATCTTCGAGCGCCGGCTGATGATTTCCTTCTGAGTGGTGGTGCGAGCGACATCAAAGGTCTGCAACTTCCTCAG
>Ga0126384_10000727_pt1 | contig 18691 bp, 14 predicted proteins | sample PanSoiMetPlot_36_FD_92543 | JGI IMG/M metagenome (GOLD analysis project Ga0126384, IMG submission 92543) | Tropical forest soil microbial communities from Panama - MetaG Plot_36 | ecosystem: Environmental > Terrestrial > Soil > Tropical forest > Bulk soil | place: Panama | collected 2016-02-17 | reverse complement strand
TCGACATCGCCGCGTCGCGCATCACGATCGAGGCAGGCGACACCGACCTCACGCCGAATGAAGGTTTCACTGCCGGCAGCCAGGCCATGCAGTTCGGCGGCGTCGCGCTGCGCCAGGCCTGCGCGGAGGTGGGCGCGCTGTTTCTCGACCACGCGGCCCGCGTGCTCGGGTGCAGCGAAGCCGAACTCGCTATCGACGACGGCCGCATTCTGCGCAACGGCAGGCCGACCGCGGAGGACTACTGGACGCTCGCGCCGTCGGTCAGCCTCGCCGCCAAGGCAAGCGGGGGCGCGCCGCGCAAGGCGACGGCGCACTACCGGATCGTCGGCAGGAGCGAAGCCCGGCTCGATCTTCCCGCCAAGGTGTTCGGCGCACCGGTGTTCATCCACGACATCGCGTTCGACGGCATGGTGCACGCCCGCGCGGTGCGCCAGCCGCGGCGCAACGCCGCCATCGCGTCGGTCGACGAGGCCGCGATCCGCCGCGCCGCACGCACTGCGATCGAGATCGTGCGGCACGGGAATTTCCTCGCCATCGTGGGCGCAGACGAGACCGCCGTCGAAGCCGCCGCGGTCGCAGCCGAGAGCCACGTGACGTGGAGCGGCGTCGAGCCGCTCAATCCGCAGCAGGAGCAGGCGTCCTCGCTGCTGCAGCAGCCGACGATCGATCGCGTCGTCGGCACGGCTGCGGCCACGGAAGCGGCGCCGCGCACGGCCTATCACGAGGCGACCTATACGCGCGGGTATCTCGCCCATGCGTCGATCGCGCCGTCCTGCGCGCTCGCCGAATACCGCGACGGCCGGCTTACGGTGTGGACCCACGCGCAGGGCGTTTTTCCGCTGCGCGCCGCGCTCGCGCAGTCGCTCCAGCTCGATCCCGCGCAGGTCTCGGTGCGGCACGTGCAGGGGCCGGGGTGCTACGGCCACAACGGTGCCGACGACGTCGCCGCCGACGCCGCCATCATCGCGATGCGAATGCCCGGAACGCCGATCCGGGTGCGCTGGCGGCGCGAGGAGGAATTCGCATTCGAGCCGGTGAGCCCCGCGATGGTCGTCAAGGTGCGGGCCGCGCTCGATGACGCGGGCCGGCCGGCCGACTGGACGGCAGAGATCTGGAGCGGGGCGCACAGCGCGCGTCCCGGCAGCGGCAACCTGCTCGCCGCCCAGGCGCTGCCCGACCCGCCGCCCGAGGTGCCGTCCGCCGACGTGCCCGACGCGGCCGGCGGCGGCGCGGTGCGCAACGGCACCCCGCTCTACGACATTGCGACCAAGCGCGTCATCCATCACCTGGTGCCGGAGACGCCGCTGCGCACGTCGGCGCTGCGCGGGCTCGGCGCCATGCCGAACGTCTTCGCGATCGAGTGCTTCATCGACGAGCTGGCCGAGCGCGCCGGCCGCGATCCGGTCGAGTACCGGCTCGCCATCACGGCCGATCCGCGCGCCCGCGCGGTGATCGCGCGGGCCGCCGCCATGTCGGGATGGCAAGCCGGCATGCCGGCGGGCAGCGGGCGCGGGCGCGGCATCGGCTTTGCGCGCTACAAGGATCGCGCCGCCTATGCGGCCGTGGTGGTGGAGCTCGAGGCGGACGAGACGATCCGCCTGGTCAAGATGTGGTGCGCGGCCGACGCCGGCCTCGTGGTCAACCCGGACGGCGCCGTCAACCAGCTCGAAGGGGGCATGATCCAGTCGGCGAGCTGGGTGCTCAAGGAACAGGTGCGGCTCGCGAGCACCGGCATCGCGTCCCGCGACTGGGAGACCTATCCGGTGCTGCGCTTCAGCGAAGTGCCCGAGATCGCGGTCGAGCTGATGGAGAGCGCCGACGATGTTCCGCTCGGCGTCGGCGAGGCGACCGCCGGGCCGACCGCGGCGGCGATCGGCAACGCGGTCGCGCACGCCCTCGGCGCCCGCATCCGTGACCTGCCGCTCACGCGCGAACGCATCATGGCGACCCTGCTGGCGAGCTGACGCAGGCGCGCGCGGCGCCCGGCCGGCGCGCAGGCGTCGCTCGCCGGGTCACATCCAGAACCGTCGCGCCGCGTCCGCGTTGGCGCACGCAGGCGCCGCATTCGGCCGGATCGCGCGCTGCGGAACGAGGGTCCGGGTAAACGCGCGCACGTGATCGCAAAACCGCTGCGCCGCCGAGCTCAGCGTCCGATTTCGCAACGTCACCATGGCGATCGGCCAGACCTGCGGCGGCAGCTCGACCGGGAGCTCCACCAGTCCGCAATTGTCGGCGTTGAAGCGGATGATCGACGCCGGCAGCGCCGTGACGTAGTCGCCCCCCGCCACCAGATTGACCCGCAGAGGAACCGAGAACGTCATCAGGAACGGCTTCGGCAGGCAGAGGCCGCGTTGGCGAAACGACTCCGACAGGACAAGGTAGTTCCAGGAGTCGGGCGGCGTGAGAATCCAGGATTCCTTGGCCAGCTCGGCGAGATCGACTTTGCTGCTGCGCGCCCAGCGGCTGCGCTTGGACGCCGCCACCACGGTCTCATCGTCGAACAGCACCTCGACGTTGAAGTCGCCATCGGCGACCGGCAGCTTCCGCCAGCGGCCGAGACAGATGTCGATATTGCGATCGCACAGCTGCGATAGCACCGGCATGATGGCGGTCGCGTAATTGACCTGCAGCGCGACGCCGGGGAATTTTCGGGCAAATTCCTCGATGACGGGCTGCAGGATCGCGGTCGCGACGGACTCGGTGCATCCGATCCGCAGTTCGCCGACCGCGGAGCCCGACAGCGATTCGATGTCGTTGATTCCCTGCTTGAGCTCGTCGAAGGCGACGGCGCAGCGGCGCAACAGCGCGCGACCGTAGATGTTCGGCTCGACACCCTTCGTACTGCGATCGAGCAGCTTCACGCCGACGGCGTGCTCAAGCTCGGCGATGGTTCCCGAGATCGCGGGTTGCGAGCAGCCGAAATGCCGCGCCGCTTGCGACAGGCTGCCGCGTTCGACGACGGCGCAGAAGACGTGCAGGGCTTGCAACCGAAGACGCCGGCCGATCTGCTTTTCCCAGTCGACTTTTCCCACCGGCTCGACCCCGTCAGCGCCTGCGGTGCGCTGGCTTTCAATCTACGCTTGAGCCAGAATACAACTCAAGGATTAAGTGGCGTGGCGTGGGAGAGATCCGTGCTGTCCCGCAGGCTGTTCGTTGGATCATTCCCTGCGTGGACGCTGGTGGCCGCAGCCCGGCCCGCCAGCGCGCAGGCTTGGCCGCAGCGCACGGTCCGTATTCTCGTGCCGTTCGCGGCGGGGGGAAACGCCGACATCATCGCCCGCATCATCGCGCAAAGGCTGGGCGAGACGCTCGGGCAACCCTTCATCGTGGAGGCGCGGCCGGGCGCGTCGGGAGCCCTGGCCGCCGAGGCCGTCGCCCGCGCAGCGCCGGACGGCTACACGCTGTTCATGGGGTCGCCGTCGCAAATCGCGATCACGCCGTTCATCACCAAGACCGCCTACGATCCCGTGAAGGATTTCGCGCCGATCAGCGTCATCGGCACCAACCCGAAGGTCTGGGCGATCTATGCCGGCCTTCCGGTCGACACCTTCGCGCAATTCGTCGACTACGTCCGCCAACGTCCCAATCAATTGGCCTATGCGGATGCCGGAGCGGGGAGCATTCCGCACCTGTCGACCGAACTGGTGCTCAAGCGCGCTGGGCTGCAGATGATCCGTGCGAGCTACAAGGGCAACGCGCCATCGACGACGGACCTCGTCGCCGGCCACATCTCGACCTCATTCACCAATCTCTCCGGCGTGCTGCCGTATGCCGCCACCGGTGGTCTCAAGCTGCTCGCAGTCGCGAGCGAGCAGCGCTCGCCGCACATTCCGAATGTGCCGACATTCGCCGAGGCCGGGTTGCCCGGCATCGTCATTCTCACCTGGAACGGCCTGATGGCGCCGGCCGGCACGCCGCGCGACATCATCGGCCGGCTGGCGCAGGAAATCGGCCGCGCCGTCAAGGATCCGGCGATCGCGGAGCGGCTTGCCAGCAACGGCGTCGATGCGCTCGGCAACACGCCGCAGGAGTTCGCCACCCTGATCACGGCCGACATCGCGCTGTGGCGGGAGGCGATCAAGATCGCCGGCGTCGACCTGCGGAATTGATCCGGCGGCGTCGACCGAGCGCGCCCTAGAGTCTGTTTGTTTGCACCGGCCTAGCGTGCCGCGGCCGTGGCGGCGACATGTCCGCCATGGAGCCAGCCCTCGAGGAACGTCGCGAGCCACGCACGGATGGCGGGATCGTAGACCGGCCGCTCGGCGAAATGCGCGGCACGCCGCTTGGCGCCGGGCATCTCCATGCGGGCGTGGCCGCGGGTGGTCCAGCGGCACATCATCGCGTGGGTCACCTCGGCGTGGAACTGGATCGCGTAGGCAGCGGGGCCGTAGCGCATCGCCTGCACCCGGAAGATGTCGCCCTCGGCGAGCAGGTCGGCGCCGTGCGGTAGGTCGAAGCCCTCGCGGTGCCACTGATAGACATGGTCGGGCCAGTTGTCGCACACCGCGCGGGCCTCGTCGGTCACGCGGATCGGATAGTAGCCGACCTCCGCCTTGCCCTCGGGATGAAAGCAGACGCGCGCACCGAGATGCTTGGCGAGCATCTGCGCGCCGAGGCAGATGCCCAAAAAAGGCTTCTTCTCGGCCAGCGGCACCGCGATCCAGTCGATCTCGCGGCGCAGGAACTCCTCGGTGTCATTGACGCTCTGCGGACCACCGAAGATGACGGCGCCGGCGTGCTGCGCGAGCGTGTCGGGCAGCGGATCGCCGAAGCGCGGCCGGCGGATATCGAGCGGAACGCCGAGCCGCGCGAGATAATGGCCGACGCGCCCGGGCGTCGACAGCTCCTGGTGCAGCACCAGCAGCACCGGCCGAGCCGCCGACGGTCCGTGAGATCGCGAATTCAGATGGCCGTGCATCACCCCCCAATTCCTACCCTGCCGCCGCGGCTTTACAAGAGCCGCGCCGGTCAAGTCTCGCATGAGCGGCACGCGGGCCTGAATTCGATTTTGCTTGCTCTTTCACGGCCTGCCCGCGCCGACCGACCCATCGCGCGACGATGCCGGCCACTCGAACCGGTAGAACTGGCTGCGGCGGACGAGGTCGAGCATCAGTCCGCGCGGCAACAAGCGCGGCATCCGCGTCACGAACCGGTTCTGCCAGCCCGGCACGATCACGCGGCGTCCGCGCATCAGGCCGTCATAGCCGGCGCGCGCCACCGCGTCGGCCGACCGGTCCATGATGCTGGCCCGCCGCGGGATGCCGGCCCGCATCTGGAATTCGGTCGGCACCGGCCCCGGGCAGAGCACGCTCACGCGCACGCCGCGGGCCTTGAGCTCGGCGTGCAGCGCCTCGCTGAACGACAGCACGAAGGCCTTGGTGGCGTAGTACACAGCCATGCCGGGGCCGGGCAGGAATCCCGCGACCGACGCGACATTGAGGATGCCGCCGCGCTGGCGCTCGAGGCTCGCAACGAAGGCCAGCGACAGATCGGCGAGCGTCCGGATATTGAGGTCGATCATGGCGAGCTGCTCGGCGCGGTCGAGCGTGGCGGCCGGGCCGATAAGCCCGAAGCCCGCATTGTTGACCACGTAGCGCGGCGCGAGGCCGCGCGCCGCGAGCGCGGCTGCAACGCGGTCGCCGGCGCCGGCGGGCGCGAGATCGAGCGCGAGAACCGTCGGGCGCGGCGCCCCCGTTCGCGCACCTTGCGCTGCGATCACATCGGCGAGGCGGGTGAGCGCCGTCTCGCGCCGTGCGACCAGGACGAGCTCGTGGCCGTGTGCGGCGAACACCTCGGCGAGCGCCCATCCGATGCCGGCCGACGCGCCGGTGACGAGCGTGACCGGGCGCGGCGCGCTCACGACGCGCCCTCGCCGGCGCGCGCGGCCGCGACGCGCTCGCGCAACGCGATCCGGTCGCGCGCCGAAACCGCCAACAGGTCGGCGACGCGCCACATCACGTTCGACTCGAACTCGCTCGCGACGCCGTCCGCATAAACCATCTCCCACATCATCTCGATGACGCGCATCCGACCGGCCTCGTCGAGCGTGCGCATGAGCAGCCTGGTGAAATGATAGAAATCGACCGACTCGCGATCGTCGGCGGCGGCCGCCGCGATCAGCTCGTCGACCGCCGCCGCGTCGAGCGCGAATTGGGCGGCGAGGATCGCGCGCAGCTTCTCGCGCTTGGCCTCGGTGAGGTCGCCGTCGAGCGTCGCGACGTGGATCAGCAGGGCCGCCGCGGCGCGCCGATAGTCGTTCTCCGCGAACGTCTGCTGAGGCTTCTGTCCGCCGGTCAACTCGGCGAGAAACTGTCAGAGATCCGCAAGCATGCCAACACACCCTGAAAAGAACGGCGCCCCGCGAGAGCGCGCCCCTGCCGAAGCCCCGACGCAAACGATCCGCAAGGGTCGCCGACCTTGCGCAAACGTTGCGTCAGCGCACGGCCCTGCGGGTCCGCACGCCCTCGGCGAGCAGCGCCATGTTGTTCGCAATATAGGGATTGTTCGGGTCTTTTGCCCGGGCCTCGGCGAGAATCCGCCGCGCGCGCCTGAAATCGCCGCGCAGCATGTAGGAATAGCCGTGGTTGTTGAGGATCTCGGGCGTGCGGCCCACCATCGCGTAGAGCTGCCGGTAGGCGCGGTCGGCGAGATCGAATCGCCTGAGTCGGTCGTAAGAGGCCGCAAGGCCGAGCCAGGCCTCCGCCTCGCGCGGACCGGATTCCACCGCGCGCCGGAAATAGCGCTCGGCCAGACCGTAATTGCCCTGACGGAAATTCATCCGGCCCAGGTTGAGATCGTCGTTGGGAAAGCTCGGTGTGAGCGGCGGGTCGGGCTCGGTCGGCGGCCCCTGATCGCCGACCGCGACGGCCGACGCGGCCGCGACAGCCCCGGTCGCTTCGGCGGCAGCATCGCTTTCGGATTTCGCCCGCGTGTCGCCGTTCCAGTTGAGGAATTCGGGCTGCTTGACCGAGGTGGTCTCGCAGCCGGTGAGCCACAGCAGGCTTGTCACCGCGACCGCGACGCTGCGCTTGACGCCAACACTCATCTGCAGCGCCCCTGGCGCGGAACACAACATCGAACTCAACTGGCGACGCGCAACGACGTGCACACGAGGACCGGTTGATGCCCCAGACCCCGCTTAACTACACGACCTTGGTTAAGAAATTCTCGCCGGTTCCGGATCTGCGTACCTGCGGTCAGGCAACGCTGGCGGCGCGCCGGGGGCGCGCCGTCATCAGCCGGCGCAACTGCGCGAGCCGAAGCGGCCGGCTGAACAGGAAGCCCTGGATCTCGGTGCAGCCCGCGGCGCGCAAGGCGGCAAGCTGCTGCTCGGTCTCCACCCCCTCGGCCGCGGTCGTCATGTTCAGACTGGTGGCGAGGCCGACGATCGCCCGCACGATCGAGGCGGACGTCTCCGCATCGGTCAGGTCGGAGACGAAGGTGCGGTCGATCTTGATCTTGTCGAGCGGAAAATTACGCAGGTATCCGAGCGAGGAATAGCCGGTGCCGAAATCGTCCATGGCGAAACGCACGCCGAGCTCATGCAGCTCCCGCAGCGTCGAGGAGACCGCGGCGCTGTTCTGCACCAGCACCGATTCGGTGATCTCGAGCTCGAGCCGACGCGGCTCCAGCTGCGCGGCCGCGAGCGCGCCGACCACGAGCTGGCTCAGGGACGGCAGCTTGAACTGGACGGCCGAGAGGTTGACGGCGACGCTGATCTCCCGCGGCCATTCGGCAGCGTGCGCGCAGGCCTGCCGCAGCACCCATTCGCCGATCGGAACGATGAGACCGGTCTCCTCGGCAAGCCCGATGAACTCACCCGGCGGAATCAAGCCGCGCTGCGGATGGTTCCAGCGAATGAGCGCCTCGCAGGTGCGAATCCGGTTCGTCCGCAGGTCGAGCAGCGGCTGGTAGTGGAGCTCGAACTCGCCGCGCGCGAGAGCCTTGCGCAAATCCTCCTCGAGCGCACGGCGCGCCTTCACGCGGGCGTCCATCTCCGGCTCGAAGAAGCGGTAAGTCCCGCGGCCGTCGGCTTTGGCGCCGTAAAGCGCGAGGTCCGCGTTCTTCAAGAGCTGATCCGGCTCGTGGCCGTCGTCGGGCGCGATCGCGATGCCGATGCTGGCGTCGGCGACAAGCTGGTGTCCGTCGAGATCGTAGGGTTTGCGCAGCGCCTCGAGGATGCAGGTCGTCAGCGCAGTCGTATCGTCGGGCTCGGCGATCCCGTGCTGAATGATCGCGAACTCGTCGCCGCCGAGCCGCGCGACCGTGTCGCCCTGCTTGACGCAGGCGTGCAGCCGCTGTGCAACCGCCTTGAGCAGCTCGTCTCCGACCGGATGACCGAGCGAATCGTTGACGTGCTTGAAGAAGTCGAGATCGAGGTAGAGCACGGCGATGCGGCCGGCCGGGCGCAGCCATTTCAAGGCGTCGTCGAGCCGCTGGCGAAACAGCATGCGATTGGGAAGATCGGTCAGCGCGTCGTAGGTCGCGAGCCGTGCGATGCGCTCGTCGGCGCGCTTGCGCTCGGTGACGTCCTCGACGACGCCCAGGATGTACATCGGCGTGCCATCCTCGCCACGCAGCGCAATCCGGCGCGACGCCACCAGGCGCCGGCCGTTGGCCGGGGTGTCGATCTCGTGCTCGTCGACCATGAGGACGGCCGACGGATCGGCGCTCAGCAGCTGCTGGTCGTAGCCGCTGACCAGATCGGCATGCTCCTTGCTGAGGAAATCGTGCACGGTCCGTCCGACGATCTCGCAGCGCGAGATGCCGAACAGCTCTTCGCCGGCGCGATTGATCAGCACGTATTTGCGATCGGTCGCATTCCGCACCACGATCGACACCGGCACGTTCTCGATGACGAGGTCGAGGAAGCGGCGGTTGCGGTCGCGCTCCTGCTCGGCGCGACGACGTTCGGTGATGTCCTCGTGCGTCGACACCCAGCCGCCGTCGTCGGTCGGGCAGTGGGCGACCGCGATCACGCGGCCGTCGCTGAGCTCGATCACGCTGTTTCCCGCCGTTCCGCTCATCGATTCGGCAAGCCGCTGGCGCATGTAGCGGTCCGCCTCCGGTCCCGTGTGCAGCCCAGCGTCGATGCGATGCTGCATCATTCGCTCCTGCGTCACGCCCGGGACGGTGAGCTCGGGCGGCAGGCCGTACATGCGGACATAGCGGTCATTGCAGACAATCAGGCGGCGGTCGCGGTCGAACAGCACGAGACCCTGCGACATCTGGCGCAGCGCGGCGTCGAACCGCATGTTCTGGACCTTGAGTTCATCCTCACGGCGTTTGAGCTCGGTGATGTCGACGCGGATGCCGATGAAGCCGCCGTCCGCGGTGCGGCGATTGTCGATGCGAAGCCACCGCCCGTCCGACATCAGCTGCTCGTCCACCTTGCCCGACTCGCGCATGGCAAGACGCCCCGCGAGCCACTCATCCTCGCGGCCGGCCGCCGCCGGATACATCCCGTGCGCAAGGGCGCCGCGCAGCATGTCCTCGAAGCGGACGCCGGGCACGCGCATCGCCGCGGTTTCGGCGAAGATTTCGTCGTAGGTCCGGTTCCACAGCACCAGACGGTCCTGCGCGTCGTAGAACACGAGCCCGGCCGGCATGAGGTCGATGACCTCGCGCAGCCGCGCATGCGCCTGCTCGGCCTGCCGCTGGGCGCGATGCCGCTCGGTCACGTCCTCGTGGGTCGCGACCCAGCCGCCGCCGCTGGTCGGCCGATTGGTCACGCGCACGACGCGGCCGTCCGGCAATTCGACCACCATGCCTTGCACCGTCCCGCCCGAGAGGCTCTCCATCAGGCTCGTGCAGTAGCGCTCCGGATCGTCCCGAAACGATCCCGTCTCGGTGCGATGATCGAGGATCTGGCGCAGCGTGCTGCCCGGCTTCACGACGTCGGACGAGAGCCCGTACATCTGCCGATAGCGGTCGTTGCACAGAACGAGCCGTGCATGGCGATCGAACAGGCAAAGGCCCTGCGACATCTGATTGAGCGCGGTGTCGAGCCGAAGCCTTTGCTCGCGGTAGCCGCGCTGCAGCTGCCGCACGATCAGGAATCCGATCAGCGCGATCAGGCACGCCGCGACGGCGGCAGTGCCGACGAAGGCCCGCGCCCATCCGCGCCAGTCGGCGAGCAGGGTCGCGACGTCGACCCCGACCGAGATCGCGAGCGGAAAGCCGGGAACGCGGCGCGCCGCGATCAGGCGCTCCCCGGTGTCCCAGCGTCCGACGATGCGGAAGGTGGCGTGGTCGGCGTTCTTGAGGGCATCGAGAACGCCCGTGTAAGGCTGCCCGATCGCCTGCTCAATGCGCGGATAGCGCGCGAGCAGCACGCCGTCGCTGCGCGCGAGCGAGATCGAGCTACCCTCGCCGAGCGCAATCGAGCCGAAGAAGTTCTCGAAATACGGCAGCCTGAGCGCGCTGACGACGAAGCCGACGAGTTCACCGTGGGCGTCGTTGACCCGGCGCACCGCGTAGATCGTCCAGGTCCCGCTGCCGTGGCTGCGCACCGGCGCACTCAGAAACGAGGACGGCGCGCCGGCAGCGGTGAGCACCTTGAAGTATTCGCGATCCGTCACGTCGATCGCCGGAGCCGGCCAGCGGCGCGTGTAGTTGACCAGCTTTCCCTGCGCGCTCACGAGCGAGACCACGTCGACATGCGCGAGGGCGCCGATCTGGTCCTTGAGCATGAGGTGAGTGTCGGGGTCGGACAGGCGGGCGTCGAAGTCGCGGCGCGAGCTGATCCCCATGGACCGGATGTGCTCGACCACGCTCTGCTCGACCACGTCGACCGCGCGAAATGCGTCGGCCGACTGCTGCGCCAGGATGAGCGCGATGTTGGACAGGTCGCGCTCGTTGTCGTCGAGAATGCTCGTCCGCATCATCGACACCAGCGCACCGGTGCCAGCCGCGAGCGCGGCGATCAGTATCACGCCGCAGACGATCAGCAAGGCGATGGGGCGGGAGCGGCTTGCCATGGCTGTGAGTAGGACCCTCGGCTGTGAAAAGGAACATCGCGTGGCGCGGAACGCCGCGCCGCGCTCCGCCCAAACGGGTCCTCCTTGTCCCGGCGCCGTACCCCGGAAACTGCTAAGATTTCGGAAAAATGAATACAAAAACCGTGACTTAACCCAACGTCGGGTTCCGCCGAATCGGGCCCGGACAAGGCGCGGGGCCGTTCGTTGGGAGCGTCCAGCGGCAGCGCACGCTGCCGTTCCCACGGAATCGGAACATGCTCTAGATTCGTCTGTTTGGCGCATCTTCTTGTGGGCGAACCGGTGCCCCACCCCGGATCAAGTCCGGGGCAGGTTTTCGCCGGAACATGCGCTGCGCGGCTTTGGATCCATTGCTGCGCATGACGAACTCAGGCCCTGAAGATGCATGGCGGGCGCTGCCGCCATCACCTGCTATTTCACCGGCGGCGACGAGATCGCGCTCGCCGGGGGCGGCGCGCATCCCGGCTGCGGGGGGTCGGCCGCCGCCGTTCCGTAAACGTTGCTCGTGGTGGTGGACTTGGGTTGAATGACCTGACACGTGCGATAGCGCTCGACCGCGCCGGCGACACGGACCCCGTTGCTCACGACCCGGCGGTCGGCGCTCGCCGGCGGCCACGGGTCGACGACCTGCGTCGCCCGCGCGGACGCCACCGCGTCACCGGCGGCGAACGACACGGTCTCGCGGCGGTCATAGTAGATGTCCGAGCAGCCGGCGAGCATCGCGCCGAGCAGCACCCCGGTCGTGACGATCTTGGTCACGTCACTGCACGGCAGCAGCATGGATGCCTCGCTTCGGCAGCTCGAGCATGTGTCCGATCGGTCCGCGCTCGACTGCAGCACCGCCGCCGCGCACCTCGGCGCGCAGCACCTCGGGGTGGTTCCTGGTGAGGAAGAAGTCGACGTCGTTCGCCGGCAGCGTGTTGTCGAGCGGTGTGCGCACGACGTCGCCCGGGCGCGTCGGATTGACGAGCCGCGGCGTCACGATGATGACGAGGTCGGTCTCGTTCTTCTGGTAGGACTTGCTGGAGAACAGCGCGCCGAGCACCGGCACGTCGCCGAGCCACGGGAGCTGCTGCTGCACGGTGGACAGGTCGTTCTGCAGCAGGCCGCCCAGCACGAAGCTCTGGCCGTCCTTGAGCTCCAGCGTCGTCGTCGCGCGCCGCACCGTCAGTGCCGGCACCACGATGCCGGCTCCGACCGCGACGTTATGGCTCGGGTCGAGCTGGCTCACCTCGGGCACGATCTTGAGGTTGATCAGGTTACCGTTGAGCACCGTCGGCGTGAACGCCAGGCTGACGCCGTACTGCTTGTACATCACCGAGATCTGGCCGAGGCTCGCGCCCGGAACCGGGATCGGATATTCGCCGCCGGCGAGAAAGTTCGCGGTCTCGCCCGAGAGCGCAACCAGGTTCGGCTCGGCGAGCCGGCGCGCCAATCCGCGCTCCTCGAGCGCGTTGAGCATCACGTCGATCTGCAGCCCTTTGGCGATCAGGTTGCCGGCCAGGAAGCCGAACGGCGGGCTGGCGGTGCCGAGCACGCCCGCAACCGCCCCGGCGCCGGCGAGCGAGGTCAGCTGGCCGTCCGATCCGGCCGTGATCGGCAGGTTGGCGGCGGGCTGCCCGGAGCCGATATTGGCGAGGAAGCGCGCGTCGTGGCCCGGCCGCGGCAGCACGTTCCACTGGAAGCCGAGCTCGCGGCCGGCCTGGCGTGAGGCCTCGACGAAGCGCACCTCGAGCAGCACCTGCTGCGGCTGCGCGACCTGGACCGAGTTGATGATTTCGGGGCCGAACTGCCTGGCCACCTGCAATGCCTCGTCCAGCATCACGCCGTCGGTCACCGTGCCCGACAGCATGATGCGGCCGTTGACCGAGGACACGCGCAGCTTGCTGTTCGTAAAGCGCCGCGCGAGCTCCTGGGAGAGCGCCGAGGTGTCGTACGACACCTCGACGTCGAACAGGCCGATCAGCCGCTTGTCCTCGCCGTAGATCGACACCCGGGTGGTGCCGATCTTCTTGCCGAGGATCGACAGGGTGTGGTCGGTCAGCGCGTTGACGTCGGCGATCTCGGGATTGCCCACCATGATGTCGGCGAAGGGCTGGTCGGTGCGCACGTCGTCCGACTTGCCAACCGGCACGACGACCGAGGCGGTGCGCTTGGCGGCGCCAACCTGGATCGTATGCTGCGCCCTGGCGTCACCCGCAAAGCCCAAGAGGCCCGGCATGGCGACCAGCGAGAACACCGACACCAGCAGCGAGCGCCAATCGGGAAGCCGGCGGCGGCGTACGCCCGCCCGGTGCCCGATCTTGTTCGTGGTCCTGTCCATGGGCCGGGTGCGTGGCACCGCGGCACGATTGCTTTTGTCGTTTTTCACATCGGCCTCCCCGCCTGTGATTTTCCTTGCAAGCCCCCGGGCGAAACCCCATCCGCCGGCGTCCGTGTCAACGCGTCGTCCCTTGCCCGAGGCGCACGGTGTCGCGATTGCTCTCACCGTCCTTGGGCACGCTGTAGATGCTCCTGCTCATCGCCCGCGTGATCGCGACCGAGGTGTATTTGCCGCCATCGGCGCCGCTCTCGGATTTCGCGCCGACGAGATCGGCCGTCGTGATCGGACGCGACGCGGTCGCCTCCGAATGGCCGGCCCGGCGCAGCGCCAGCACCAGCGTTCCGATCTGGCCGGCCAGCCCGAGCTTCTGGGCGCCCGCGATATCGACCTCGAGCGTCACCGCCTTGGCGACCGACGGCCGGTCGGAGCGCTCATCGGCGAGCTGGTCGATCGCCAGCACCTTGACGTTGTTGAGCACCACGTCGTTGATCGCCTGACCCTTGTCGAGCTGGCGGCTCAGCATCACGTCGACGCAGTCGCCCGGCAGGACGAAACCGGCGACGCCGGCGACGTCGTTAACGCGGATGGTCATCGCCTTGCGGTTGTCGGCGATCACTGCCGACAGCGTGGCGCGCTGTCCCTGTCCGGTGATCTTGGACGCCAGCACCGGCTCGTTGGCCTCGATCGCGGTGAGCACCACGCGCTTGCCCTGCGCTAGCAACTCGTCGATCGTCTTGAATCCGCCTTGCGGCAACGCGTCGGCGGGCCACGGCACCTCGCGCAGCACCGCGGCCGACAGTTCGTTGCCGAAACGCAGCTGGCGGTTGGCGACGACGAGCGTCTGCGCTCCGACCGGCTGCGACTTCATCGCCTCGAGGCTCTTGAGCCGCGCCTCCGCCTGGGAGTTGAGCCAGGCCTGCGCGACAAAAACCGCGAGCACGCCGAACACGGCCGCCACGGCGATCATGATGATGGTGCTGCTGCTGCGCACGGGCGACGTCCCCGAAGTTCTTTTGTGCTTTTCGTAGGGTTCCGCCACCATATTGGAGTAACGACAGTATTGAATCGGTGAATGGCCCAGATGTTCTAGTGCTATGCTGAAATTTGGTTGAATCGGTATTGTTTACGAACGGTGCAACTTCGAAAAACCTTAAGCTTAACCTTCCATTGAATTTGCGATTCCGCGTTGACCCACGCCCCGCGCCCCGTGTTCGGCACCGCACCAAGATCGATGTGGGCGCGGAGCACGGGCCCCGCATGGGACATTTTTCCACGCCCGCGCGGCCCCCCGGATCGGCTATTGATGCGGCGACAACATCGCTTTAACCAAGGTTGGCCCGCGCAGGACGGTGTTTCGATCCTGCCGGAGGACATCCGCCCCGGAGGACGCCTTGAAGAAGCCGCGCATCAGCTATGTCGATCCGGCCACGATTGCGGACAAGGACATGCTGGCCGAGCTCGACCGTTGCCGCCGCGAGGGCACCCCGCGGCCCGAGAGCCAGGCGGTCCGCGCCCACGTGCCGGCGGTGTTCTGGTCGTTCGCCAACAGCTGGCGCGACGTGTTCCATCGCGGCGTCGCCGACCACAGCATCAAGGAGCTATGCCGCATCTACGTGTCGCGCTCGGTGCTGTGCGAGTTCTGCGGCAACCAGCGCTCGGTCAAGGCCGCCAAGGCCGGCATCGTCGAGGACGACTACCGCGACCTGATCGATTTCGAGAGCTCGACGCGCTACAGCGACAAGCAGAAGGCGGCGCTCGCCTATGCGGAGGCGATCACCTGGGACCTGCCGACGGACGACAAGTTCTGGGCGCGGCTGCACAGCCATTTCAGCGAGCCGGAGCTGGTCGAGATCGGCTATTTCGTCGCGTTGACCATGGGCCAGCAGCGCTGGCTGCGCACGCTCGACATCGAGCACCACCAGGTCCTCGCCGGCACCGACGCCTCGATGGCGCCCGGCTTCGAGACCGAGGACGCGCTCAAGCGCGCCAAGGCCGACCCCGACTACTGGGCGCGCAAGAAGGCTGCGCCGTCGCAAGCCGCGGAGTGAGCGTCATGGCAGTCGCGCCGGTCCAGGCGGAGATCGACGGGCGCCTGGAGCGGGCGGGCGTCCGCATCCGCATCGACGGCCTCGGCAAGCGCTACGGCGCGCTCGAGGTCTTCCGCGACATCTCGCTCGACGTCGGCGACCGCGAGATCGTCGCCATCGTCGGACCGAGCGGCTGCGGCAAGACCACGCTCCTGCGCTGCATCGACGGGCTCATCCCGGTCGATGCCGGCGAGATCCGGGTCGAGGGCGAGCGCATCACCGAGCCGGTCGCCGGCATGGCGATGGTGTTTCAGCATTTCGGCCTGTTTCCGTGGAAGACCGTGTACGACAATGTCGCCTACGGGCTGCGCATGGCGGGCGTCGCGCGCGCCGAGATCGAGCGCCGGGTGCCGCACTTCATCACGATGGTCGGGCTCGCCGGCTTCGAGAAGGCCTATCCTTACCAGATGTCGGACGGCATGCAGCAGCGCTGCGGGCTTGCCCGCGCGCTCGCGATCGAGCCGCACGTGCTCCTGATGGACGAGCCGTTCGCGGCGGTCGATGCGCAGACCCGCGAGATTCTTCAATTCGAACTGCTGCGCATCTGGGAGCAGCGCCCCACCACCATGATCTTCGTCACCCACTCGATCGAGGAAGCCGTGCTGATGGGCGACCGCGTCATCGTGCTCAAGGGCCGGCCCAGCCACGTCCACGAGACCGTCGCGATCGACCTGCCGCGGCCGCGCACGCGCGACACGCTGCGGCTGCCGCGTTTCGCCGAGCTGCGCGAGCGGGTGTGGGGCACGCTGATGAGCGAGGCGCGCGCCGCCGAGTTCCAGCTGGACAAACGTTGACAGACGTCGCTCGCGACCGATCAGGGAGAGAAACCATGCTGCGCAGAACCACGACCGCATTGCTGCTCGCCGGCGCGCTCGGCGCCATTGCGCTCGTATCGGCCGGCGGCCCGACGGCGGCGCAGGACAAGAAGGTCGTCATCGGCATGCCCGGCATTCCGCCGATCTTCACCACCGTGCAGCCGCTGGTGGCCGAGAAGGTCGGCCTGTTCAAGAAGCACGGCGCCAATGTCGAGCTGCGCTCGTTCGACAACGGCACCGCAGCGGCACGCGCCGTGATCGCCGGCGACATCGACATGTCGATGTCGCCGTCGCCGCCGGTGATCAACCAGATCTCCAACTCTGGCGCCAACCTGGTCGCGATCTACGGCTGGCCCAACGCCGACTGGGTGCTCGCCTCGATCGACCCGGCGAAGACCAGCTGCAAGGACATGGTCGGCCAGGGCGTCGGCGTCGACTCGGTCGGCGGCGCGCGCTCGGTCGCGCTCCGCTCGCTGCTCGCCGGCGGCTGCCCGGACGTGAAGATCGACCAGGTCCAGCAGGTCGCGCTCGGCTCGAACGCATCGGCCGCGATGCTCGCCGGCCGGCTCACCTTCGGCGTGCTCCACCTCGACGATCTCGCCCTCATCGAATCGCAGGGCCGCAAGCTGCACGTCATGCTGGAGATGAAGAAGACCAACCCGGACAGCCACTACCTGATGCTGGTGGTGCGCGGCGACAAGCTCAAGGAGAACCGGGATGCCTACGTGCGCGCCGTCGCCGCCATGATCGACGCGGCGGGCTTCATGAAGGACCGCAATAACGGCGACACGGTTGCCGACGCCGCGACCCCGACCGGCCACCCGAAGGACGTCAACAAGGCGGCGCTCAGGGAGTTCCTGGCGATCGACTTCTGGCCGTCCGACAGCGACGGCCTCGACCGCACCAAGCTCGAGGCGACGATCGCGCTGATGAAAAAGATCGGCGGCATCCAGCCCGGCAAGGAAGTCATTGCGTACGACAAGCTGGTCGATCAGAGCGTCTGGCGCGACGCTGTGGCGCTGCTCAAGAAGCCGTAGGGCCTGCTAGAATTCCCTCCAGCCTACAACCAAAAAAGCCGGAGGGACGATATGACCCGAGTTCGCATGACGCTCATGGCGAGCGCGCTCTGTGCGGCGCTTGCCGCTGCGGGCCCGGCCGCCGCCGAAACCAAGAAGATGGTGATCGCGGCGCCCGGTATCCCGCCGATCTTCGCGTCCGTCATTCTGTACGTCGCCGACAAGGAAGGGTTCTTCAAGAAATACGGCGTCAACGCCGAGGTGCGGCCGTTCGACACTGGCACTGCCGCCTCGCGCGCCGTGATCGCAGGCGACATCGAGATGTCGCTCTCGCCGTCGGCGCTGCTCATCAACCAGATCTCCAACGCGGACGCCGACACGGTCGCGATCTATGGACTGACGAATACGGACTTTCTGCTCGCCACGACCGATCCGGCGAAGACCTCGTGCAAGGACGTGGTCGGCCAGCCGGTCGGCGTCGACACCGTGGGCGGCGCGCGCTCGATCGCGTTGCGCACGATGCTGGCAGGCGGCTGCCCGGACGTGACGATCGACGACGTCAAGCAGGTGGCGCTGAGCTCGAACGTCGCGGCCGCCATGCTCGCAGGGCGGCTCAATTTCGGCGTTCTGCATCTCGATGACGTGTCGGTGCTCGAGGCGCAAGGCAAGAAGGTCGACAAGCTGCTGACGGTGCAGAAGGCCAACCCGAACGGACATTACCTCGTGTTCGTCGTGCGGGTCGACAAACTCAAGCAGAACCGTGACGACTACGTCCGCCTCATGGCGGCGCTGATCGATGCGGCGCGGTTCATCCGCGATCCGAACAACGCCGACAAGGTCGCCGACGACGCCGCTCCGACCGGCCATCCCAAGGAGGTGTCGAAGGCGACCATCAAGCCGCTAATCGACATCGACTACTGGCCGGTCGACGACGATGGGCTCGACCGCAAGCGTCTGGAGACGCTCATCGGCGTGATGAAGAAGATCGGCGGCATCAAGCCCGACAAGGAGCCGGTGAAATACGACCGGTTGGTGGACCAGAGCGTGTGGCGCGACGCCAAGGCGATGGTGGACGCCAAAGGCAAGGTGCATTAGTTACTCTTAGGAAACGCCTATTTGGCGCATATTCCTGTCGGCGGACCGGTACCCACCCGGGCTCAAGTCCGGGGCAGGCTTTCGCCGGAATATGCGCGAACGACACCCGAGGTGGCCTGACCGTGTTGAGCTCGCTCCGCAAGCACGCGCCGGTGACGCTGAGCCTGCTGGCCGGCGCGGCGCTGTGGGAGATCGCCGGACGCAACTCCGATCCGGCGTTCCTGGTGCCGCTGTCGGAGACGCTCGTGCGGCTCTACCAGCTCGTGGGCACGCACGAGTTCCTGGTTCAGTTCCTCGATTCGGCGACCCTGTTCGTGACCGGCGTCAGCCTCGGCATCCTGGTCGGCATGCCGCTCGG
>Ga0126384_10000726_pt1 | contig 18738 bp, 20 predicted proteins | sample PanSoiMetPlot_36_FD_92543 | JGI IMG/M metagenome (GOLD analysis project Ga0126384, IMG submission 92543) | Tropical forest soil microbial communities from Panama - MetaG Plot_36 | ecosystem: Environmental > Terrestrial > Soil > Tropical forest > Bulk soil | place: Panama | collected 2016-02-17 | reverse complement strand
GCCGCAAACGGAACTTTTATGCTGGTCGCCCCGTCCGCCTGGTACGGCCTGGTTCTGGGCGTAGCAGCGACCGGCCCGCTCAACGCGCACCTCGTGCGCGACATCGGCGCCGCCTATCTGGCGAGCGGCGCCGCGCTCGCGTGGTTCGGCCGCGATGCGCGCGCCCGCATGGCGGCGCTCGCGGGCGCAGCGTTCCTCGTCCTCCATGCGCTCGTCCATGTCGGCGAGGCGGTCGGCCACCATGCGTTCGTGACATGGGCTGACCTGCTCGCCGTCGTCCTGCCGGCCGCGCTGGCGGCCTGGCTGACCCTCTTTCCGACCCGCACAACGGAGATGACCATGTTGCAATGGCTGATGCGGCGGCGGATCGCCGCCTTCGAACGCGCAACCGGCTATGACGCGAGCTACGTGCGTGACATTCTCGACGCCGACATGGGCGCGTTTCTCAAGTTCTCCATGCTCAACGGCATGGCGCAGCACCGCCGCAACGTTCCACTCGCGGCCTGGTATGCGGCGAGTTTTGCCGCGGTGCTGGCCGAGGACTGCGGGCCGTGCACCCAGCTTGGCGTCACGTTTGCCGAGCGCGACGGCCTTGCGCCCGAGCTGATCGCCGCCATGCTCGCCGGCGACCTGCGCGCCCTGCCGGACGACGCCGTCCTCGGGCTGCGCTTCGCCCGTGCCGTGCTCGCGCACGACGCCGGCGCCGACGAACTGCGCCAGGAGATTCTGGCGCGCTGGGGTTCGCGCGGCCTGGTCTCGCTCGCCTTCGCGATCACGTCGGCGCGTCTCTTCCCGACCGTCAAATACGCGCTCGGCCACGGCCAGGCGTGCCGGCGCATCACCGTCGGCGGCAACGTCGTCGCGACGCCGCGGCGGGCCGCATGAGCGCGCAGGAGCATGTCATGACCGACCCGAGCCGACCCGACACGGCGCAGACCTTCGAGTCGCAGCGGCGCAGCCTGACCGGCCTCGCCTACCGCATGCTCGGCTCGCTCGCCGAGGCGGAGGACGTCGTGCAGGAGGCGTTTCTACGCTGGCATGCCGCCGACCGCGCCGCGGTCGCGGATCCGCGCGCCTATCTCTCGCGGGTGGTGACGCGGCTCTGCCTCGACCAGATGAAATCGGCACGCTCCCGCCGCGAGACCTATGTGGGCCCATGGCTGCCCGAGCCGATCGTCGACGCGGCCGCGGTCGCGCCCGACACCGCGAGCGAACTGGCCGGCGACCTCTCGGTCGCGCTGCTGCTCACCCTCGAGCGCCTCTCGCCGCTCGAGCGCGCCGCGTTCCTCATGCACGACGTGTTCGAGCTCGACTTCGCCGAAATCGGGGCCGCGCTCGACCGCAGCGCCGAGGCGTGCCGCCAGCTCGCGGCCCGCGCCCGCGCGCATGTGCGCGAGGCGCGTCCCCGCTTCGATCCGTCCGACGCCGAGGTCGCGCGGCTCGCCGGTGCCTTCGAGGCCGCGGTCGTCGCCGGCGACGTGCCCGGCCTGACGCGCCTCCTCGCCGCCGACGCGATCCTCTACACCGACGGCGGCGGCAAGCGCGCGGCCGCGCTCAATCCGATCCATGGCAGCGACAGGATCAGCCGCTTCTTCGCCGGCCTCGCCAGGAAGCAGGCGCCGCTCGCGCTGCAGTCCGTGCGCCGTACCCGCCTCAACGGCCTGCCCGGCTTCGTCATCACCGACAATACCGGTCAGGTCGAGACGCTGGCGCTCGAGATCCGCGATGGCCGCATCGTCGCGCTCTACAGCGTGCGCAATCCCGACAAGCTCGCCCATATCGCGGGGCTGCATTGAACACGAACGATGCACCGCAACGCCCGCAGGGTGGGCAAAGCGACACGCCTGCGCTCGCTTCACGAGCTACATTCATGCAGTAGTATTATTATACCTCGTTGGTTTTGGCAGAACGAAGCTAGGTCAAAAATCTCAGCCCTTTTAGCGGCTTAGGCCAAATTCCTGCTCCGCGGGGCGAGCCCTCACGCCACTCGCGCAATCGCGCGTGTTACGGCGGCGATGAAATGCCGGCGGGCGTCCGGCAGCGCCTCGCCGCGCGGCTCGTAGACGTGGCGCTCGAGGAAGAAGCCGGTGAGCGCAAAGCCGGCATCGATGTCCTCGGGCGACGGCGGCGTGTCGCCCTCCTGCCCTTCCTCGCTCAGAAATACCGGCAGTGCGAGCAGCCGGTCGCGCCACGCCTGGCCGGCCGCAAGCGAGACCGCGCGGCCCGATTTCGGCGACACGTAGACGAGGTCGAGGACGCCGCCGGTCGCCGCGCAGGCCGAAAGATCGAGGCCGAAGCCGAGCTCGGCCAGAAGCTGGAGCTCGAAGCGCGCGACCAGCACCGCGACCGCGGCCGGATCACCGAAATGATCGAGCGCGACGTCGAGCGCCTCGTACACCGCCGCGTGCGGGTCGCGCTCGGGCAGCAGCCGGCACAGCGCCGCCAGGTGGGTCGCGCCATAGAGCGCATGAGCGGCGTAGAGAAACGAGGCGGCGCGCGCGTCGAGGCCCTCGACCGTGAAATTGCCGAGATGCTCGTCGAGCCGCGCCCGCCAGGTCGCCGCGACCGTGTTGCCGGGCTGCAGCACCGGTTTGAGGCGCGACCCGGCGCCGCCGCGCACCAGGCCGAGATGGCGGCCGTGCGCACGCGTCATCAGCTCGAGGATGGCGTTCGCCTCCCCGTGTCGGCGCGTGCCGAGGACGATGCCGGTGTCGGTCCATTCCATGCGGCGCTGTCTCTGGCTCCTTCTCCCCTCCCCCCGCGAGCGAAGCGAGTGGCACGGAGGGGTCGGGGGGTGGGGAGGCGCCGCTTGCTCGGAGCAAGCGTGGTCTCCGCCGACTCCCAATGCGCGGAAGCGCCCCCTCACCCCGACCCTCTCCCCGCAAACAGGGAGAGGGAGTTTACTCGGGGAGAGGGAGTTTACTCCTTCGGAAACTCCAGTCCCATCTCGCGGAATCGCTCCGGGTCGTCGCCCCAGTCTTCGCGCACCTTGACGAACAAAAAAAGGTGCACTGGCTGCTCGATCAGCCGCGTGATCTCGGCGCGCGCCGCGGCGCCGATTGCCTTGATGGCGGCGCCGCCCTTGCCGAGCACGATCTTGCGCTGGCTTTCGCGCTCCACGTAGATCGTCTGCTCGATCCGTACCGCGCCGTCGCGCAGCTCCTTCCACACGTCGGTCTCGACCGTCGAGCGGTAGGGCAGCTCCTGGTGCATCTGGTTGAACAGCTGCTCGCGGGTGATCTCGGCCGCGAGGCTGCGCAGCGGCGCATCCGAGATCTGGTCCTCCGGATAGTGCCACGGCCCCTCCGGCGCGTTGGCGGCGAGCCACGCCCTGACGTCGCCGATCCCGTCGCCCGAGAGCGCCGACACCATGAAGGTCGCGGCGAATTCTTGCCGCGCATTGGCGTCCTCGGCGAGCGCGAGCAGCGGCGGCTTCGCGACCAGATCGACCTTGTTGACGATCAGTACCTTGCGTCCCGCGACGTCGGCGAGCTTTGCGAGGATCGCGCCGGTCTCCTCGTCGAGGCCGCGCTTGGCGTCGACCATCAGCGCCACCAGGTCGGCGTCGTGCGCGCCGGTCCAGGCCGAGGTCACCATGGCGCGATCGAGCCGCCGGCGAGGCGCAAAAATGCCTGGCGTGTCGACAAACACGAGCTGCGCCCTGCCCTCGATCGCGATGCCGCGCACCAGCGTGCGCGTCGTCTGCACCTTGGGGCTCACGATCGTCACCTTGGTGCCGACCAGCGCGTTGACGAGGGTCGACTTGCCGACATTGGGCGCGCCGATCAGCGCCACGAAGGCGCAGCGGGTCGCGCCGTCCGCCCCAGGACCCGCGCCACCTTGCGGCACGGGCTCAGCCATCGCGCGACGTCGCCTTGGCGGCCTCGTGCACCGTCGCCTCGACACCCTCGCGCACCAAGAGCGCGGCGGCCGCGGCCTGCTCGGCGGCACGCTTGGAGCGGCCGAGCCCCTCGGCCGGGCGCAGGTCCGGCAGCGCGACCGAGACCCGGAATTCCGGATCGTGATGCGGCCCGGTACGCTCGATCTCACGGTAATGCGGGGTCGGCAGGCCGCGCGCCTGCGCCCATTCCTGCAGCACGGTCTTCGGGTCGAGCAGCGGCCGCACCGGCGTGCGCATGCGTTCGCCCCAGTAGCGCTCGATCAGCGCAGCGGCGGCTGTATAGCCGCCATCGATGAACACCGCGCCGATCAGCGCCTCGCAGACGTCGGCGAGGATGGCGAGTCGCCGCCGGCCGCCCGCATTGGCCTCCGAGGCGCCGAGCTTGATCACCGGCCCGAGGTCCATCGCATGGGCAACCTCGGCGCAGCTCTCGCGACGCACCAGGTCGGCGAGCCGGCGCGACAGCTCGCCCTCGTCCGCCTTGGGGAAGGCACGAAACAGCATGTCGGAGATGACGAGGCCGAGGACGTGGTCGCCGAGGAACTCCAGCCGCTGATAGCTGCCGACGCGGCTCTTGCCCGACAGCGCCGAGATGTGGGTGAGCGCGCTGTCGAGCAGCGCCTTCTCGGCAAAGCTGTGGCCGATCCGCTCTTCGAGTTCCTTGCGTCCCTTCCTGCGGCTCATCGCACGATCGTGAACAGGCGACTCCAGCGCACCGACCATGGCCAGTTCCAGAAGTGCCAAGCCGGTTCACCATCGCCGACCGAGAAGAAGATGATCTGCGCGCGCCCGATCAGGTTCTCGTAGGGGATGAAGCCGACCGAGGCGAGCACGCGGCTGTCGGTCGAGTTGTCGCGGTTGTCGCCCATCATGAAGAAGTGCCCGGGCGGCACGACATATTCCTGGGTATTGTCGAGGAAGCCGTTGTCCTGCAGGTCGAGTGTGTTGTAGCTCACGCCGTTCGGCAGCGTCTCACGCCAGCGCTTGACCCGAATGGTGCGACCGCCTTCCTCGTTGATGTAGTCGTCGATGCGCTCGCGCTTGACCGGCGTGCCGTTGATGTGGAGCAAGCCGTCGATCATCTGGATGCGGTCACCCGGCAGGCCGATCACGCGCTTGATGTAGTCGATCGAGTCGTCCTTCGGCAGGCGGAAGACGACGACGTCGCCGCGCTGCGGCTCGGAGCCGAAGACGCGGCCCGAGAACAGGCGCGGTGACCACGGAATCGAATAGTGGGTGTAGCCGTAGGAGTATTTGGAGACGAACAGGTAGTCGCCGATCAGCAGGGTCGCCTCCATCGAGCCGGACGGAATGTTGAACGGCTGGAACAGGAAGGTGCGGATCACGAAGGCGATGATCAGTGCATGGAAGATCACGCGGCCGGTCTCGGCGACGCCGCCCTCGGCGCGCTTTTCCTGTCGCTTCGCCCGCTGCTTGTCCTGGCTCGACACGCTCATTGGCCTCTCGTGCTCTCGTCGCCCATATCGCCCCGCCCATTCGATGCCCACGTCCGGCGCTGCCCGGCCGGAGACCGGGGTAACGACCGAAACAACCTCCGGCTCGCTTGGCCCGGTCAGAGGAGCCGCGAGGGAAGTAAGCGAAAACTCCTGCAAATCAATCGTTTAGGCGTGGCGCCGCCACCGTTCCTGAAGCTCTGAGACGCCCCGGAATTTCGGCACTTTGTAGCGGCTTGCGCTGCGCCGCGCAATCAAGCCGAAGGGCTGCGCGAATGCTCCCGCCGCATGGCCGAAATGACCACGAAGGCCTGGGCGAGCGGATATTCGTCGGTGATCGCGAGGTCGATCTGGGCCTCGAAGCCGGCCGGGGTAATCGCCCGCAGCCGCGCCAAGGCCCCGCCAGTGAGACGCAGCGTCGGCTTGCCGGATGGCAGGTTGACCACGCCCATGTCGCGGAAAAAGACGCCCTGGCGGAAGCCGGTGCCGAGGGCCTTGGCGCAGGCTTCCTTGGCGGCGAAGCGCTTCGCATAGGTTTCGATCCGGTTCGCCTTGCGCTCGGCGCGGGCGCGCTCGACCTCGGTGAAGATGCGGTCGATGAAGCGCTCGCCGTGGCGCGCGATCACCTGCTCGATGCGGCGGATGTCGACGAGGTCTGTGCCGATGCCGAGGATCATGGGCATCACGCCGGCCGATGGCCCGCAATCCGCGCGCGACCCCGCGCCATCGCGGCGCGCATGCGCTCGACCACCGCACCGAGCCCATCGAACACCGCCTCGCCCATGAGGAAATGGCCGATGTTGAGCTCGACCACCTCGGGCAGCGCGGCGACCGCCTCGGCGGTCACATAGTCGAGGCCGTGTCCGGCATGCACCTCGAGGCCGAGCCCGGCGGCGCGCGCCGCGCCAACGCGGATGCGCTCGAATTCGGCCGCCGCCGTGGCCCGATCGCCCGCAACCACCGCGTCGCACCAGGCGCCGGTGTGGATCTCGATCGCCGGCGCGCCGACTTCGGCGGCGGCATCGATCTGCGCCGGGTCGGCGGCGATGAACAGCGACACCCGGATGCCGCCGCGCTTGAGCGCCGCGACGGCCGGCGCGATCTGCACTCGGCCAGCCGCCGCATCGAGGCCGCCCTCGGTGGTGCGCTCCTGCCGCCGCTCGGGCACCAGGCAGGCGGCGTGCGGACGGACCTGCAGCGCGATCGTGGTCATCTCGTCGGTCGCCGCCATCTCGAAATTGAGCGGCTTGCTGATGCGCGCCCGCAGGCGCGCAATGTCGTCGTCGCGGATGTGGCGGCGGTCCTCGCGCAGATGCGCCGTGATGCCGTCGGCGCCCGCCGCGATCGCAATCTCGGCCGCGCGCAGCGGATCGGGATGCCGGCCGCCGCGGGCATTGCGCAAGGTCGCGACGTGGTCGATGTTGACGCCGAGGCGCAGCGGGTCCGTCATCGTCCGCGCTCGCGCGTGACTATGGACGATCCGCTCGCGGCCGCGATGGTGGCGCGTTGCATGGCGATCTCCCGGGCCAAGTCCGACCGCCCTTGTACGACAAGATCGCGCGGGATCATACCGGCAGCCGGACGGCTGGCCACGCCGGTCCTAATCGAGTTTACTTGATCCACGCGTAATGCGATCGGAGGACATGCGCGGGAAATCGAAGGGGATCGACAAGCGCGCTTCTTCGCAGGCCCGCGCGCTCATGCCCGGCATCGCGATGCGGTCGCTGTTGATGCGAAGGCAAAGCAGGCCCGTGGCTTCATGCCCGTTGCACGGGCCCGAACCGGGATGCGCGCTTACGCGTGTCGGTGGAACATCCGCTCGTGGCCGCGTCCGGACGCGCCGGGCGAGTCGGCCGGGATCATCACCAGGCGGCCGTGACGCACGCCGCGCTCGGCGATGATGTGTTCGGCGAAATGCTGCACCTCGCGCGCCGCGCCCTTGAGCACGGTCACCTCCATACAGCTGTCGTCGTCGAGATGGACGTGCAGCGTCGCGAGGGACATCTCGTGATGGCCGTGGAAATTCTGCACCAGGCGCTTGGACAGCTCACGCGCCGCATGATCGTAGACGTAGATCAGCGCTGCGACGCAGTCGCCGCTGCTGCCGGTCTCCTGCGCGGCCTGCTGGATGCCGGCGCGGGCGAGATCACGGATCGCCTCCGAGCGGTTCTGATAGCCGCGCGCCGCGATGATGCGGTCGAGGTCGGCCATGAGCTCGTGATCGAGCGTGACGGTGACGCGCTGCATGATGATCTCCCCGCGGACCCACGGCCGGAACAACGTTCCGACGGCCGCCTGCCCCGACTATGGTCCGATACCGGCCCGCAGCCCCGAGGCGGCCGAGTACCGAATCAAGCATGAACCAGGATGGCGCCGCGGTCCAGCCTCACTCGGTGACGCGATCAACCTTCGCAACCACCGGCTTGGCGCGCAGTTGCGCGATGATGGCGTTGAGGTGCTTGAGGTCGTAGACCTCGAGATCGATCATGAGCGAGGTGAAATCGGGCGACTGCCGCTCCATGCGGATGTTGTCGATGTTGCCGTCGTGCTCGGCGATCACCTGGGCGACCTGGGCGAGCGTGCCGGGCTCGTTGACCGACTGCACGGCGAGCCGCGCCGGGAAACGGTGCGGCGTCGCCTCGTCCACGTCCCAGCGCACGTCGAGCCAGCGCTCGGGCGTGTCCTCGTAGTCCTGCAGCGTCGCGGACTGGATCGGGTAGATCGTGATCCCCTCGCCCGGCGTCATGATGCCGACGATGCGGTCGCCCGGCACGGCCCCACCATTGGGCGCGAAGCGCACCGGCAGGTCGCTATTGATGCCGCGGATCGGAATACCCTCGGCGGTCCCGCTCGGCACCTTGAACTTCACGGCCCTGCCGCGGCGCAGACCGAACCAGCCGGTCTCGCTCTTGGGCGCCGCCGGCACCACCGCGCGTTCGTCCTTGTAGTCCGGATACATCGCGCGGACGACGTCGGCGGCCCGCATCTCGCCGCGGCCGACCGCCGCGAACACGTCGTCGGTCGAGGCGCGCGCGAGCCGTGCGAGCGCACCTGCGAGCTTCTCGTCGGAATACTCGCGCTTGGCCCGCGCGCACAGGCGCTCGACGATGCGCCGGCCGAGCTCGGCATATTGCGCGCGCACCGCCACGCGGGTCGCCCGACGAATGGCGGCGCGCGCCTTGCCGGTGACGACGATCGATTCCCAGGCCGCAGGCGGCGCCGCCTGCGCGTTCGAGGTCAGCACCTCGACCTCGTCGCCGTTGGTGAGCTCGGAGACGAGCGGCGCGATCTTGCCGTTGACCTTGCAGCCGACCGTGTGGTTGCCGACATCGGTGTGCACCGCATATGCGAAATCAATCGGCGTCGCCTTGCGCGGCAGCGCAATCAGCTTTCCCTTGGGGGTGAAGCAAAAGACCTGGTCGTGAAAGAGCTCGAGCTTGGTATGCTCGAGGAATTCCTCGGGGTTCGAGCCTTCGGCGAGCAGCGCGATGGTGCGGCGCAGCCACGCATAGGCGTTCGATTCGCGCGACAGCATCTCGGTCGGCGAGCCGATGCCGTCCTTGTAGAGGGCGTGCGCCGCGATGCCGAATTCCGCGATCTGGTCCATGTCGATGGTGCGGATCTGCAGCTCGACGCGCTGCTTGCCGGGTCCGATCACCGTGGTGTGGAGCGAGCGATAGTCGTTCTGCTTGGGTGTCGAGACGTAGTCCTTGAACCGGCCCGGCACCACCGGCCAGGTGGTGTGGACGATGCCGAGCGCCTGATAGCATTCGGAGATTTTGCGCACGACGACGCGGAAACCGTAGATGTCGGAGAGCTGCTCGAAGCCGACCGCCTTGCGCTCCATCTTGCGCCACACCGAATAGGCGCGCTTGCGGCGGCCCGCGACGGTCGCCGGAATCCCGCTGTCGGCGAGCTTCTTGGTGAGCTGATCCTCGATCTCGCCGATCAGTCCCATGTTGCGCTTGGCGAGCGCATCGAGTCGCGCGCTGATGACCTTGAAGGCATCCGGGTTGAGCTCGCGGAACGCCAGGTTCTCGAGCTCCTCGCGCATCTCGTACATGCCGATGCGGGCGGCAAGCGGCGCATAGATGTCGATCGTCTCCTCGGCGCTGCGCCGGCGCGCCTCCAGCGGCATGTGGTCAAGGGTGCGCATGTTGTGCAGGCGGTCGGCGAGCTTGACGAGAAGGACGCGCACGTCCTCCGCGATGGCGAGCAGGAGCTTGCGCAGGTTCTCGGCCTGCTTGGCCTCGCGTGAGACAAGTTCGAGCCGCTTGAGCTTGGTCAGCCCCTCGACCAGGTGGCCGATGTCCTTGCCGAACAGCTGGTCGATCTCGGCCCGCGTCGCCTCGGTATCCTCAATCGTGTCGTGCAGGAGCGCCGCCACAATGGTGGCGTCGTCGAGCTTGAGGTCGGTCAGAATGGCGGCAACCTCGAGAGGATGCGAAAAATAGGGATCGCCCGATGCGCGCCGTTGCTCGCCATGCGCCTTCATGGCGTAGACGTAGGCGCGGTTGAGCAGTTCCTCGTCAGTATTTGGGTTGTACTTGCGGACGCGCTCAACCAGTTCGTATTGCCGCATCATCGGCGGCTTGGCCTTGACCGGCGCGCGCTCGGGCGCCTCCGGCGTGGCCATTCGGCGCTCGGCCTGCATGCGCGCGCGCGGCTGGTGCTGCATCCTGGGCAAATCGGTCGACGCCATTGACACCTTTTTGCGGCGCCGCAGCACGGGGAACGCGGCGCGCCTCACAGCCTACCATGTTCCGGGCCCGGCCGCCGTTAATAAACCGCAATAATTTGCCGCGTTCCGGCCCATCCAGGCAGAAAAAAGGCCCGGCAATGCCGGGCCGTCGTGTCGCAGATCTCGCGCCGATTACTGGAACCCGGGATTTACTGGAACCAAGATTCGACTGGAACCAGGACCGACCCCGGCGGCCGCCTACTCCTCGTCATCCGGCTCGATCGGCTCGACCTTCTCTTCCGGCGGCGCAAGGCCTTCGAGGCCCTTGAGCAACTCCTCCTCGGTCATGCGGTCGGCCACCACCTCGGTATCGTCCGCATCGACCCCGGTGCCCGGCGCGCCGATCAGTGGCATGGACTCGGGTTCCGGCTCGTCCACCTCGACATATTTCTGCAGCGAATGGATCAGGTCTTCCTTGAGATCGCCAGGCGAGACCGTCTGGTCCGCGATCTCGCGCAGTGCCACGACCGGGTTCTTGTCGTTGTCGCGATCGATCGTGATCTGGGCGCCGGACGAAATCATGCGCGCGCGGTGACTCGCGAGCAGCACCAGATCGAACCGGTTGTCGACTTTGTCGATGCAGTCCTCAACCGTGACACGGGCCATGGCCTTCGCCACTCCTTTTACGCGATGAGATGATCGGGATTCTACTCCTAGGTAACGTGATCTTGCGCCAAGTGCAAGGCCAAAATGCTGAGAAACAATTGACTTGGCGGCGGTTGCAGGCTTTGTTACGCAGCAACTGGACTACGCGCTGCTGGCTAAACCGTTGATTGAAGGCCGGCCGCACAGTGGATGACGCAGCGTTAATATTACTGCTCGTCCGCAAGTCCGACGGCCTGCGACGCCGCGCGCTGCCGCCTCGACACCGGTTGGGACGGAGTTTCCGACCCGCCGGGTTTATGCCTGTCCGAACCAAGAAGAGCACTGAGAGAGCCGGAGAAAGAGGAGCAATAATGCCCGTACCTAGCGAGAAAATCGCTCTGTTCATCGACGGTGCCAACCTTTACGCGACGGCAAAGTCACTGGGTTTCGACATCGACTACAAGCGCCTGCTGCGCGAATTCCAGTCTCGCGGTTATCTGCTGCGCGCGTTCTATTATACCGCCGTTGTCGAGGACCAAGAATATTCCTCGATCCGACCCCTGATCGATTGGCTCGACTACAACGGGTATACGGTCGTAACCAAGGCGACCAAGGAATTCGTCGACCAGACAGGCCGCCGCAAGGTCAAGGGCAACATGGACATCGAGCTCGCGGTCGATGCCATGGAGATCGCCGGGCACGTCGACCACATGGTGCTGTTCTCCGGCGACGGCGATTTCCGCTCGCTGGTCGAGGCCGTGCAGCGGCGCGGCGTGCGCGTCACGGTCGTGTCCACCATCTCGACCCAGCCGCCGATGGTCGCCGACGAGCTGCGCCGCCAAGCCGACATCTTTCTCGACATCGTCGAGCTGCAGCCCAAGATCGGCCGCGACCCCGCCGAGCGGGCCGAGCGCGGCGAGCGGGGTGGGCGCGAGTCGCGCCACGGACATACGCCGCAGTTCCTCCAGCGCAGCACCACGCCACAGCGTGTGACCGCGGATGCCGGCGACGACGACGATTTCGAGGACTGAGGCGGCGCCGGCGTCCGAGCCGGGGCGCGACTGCCCGCGCTGCCCGCGCCTGGTCGCATTTCGCGACACTTGGCGCGCTCGCGAGCCCTCCTGGTTCAACGCCCCGGTCCCCGCCTTCGGCCCGCACGACGCGCGGCTGCTGATCGTCGGGCTTGCGCCCGGCCTGCGCGGCGCCAATCGCACCGGACGGCCGTTCACCGGCGACTACGCGGGCGATCTGCTCTACGCGACGCTCGCGGAATTCGGCTTTGCGCGCGGACACTACGCGGCGCGGCCGGACGATGGGCTCATCCTCGTCGATTGCCGTATCGCCAATGCGGTCAAATGCGTCCCGCCCGAGAACAAGCCGATGCCGGCGGAGATCGGCACCTGCCGCCCGTTTCTTTCAGCCGCCATCGCCGAGATGCCGCACCTCTCCGCCGTCGTCACGCTCGGCCGCATCGCCCATGACAGCGCGATCACGGCGCTCGACGGCAAGCGCTCGCGCGCTCCGTTCGGCCACGGTTCGGTGCACGAAGTCGGCCGGCTGACGCTGTTCGGCAGCTATCACTGCTCGCGTTACAACACCAATACGGGTCGGCTGACCGCCGACATGTTCCGAGCTGTCTTTGCAAAGGTGCGCCGCCATCTCGATGGCGGCGCGTGACGGCGGCGCTTTCGTTCTTGCGACCTGCCCGCAATTCAATTACCCGGCGAAATGGGATGCGGCGGATCGCGAGCGCCGCAATGAGACCCCCGGATCGTGACCGCGCAGGCTGGATCTGCGCCCGCCACACCTAGGCTGGCGAGTGCGGCCTTCGCAGCCAGGCGAGCACGGTCTCGGCGTTCTTGTCTGGCGGAAACACCGGATAGAACACGAATCGGATCACCCCCTGATCGATCACCAGGGTGAGGCGCTTGAGCAGCGTCATGCCGTCGACCGTGAAGGTCGGCAGGTTGAGCGCGCGCGTGAGCTCGAGGCCCGCGTCGGACAGAAGCCGGAACGGCAAATGCAGGCGCTCGGCAGCCTCGCGCTGATAGTCCGGCTCCTGGGTCGATAGCCCGAACAGCTCGTCGGCACCGGCGTGCTTCATCTCGGCGAAGTGGTCGCGGAACCCGCAGGATTGCGGCGTGCAGCCGCGCGCGCCCGGGATGGCGTCCCATCCGTCCGGCAGCGGCTGACCCGGCCGACCCGTGCGCGGATAGGCATAGACGACGATGCGGCCCTTGAGCCGGGACAGATTGACCGGCGTGCCGTCGGTCGCCATCAGGCTGACGTCGGGGACCGGCGTCCCGGGCAGGTGGCGCGCCGCGCCGTCGTCCTGCGGTGCCGGCAGGTCGGCCGGCAGCACGGTCGGATCATGCAGAACCGTCATGGCGATCCTCCTTCTTGGCCGAGATACGACATGAACTCCATCAGCGATCCGTCCGGGTCGCGGAAATAGACGCTGGTGCCGCGCCCCTTGGCGCCGAACCGCTCCATCGGCCCGGCTTCGATCGCGATCCCGTGGCGCTTGAGATGCGCCACCGCGTCGGCGATCGACCCGGCCCATTCGAAGCACAGGTCGCTGTTGCCGGGCTGCACCGGCAGCCGCGCGACCTCGGCCGGCTTGACGCCCGGCCCGTGCACGTTGAGCTGCTTGTCGCCGAACCGGTAGGCGAAGCCGGCCGGGCGTTGCACCAGTTCGGCGCCGAGCACGTCGCGGTAGAACGCGTTCGAGCGCTCCCAGTCGGTGACGTGGATGACGCAGTGATCGAGCCTGGTCGGCAATGCCATCGTCTCACCCCTTCATCCGCAGGAGCCGGCCCTTCTCGCGCTCCCAGCTCCGCTTCTTCTCGGTCTCGCGCTTGTCGTACAGCTTCTTGCCGCGCGCGAGCGCGATCTCGATCTTGGCGCGGCCCTTTTCGTTGAAATACATCTTCAGCGGTACGATCGTCATGCCGTCGCGCTCGACTCCGCCGGCGAGCTTGTCGATCTGCCGGCGATGGAGCAGGAGCTTGCGCGGCCGCTTGGGCGCGTGATTGAAGCGGCTGGCCTGCAGATATTCGGGGATGTTGGCGTTGACCAGCCAGATCTCGCCGTTGCGCGTATCGGCGTAGGATTCCGCAATCGTCGCCCGGCCCTGGCGCAGCGACTTCACCTCGGTCCCGGTGAGCGCGATGCCGGCCTCGAAGACCTCGCCAATCGCGTAATTGAATCGCGCCCGCCGATTGTCGGCCACCACTTTCTGCGCGCGCACCTTGTTCTCCGCCATCCGGAGGGCCTCGCTGCCATCGCGTCGGCGCGAATGGCGGATTCGTTGCTGTGTCAAGGCGTTGTTTAGTCAGCGGCGGGCCAAGTCACAAGACCGGGCGTGCGCTGCCCGGCCAGCCCGCCAGTTTTTCCTTGTTCTAAATATAATTTGCGTGTCGGCGACCGCTCCAAAGAATTAGAGAGTGAAAAAGTCGACTTATACTAATTCTAATCAGCAATTACTGCATTGAAGCCGCAAAAATTCTGGGACTAATACTTCGATTCGTTTGTAGATACTCCTGCGGGCGAGCCTTGAACCCGCCCGATCGGAGGTTGTGTCATGCCGCTCCCTACAACTTGCGCCTCATCGCAGACCCGTCCCGCCGGCTCGCCCTTCTTCCCCACAACGATCGCGCAATCACTCCGGCGAAACGCGCCGCTGCTCGCCGCAGTCTCGCTGCTCGCGCTCGGCGTCGGCCCGGCACATGCGCTCGACGACCAGATCGCGAAATCGCAAGCCGGGAACGAAGCGCTGCTCAAAAAGCTCGAGGCGATGGAGCGGCGGATCCAGATGCTCGAGGGACAGCTCAAGCAAAAGCACACGGCGGCAGCACCAGCCGGATCGACAAGGCCAGCGAGCGCGCCGGCACCGACCGGCACCTATGCGCTCGCAACGCCGGCGAGCGCACCACCGGCCGCGACCCCCGCCAACACGGCGAGCGAGCCTGCGCGCAAGCCCATTCTCGGGCTCGCCGACTCGCCCATCGCGGGTCTGAGCATCGGCGCCTATGGCGAGTTCTTCTTCGGCACCCAGCAGAATCCGGCGGCCGGCGGACAATGGCAGAATGGCTTCGATGCGCGCCGCTTCGTGCTGCTGCCGACCTACCAGATCACCGACAACATCATCTTCAACGCCGAGATCGAGTTCGAGCACGCGGGCTCAGGCTTCGACAACGACGACAAGCTGCACGGCACCGCCGAGATCGAGCAGCTCTGGGTCGACTTCAAGCTCATCGACCAGTTCAACTGGCGCGCGCCCGGCATCGATCTCGTGCCGATCGGCTACATCAACCAGCATCACGAGCCAACCCAGTTCTACAGCGTGCTGCGGCCGGAGCTCTACAATGGCCTCATCCCATCGACCTGGAAGGTGCCGGGATCGAGCGTCTACGGGACCATCACCGAAGGGCTCAAGTACCAGGTCATGGTGAGCGCCAGCCAGGAGGATTTTGGCGACTCGTTCGATAACCGCACCGAGGCGAAGACGGCCCCGCCGCCGGGCACGCCCTACGCCGGCGGCATCAACGGCCTCGACGCGCTCGGCCTCTCCAACCCGCCGCTCGGCGACTTCCAGCAGCTCGGCAATGACATGGCGGTGTCGGGCCGGCTCGACTTCGCGCCCACGTTCATGCCGGGCTTCGCCGGCAGCGTCAGCGCCTATTACTCGCCCAACACCACGCCGCGCGGCGCGCATGACGACTTCGGCAATTTCCTCGGCCACTCGAGCCTGACCATGTTCGACGCCGAGTTTCGCTACCGCGTGCCCGACACCGGGCTGGAATTCCGCGGCGAATACGTTCAGGCGAGGTTCGGCAATCCCGCCAACCTGCGCGCCAACAACGACAGCGATCCCACCAATAATGTCGGCAAGAACATGTGGGGCGCCTCCGGCGAGATCGCCTATCACGTTCCGCTCGGCACCATCATCAACTCCCAATGGGAAGCGGTGCCGTTCTATCGCTACACGGTCGAGAACCTGCAGACCAACGGCTTTGCCGGCACCGACGACAACACCCCGACCGGCGCCGGGCAGCTCCAGTTCCACTCCGCCGGCGTCGCGGTATTCCCCTCGCCCAAGGTGGTGCTGAAGGCGACCTATCAGAAGGTCATCAACAAGGATCCGGCCGGCGCCAACTCGGACTCGGTTCTCGGCGGCGTCGGTTTCTTCTTCTGACGCCTGATCTTGGCGCAATGACCTGATATCAGCAGGCCGGCGAGGCTACAGCGAACGGAAGGCAGACGACGATGCCTGACTGGAAAAGCTGGACGGCGCCGGCGGCGGCGGTGGTCTCGATCACCTCCTCCGCCCATGCGGTCCAATACCTTTCGATCCCGGAGGCGCAGAAGCTCGCGTTTCCGTCGGCGACGAGCTTCGTCGAGACGCAGCCCGGCCGGGCCTGGAAAGCGGAAGCCGGGGGGCGGGTCATCGGCCTGTTCGTGTTCGACCGGGTGATCGGCAAGCATCTGTTCATCGACTACGCGGTCGCGCTCGATCCGGGCGGCCGCGTGGTGCGCGTCGAGATCCTGCAATACCGCGAGTCCTATGGCGGCGAGGTCAGAGGCGCGGGCTGGCTCGCCCAGTTCGTCGGCAAGAGCCGCCAGAGTCCGCTGGAGTTCAACAAGGACATCCGCAACATCTCCGGCGCGACGCTGTCGTCGATGCACATCACCGAAGGCGTCAAGCGGGTGCTGACCGCTTTTGGCGGCGGATCGCGCTAGCATGCGCCGCGCGCGCCCCCTGCTCGGCACCTTCGTCGACGTCAGCGTCGACGGCGGCGCTGCTGATGATATGACGGCGGCGGTCGAGGCCGCATTTGCAGCGGTCGGCAAGGTTCATCGCCTGATGAGCTTCCACGACCCGGCGAGCGACGTCGGCCGGCTCAACCGTGACGCGGCGGCGGTCGCGATCGCGGTCGATCCCTGGACGCATGAGGTCATCACGGCCGCGGTCGATCTCAATCGCCGTTCGAACGGTCTGTTCGACATCACCGTCGCGCCGGCGCTGCAGCGGCTCGGGCTGCTTCCGGGCTCTCCGCCGGCCGACGCGCCCAGCCCGATTGCCGGCGACGCGATCGAGGTGCTTGGCGATCACCGCATCCGTTTTCGCCGGGCCGGTACCCGGATCGATCTCGGCGGCATCGCCAAGGGCTTTGCGATCGACCGCGCGGTCGCGGTCCTCCGTGCGCATGGCGTGCCGCATGGCGTCGTCGACGCCGGCGGCGACCTTGCGGCCTTCGGAGCCGTGGCTGCACCCATCCACATTCGCGACCCGCGCAACCCGTGCCGCTCGATCGCCCGGATCGCCATCGCGAACGAGGCGCTCGCGTCGAGCGGGGGCCGCCTCGACCCGTTCGCCTCCTCCAACGCCGCGGCGCCGGCCGTGATCGACGCACGCACCGGGACGCCGGCGTGCGGCATCGTGGGCGCCACGGTGCGGGCGCCCTCGTGCATGGTCGCCGACGCCCTCACCAAGGTGGTCATGAACGCCGGTGAAGACGCATCTGCGCTGCTCGATGACCTGCGCGCCAGCGCGCTGCTGGTGCGATCCGACGGCGACATCCGGGTCAGTCCGTCCTGGCGGGATTCCCGTGCGGCTTGATCCTCAATTTCGCCGCGCGCTCTACGCCGCGTTCGTGCTGCTGGCCCTGACCGGCGTCGGCTGGCTGTTCGCCGACTGGCACAAGGACCCGGACGGCCCAGAATTCTGGCAGCTCCTTGCCGCCGACCTCCTGATGGCGCATGGCGGCCTAGCCATGATGACCCTCATGCTGCTCGGCGCACTCGTCCCCTTGCATGTGCGGCGCGCCTGGCGCACCGGGCGAAACCGGCTGACCGGGCCGGTAATGGTCGGCGTCAATGCGGCGCTGATCTTGACCGCGTTCGGGCTCTACTATGCGGGATCGGAGACGCTGCGCCCGTGGGTGAGCGACCTGCACATCGCGATCGGGCTGGCGCTGCCGGTGCTGTTGATCCTGCACATCTGGTTCGGGCGCCGCAGCGCCCGACCTGCTACTTCTTCTTCAGAAGATCGCGGATCTCCGTCAGCAGCTCGATATCCTTCGGCGGCGGTGCAGGTGCGGCCGCCTCGGGCGCGTGGAGGCGGTTGATCCCCTTGACGACGAGAAAAAGCGCCCAGGCGATGATCGCAAAGTTGATCACCAGCGTCAGAAAATTTCCCCAAGCCAATACAGCGCCTTGCTTTTTCGCTTCCGCGAGGCTCGTCGCGGTGACCTTGGCGGACAACGGCACGAAATAGTTGGAGAAGTCGAGCCCGCCGGTGATCGCGCCGATGATCGGCATGACGACGTCGCCGACCAGCGAATTCACGATCGCCCCGAAGGCAGCGCCGATGATAACGCCGATCGCAAGATCGACGACATTGCCACGCATCGCGAACTTCTTGAATTCCTGAAGCATCGGCGCCCTCCATGCGTTACGGCGGCAGACAGCACAGCCGCTCCCGTCCCATCATAACGTAGGATGCCGCTCGGAGTTGCGCCGGCCGGACGATTCAGTTCACTAGGCCCGCATGCACCATGGCGTCGCGCACCGCCGCCTTCGACTTCTCGCCGAGCGGGACCAACGGCAGACGCACCGTGTCGGCGACCTTGCCGAGGATCGCCAGCGCATACTTGGCCGGCGCCGGATTGGTCTCGATGAATAGGTTCTGATGCAGCGGCAGCAGCTTGTCCTGCAGCTTGAGCGCCGCCGCATAATCACCGCGCAGGCAGGCGCTCTGGAATTCGGCGCACAGACGGGGCGCGACATTGGAGGTGACCGAGATGCAGCCATGCCCGCCATGCGCCATGAAGCCGAGTGCGGTCGCATCCTCGCCAGAGAGCTGGTTGAACCCATCCCCCATGGCGGCGCGCTGCTGCGATACCCGCACGACGTTGGCGGTCGCGTCCTTGACGCCGGCAATGTTCTTGAGCTCGTAGAGCCGCCGCATGGTGTCGACCGACATGTCGATCACCGAGCGCGCCGGGATGTTGTAGATGATGATCGGAATGCCGATGGCGTCGTTGATCGCCTTG
>Ga0126384_10000725_pt1 | contig 18759 bp, 15 predicted proteins | sample PanSoiMetPlot_36_FD_92543 | JGI IMG/M metagenome (GOLD analysis project Ga0126384, IMG submission 92543) | Tropical forest soil microbial communities from Panama - MetaG Plot_36 | ecosystem: Environmental > Terrestrial > Soil > Tropical forest > Bulk soil | place: Panama | collected 2016-02-17 | reverse complement strand
CTCTGCGCGACCTGCCCGCGCCACGACGAGGGGATACTCGAAGAGGAACGAGACTCCTCGCAAGAGGCGCGACAACCGAGCCAGCTCGCGCTCGAGCTTTGCTCGCTTCGCCTCTTCGCTCTGCTCGCCGCCGCGCGCGTCGTCATCGCTGAACAGCTTCGCGCCACCCGCTTCGGCCTGAGCCGTCTCGAGCGAAAATGAAACGAGCTCTGGGATCGGGTACGCGTCGCGAAACTTCTCGAAGGGCTGGCAAAGCTCGCGCGCCAACCCGATCCATTCGCGCTCGGTCAATCCATGCCTTCGCAGCGCTTGCAGCAGCTCGAGAGCCGCAGCGCTGTCGGTCGGCGCTCCCGGCCCCACCTTGGTCCGGCACGCCAGCGCGAGCAGGCCGAGGTATTGCGCCACGGCGCGGGACACCTGTGCTGCCGCTTGCAGAGCTTGCCCGAGGCTTCGCGATGCCTCCAGCGCAGAGACGGCTTCCGCCAAGGGCTGTGGAGCGAGCGCGATCACCGTCTCTCGCACGGCCTCGTCGAGCTGGGGGACGCCAACGCCATCGTCGGAGAGGCCGGCGGCAGCGCGAAACGCGCTCGCCAGCTCGAGCGCCGATTGAAATCGGTCCCCGCTCTTCTTCGCCATCGCGCGATGGAGGAATTGGTGGATCGATTCCGGCAGATTCGCACCAGGGGACGGCACGTCCTTCTGCGCGTGGCCTTTTGCGATTTCGAGGACGGTATCGCCTTCGAAAGGATGGCGCCCGGTGAGCGACTCGAAGCAGAGAACGCCCAAGGCGTAGAGGTCGCTGCGCTGATCCGCGGCGGTGGGATTCACCCACTGCTCGGGCGCCATGTAGTGCGGCGAGCCGATGAACAGCCCGCGCTGGGTGATCTCCGCAGTGGTAGCGCGCATCAGCCGATCGGAAATCTGGTCCAGCGTCAGCGCCCGGCGTTGCTCGTGCGTGCCGGCCGGCTCGACGGAGATGCGCGCGTCCCCGGTTTCCTTCGTTCGTCGCTCCGTCGAGCGCAACGTAGCCGCGTTCTCGTCGAGCGACTCCTCCCGCAGCTTGGCGACGCCGAAATCGAGCAGCTTGGGCAGCAGCCGTCCGGCGCGGGAGAGCACCATCACGTTTGCCGGCTTGAGGTCGCGGTGGACGATTCCCTGCTCGTGGGCGGTGTGCACCACTTCGCAGATGCGATCGAAGAGCGGAACCAAGCGCGCGAGCGGCACCGGTCCTTGCGTCTTGAGGAGCTTGTCCAGCGGCGTTCCGCGCACCAGCTCCATCGCAATCCACAGCAACCCGTCAGGCTCGGCGCCGAAGGCGTAGATGTGTGCCGCATACGGGTGGTCCAGAGTGGACGCGAGCCGCGCTTCCCGCATGAATCGCTGGATCGCGTTCTCGGCGACCTTGGCGCGCGGTTGCAGAGTCTTCACCACCGCCTCGCGGCCCAAGGCGAGCTGCTCGGCGCGAAAGACCGTGCAGAAGCCGCCCTCGCCCAGCTTCTCGCGGATCACGAATTCGCCCAGCGCGCGCCCGATCAGCCCTCCAACCCGCCGCGAGGGATCTCCTACGCCGGAGACCATCTCGGGCGGCGCGCTCATGCCCCGGCCGCCTTTTGCAGCTGAGCGGAAACGAGCTTTTCGTACGCTCCGCCGCGGGCGAGAAGCTGGCCGTGCGTGCCTTGCTCGATGATCCGCCCGTGCTCCAGCACCAGGAGGAGGTCGGCGTCCGCGATCGTGCTCAGCCGATGCGCAATGACGATGCGGGTGCACTTCAGCTTGGCGAGCTGGGTCTGCACCGCCTTCTCGGTGACCGCGTCCAGGGAGCTCGTCGCTTCGTCCAGGAGCAGGATGGCGGGATTGCTCACCAGCGCTCGGGCCAGTGCAATCCGCTGCCGCTGCCCCCCGGAAACCGAGCCGCCCCCTTCCTGGAGGATGGTGCTGTAGCCCAGCGGCATCTCGAGGATCTCCTCGTGGATGCAGGCGTGCTTCGCCGCCTCCACGATGGTCTCGAAGTTCACCGAGGGCTCCGCCGCTGCGATGTTCTGCCGTATCGACTGATTGAAGAGGTAAGGCCGCTGGGTGACGATCCCGAGCCGCTGGCGGATGGACCGCAGATCCAGCTCGGTCATGTCGACTCCGTCGTAGAGGATCCGCCCGGACGTCGGCATGTACAGCCCCGCGAGCAGGCTCGCCAAGGTGGACTTGCCGGAACCCGACTTGCCGACCAGCGCGATAAACATTCCGGGCTCGATCTTCAGTGACACGTCCTGGACCACCAATGGGCTTAAGGGTCCGTAGCGAAAGCTGACGTGGTCCAGCTCCACTTGTCCCTTCAGCCGCTCCGCCTGCTTCACTTTCGTTCGATCCTGCTCGGGCGCGGCATTGAACACGTCGTCCAGCCGCTCGGCGTAGTTCTCCACCAGCTGCAGCTCGCCCGCGGTGGAGACCAGGTTCGAGAGGGGGGAGAAGAACCCGGCCGCCAGCGCGTTGAGGGCGAGCATCGTTCCCAGGCTCAGGTTGCCGGACAGCACCTGCAGCGCGCCGATGATCAGGACGATCAGCGGGGAAACCAACCTCAAAGAGCCGGTCAAGGCGTCGACCAGCGCGCCAAGCTGGCCTCGGCCGAGCGACGCATTGAGGTTGTCGACGAACAGATTGGACCAGTGCTGCACCGCGCGATCCTCGCGCCCCATCGCCTTGAGCGTCTCGATTCCGGCGAGGATCTGGACGGTGTAGGCGCCGGAGCGAGTGGTGGTCTCGAGCTCCTGGGCCATCAGGTCGCGGCGGCGCCTTCGGCTGAAGAGAAAGACGGTCACCTGGATGATGCCCAGCCCAAGGACGACCAGCCCCATCAGCGGGCTCGCCAGCAAAAGAAGGATCAAATACAGAATGACGAAGGCGCCGTCGACCAAACCGGACAGCGCGCCCGAGGTGAGCAGCTGCCTGATCGCCGTGGTGCTGTTCAGCCGGGTCATCAGGTCGCCGACGGCGCGGTGCTGGAAAAACGCGTACGGAAGCTCGAGCAGATGATCGACAAATCCCAACGTCATCCGGATGTCGAAACGGGTGCGCAGGTCCAGCAAGAGGTGGGCGCGGATCAGATTGGACAGGAAGTGGAAGACGACCAGCGACAGCATTCCGCCGCCCACCACGAGCAGCAAATGGTAGTCGGATCGGGGGACGATGCGGTCGACGATCGCTCCAGTGAGGACCGGCACCGCCAGCGAGAAGAGCTGCAAGAGCAGCGAGGTGATGATGATTCGCGACCACAGGCCGAAGTGACCCAGCAGCTGCCGGACGTACCACCAGGTCCGCTTTTCGAGCGCAGCGGAGGGCGTGAACTCATCGCTCGGTTCCAGCAGCAGGGCAACGCCGGTGAACGAACGCCTGAACTGCTCCATCGGCACCCGGCGCCGGCCCGCGCCCGGGTCGACGATGTGCACCGCCTTCTTCTCCAGCCGCTCGAAGACGACGAAGTGATCGAAGTTCCAGTGGAGGATCGACCCCCGATCGAGCAGCTCCAGCTCGTCGATGTCGAGGGACACGCCGCGCCCGCGCAGGCCATAGTAGCGGCCGATGTTCAGGATGTCTTGCGCAGTCATCCCGCTTCGGTCCGTGGCGTGCAGCTGGCGGAGCTCCTCGATCCGGACCGGCTTGCCGTAATAGGCGAGCACCATCGCCAGGCACGCCATCCCGCACTCGCTCTGGGTGAGCTGGGGAACGTAGGTGATGCTGCGCGAGGGCCCCTTGTTCCCGAGCTGCAGCAGCGCAGGAAATCGGGCGAACAAGCTCGAGGCGCCGTCGGACTCGTTATCCGCCATCGTCGAAGAGTGCCTTGAGGCCGGGGATCAGCGTCACCAAGACGCTTTCCGCGCGAACTCGCGCGTCGGCGCTGCCCTGCATGCCTTCGTAATAGCCGAAGGTGCGGCCGTCCGCGATGAACGTGCTCTTGGGCAGGCGGGCGGTCACCACCACCACCGGTTCCGTCACGCTCACCGTGTCCGCCAGCTCCTGCCCGAGGAAGCGGCGGAGCTCAGCCGGGCCAATCACCTCGTTGCCCACGCCTTCAATGGCGAAGTTCTGGTAGACGTACTTGAACCCGGCCAATTCCAGGCGGATCGGCATCCCCGTCTTGAGCATTGGCCGATAGCGGCCCGGCAACATCGCGAGCAAGGTGTACTTCGTTTGCTCGCCGTACAGAGAGAGTATCGTCTCGCCCATGTTGAGGGCCTCTCCGGGCCGGATCCGAAGGTCGCTCACAACTCCGGCGTGCGGCGCGCGGACGATCCGCTCCTCCAGCCGCTCTTCCGCCAGATCGCGCTGAGTGCGCAGGGTGGCCAGCGTTTGGCGGGCCAACTTGTCCGATGGATCGCGCATGCTCTTCGTCATCTGCAGGTTGAACTCCTTGGTGAGACGCTCCAGCTCACCCGCTTCCTGCGCAGTGTACATCCGCACCAACACCATCCCCTGATAGACGCGCTGGCCGGGGACCACGTCCACGCTTCCGACCGTCCCCGGAGCCTTGGCGGTGAGATCGGTGCGGCCCTGGACGCGCACCACCGCCGGGCCGCTGGCGTACTCGTTCACCGTGGCCACGGTCGAGAAAATCGCCCCGCCGATCGCCACCGCGACCAGCACCCAGTAGGCGTGGCGAAGCCAGGCCGGCGAAATCTGCAGGACGCTGCCGCGCGCCTCGGTGCTGCCCTGGTGATAATCGAGCGCTTCTTTGCGGAACAAATCGGACGCCGGCTCCGCCAAGCATTCACCTCCGTCCCCTAGTGCTGCCCCGTGTGTACGGGAGCGATGATCGTCACGCGCGCCTCTGTGCCCGAGGGGATTTGTTTCTTCAGTGCAGCAATACCCTCGGCCTCGAGCTTCGCGTCGGCGTAGATTTGCCCCGAAGCAATATCGATCTCGGGCGCGATGTTCTCCACCACTCCCCGGATCGGCACGTTGACAGTGCTCACCTGCACTTGGACCGCCATGCCGAGCGCCAGCGTACCGGCGGACTGCTCCGGGACCGCGAATCGGACCCTCAAATCATCCGCGCTCACCAAACGGACCACCGGTATCAAGGGGCTCACCATCGCGCCCGGATCCACGTAGCGCTCCGAAATCACCCCCGCGAAAGGTGCGCGGATCTGCGCGTCCGCCAACGTCTGCTTGAGCTGTTGGACGTTGGCTTCGAGCTCCGCCACGTGGGCCTGCGCAGCCTCATAGGCGGCGGCGGCGGCATCGTGCTTGTACTGCGCGGAAGCCAGCTCCTTGGCGGAGATGTGACCGGAGCTGCGCAAGGGCGCCAAGGTATCGAGCTCGTCCTTGGCTTGGGCCAGCTCCGTCTTCGCCTTGACCTGCTCGGCGCGCGCCACCTTGAGCTTCGCCTCGCCGATGCTGAGATCGTGTCGGATGGACGCCGTATCCAGCGTCGCGATGACGCCGTTGGCATTGACGCTCTGGCCCATTCGCACGTGCACGCTCTCGAGGCGCCCGGTCAGCTTCGGGGCCAGGTCCACCGATTGCGTCGCAACGACCACGCCGAGAAATCCAGACTCCTGAAGGTGCTTGACTGCGGATGTTTGCCCGCTGGCCTCGAGCGGCTCCGGCGCCGCCGGCGCACTTTGATCCAGGGAAGCCGACCGGCGCGAATACGCGATCAGGCCCAGGCCCACCGCCAAAAACAGCAGGCAAACGACCTGAATTACAAGTTTTGTTATTGAACTCAACGAGTTTTACTTAGCACACCCGAGCATTCGCCGTCTGCCGGCGGCCCCTTCGGATGTAGCAGATCAATTCTGAGTCGGGCCCGCCAGGTCTTCGCCCTGCAGATACGCGCCGCCGGCAACGCGGGTCACTCGAAAGGTCGGCTGCAACAGGTCGGCAGTTGCCTCGTCAAGTCGGATTCCGTCTGTTTGCGTAGAGAATGGAACCGCGGCGGAAAACAGGGATGCCAGCGACTCCGTCGTCACCGTGGTAATTGCCCGGTCAATCAGTGAGTCGAGCCCAGCGGGTGATTGGTCCGCGATCAGCGCCAGCGGTGCCTGGGGAGGAAGGATCGCGCGAATCTCCAGCGCGCAGCGCGCCGCTTCCGCGGCTTGCGCGCTCGCATCTCCGCTGGCCGAGAAAAGGATCATGCACCATTTTCCCTCCACGCTCTCAAGCCGCCCGCCGTGCGCCCCGGCGCTGGCGAGCAGCGGCCCCTGCGCCAGATTCTGTGCGGCGGCCGAGTCGACTCCGGCGCAAAGAAGAAAATTGTGCTTCACCCGAGGCGCCGGATCGCTCCCGGCGACTCGCCGGGGCGGACGAAGAGCGGCGGTGACGGCGGAGTCCGTTGCGCCTGTGAGCTGCTTGCGAGGAACCCCGGGGACTTCTGCCAGCGCCGCCAGCTGGCGAGCGAGCTGCATCGCATCGAGCGGTCGCCTTCCCTGATCCTTTGAAAGCAGTTGCCTGACCAGTGCTCCCAGCTCGAGAGAGACATCGGCGTTGAGTTCGCAGACCGCGGGCGGGTCGGAGAGCAAGACCTTCGCGCGCACCGCGACCGGATCTCCAAAAAAGGGCGGTCGGCCAGTGAGGCATTCGTAGAGCACGCAACCGAGGGCGAATAGGTCCACCCGGTGATCCAGCGCGGAGCGATCTCCCCGCGCTTGCTCCGGCGCCATGTAGCCCGGGGACCCGACCATAAAACCGGTCCGAGTCAATCCGATCAAATCGTCGCTCCGCCGCGCGATGCCAAAATCGAGGATTTTTAGGTGCTCCACTGCGCCGTCGACGAACATCAGGTTGCTGGGCTTGATATCGCGGTGGATGATTCCGCGGGCGTGCATTTCAGCCAAGGCTTCCGATGCCTGGCGGGCCACCCGGACGCTTTCCACGATCGTCAGCCCTTGCCGTAGCAGGCGGTCTTTGAGGGTTTCGCCGTTGATCCACTCCATCACCAGGTACTGGCCGTCGTCTGCGGTGCCATGGGCCAGGTAACGCACGATGCCGGGGTGACAGACCTGCGCGAGCAGGGCAGCCTCGCGGGAGAATCGATCGGCCTCCACGCCGGCGCTGAGCTGGAGAACCTTCACCGCCACCGCCGCGCCAGTCTGTAGATCTTGCCCGCGATAGATGCGTCCCATTCCGCCGGACGCCTCTTCACTTTCGAGTCGAAAACGGCCTGCGAGCACTTCGTTAACCCGCACGGGATTTGAGAATACTTGGATGTGCGACACGATTGAAATTGGAATGAAAACGCGTAAGGTCGGCGGTCTCTCAGCGCTCAAGACCGCCAACGGAGAGGGTCATGTCAGACGATAAGGATCGCCGAAAGTCAAACCCGAGCTTGCCCAACCCGAGCCGCCGGCGCTTTCTCAAAGGCGTAGGCGCTGTCGGTGCCGGGGCCGCTCTGGTCGACAAGCTCGCCCTGCGCAGCAACGCAGAAGCCGACGCGGCCAGCCCAACCGCGGCGCCGTCAGGGGCGAAGGTACGCGTGCCGCTGGACATCAACGGCCAGAAGCGGCAGGCGACGGTCGAGTCCCGCACCACGTTGCTCAGCGCGATGCGCGACCATCTCGAGCCGGCGGTCACCGGGCCAAAGCTGGTGTGCGATCACGGGACCTGCGGCGCCTGCACCGTGTTGCTCGAGGGCAAACCGGTCTACTCCTGTCTGGTCCTCGCCGTCGCCGCGGCGAACAGGAAAATCACCACCGTTGAAGGCCTCGGCTCTGCGGACCGCTTAAGCGCCGTGCAACAAGCATTTGTTGAAAAGGATGCACTGATGTGCGGCTTTTGCACGCCGGGATTCGTGATGGCCGTCTCGTCGCACTTGAAGGCGAATCCGAATTCAACGCTGGATCAGATTCGGCGCGGCTGTCACGGCAACTTCTGCCGGTGCGGCACCTATCCAAAGATTTTCGAAGCGGCGATGGCAGCGGCGAAGGGTTCGCAGCACGCCACGATGCAAACGATCCACGACTTGGTGAAGGGGACGTAGGCTATGGCGGACACGGCTCCCAAGAAAAAGAAGATCAAGGTTCCGCGCGTCGTCAACGGAATCGAGACGATGGTTGAAATCGAGGTCGATGACACCGGCGGGCCCACCTGGGGACCCAACGACAAGCATGCGATCCTCAACCACCGCCTGACGCGGGTCGACGGACCGGCAAAGGTCAGCGGCGCAGCAATCTACTCGTACGACGTCCGGTTGCCGGGGATGCTGTACGGCCGAATCCTGCGTTCCCCGCACGCGCACGCGCGAGTGAAGAAGATCGACCTCGCCGCTGCCAAGCGGATACCCGGCGTGCGCGCCGTCACGACGGTTGAGCAAATGAAAGCGCAGGAGTTGAAAGAGCGGGAACGACGAGGCGGAACCGCTGCAGGCGGCACTGGGTCAAGAGGCGGAAGCTCGACCGCCCAGGCCGTCCAGCTGTCGCTGTCGAGTGAGGAACTGCGCTACGAGGGAGAACCAGTCGCCGCGGCGGCGGCGATTACTCCTGAGATCGCGGACGACGCCATTCACGCGATCCAGGTCGAGTACGAAGTGCTGCCCCACGTGGTAAGCGCCGACGCGGCGATCAAGTCGGGTGCGCCGATAGTGCTCGGCGAGGGCAACCTCGAGGAAAAGGAAAAGAAGGGGGAGCTGGACAAAGTCCAGGCCGCGTTCAAACAGTGCGACTCGATCGTCGAAGCTGAGTACCGGACACAGACGATTCACCACGCTTGCCTTGAGACGCACGGCATCGTCGTCGACTATCGCGGGCGCGATTCCGCGACCATCTACGCCTCCACGCAAGGCACGTTCAGCATTCCTAAGGACAGCGCAATAGCGCTGAGCTTGGACGAGAGCCGCGTCACTTCCGTCGTGGAGAACATGGGCGGCGGATTCGGCTCGAAGTTTGGAATCGGGATCGAGGGGAAGCTGGCCTGCCACTTGTCGCGCGAAGCGAAGGCACCGGTGAAAATGATGCTTGCGCGGCACGACGAGTTCGTCACCGCCGGCAATCGGTCGGGCTCGTGGCAAAAGCTCAAAGGAGGTGTGAAGAAGGACGGAACGCTGGTCGCATTCCAAGCGACGCAGTATCGGCTCGGCGGAATCGGCGCCGGCTCCCAATCGGGCCAGCCGTATATCTACAGCGCCGCGAACGCCTATCGAGAAGTCTACTCGCTTCACACCAACGTCGATTCCTCGCGCGCGATGCGCGCTCCGGGCCACCCGCAGGCATCGTTCGCCGTCGAGTCTTTGATGGACGAGCTGTCCTACAAGCTTGGAATGGATCCGGTGGAGTTCCGCAAAAAGAATCTCAAGGATCCCGTCTATCACCGGCAACTTGATCGCGGCGCGAAGGAGATCGGCTGGGACCGCCGCCAGAAAGTGCCCGGGGAGGGCGCCGGTCCGCTGAAGCGCGGCATCGGCTGTGGCGTGGGAACGTGGGGTGGAGGCGGCCGGCCGCAGTGCGAAGTGACCGTGGCGATCGCGCGCGACGGCGCCGTCAACGTCTCCTGCGGAACGCAGGACTTGGGGACCGGCACCCGAACGTACATGCGGGCGATCGTAGCTGAAGAGTTTGGGCTCACCATCGGCGATATTCGCGAGCACATCGGCAACTCCAAGCTCGGCGCGGCGAGCGGGTCGGGCGGTTCCACAACCGCTGCTTCGCTTTCCCCCGCCGTGAAAGACGCGGCAGTGAACGCTCGGGTGGAAATGGCTGCGAAGCTGGCACCGGTTCTGAATGCGAAGCTCGAGGAGATCTCGTTCGCAGGTGGCGAGGTGAAGGCGGGCGGAAAGACGTTGCGCTGGAAGCAGGCGTGCGCTGCCCTTCCCGCGGCCGGAATTTCTGCGCTCGGCAAGTGGAAACCCGGGCTGTCCGACAACGGCGTGCACGGCGCATCGTTCGCAGAAGTGGAAGTCGACGTAGAGACGGGTCACGTGCGGCCCCTGAGGATCGTTCACGTGCAAGACATAGGACTGCCGTTGAACCGATTGGCGATCGAGAGCCAAATCAACGGCGGCGTGATCCAAGCGCTCGGCATGGCCCTTTGGGAAGGTCGCGTCATGGATGAACGGCTGGGCGTGATGGTCAATCCCAACTTCGAGGACTACAAGCTGCCCGGCGTGCTCGAGATCCCTGAAATCGCAGTTCTCATCGACGATGCCGATACTCGCGAAGCCGTCATCGGGGTGGGCGAGCCCGCAGTCATCCCAACGGTCGGCGCGGTTGCCAATGCGGTGTTCAACGCCTGCGGTGTTCGGATGCGCGAGCTGCCGATTACGCCGGACAAGATTCTGATGGCGCTTCAGCCGCAGGGGAAAACGACATGAAAGCGTTCGAATGGGTCAGCGCCACGTCGGTGGCCGACGCAGTCAAGCAGCTTCAGACCAAAAAGCCGGTGGACAATCGCGACGAAGCGCCTCAGCCGATCGCAGGCGGTCAGGATCTTCTCACCTCGATGAAGGATTACGTGGTTCGGCCGAGCCGCGTGGTGAACTTGAAGTCGATTCCGGGATTGGATCGAATCCAGCTCGATTCGAAGGGCGTGAGCATCGGCCCGCTGGTCACTCTGGCGCAGCTCGAGGAGCACCCCGAAGTACGAAAGCAGTTCCCGGGATTGGCGGAAGCCGCAGGCGAGGTCGCGACGCCGCAGATTCGCAATCTCGGAACAGTCGCCGGCAACCTCTGCCAGCGACCCAGATGCTGGTACTTCCGCCTGGAGAAGGTCGTTTGCCTTCGCAAGGGCGGCGACGAATGCTACGCCGAGTCCGGCGAGAATAAGTACAACGCCATTCTGGGCGGCGGTCCGTCTTTCATCGTCCATCCTTCGGATCTCGCGCCGATGCTGGTGGCCCTCGGGGCGAGTGTGTCCACCGCATCGCCAAAGGGCGGGCGCAGCATCCTCCTCGAGAAATTCTTCATCCTGCCGTCGGAGGAGCCGACGCGCGAGAATGTCCTGGAGCCCGCGGAGATCATCACCGAGATCAACGTCCCGGCTTCGCCGTTCGCAGCGCGCTCGACCTATCTCAAGTTCAAGGAGCGCGACTCGCTGGACTTTGCGTTGTCCGCCGTGGCCGCTGCGCTGGAGATGGATCCGTCGGGCACGGTGCGGCAGGCGCGTCTGGTGCTGGGCGGGGTGGCGCCGGTACCGTGGCGCGTGCCCAGGGCCGAGGAGTTCCTGGCAGGCAAGCGCCTAGACGCAAGCGTTGCAACGGAAGCCGCTCGCCTGGCGCTTCGGGGCGCCTCCCCGCTCTCGAAGAACGCCTACAAAATCCCTCTCACCCAGACGTTGGTTCGCCGGGCGCTTGCCAAGGCGGGCGGCGCCAAGCAGGGCTAGAACAGGAGGCCTCGATGCCGACCAAACCGCCGCCGTCAAGCACAGCCGCCGCACCGCGCGCAAGCCCGATCCTCTCACCCTTCTGCGGCGAGCTGCGATCGAAGAAGTTTTTCATGCTTAACAGTTTGCCCACCGAAGCCTCCCATTACATCGACGATTCGGACCATTGCTGGTGCTACGTCACGCAGCAGGTAATCGGCCCGGACGGCGGGAAAGTCCATCCGGAGCGCTGCGTCGCGGGGCGAGGTTGTTACAGATCTGCATTGGCCGATTCGGAGTGATAATCTTCGTCGGTCGAAGGGAGAGCGCGATGAAAAAGATTCTACTGGCGGGGTTGTTCGTTTTGCCGTGTGTAGCCTGGGCAGAGAGTTCGGGGAAGCCGACCTTGAGCGGCGACTATGTTGAGGTCCGCACGGCCAGCGTCTTCGCCGGTCCATGTCACTTCAACGGAGAGGTGGTTACCACCGGGCGCGACGCGATGATGGCGTGGAACGTTCAAAGCGGTGAGTGGAGGGGTACGCCGCTGCAAGGGGTACGCGCCGTCGCGGTGGTCAGCTCCGAGGCCAATCTGGCCGACAAGGCACCGCATCGGTCGGAACTCATCATCGACTCGGGTGCGAGCGATGCTCAGGCATCCGCAATGGTGGACGCGCTGAAGGAAAGCTATGGCACCTCGCTTGGCAAAGTCATCTCCGTTCGTCGCACTCCGATTGCATTCCAGCATCTCGGCAAGAGTTACGTCGTGAGCGCGGGTGAGATCGCGAGGCTCGCGGTAGAAGGCATGCCGAACGACGAGTGTTGCAAGATGCCATCCGGCGTTTGGTACCAGCCACTGGCTCCCCTCGTGAATCGCAAGGTCGGTTACACCAAGGACGCGAAATATGCGGGCGGCGCTGTCGCCGACAGTTGGATGCGAGCCGATGAGAACAGCGCCTTCTACGGCAAGTTCTTCATCTAGCTTGTCGGCGCCTCCCTAAGTACCGCCAGGGTGAGCTGGTTCGCCGCTTTAGCGACAGGGTTGACTGTAGACCTGTCGCGAGCTATCTAAAGATATATCTCAAAGACACATCGTTAAGATGTGTCGACATCGGCGAGGCCTTGGATGCCTTGCAATGGAGACGAACGATGCACGGACGACATGGGATGTGGGAAGAGCGGTTCTTCATGGGGCGAGGACCCTTTGGTCGGCACGGACCGGGCGGTAGAGCGGATTGGTGGGAGATGTTCGGAGGCCCGCCGCCGAGGGCAGAGCGCGGCGAAGTCCGCTACCTCGTCCTCGACGCCATCGAGCAGCAGCCTCGACATGGGTATGAAATCATGCAGGCGATCGGGGAGCGCAGCGGCGGAACGTACCGGCCGAGCCCCGGGGTTATCTATCCCACGCTCCAGTTGCTGGAGGAGCTGCGCCACGCTCGCGTCGAGGAGCAGGACGGGCGCAAGGTCTACGCCATCACGCCGCAGGGCAAGGCCGACCTGGATGCGCACCGCGACGAAGTCAAGGATTTCTACGAGCGTTCCGGCGCGGGCAACTGGGAGGACTACGCCGACGAGCTGGGCGACCTGATCAGGCACGCCGGGCGAATGTTCAAGATGTTCCGGCGAGGGATGCGACGCGGTCGGCTGACACCTTCGACGCTGAAAAAACTGCGCGCCGTTCTGGATGATGCGGTGTCCAAGATTGAGGCGCTGATCGAGCCAGAGGGGAAAGACCCGCGCTGATTACCCGCTAACCGAGGGTTCCCGCACTGGGGTCAGCGAGACCCGGGTCAGCAAACTCGCTCAGAATCGCTCGCGAGCAAATGTTTCGCAGCCTAGGCTGCGCCGCTCCGGAGTTGAACGGGGCAGGTTCTCAGAGTTAAGAGATGCGCGAACATGGTGCGCTCGGTTCTACTCTCGGTGCTCGTCCGCCAGCACCTCTCGCTCAAGAAAGAGTTCCGGAAGCGCTATCCGCACGCCTGGTTGGTCTGGGAAGCCGGCGCCTGGAGCATCTCGGGGGACGGCGAGCAGAACGTCGCCCATACCCAACCTCCCGCCGAGGACCTTCAGGACTGCCTCCCTACCGGCGATGTGCTCTGCTTCGAATTGGCGACCACCTCCGCCGAACAGGTGTTGAGGCTCGGCCGCGCGTCTCAGAACGACATCGTAATCAACGACGCCACCGTTTCTCGGGAGCACCTGCTGGTGATTCGACACGCTTCCGGCGATTGGAGCGCCGAGCTGAAAAGCCCCACTCAGCATGTGGCAATCTCGGGAAGAACGCTGGCGCACGGAAAACAAATGCCGCTCCGGCACGGGGACGTGCTCAAAGTCGGCGAAGTCTTGCTGACCTTTTATGATCCGCGCAGTTTCGAGCTGCGGATAGAGAGCGAAGCCGAAAAGCTGATGGCCAGCGTGCCGACGACATGACCGTCCAAACGCTTGTTCGCTCCTGCTCGGAGGCCTGCTAGAACCGCGGCCATGCGACTTCAGCCTATCTCTCGCCGCAACCTCCTCGCATCCGCCGTAGCCGTTGCTGCAGCTCGCAGCGCGGCTGAGGCAGCCGAAAAATCGAACGTCGCATCGAAGACCGCTCCTTCCGCACCCGTGGCGATCTCCAGCGCCAATGGCTTGCGGGCGGTGGCGCGCGCAGTCGAAGCCATGCGCGCCGGCGCCGATCCCCTCGACGCCGCGATCGCCGGCGTGAACATCGTCGAGGACGATCCGAACGACATGACCGTCGGGTACGGGGGCGTGCCCAACGAGGACGGCCTGGTGCAGCTCGATGCCTGCGTGATGCACGGGCCGACCGCGCGCGCCGGCGCCGTTGCCGCGCTGGAGGGCGTGAAGAATCCCTCCAAGGTTGCGAAGCTCGTGATGGAGACGACGGATCACGTTCTGCTCGTCGGTCCAGGCGCGCGGCGCTTCGCGGATGTAAACGGTTTTGGTCACGAGAATCTGCTCACCGACAAGGCGCGCAAAGTATGGCTGTACTGGAAGCAGAACCTTTCGCCGATCGACAAATGGCTCGAACCGTCGCCGGACAAGCTCGATCCGGACGTGCGCGACTTCATCCGCGAGTATGGCTCGGACATGTTCCGCGACCCGCGAAGTCACGGAACGGTGCACGTCTCCGCGGTGGATGCGAAGGGGCAAATCGCCGGCTGCACCTCCACCAGCGGTCTGTTCTTCAAGATGCCGGGGCGCGTGGGCGACTCGCCGATCATCGGAGCGGGCTGTTTCACCGACAACGCCGTGGGGAGCGCGGGCTCCACCGGCCGCGGCGAGGCGAACATCATGGTGGCGGGCGCCCATCTGATCGTGGAGATGATGCGCCAGGGAAAGGCCCCGCGCGATGCGTGCCTCGAGGCGTTGCGGCGAATCGTGACGCTGACGCGAGACAAGCGCCTTCTCGACAATCAGGGCAGGCCGAATTTTGGGATCAAGTACTACGCCCTGAACAAGCGCGGAGACTACGGATCGGCATCGATGTGGTCCGATCCAAAAAAGGGCAAGCCCGCGAAATTCGCCGTTGCAGATGCCGCCGGAGCTCGCCTCGAAGAGTGCGCCTTTCTGTACGAGGGTAAACCCACCGGCTGAGTTTTCGAGGAACCCACGATAGATTCATTTCGATTTACAAGAGCCGCACGCGCGTTGACCAAAAGCTCATCCTAGAGGTATGAGCTCGAATGAACAGCGTCAGGACGGGGAGAAGCCGTGAGCCGGCGAATTCTCTTGTTGACGGGTTTGTTTGGCTGGTTTGGCTGCGGAGCTGGCGAGGGAATAAAGAACCCAGTCCCGACAAGCGTGAGCGTTCGGATATCTGATCGACTGGAAAACGACTTTGATGGGGTGGGCTGCGCGGGCCAGATGCTCGATGCGACATGGGCGCCGGGCGCGGTCGCTTGGTTAACGCTTCAGTGGAAGCGCCCCGAATGCGATAGGGGCACGCCAGGATGCAGCTATTATGTGGAGAATGCATTCTGCGCGCCCGTGTTACAAGAAGTCCATTCGCTGAATCAGGGTACATGGAAAGTGAGACCGTGGAGCGGTCCGCACCTGGTTGCTTTACAGGCTATGCAGCCGGGCGATGGCGGTGTGAAAATCCGGGGCAACGGCGAAGATTTCTCATCCGTTATTTTGTCTGTCACACAGCCCGATAGCTTGAGGGTTGAGCACTTGTTTGTTTGGCCGCCCGATCCGGGTGCGGTGTCCGAAGTGCATATGAAAGTCAATCAGCGGATCCATCTCGGTGTAACATTGCGGCACCTTGGAACCCAAGTCTGCGGTGCTCTTCCACTTGGAGTTAGCCAATCTCCACGCGTCGTTCGTGTTGAGGCTGCTGGAATGCATCCCGAGGACTTCGCTACAAATTCTGGAATGGCCCTGACGGGATTGGTTCCGGGAGATACGACTCTTCAGCTTTCGGTAGGCGAGCTCCGGACTGATTTAAAAGTCTCTGTTAGCGAATTGTAGACATCATCGTTCGCGGTCGTCTCAGTGATCCGGAAAGACGCGCCACCCCGTTACTTGCGGATTCGCTTGCAGACTCGCCGCGACTCAGTGCCAGTCGGGATTCCGGCCGTCCTTGATGATAAAGCCCGATGCACTCCCGTCGGCTAGGAACTCGATCACACACAGGTCACCAAGCTCGGTCCCTCCAGGAAAAGTGAGATGCGGAGGCGCTCGGGCCTGCCCAGCGGAGGAAATGGCTTTGAAGGCGGAGGCGCTCCGGGATGCGAGCACAGGCGCCCTGGTCGGCGATGATCGAGGTGTCGCACGCCCAACAGGCGAGCGCCGGGCAGCTTGGTCCATTAGGCTCCGGGCTCTGGCCTGGGAGTGTTGGTTACCGACGCCGCGGCGAGGGCTTGCGGCGAACGCCCTCCCGCGGTTTTCTCTCTCCTGCATACGCTGTTCGATTTGGGAGAGCCTATGAAGATCGCCGTCACCGGAGGAACGGGTTTCATCGGCCGACCGCTCGTCGATCGCTTGGCCGGCGCCGGTCACCAGATTCTCGTGCTGACCCGCCATCCGGAGTCGGCCGGCCGCGCGCCGAACGTCGGCAATGGCTTCTTCGACGCCATGCAGGCGCCCAGTGATGGACTACTGGACGGGGTGGACGCGGTGATCCACCTCGCGGGCGAGTCCATCGCGAAGCCGTGGACCTCCGAGCAGAAGGAACGGATTCTTCAGAGCCGCCAGAAGGGCACGGAAGCGATTGCGCGCGCTTCCGTCCGGGCGAAGTCGGTAAAGACTCTCGTCTGCGCCTCCGCGATCGGCTTTTACGGAGCACGCGGAAGCGAGGAGTTGACCGAAGACAGTTCCCCGGGAGACGACTTTTTGGCTCGGGTGTGCCGCGCTTGGGAACAGGCCGCATCTCCCGCGCGCGATGCGGGCATCCGCGTCGTTCACCTGCGGAACGGGATCGTTCTCCATCCCGACGGCGGCGCGCTCAAGAAGATGCTCCTGCCGTTCAGGCTGGGGATCGGCGGTCGGCTCGGCTCCGGCCAGCAGTACATGAGCTGGATCCATCGGGAAGATTTGCTGTCCCTCTACACCCATGCGCTCTCGAACGAATCCATCGAGGGTGCTCTCAATGGAACGGCTCCCAATCCAGTGACGAATGAAGAGTTCACTCGGGTGCTCGCCCGCGTGCTTCATCGACCGGCGCTGATGCCTGCTCCCGCATTCGCACTCAAGCTCGCGCTCGGCGAGATGTCGTCCATGGTGCTGACAGGTCAGCGCGTCCTTCCCGCGCATGCGCTGAAGTCCGGATTTCGCCCTGCATTCGCCGAGCTGGAACCGGCGTTGCAGAACCTGCTCAGCGGAAGAGCGGAATCGTTGCGATCCGGGCCGGTTGCAACGGGTGCGGCTGGGCGGCAATGATTGCGGTCGTGTTCACTTGGAGAAGCATCGTCTTCTTATTGGTCGCTGGAACCTTCGCCGGGTTGATCCATACCTATATCTATCGACGGCTGGTGCGGGACACGGTCAAGCAAGCGAAGATTCGGAAGATCTCGGTGGTGATCGCCGCAGCGATGGTGATCCTCCTGCTCGTGCTCCGCCCGCTGGTGAAGCTGGTGCCCCGGGTGTGGGCGGTCCCGATCTCCACCGCGGTCTGGTTTTGGATGGGGTTTGCGACCTATTTGTTTTTCTGGTTGGCGGTGATCGACGCCGTCCGCGCGCTCTTCGAGCTTCGCCGCCGGATCGCGCCGCGCGCAAAGGCATCCGAGCCTCCTTCGCCCGAGCGAAGGTTGTTTCTCTCTCGAGCGATCGCCGGCGGCGCGCTGGCGACCTCGGGCGCGTTGACGAGCTACGGCTTCTGGCGGGCGTTCGAACCGGCCGAGCTGACCGAGCTGCCGATCCGCTTGCCCAACCTGCCCAAGGCCCTCGACGGTCTCAGCATCGCGCAGCTCACCGACCTGCACGTCAGCAGCGTGATTCGGCGCCAATTCGTCGAGGAGATGGTCCGGCGCACCAACGCGCTCAAGCCGGATCTGGTGGCGATCACTGGGGACCTCGTGGACGGGGACGTAGATCAGCTTGCAGAGGCAGTGGCGCCGCTGCGCGATTTGAAGAGCCGCTATGGCACTTTCTTCGTCACCGGAAACCACGACTACTACTCAGGGGACGTTCAGTGGTCGGCCGCCCTGAGCCGCATGGGCATTCAAGTGCTGAGGAACCGGCTGGTGCGAATCGGAGATGCCGGGGCCTCGTTCGACCTCGTCGGGGTGGACGACTGGGGCGCGCGCAATATGCGACCGCGAGGCGGATACAACCTCGAGCGGGCGATCGCCGGGCGCGATCCGGATCGCGCATCGGTGCTCCTCGCGCACGAGCCTGCGAATTTCGAGACCGCGGCCGAAAGAGGAATGGGCCTTCAGCTCTCCGGTCACACCCATGGAGGCCAGCTGTTTCCCGTCACCGCGCTGGTTTCCCTTCGGTGGCTGCGATACCGGGGGCTGTACTCCTATCGCTCGGGGCAGCTCTACGTTTCGCGAGGCGTCGGCTTCTGGGGCCCTCCGCTGCGGGTGGGTAGCCCCCCGGAGATCGTCAAGGTCACGCTGCTGGCGTAGCCTGCGCACCGTCGCATTTTGCGATCACAATGGTCACCGACCGACGCCGAGAGAAGCTGTTGCCGGTTCCTCGCTGGCCGACCCGCGAGGAAGCCACGCGTTCGCTTCTGTTCTCCCCGCTGCGAATCGGCCCGGTGGAGATTCGCGAGCGGACCTGGGTCCCGGCGATGGTTCCGTGGCGCGCCACCGAAGATGGATTCGTCACCCCGGAGGTTCTCGATTGGTACGAGCGGTTCGCCCGCGGACAGCCGGGCGCGATCGTTCTCGAGGCGACCGGCATTCGCGACATTCCCAGCGGACCTCTGCTGCGCGTCGGTCACGACCGATACATCGCGGGGCTGCGAAAGCTGACCGAAACCGTCCGACGCGCGAGCCAGGGCCGGACGAAGGTGCTCATTCAGATCAT
>Ga0126384_10000724_pt1 | contig 18769 bp, 14 predicted proteins | sample PanSoiMetPlot_36_FD_92543 | JGI IMG/M metagenome (GOLD analysis project Ga0126384, IMG submission 92543) | Tropical forest soil microbial communities from Panama - MetaG Plot_36 | ecosystem: Environmental > Terrestrial > Soil > Tropical forest > Bulk soil | place: Panama | collected 2016-02-17 | reverse complement strand
TCATTACCTTCCGAGTTTGAAAAATGTGAGCTCAACAATTCTGCGAGCGCGTCGGCATCCGCCAAAAAGCCGTCATGACCGTGAGCTGAAGAGAGTTCAAGATACTGTACCCGGACTGCGGCTGCTTTCATTCGCTGAGTGAGCGCGACAATATCTTGCGCTGGAAACAACCAGTCCGAAGAGATTCCTACCAGCAACACGTCGCATTGAATCCGGCGCAACGCTTCGTCTTCCGAGTTGTAGCCGCGGGCCAGGTCGAAGGTATCCATCGCTTTTGAAATTGTCAGGTACGAATTAGCATCGAAGCGGCGCACAAACCCCTGTCCCTGATAGTCGAGGTAACCGGCCACATCATAGCGTCCGCTCATGGAAGCGTGCGGATCTTCGCCACTTCTATCCGGACGTCGTGCGAAGCGCTCCGCAAACAGTTCCGGAGATTTGTAAGAGCAAATCGCGATGGAACGAGCAAGCGCCAGACCGGCCGCCGGTGGTTGTTCCGGGTCATAAGCCCCATCGCACCATGCCGAATCGTTACGAATGGCGTCGCGTTGCAGGTGATTGAGGGCCAGCCCCAGCGATGACAGCGGCGCTGCGCCGACCGCAATGCAGTGTTCTACTCTTTCAGGAAAATCAACGGCCCACTGCAACGCCTGCATGCCGCCAATCGAGCCACCGATGACAGCTTTAAGCTTCGCCACACCTAGCGCATCAAGCAACCGTGCCTGCGCTCTTACGATGTCTTGAATTGTAATTAGAGGAAAGTCGGCGCCATAACGCTTCCCAGTGCGCCGGTTAAGCGAGGCGGGACCGCTCGAACCGTAACATGAACCAAGAATGTTGATGCCGATAACACAATCGCGTTCCGGATCGAATAGACGGCCAAACATCTCGGGCCACCACTCCGCCACGAGGGCCGACCCGGAAAGCGCATGACAGGCAAGAATCGCATTGTCACGCCGTTCGTTCAGGCGTCCATACAGAGCATAGCGCAGCGTTACGGGCTGCAAGTGCTCGCCCGATGCGAGTTGAAATGGCGTTTTGTGAGCAAAAGTACATTCGGCTTCAATCGTTGGATTTAGAACCTTGGACATCGTGTTTTCTCCCGAGCAGTCATCGTCGCGCGGTTGCTACTCGCGACTATTGCTAACGTGACGGTTGCCGGAACTCGCTCCAAAACAAAAAAGCCCTCCACGCTAAAGATGCGCGGAAGGCTCAACAGAACTTACGGAGTCAAATCCAGCTCTTTAGCAGTTTTTTACGTGGAGCAAGTCGCTCTAAATCGCCACGCTCTGGTTGTCAAAAAAATCTTGTGTAGTTTACGCCGGACTGACCGTGAACTGTCAAGGGCTTTTCGTGCGCAAGGACAAAAGCGCGAAAAGGACCAAATGGACGCAAAGGACGAAAAGGATGCCAAGAAAAGCCAAAATCTATTTCTCAGATTGATGTATTCCACACTCAGTTTTGTTGGTCCCGCGCCAGCGACCGGCGCGCGGATCCTCACCAATTTGAATCGGCGTGGTGCAAGGAGTGCAGCCGATCGAAGGATAACCAGCATCGTGAAGTGGGTTATACGGAACATCATTCTCCCTGACATATTGCGAAACATCCTGCGCTGACCAACTGACGAGCGGATTGATCTTGATTATGTGAAACCGTGAATCTCGCTCCACAGCACGAGCATGAGCACGCGCCGGAGATTGATCGCGGCGAATCGCTGTTATCCAGGCTTGCAGGCCGGAGAGCATTGCTGCCAGCGGTACAACCTTACGAAGACGGCAACATTCATTCGGCTCGCGCTCCCATAAGCGGTCGCCGAACAAATCCGCTTGCTCACGCAATGTCAGGCTGGTAGCACGTCTCTCAAAGCGCACTTGGTAGCGCTCCTCAAGCCTATCGCGCAGCGCGTACGTCTCCGGAAACAGAAGATCAGTATCCAGATAGAACATCCGCGCGTTTACATCAATCTCGGCCAGCATGCTTACAAGCACACAACCTTCCATTCCGAAGCCTGTCGCCAGCGCCACATTCGATCCGAACTCAGCCAGTGCCCAGCGCAAGATAGACGTTGGACCAGCAGCTTCCAGTTCGGCGGATAGGTCATTGAGTTCGCCATCAGTTATTTCATCAACGAGCGAGCATGTAGCCACCGTCATGATTTCAACTCCCAAAATGCAAAGGAGAATTCCCAGCCCGGTAAGCGCCAGTAAGTTTGTTAAGCGAGTGCAAGATCAATAGCCTCACAGTCAAATTCCCTCACACTCTCTTCAAACCACTTGAGTCGTTCACGCAGCCTTACCACTTCTCCAATCACAATCACTGCTGGTGCGCGCATGCCGACACGCTCCGCCTCGTCAGCGATAGTAAGGAGTGTTCCGGTAATGGTTCGTTGTGTTTCGTAGGAACCCCAGCGAATTACGGCCGCTGGGGTACTTTCTGCCCGTCCCGCTGCAATCAGCTCGCAGGCGATCTCGTGCAAGTGTGACATTCCCATCAAGACAACGATGGTGTCGGCCGCCGCCGATGCAGCCAGGTTTTTCAAATAAGCTCCGTCACCAGCGCGGGCCCCGGTGAGCACGGTCACGGACGAAGACAACAGTCGATGAGTCAAAGGAATCCCGGCATAGGCCGGCACCGCGAGCGCTGAGCTGATACCCGGCACCACTTCAAATTCAATGTCAGCTGCCCGCAAGGATTCAGCTTCTTCGGCTCCGCGACCAAACAGAAATGGATCGCCGCCTTTAAGACGCACGACACGCTTTCCACTCTTCGCGTTTTCAATTAGAAGAGAGTTGATTTGATCCTGGGGAGTTTGACGACCTCCTCCGACCTTGCCGACGTAAATGCGTTCGACCGTCTCAGGCACATTGGCGAGTACTTCGGGGTTAACCAGGTAGTCGTAGATGATGACGTCACATGATTTCAGCAGCTCGTGCGCTTTGACCGTCAGCAAGCCCGGGTCGCCTGGGCCAGCGCCCACCAAATAGACCTTGCCCGGCTTGGCCCGTCCGTCAACGTGTTCGTTTGACTCCGGACCAGCTTCATGGTCGGGCATCGACTCTCGGATGCGTTCAATCGACGCTTCAATTACCAGCCGGTGCGCTGATAGAGGTTCACTGATGCGAAAGCTCACTTCCGGATGTAACCTGGCAGCTTCAGCTACTTTGACTGGAATGTCGCCACGAGTATGGCGGCCTGGAGAAAGGAAGTACGGATGCACGACAATCTCGCGTGCTCCGCGCTCAACCAGGCGAGTATATCCCTCGCTGATGTTCGGGTGTTCCAACTCGAGGAAAGCTGCTTCCACCAGAAAGAAGTCACCGTACTCACCAATTTGGCGTGCGGCCTCGCGCACATCGTCATTCGCCTCGGGGCGACGACTCCCGTGGCCAACAACCAACACACCGGTAGAACAGGCCTTGGTCATGCGACCGCAACTGCCTCCTCAACTGTGACGGACGCGCAATAAGAAAGAAAGCTGTGGGTTTGTTCCAGAATCCTGGAAGCGGTCGCTTCAATCAGTCGTATCGACTCGTCTTCGTTTTCGGTTTGCTGATCCGCTGAAGTTTGTTGGGACTCGGCAAGCCGAATAAATCTCAGTGCGATCTGCCTGAATTCATCGAAGGTCGATGAGATTCCTCTCCAGTGGCCCGCAGTCTCGCCTGACAAGACAAAGAGGTTTTCGAATTCCCAAAGGGCTTCTTCCGCAGTGAAAGGATCCACCAGTCTCTGGTAAAGGAGGACACGTGCGGCCGCTGCCGCAGCTTCGTAGGCCGTCAGCACGGTGTGCGCGAATTCCTTGTGGTAGGAGAAGGCTTCGGCTTGTGCCAACAATTCGTGCGCGGCCTCAAGCGTCGGTACGGTCGCAGCTACTGTTGAGCCGGCACACTCGCCCTTGACTCCTTTGCGTACTGCGAACCGCTCGTGTTCGTGCCCATAGTCTTCGTAGAACGACGGGTCATCCTCGAATGAAGGCACTTTCAGCAACGATTCAAGCGCTTGCCGCAAACGATCTGTGCCAAGTCGATGCGTGAAAGAATTGAAATCCTCATCACGCAACTTTTCGTCGGCAAAGAGTTCAAGCAGGGTTTCCGTGACTTTGACGCAATTCTTCGCGGGGAACTTTCCAAGCAGCGATCCAAACTGGGCGTTGTCGCCGTGAGTCTGGCCGCCGACGGTCACGAAGTGAGCGGGCACGGTCCTTTCGTCTTGCGAGAGCGCCGCCGAATAAAAGCCGATATTGGCGATTGAGTGTTGAGCGCAGCCGTTCGGGCAGCCCGAAATCTTGACGCTGAGTGGCCGGGCCAGTTCCGCATATTTCGCTAGACCGTTATTGAATGCTTCGTCTAGTGCGCTGCCCAGGCCCTTGGCCGAAGCGATGCCAAGCCTGCACGTGTCCGACCCCGGGCAGGTAGTCACATCAGCGATGGTTCCTACTCCGGGATCAGCCAGCCGCGCCTGACCGAGCGCATGGTAAAGGCTCAGGAGATCATGCTCGCATACCCACGGCAGGTAGATATTTTGATCGATCGTGATCCTCATTTGGCCGGCGGAGAATTGACGCGCAACTTCAGCAAGCTCGCGCGCTCGAACTGCCGTCAAATCACCGAGCTTGACTCGCACATGCACGCCGCGAAGCTGCGGAAGCTTATGACGAATAACTGAGTCACGTCCCCAGGATTGAAAGTGTGGATCGTTGGCTTGCTGCGGCAGAACCTGGAGCGGCGAATGTCCACTAAGTTGGGTGAAAGCTGAGAAATCGATGTCGTTTGAGATCGCACTCAAGTCTTCAGGTAGCGGTACAAAACCTACGCGGTCACGTTCTTCATCGAGCGTTGCACGGAATTGCTCCCATCCCAGGGACTCAACCAGGAATTTCATCCGCGCTTTCATCCGCGCCTTTCGTTCGCCATAGCGATCGAATAGTCGCAGGCAGCTGGCGACGAGATTGAACAGCTCTTCCACGGGCAGAAACTCTGTATAAAGGCGTGCGAGGTGAGGCGCCGCTCCGAGTCCGCCGCCTAAATAAACTCGAAAGCCTCGCCTCGAGATGCCGTTGCGCGTCCCGTTGACGGCCCACAGCCCGATGTCGTGGATCCTGAGCCTCGAGTGATCTTCGGCGCAGCCTTCAAATGTGATCTTGAACTTGCGACCGAGGTTTTGGTTGTATTTGTTTCGCACCAGGTAGCGAAACAAAGCTGTTGCATAGGGAGAGACATCAAATGCTTCGGTCGCCGACGTGCCTGACAAGTAACAAGCGGTGATGTTGCGTACGGTGTTGCCACAAGCCTCACGCGATGTGATACCGGCAGCTGCGAGGAAGCGTAACAACTCCGGGACTCGCAGCAGGTCGAGGTAGTAAATCTGCACATCTTCACGAGTGGTGAAATGCATGAAGCCGCTGCCGTACCGATCGGCAGCATCAGCCAGGCGGACCAACTGATCCGATGTCAGAAATCCGCCAGGAATCTTGATGCGTTGCATCTGGACTCCCTCCTGGCGTTGCGCGTACGTGCCAAAGTGCAGTCGCAGTTTCTGCATTTTGGTCTCATCGACTTCACCAGCACGGTACTTTCCGATTTGTTCTTCGTAATTGGCGAGCTCGTCAACTACCTCAGTGGGGAGACTCGCCTCGTCTGTAATCTGAGTGCTCATGACTTTATTCATCCGCTTGAAGTAACGGCCCAAAAAACAAAAAAGCCGCTCGACCTGAGCGGCTGCGGTGTTATTCATAGTTCAGAATATATCTATGGCATACACTCGCCCCGCTCAGTGAACAGCGGACAACACATACACACGCACACACCGTTCAAGAAAGTCTTGACTGCGCATGTTGTGACGAGCCTTGTATCCATTTCGATAGCGCCAGTTATATACCCGGAGTTTCACAATCGTCAATAGAATTGTATTTATGATTTGATAAACCGGCCCAATTAAGGGATGAACAGGCCGATAGTGTACATTGTCAGGTGGGCCCGGGCTTAAATCTTATGATCCAATCAGCACAACGAATTCGAAACTATCAATACGCTATCCGTCAGGTTGCTCGCGTTGCTGAATCGCTCCAGCGCGAAGGTCGCGACATCATCTACTTGAACATTGGCGATCCGCAGGTCTACGGCTTTCACCCACCGAGACACATCGTTGAGGCAGTCAGCCGCGCGCTTTACGACGGCTTCACTGGTTATTCACATTCCGCCGGTCTCACTGAAGCGCGCGAAGCAGTAGCGACGTACGCGACGCTTCTGGGAACCCCTACGAAGGTCGACGATGTCCTTATCACCTCGGGAGCGTCCGAAGCGGCTGACATCCTTTTGACTGCGTTGCTGAATGAGGGCGATGAAGTTCTTTTGCCTGCGCCTGGTTATCCAATCTATCCCGCAATCCTTAACAAGCTCGGCGCGAATGCTCGTTATTACAGACTCAACGAGGTGGATGATTGGACTCCTTCAGTTGCCGAAGTGAGTTCACAAATCACGCAGAAAACGCGCGCACTGATTCTGATAAACCCGAATAACCCGACTGGCTCGATAAGCTCTGATGAAACTACGAGACAGCTGCTTGAATTGGCTTTACGTCATAATCTCCTGGTCATCAGCGACGAGGTTTATCGCGAGCTCTGCTTCCACAGCGCACCAAAGGCCGCGTCGTTGCTGGCGCAGGACGTTGGGTGTGTACTGGTAACGCTCGAGAGCCTTTCAAAAACTCATCTTGTGCCTGGATGGCGAACGGGCTGGATGCGTTTTACTAACAGCGAGAAAATGTCTGACCTGGTTCAGGCCGTCTACCGTCTTGCTGGCGGGCGGCTCTGTGCGCCGACTCCGTCACAGTATGCTGTGCGTCCGGCGCTCGAAGGGACTCGCGACTTTCAGTTGCACTTCATAGAAGAACTAAGAAGGCGGCGCGATGTTGCCACGCAGAGTGTCAGTTCGATCGAAGGTTTATCATGCACGATTCCGCAAGCCGCGTTCTACCTCATGATCAAAGCGAGATTGCCGAAAGGTCTAACTGACGAAGACTTCGTTCTGAAGCTACTAGAGAGGACGGCAGTTCTTGTCGTGCACGGGTCTGGCTTTGGTACCGAGCCTCGCGAAGGATACTTTCGGCTCGTCTACTTGGCGAATGAGGCCACGCTCAACGATGTTTTCGATCGGCTTCAGGGGTTCATGGCCGAACTAAGCACACGATAAAATCTTGCTTCTTTGCGGCTTTGCGCGAGAGTCGCTATGTGCAGAAGAAATTTTCACGCAAAGCCGCAAAGAAGCAAAGTCGCAAAGAGGACTCAAGCAGCCCCTAGTGCTGCGTCGATGTCAGCGATTACGTCCGCAATTGCTTCGATGCCAACCGAAATGCGAACCAGGCCGTCGGCAATGCCAAGTTGGCGGCGGCGCGCTGGTGCAACCTCACGATGAGAAGCTGTAGCCGGGTGTAAGACTTCAGTGAAAACATCTCCCAGGCTTGTCGCACGCACGCATAAGCGCAGCCCATCCATGAAACGAAAAGCCGCCTCCTTCGTGTTCTCCTTCAGTTCGATTGATACGAGCGCTCCAAAGTACGGCGAGCGCAGCATACGCCTGGCGACTTCACGTTGGGCCTCGGCGGCAAGACCGGGATAATGAACGCGCGCGATCTTTGGATGGTTGCCAAGGTGTTCAGCCAAACGAGCTGCATTCTCGCACTGTCTTTCAATTCGTACGGCGAGCGTCTTTATGCCCCGCATTATCTCATGTGCCTGCCAGACACCTAATACTCCGCCGACGAGTTTCATCGTACCTATCAGCGCCGTCATGTCGGCTGGATCTCTGCTGACAATGACGCCGCCCATCGTATCGGCGTGGCCGCTCAGATACTTCGTGGCGCTGTGCATGACCATGTCGGCGCCGTGCTCGAGCGGCCTGCACAAATAAGGCGAAGCGAAGGTGTTATCGATGATCAGCCGTGCTCCAACCGAGCGCGCGATCTCTGCGCAAGCGTCCAGGTCGCAGACCTTCAAAAGCGGATTTGAAATCGTTTCGGCGAGAATCAATCGCGGACGCAGCTCGCGGGCCTTTTCTGCTACCAGGTTGACATCGCTGAAGTCAACGGTGACGGTCTTGACGCCGAATGATCCAAAGACCGTCATCAGTAACTCAGTCGTCGCACCGTAAAGATCCTGCGACGCAAGAATGGTCGAACCCGGGGAGAGCTCGCAGGCAAAGATCGCAGCATGCAACGCCGCCATGCCAGTCGCATAGGCGCACGCGCCGGCACCGGCTTCGAGCGCCGTCATCGCCTCTTCAAGTGCAGCGGTCGTCGGGTTTCCGTACCGCGTATAGATGAAACCCGGCGTTTCTCCCGCAAACACTCGATCGACCTCCGCCATCGTTGGATAGGTGAACGTGGCAGTCGTGTAAAGCGGGGTCGCGACGGGTAATCCGTTCGGCACGTCACGCCGTTCACCCGCATGAACCAATTGGGTCGCAATGTCTAGCTTGTCGGCCATTAATTCCTCTGAGTGATTAGGATGGGTGAGCGACAAAGCCGGGTTTCAGCCGCCGGCAATCGCAGGCACGATCATGATGGTGTCACCGTCCTTCACCGGCGTCTCAGGACCCTTCGCATGGCGGATGTCTTCCTCATTCACATAGATATTCACAAAATTACGCAGCGTGTTTTTGTCTGTGTAAAGATGGGCGCGCAACGCGTCATGCACTGCAGCGAGTTGGGCCACGGCCTCGCCGGCGGTCGCGGCATCGACTCTTACTTCGGATTTGTTGCCCGCGTACTTGCGTAGCGGCGTTGGAATAGTGATGGTTACTGGCATGTGTACTTCCTTTCCCGAAACTAAACTTCAGCTAACCTGGTATCCCGGCATTTCTAACTTTCGCGCTGACGAGTGAGAATCTCTTCTTTATCGAAACGGGATCGGTCCGTCTGCAACTCCCAGGAACGAAGATCTGCAGCGCTGCCGCCGCGTACCGAGACGATAATGTACGACCATGTCGGCCAGGCATGTTCTCGATCGAACTCAGAAGGCACAGCCGGATGGTCAGGGTGCGAATGATAATTTCCCACCACCTCGAGTTTTCGTTCTTGGGCAAAGCGTTCACCGCGCATCAGCTCTTGAGGAGTGATTAAGGAACGATTGTGCCGGGCTTCTGCTTCTCGCGCGTTGGAAATGGGAAAGATTTCTGCGACCGCCTTGCTGCCATCCGCCACGAAGCTTCCAATGAGGAGGCCACAGCACTCCTCCGGATATTCCTGCTCACCGTGCCGGTTGATTTCGTCCCGATGTTTTGGTGCAAGAGAAATCATAATAATTCAAATTTGATTGAATATCGCTTTCCCCGCAACGCTCGCTACAGTAAGACACGTGTTGGCAAATAAGCAAAGATCATCTCAGCCCTTTGCGGCTTTGCGTCCTTTGCGGCTTGGCGTGAGATCAAATCGTTCGTAGGAGTATTTCACGCAAAGCCGCAAAGAAGCAAAGACGCAAAGAGTATTCATCCTGTGTTTCGCAGGCCGGCAGCAATTCCATTTATGGTAGCTGCCAGAGCGTAGTGCAGATCCTCATTGTCCTCTCCCGCACGCTTGCGCCGCAACAGTTCGACCTGGATCAAACTTAACGGATCGACATACGGGTTACGCAGCCGAATCGAGCGCGCAAGTACGGGGTTCTTTTCCAGTAGCGTCGTTTGTCCGGTGAGTCGGAGCACTGCTCTCTCGGTTCGTTCGAACTCCTCGACAATCATCGTCCAAACACGCTCTCGCAGAGAAGTATCGGCAACTAAACCTGCATACAATCGCGCAATTGAAATGTCTGCCTTGGCCAGGCCCATTTCGACGTTGTCAATCAAATCACGGAACAGTGGGAACGTGTCCATCAAACTCCGCAGCACCGTCTCATTTTCCTTGCCTTCGCCAATAAAGCCCTCAAGCGCGAAGCCAACACCGAACCAGGCCGGCAAAACATGGCGGCTCTGCATCCAGCCAAAGACCCATGGAATCGCCCGCAGGTCTTGTAGCCCGCGACGGTCACTGCGGCGTGCGGGACGCGAACCAATCCGAGCGTATTCCAGTTCTTTGACTGGGGTGGCTTCTTCAAAGTAGGCCAACACGTCCTCGTTGGCGACGATCTTTTCATGGTAGAAGTTGTAGGCTGATTGCGACATTTCCTCCATCGCCTTTTCGCAGCTCGCATTCAATTCCGGCGTCGAGTCGTGCGACCGGGACAATGCCTCGAGTGAAGCAGCGACCACTAACTCAAGATTCCGTTCAGCCAATACCGGATCGGAGTATTTCCAGTTCATCACTTCGCCCTGCTCTGTGATCTTAATCTGTCCGCTAAAGGCGCCGGCTGGCTGGGCGATGATCGCGTGATGAGTCGGACCACCCCCTCGACCGACCGTGCCTCCGCGTCCGTGAAAGAGGGTCAATCGCACGTTATTTTCATCGGCGACGCAGTGCAGGGCGCGGTGTGCTTTGAAGATTTCCCAGGTGCTGGTGAGCATGCCGCCGTCTTTGTTCGAGTCGGAATAACCCAGCATGACTTCCTGACGGCGATCCCAGGAATCAAGCAGCCGTGCATAGTCAGGACTGGTCCAAAGCGCTCGGCAGATTTCCGAGCAGTTTCGCAAGTCCGTGATGGACTCGAACAAAGGCACTGGCATCAGTCCCGGATCGCCATTGGCTTGCGTAGCCGCCATCTTTACGCCGCTCAATTCGCCGAGCGAAACGAGCGACGAGATGTCCTGCGTCGAATTGCTTCCGCTAATGACGTAACTGCGAATTGCACTGGGAGGGTAGTCTCGCTTGAGTTGACCGATCATCCGCAGCGAGTCGATCAAGCCAGTTGTGTCTGAAGAAGGTGACGCGGGTATGCTGACTTTCGAAGTTTGAGCTTCCGCAGAGTCCACGATGCACAGCCTCGCAAACTCGTCGCGGGCGCGCGCGTGCACTTGTGCATGTTGCCTGACGTCAAGTGTGTGCAAGTGGAACCCGAATGTATCAAGCTGCCGCAGCAACGGATCTATTAACATTTGCGCGATGCGCTCGCCCCCGTTCGCGGTCAGACTCTCTCGCACGAGGCCGAGATCGCGCGCCAGTGTGTTTGGATCAGGATAGGCTTGCGAGCTGGTTGGTTCATCGCGCGCGCTCAGGAGCCGCGCTAAGACATAGTCGAGATAGTGTCTATAGATTTCATGCGGCGGGTGACGTTCAGGATTCAAAGCCGCCGCATGGATGGTTACTGAGTAGTGACTCAGCGCTGCTTCCAATTCTGGAGAGACGCCGGCCTGCAGGGTTGAAGGGCTAAGTCTCCAGATCACATCCTCAACTCGCCCGATGTAATAATCCAGAATCGTTTGTCGCGCAATCTGCAAAGCATCCCTGGTGCACTCGGGCGTGACCAGGGGGTTGCCGTCGCGGTCGCCGCCGATCCAGGAACCAAAACTTATCATGCGCGGCAATTCGCGTCCGGTCATTTCGACACCGTAGGCCTCGCGAAAGTCTTCGGCCAACTCTTCGTACAAGCTAGGAAGAGTGTCGAACAGCACGCTCGGGTAGTAGTCGAGTCCCATTCTGATTTCGTCGCGCACGCTTGGCTGCCGGCGACGTACTTCGTCCGTCTGCCAAAGTGCGGTGATTTCAGACATGATGGCTTCTTCGTGTTTATGGGCTTCTCGATCTGTCAACGGCAGCCGATCCAGTTGTTCAAGCTCGGCTGCGATCCTTTGTCGCTTGAATAAGACTGTGCGCCGGGCGACCTCAGTGGGATGGGCTGTAAAAACCAGCATGACTTCAATTTTTCGCAACCAGTCGAGCACCTGATCCGCATCGATCCCGCCCTCGCGCAGGCGTCGCAGCGTGCCGAGAAAGGAACCTGGCTGGGCCAGGATTACCGGTGAGGCCTGGGCGGCGCGGCGTCGTCGTTTGCGATGGTTGGTCTCGGCAAGATTTGTCAGTTCGAAGTAGACGGCGAAGGCTTTCGTCATCCGGTAAGCTTCGCTGACGCTAAGACGTTTGACGATTGCCTCACCGCGGGCCATCAACTGATGTTCATTGGCCGCGTCCTTGCTGCCCGCAGCTCGTCGCGCGTGCAACTCGCGATGCTCGATTAGCAGAAGCCTCAACTCCTCAACAGCGGCGAAGAATTCGTTGCCAACCTGTTCCTTGAGAACTTCGCCAAGCAGTCGCCCCAGCGAGCGCACGTCGCGCCGCAACGGAGCTTCTTTGAGATCACCCTCCTCGCTGATCAATTCAGCGAGTCGTGCGCGTTGATCATCAACTTCCCAAAGTGGAGACATGCTTGCACCTGACAAACTAAGAAAGGGCATCCGAATGGATGCCCTTTAATCCTTCAAGTCGAGATGGTGCACCCGGCATGATTCGAACATGCGACCCCCTGATTCGTAGTCAGGTACTCTATCCAACTGAGCTACGGGTGCAGAGAAAGTGAATATATCGGCGGGTTTTCAGAGTGTCAAGCGAGGTATCTAAAAGGATGAAGGATGAAGGATAAAGGATGAATCGAAGTCACTTTGCCCGGATCGCTTTTCATCCTTCATCCTTATAGATACCTAACGAGACGCAAAGTAGCCGGGACGGGTGCGGGCAATCAATTCCGGGTAATTGACTTCAATCTTGATCTCGTGCCATTTGCCGTCGTGGACATTCTTGCCGGGTGCCTGGTAGGCGACGGTGTAGAGAGTGCGCAGGTTGGCAGCGACCTCGACGTAAACTCTAGCCATTTCGTCGAGCCGGTTGATCTCGTTCAGCGAACCGCCGGTGCGATCGGCGAGCATTTGCATGCGCGCGCGCGCGGCAACGTACTTCGCAGTAATTGAAGCATCAGGCAAAGGCAATCGTTTTGGATCGCCTGAAGGTAACGCCAGGGGGAAAATGGTCACACCTTGCCGCGATGCTTCATTCAACACGGCAGTCAATTGCGAGTTGGCCTCAGGCTTGATCACTGTGGACAGGTCAGCCTCGCTCGACGCGTGGGACAAAGTGGCCGTATCTTCGCGGCGCACACCAGTGTCGATGCCATCAGTCAGAACCACGATAGCCTTGCGGCGCCGGCCTTCTTTTGCCAGCTCCTGCAAACTAAACTTCAACGCATCATAAAGCGGGGTCTCACCAGCGCCAGTAGCCAAGCCAATCGCCCAGGCCGCGCGATTCCGATCAGTGGTAAAGCCATGCAAGGGCTTTACTCCCTTGCCGTTGAACTCAACCACCGCGACTCGGTCTTCCGGCTTCAACGCGTCAAGAAAACGGACAGCCGATGCCTGCACCTGCTGACGAAAGTTCACGGTCGAGCCCGACATGTCCAGGAGCATTACCAGACTAAAGGGCGCTTCAGTTGACTCGAAGACCTGAATCTTTTGCTTGACGCCGTCTTCGTAAACTGAGAAGTCGTTTTGTGAAAGATTGATGATTGCTCGTCCCTGGCGATTAACGACGCCCACATTTAATTGCACCAGCGCGGTCTCAGTCCTAATTACGTCCTCGTTCGGATCCTGCGCTTTTGCGATTGTAGGTGCGAGCCAGACGATTAAGGCCGCCAGAAAAATTAGTGCGGAAACTCTGCTGTGAACGGGAGATCTGCTGGACCGAAACGAAATCATGGTATTGCGAAGAATTGGCGGTAAAGTATGCCGTCGCCTCAGCGATTTGGCAAATCTGGAGTGCGACGACCTGTCGTCGCTTTCTTCCTTCACATTTGTGTGGCCAACCCAAAGCGACGACAGGTCGTCGCACTCCAAATTGACGCCCGCCAGGCCTTTTCGGTTGCTTAAAGATACTTTGGCGATATAATCCGTCAGCATTTTTCTCCGAACTCGCGTAGATTTCTCACTGCTTTGCCACGCTTGCTCACGAAACTTCCACCGCCTTTGTCGAGGGCCGACTTATGTATCGACCAAAGTTCTGCGCAGAGTGCGGCGAGAAAATCATCCGTTTGCGATGGCGCCTGTGGACGAGCCGCAGATTCTGTGAAACTTGCGCGCCGCGGTTCACGAAGCAACAATGGGTTCACGCTCTGGCAGCGACAGTAGCGATCATGCTCGCCGGCATGGCAATCGGCCGGACAACTCGATCGGCGCCGCCACCAATGATCATCCAGCGCATCCAGGATGCGCGCGTATCCTCGACAACGGCGCAACCGAATCCAGCGACAGCGCCAGTCGCGTTGGTTGAGGAAATCTACACCTGCGGCGCTCGAACAAAGAAGGGAACGCCTTGTAGTCGTCGAGTTCATGGACCAGTGCGATGCTGGCAACACAAAGGCATGCCCGCAATGCTGCCTCAGGAAAAGCTGCGTATTAAAGAGTAACGCCTCCAGGATGGTAAGATACATACCCGAGTAAGGAGTCCACCAATCAAATGCAGGCTCTGGATACAAAAGTAGAAGAAGTCAGCTTCTCGCCGTTGCTGCGCACCTACACGCTCGAAGAGTTGTGGGCGCTGCCGGAGCCTCCAGACCGTGCTCACTACGAGTTGATTGGAGGACTGCTGTTCATGGTTCCGCCCCCTGAGGATGCGCACGATTACATTGACGCTCACCTAAACAAATCTCTGGCAAAGTTCCTGCTCGCGGAGAATACAAAAGGCGACATACTTCATCCCCGCGCGTCAATCTATTCGGATGCCGGTGCGGGAACCTATCTCGAGCCGGACATGATGTATGTTTCACGTGAGCTCAGACAGCGATTGGGTCGGAAACGTACGTCCGCCGACATCGTCTTCGAATATCTGTCCCGAAGCAACAAGGTTTACGATCGCACCACCAAAGCGGACACCTACATGGCACTCGGTGTGCGCGAACTGTGGTTGATCGATCATTTCGATCGCACAATCGAAGTTCGTTACGCAACTGTGTACAAGGACAAGCCCGCGTGGGAGGTGTGGCTATTTACTAAAGGCGATTGGGCGGAATCCCGAGTACTGCCGGGCTGGCGCGTTTCGGTGGACGAACTATTTGCGGACCTATCATTGTAACGCAAACTGTTAGTTTGCGTTGGTCGCTACTCATTCAATACTAGCCGCAAGCGAACCGCTTGCTTTACGAAAACGAGAACAGTGCATGCCTGCTTCAATTGAGATTGAGCGTCGTCTGCGTTGGGCTGACGCGGACGCCGCCGGCCGTCTGCATTTCCCGCGAATTTTTGAAATTGTCGAGGAAGCGGAAAGCGAACTGGTAAGAAGAATCGAATGGCCGATGAACAGGAGTCTCGGCTATGACTTTCCACGCGTTCACGTTGAATGCCATTTCCGGCGCGTGCTCGAGCTCGATGCGTTGTTCCGGCTCCGGCTGACTGTGGGCAAGCTCGGACGCACTTCATATCGCTACGACTTTCAGGTTTTCAACAGCGACAATGAATTGGCCCTGGAAGGATCTATGACGATCGTGGCTCTGAAGAATGGAAAACCCACCGCGATCCCGGAGACATTGCGGGCCGCGTTCAGCAGCGACAATTCATACAAGGCATAACCAGTCCGACAAACTTCAGTTTGTTGTTGACGCTAAGCGCACTCAACAAATACGCCACAGATAGGCACTGATGCCACAGATCAGATTTAGTATTCTGATCTGTGGTTTCGGTGTTGATCTGTGGCCGATTCTTTGAGAACTGAGCCATCAATGACTTTGGTTTGTGGATGACTCGGGAATTGAATCTTTTGCGCGTTAACGACAAGCTAAAGCTTATCGGACTTAGTCGCCTTGCAGCGCCAGCTCGCGCTCAGCTTCACGCGAGTTTTTATCGTCGTAGTACGCGTACTTCGCTGACATCACTTCGGGCGGCGCACCTTCCTGAAGAGTGACGTGCGTGCCATCCACTTGCTCGTAGAGCGGTGGAGGAATGACTGCGAATTCGGCCATCGGCTCGTAAATATCATCTACACCATGCTTGAAAACATCGCCCATCAGCAGGTTGATGATGTTCACTCGCTGTTCGGCATGCTTCTCGAGGAACTTCGAAAAACTAAAGCCCTCGTTGTAGAACGCGTAAACCAACTTGCGCATCGACTCGATACCGCGATCCAGCTTTGCCTGATAATGACCCAGCCGTTTTCCCGAGAAGTCGCTGTGACGGAAGGCATCATGAATACTGTCCGCAGCCAACTCAGCCATCTTTAGCGCCAACAGCACACCAGAAGAATAAATCGGATCCAGGAAGCCATAAGCATCACCGATCAAAATAAAACCGTCGCCAGCACAGCTCATCGACCGGTACGAGTAGTCCATGATCGAGTAGATCTTGTCGACACGTTCGGCGCCGGCGACTCGGCGTCGCACAGATTCGACCTTCTCGACTTCTTCGTGAAAAATCTTAGCCAGATCCTGTCCGCGGTCTTTCACCAAATACTCAGGATCAGCGACAACGCCGACGCTGGTAATGTCGTTCTCGAGCGGGATGTACCAGAACCAACCGTTGCTGCCTAATGGTGTGCGCAAGACCAGCGTGGCGCCGCCGTTGAGGTCTTTTTCACGATGTGCGCCCTTGAAGTAGGAATACAGCACCGCCTTCTTAAGTTTTGGGTCGCGAACACGCCAGCCAAACTTATTCGAGAGCATGGCTGACTGTCCGGTCGCATCGACGACCACCGGAGCCTGAAAGTCAACCAACTCTCCATCTTTCATCCGAGCACGAACACCGTACGCGCGGTCGCCATCGAAAAGCACCTGTTTGATCAGAGTCCCCTGGTAAACCTTAACGCCCTGATCGGCGGCGTGTTCGATGAGCATCAGGTCGAACTGCGAGCGCGTGACTTGCCAGGTTACAGCGCACTCATGATGATTGGCCTCGAAGAAATAAAAAGGCCGCGACTCTTTGCCCGCCGGATTCGCGAACTGCACGCTGTATTTGCGGACGAATGGGCTCTGTTTAAGTTTCTCGAGCAAGCCCATGCGCTGGAAAGTAAAGTAGGTATCGGTCATCAGCGATTCGCCGATATGATGACGAGGGAAACATTCCTTCTCGAAGAGCACCACTTTGCGGCCCTCGCGAGCAAGGATACTGGCGACCGAGCTGCCGGCCGGACCCCCACCCATAACAATCACGTCAAAATTGGTATCGATGTCCATGTTTTTCTAAACGTATCGTACTGCTTTTAGTTCGGGTTCGAAGAATTCAGAAAGAAAATGATCGACTTGTAAAAGTCCGCGGCGCGTCAGGGCTATTGTCTGATCGCGGCGCTCAATCAGCTGCTCGCGTTCGAGCCTTTCATAAATTGGTTGAAACTCTCCCCACACGTCGACGCCGAACTTGCCTTGAAAGTACTTCCGCTCGATCGCCCCTGTCTTGAGCTGCAGAATCATCTCGCGGATTAGCTTCTGTTTTGGCGTTAATGTCAGCGCTCGCAGCAGCGGCAGCTCATCGCGGTCCAGGGCGGCGATGTATTCCTCAAAGTTATGCGCGTTTTGAAAATGAACTCCGCCAAAATGCGAGAACGAAGAAACACCCAATCCAATCATGTCACCGCCATGCCAGAGCGCGTCTGTATAAATGAATTTGCATGGCTTTGCAGTGGTGGCCAGCGTGTACGCGCTGGCAATGCGATAGCCGCGTGCTTGAAATTCATCAAACGCGTAATCAAGCCAACGCTGCTTGGTGGGCCAATCGGCAACCGGCGAGGACACACCCTGTTCCAACATTTCACGCGAAATGAGGGTGTTATAGGGCAGTTCCATTTGATAGATGGTTACCGAATCCGGTTGTAGCTCCAGCGCCTTGCGTACGGCATCGCGCCACTTATCTTCCGTCTCGCCGACCATCCCTGCGATTAAGTCAATATTGATCTGCGGAAAATCAACCTGACGCGCCAGATCATAGACCTCGTAAATCTCGGCAGAGAGGTGAGCGCGGCCATTGATGGCGAGAATCTGATCATCGAAATGTTCGACACCCAGGCTCAAGCGCGTCACGCCGATCTCTTTCAATGTCTGGAGTTTTGATTTTCGCAGCGTCCCCGGCTCGCATTCGAATGTAACTTCTTCAGCGCCGTTCCAGTTCACGTGACGATTAAGGCCCTCAACCAGGTAGTGCAGCTGCTTCTCGCTGATGTAAGAAGGCGTGCCTCCACCAAAGTACGCAAAGCGCAGCTCGCGCCCCTGTAATGCGCGCATGCGACTGTATCCTTCCATCTCCTTGATCAGCGCATCCAGGTACACCTCAATTTCGTTCGCGTTTTTGTCGGTATAGACCTTGAAGTAACAGAACTTGCAGCGCTTGCGGCAGAAGGGAATGTGGAGATAAAGCCCGAGCGGTTCGTTTATACGCGGCTCCTCGGCAAGCGCCCGAGTCGCCTCGGGAAGGAATTCAGGTTTCCACTGCGAAAAGGGCGGATAGTTGGAAACGAAGTAATTGCCGACGGCAGTACCTGTTTGCGAAGTATCAGTGCTCATGAAAAAGTGATGATATTCGGAAGAGGATACCGGAACGCGGATCTTGGCAGCCCCTTAATGAATTACCAGCTCGATGAATTACCCGCTCGATGAATTACCCGCTCGATGAATTACCCCGCTCGATGAATTACCCCGCTCGATGAATTACCCCGTTCAATAACGCTGACCTTAATAAAATAGGCGAGCCGGGTTGCTTTGAGCAACTAGACCCGCCGTTAAGTTGCCCGGAACACCGTGGCACGGGCGTCCCGCCCGTGATTGCGCCCAAAAGGAACCTCCTAAAGACCAACTCAAACGTGGCGCCCAGTTGATGTCGAGGCGGTGTCTTTGGCGCGCAACACCGTGGCACGGGCGTCCCGCCCGTGATTGCGCCCAAAAGGAACCTCC
>Ga0126384_10000723_pt1 | contig 18772 bp, 16 predicted proteins | sample PanSoiMetPlot_36_FD_92543 | JGI IMG/M metagenome (GOLD analysis project Ga0126384, IMG submission 92543) | Tropical forest soil microbial communities from Panama - MetaG Plot_36 | ecosystem: Environmental > Terrestrial > Soil > Tropical forest > Bulk soil | place: Panama | collected 2016-02-17 | reverse complement strand
CACGGCGTTTACTGGCGAGAACTCGCTGCACCACTTCGCGAGTGCGGCCCTCATCCAATAATCCGTCGACCACGCAAAGGCGAAACAATCGCTTTGCCTCGCGCTCTACTTTTCTATTCGTTTTCATCTAACTAGGCTGCCAGGCGCCTGCTCGTCTCCTCATCCAGACGTCTCTGATCTTCCACGGTAAGAATCTTGCCGGTGACCTTCGCGGTAGTCTGGATTACCAGCCGGCCTACCTCGCGCTTGAGTTCGGCGAGCATGCGCGCATAGTCCCGAGCAGCCGTTTCACGGGACTTGAGTGTGATCTGTTCCGCGGTTGCCATCGCCTTTTCGGTTTCACGACGCTTAACTCTTGCGCCTGCAGCTCGCGCTTCCTCGATGATTTTGGCCGCTTCGTCATTGGCGCGCAGCAGCACTTCCTGGCGCTGGGCCTCAGTGCGAGCCAGTTCGGCCTTGATCTGTTCCGCGTTAGCCAGTCCTTGCGCGATCTGACGCCGCCGTTCTTCTAACATTTTCAGAATGGGCCGATAAGCAAACCGGTAAAGAAGAGCACAAACTATACAAAAGCTTATAATTTGCGCCACGAGATGAGGCCAGTCCACACCGAAGGTCTGGGTGATCTTTTCGATTTGACCGCCGCTTTGCGATTCTGCCAGCAAGAGAAGGGCGTTCATAGTTGCACACTCACAAATTGCGTAAAGCTGTCCCCTATTTCACAAGAAAGAGAGTGTAGAAGACGATTGCCTCGGCAAAGGCTATAGCCAGGATCGCCTGGACCAGAATCTTGGTAGAAGCACTGGGGTTGCGTCCCACTGCATCTGCCGCCTTCATACCAATCAAACCAACGGCGATGGTTGCGCCGAGCGCTGCCAGACCTACGTGCAAGTTTCCACTCATACTGCTTTCTCCTTCTCGCCGGCTGCCGCCTTTGGACACGGCAGGCCACTGCCAAAACGTTCATCCATGTGCCGGGGCAGGTCCTTCCTCGTGCTGGCAAATCAACAAAGTAAAAACTGCCGTTAGCAAGGTGAAGACCAATGCCTGGACCAGACCCATCAACAGTTCCAGGAAATAAAATGGAATCTGCAACAACCAGCCAAAATGCGGGGAGAGGCGGGCCATGGTTTCGAGCATGTTTTCGCCGGCAAAAATGTTCCCGTACAAACGAAAAGTGAGCGAGACTGGCCGGAACAGAATCGAGACGATTTCCAAACACCCGGCCGCAAAAAAGACGACAATCATGAGCATCTTCAGCACACCAGTACTGTCCCCTTTAGGTCCAAATAGTTCTTTGACAAACCCCGACGGACCAACTTCGCGCAGGGCCCAGACAATCCAGCCGGCAAAAAAAACCAGGGACATGGCGAGCGTCATGTTGACGTCAGCGTTGGCGCCACGAAACAAAGGCTGCTCGATCTTGAAACCGTGAGGAGTCTGGTGCCCCCATCCAACTGAGCCCACTCCCGGAATCAAGCCGGCCCAATTTGCGGAGAGAATGAAAATGAAAACGGTGGCAAAGAACCAGAACGTCCGCTCTGTGAGATGTGGGCCGAGGATGCCCTGGATGAAGTTATAAAGGCCGCCAACCAGCCATTCCAGAAAGTTTTGCGCTCCGTCAGGAACTCGCTTCATGTTTCGCGTGGCGAACTGAGCGAAAACGATCAAGACCACGGCCACGATCCAACTGACGAGCATGGAATTGGTAATCGGGACCCCGAAGATGCGCGCAATCTCAGCAGCTTTCTGTGACAGACCGTGTTCTTCCGAGCCAGCCGCTGGGAAATGGATTTGCTGATTGGGATTGCCATAAATGAAAGCAGCCCTGCCGGACAAGGCGGTCGTAGCGCAAACGGCGACAACGGTGACAAAAAGCAGCAAGGCAACTTTAACTTTTGCTTTCCCCAAAATCGCCTGTGGGGAGTTTCTGGAAGAGACATCAATCATGACCGTGTACTCGGCGCTATAAAAGTTTGGGATAAAGAGAGGTCAAAGAGAACTGTCAAAATTACCCTTCCTCAGCGAGACAGTACGCATGCCTGAGTTGGCAACGGCAATCCTGTCAAAAGATGCAGTTCACCAAACGATGTGAGGATGAGAAAAGCCATAAGAATGATGACCGCACAGCAGCGGAACTGAATTGTTCATGCTGCCGAAGCAGGGAACCGCACCACGATTGGAACACGATGGCAAAGAATCGCACTCGCCGACTCGTAAACCTTCTTTAGTAATCTTCGGACTGCTATTTGCCGCTGCGAGCGTAACCTACAGTTTTGTCTGGATGTATTACGTCCGATGGAAACCCACTGCAGATATTGGGCTGGAAATAAAACAGTTTTCCGCAGCTACACACAGCATTGAGATCACCAACATCCATCCAGAAGGATCGGCGGAACGGGCGGGCATCAGGATTCACGATGAGATTGTCGCCATTGATGGCAAAAATGTGGCTTCCATCAGTCCTGACGTCGTCCAGGCCGCATGGCTGCATCGCAAACCGGGTGACACGGTCACGCTCACCATTCGAAGGCCAGGACAGCAGGAACTTCTGTATATCACAGCAGTGTTTCGCGACGTCGAGGAGGGAGGATTCATACAGGATATTGCCGAAGAAGTCGTCGGCACATATCCGGTTGTCTTCCTGATCGTGGGCCTGGTGGTTCTGTTCCTGCGCCTTCAAGACCGCAACGCCTGGCTGCTGGCATTGTTGTGTGCCGGCTTCATTGCAGCGCCTCCAGTTCCCTCTTACACGGCAGCCATGAGTTCAAGTCTGCGGACTTTCATCTTCGCCTACCGAGCGATCTTTCTCGGAATGTTGCCATTCACCTTTTACATGTTTTTCGCCGCTTTTCCGCAGCGTTCTCCACTGGACCAGCACCTGCCATGGCTCAAGTGGTTGATCAGCTTTGCCGGAGTCGCGATTGCACTGCCAGGAATACAGACTGGCCACCCCCAGTTGTCGACGGTAGTTTCCGAAATTACAGGCGACAAAGCAGCTCACTATGGAACGCTGGTCTACACCGAGGGCACCATTCTGTTGACGCTGGGCTCCCTTTGCTGGAACGCCGTTACATCCAGCCAGGAAACGAGGCGCAAGTTCAGGGTAATCCTTTGGGGTACCCTGCTCGGCATTTTTCCCGCCATCGTGATCAGACTATTTACACATTTTGGCGGCTTTCGCATTCCTCTCTGGCTTAAGTGCATTGAAGTGATGTTCCTGACACTTTTCCCGATTTCTTTCGCCTATGCAGTCGTCAAGCACCGAGTCATGGAAATCCCAATATTATTGCGACAAAGCGCGCGCTATCTTCTGGTGAAACGCGGATTCGCGTTGCTGCTCCTCCTCATTGCTTTGTTGGTGAACTTAATGCTGGGACTCATCCTCTCGCGCATATTCAAGATGGAGCCTGCTCTGGCAATGTCTATCGGTGGCGCTCTGGGCATCGCCCTGGCATGGGTCTCCGTTCCGAAAGTTCGCCGGGCGGCGGAGATGATCGATCGCGCATTCTTTCGTGGCGCTTACGACGCCCGCATTATCCTGCAAGAATTAGCTCAGAGCGTTCCTGCCGTGGCACGCAGGGAACAATTGCCGCCCTTGATCGAAAAAGAATTCCACCAAGCGCTTCACCCCAGTTCGCTCGCAATGTATTTGCGAGACTCGCAAGCTTACCTGCAGCCGCCACTCCGGAGCCCGTGTTTGGCGCCAGTTCCTGTAGGGTCCCTTAGTGGGAACCACATTCTCAGCCGCAAGCAGCCGATTGACGCATCAGAGTATGGTGGGTTTAGCAAATTCATTCCTGAACTCCGGCCTTTGCAGCCTGAATGTCTGGTCCCCGTGCTTTCCCGTTCTGGCGAGGTATTGGGCTTGATTGTGCTCGGCGCGAAACTTTCCCAGGAGCCTTATTCGGGCGAGGACAAGCAGCTGCTTGGCTCGGTTGCGAGCCAGGCAGGCCTGGTGCTGGAGAGTATTGAGTTGGCCGAGAAGATGGCGGAACGAATCGATGCCGACCGCCGCGTGCAACAGGAGCTGCAGATTGCCAAAAAGGTGCAAAGCAAATTGTTGCCGCAGCAAGCGCCTGCTTTGGACACTCTCGATTACGCAGGCGCATGCATCCAGGCCCGCGCAGTAGGCGGTGATTACTATGATTTTCTTGGGCTCGATGCACGGCATGTGGGATTTGTACTGGCTGACGTGGCAGGCAAAGGAATTTCCGGCGCCTTGCTGATGGCCAATCTGCAAGCCAGCCTGCGTTCATATTCCGCGGCCGATAAGGACCTCCCGCAGTTTCTGAGTTCGGTGAATCATCTGTTCGTGCGCAACACAGAGACCACTCATTACGCCACAGTCTTTTTTGGGGTGTACGACAACGTGACTCGTAAGCTGCGGTACGCCAACTGCGGACACAATCCGCCTCTTCTCCTGCGTTCCAATACCCGCGTGGAGCGGCTGGAGCCGACGGCAATTGTCCTGGGTCTTTTTGAGCCGTGGGATTGTTCGGTCGCTGAAGTGCAACTGTTTCCGGGTGACATCCTGACAATCTATACAGACGGGGTTACTGAAGCCAGCAACTGCGAAGAACAAGAATTTGGAGAGGAGCGTTTAATCAAGGTATTGACACGCGGCGATGGCATGGGTGCTTCTGAGCTGCTGCAGGAAGTTCTAAACACGGTTCATGCATTCAGTCCGGGAGAGCAAGGCGATGACCTCACCCTGATCGTTGCAAGATGCAGGTAGCGTAGCTTATATTTCATCCTTTCTGGTTTGTACTGCTGATCCACCCCAACTCATCCAGGTCGCAGTTGGTGAAAGGTCGGATCTAAGCAGCTCGTTTTTCCGCCACTTTGTCCTCGATATGTTTTCTGATCAGGCGTCGCGTCCTCTCCGTGAAAGCAACTGTATCAGCGAGGCAGCTCTCCAGCAGAACGCCGACGCCATAATGGCCGCTCAGGTCAGCGGCCGCGGTCAGAACTGCGAATTCGGCGATGCGCAGGTAGGCGAGCTGGCTGGCCTTGGCCAGGATAAACAGGCGCCTGGCAGCCGGGGTTTCCATTTCTGCGAGTTCGTCTCGAAAATCCTCGGCGAAGACTGCCTGAACACGGCCTTTTAGCTTGACCGGCTGTTCGCCAAGAATTTTGAAACACTGGTCGATCTGGCTAAGGATTTTTTCGGAGACAAAGACCCGCGATTCCAGGCCCTCTTTCACATCGGGATCCTGGACGAGTTGGCCCATCTCCTTCAAAAGTCCGGTGGTCCGTTCGGTATTCTGCCTTGAGTTACTCAGCAGCATTAGAAATACGTCTCTTGGGTTTTTGCTTGACATAAGTATTCCCCCTTCAAAGTTTGTTTGGAATTAGTGATGCGACCTGAAATAAGTGGGAGATTCCGTACGCAAAAGAATGGTCCAACACGCCGCACCGCCAGGTTCCGGCACTTTGTCGAGAATGGTGTGCCAGATCTGCGCCATGCAGCCCATCAAACCGCGGATGGCCGTCAATCCGTCCGCGCACAAAATTATTGTTGAACGTAATCGATTTGGGGATGGGAAGGAACTGACAAAAGCGACAGAATCTCTTGCTCTGCCAGACGGTAGCGCTTCTGGAATTTTTGACAGTACTTATAACTTCCTAATCCTTATACGCTGGAGCGGAATTGTGGTTGCTCAGCCGGCTGTGGTTAAGCTCAAATGAAGCGAAGAGCGCTGATTATTGTGATCATTGGTTTGGCGAGCTCGTTGCGCGGCCAGGCTCCTGCCGGCGAGTGGCAATCAGCTCTGATTCTGGAAGTAAAAGAACATCAGAGCCCCGTTCCAGACAAAAAGACGGATTCGTCAAGTAAGAGTTACGACGTCTCCATCCGGGTAAAGGACAAAGAGTATGGTCTGCTGTACACACCACGTCCCGGCGCACATGGCTTCCAATATCTGGCCGGAATGAACACCCTGGTCCTGGTTAAAGAAAAAACGATCACATTCAATGACATACTCGGCCGTCCGGTGACTCTTCCCATTGTCAGTCAGAAGCCAGTCTCGCCAAAACCGCAAGCACCAAAGCATTAGCGCATCTCCAGATAATCTGCTGTTTCTCTGAAAGTATCGCGTGAGACAATTTCAGGAATTTTCGCTGCTCCTGTGCATCAACCTTCGCGCGGGTTTCAACATAGAACTTTCTGACACTTTTTACAGTATTCGGATAATGAGGCTGTTCCTATGATGCTCTGGGATAACGGATAGAGTCGATTCCGTTCTCAGCATTAACTTGCCGCTGGCTTCAGCATGGGAAGTCATGGTGCATGTTCCCTGGGGACTCCGACCTGTCCCGCCTCCCTAAAAACAGAGAGTGTTCAACCAAACAGAAAGGCTTGCGGCGAGCATTGCCGCAACCAGGAATGTGCTTGAGCACCGGAAAGCAGGAATGTATGTACTGCCGCATGAAGAGTCTGATGGTAGGAGCATTAGCAAGTATCGTGTTCGTCGGGTTAAGCGTACCGGCATTTGCCCAGATCGCGAGTGGACAGAAGGTCGAAACCAAGGGGCTGATACTCACACGTGACGGCGAAACCATGACGGTTGACACCAAGGACCTCGGTAAAGTGGTTGTCGTTCTTACCGAGACTACCGAAATGAAAATACCCAAGGGCCTCTTTCGCCACAAGGACATGGAAGTAACCTCTCTAATACCTGGGCTCCAAATCGAGTTGGAAGGGAAAGGCGATGACAAGGGGCAAGTTGTGGCTGAAGAAATCAAATTCAGCGAGGAGTCTCTGCGCGTTGCCAAACAGGTCCAGGCTGCAACGGAAGCAACCCGGGCCCAGGTGGAAACTAATAAGCAGGGGGTAGCGTCCAATGTACAGACGAACACTCAGCAACAGCAAGCGATTGAAGCCAGCGCAGCGAAGATTGGCGTCAACGCGGCTGATATAAAAGAAGCTCAACAACGTTTTGATGATCTGACTCAGTGGGACGTCAAAAAAGAAGTGACCATCAATTTTGCGACAGGAGAATCAACCCTCCCAAAGGACTCCGAAAGCCAGCTTGCGTCACTCGCCCAGGCAACAAAGGGACTTAAAGGTTACCTGGTCGAGGTCAAAGGTTTCGCCAGCACCAGCGGAAATGCCGGCAGGAACCAGCAACTGAGCGAGGACCGTGCCGAGAGCGTGATGGACTTTTTGCACAAGCAGGGGGTCCCTGTGAAAAATCTCGTTAACCCCGCCGCTATGGGAACTACCAACCCGGTTTCGTCTAACGAAACGCAAGAGGGGCGACTGCAAAACCAGCGTGTAGAGGTTAAGCTGCTCGTCAATCGGGCGCTGGCAAGATAGAGATTTCGCCAACTGGTCCCGAAAGCACATTCCTGGCTGAGGCCGCCGCGGGAAAAACAGCCCGTAGCGGCTTTCTGTTTTTGGTGCTCAAGCCACCACATATGGTACGTGTGCTCGGCGTTCCGCCCCTTGGTATTAATTCAGTACGAAAACATTGACCAGAAGGAAACAGCTGATTTCCCTGGTGAAGTCAACCCGCACCACTTCGTCAATGGGAAGGCGCGCCCGTTGATCGCCGCAGAAGTTGAGTGTGCTCTCGAGCCCGGCATTGACGAGCGTCACCGTTGTAATTGTCAGCGGGTTGCGCTGGGGATCATCAACAGACCCCAGGACCACTGCAACGATCTTGCCAGTCGTGCTTGAAGGCGGAAGTTGCGGGTTGGAGATAAAGCCCACAAAAACCGCGCCGCAGCCGGTCAGGGACAGTCCAGCCAGGAGAAGTTGCGCTGCAAAGAAAGTTCGAAGTGAAGAGTTCCCAGGAATGAGATTCATTCTGGATTTACCAGCAATTGATTGTCTTTCCGATGCTGTTTCAAAATGACTGGCAATTCTTTCAGTAAAGGCTTCCAGGTTTCTCCATTCGCATGCGAAAGTGGTCATCAAATCGGAGTCTTTGGACACACCAGGCGCCTTCGATTGCCGCAATGTTGAGAAAGAATCAAGACGCACAACGCAGTGTGCCCGTCTCTTCCAGGGGCACCCTTGCCGTTATCGTTGTACCCTGCATGGGGACCGATTCGATTGAGATTGTTCCGTTGACCAGGTTGATTCGCTCGCGCATACTAACCAATCCCAAGCCACCGCCTGCCATCGCTGTCTCCGGTCGAAAGCCAACACCTGAGTCCCTGACGGTCAGCTCAACAGTGCCAGCCTCTTCCCGCAATTGGACGAAGAAGTGCTGAGTCCCGCTGTGCTTGACGGCGTTGTGCAGCGCTTCCTGAAGGACGCGATACAGGCAAAGCGAGGCCTCTCGTGAGAGCAAGTGAGAGACATTGTCGCTGTTGAATTCAATTTTGACCTGATGTCGATCGGCAAACTCAACGCAGAAACTCTTCATTGCAGCTTTCGCGCCCAGAATTTCCAGCTTCGAAGAGTGCAATTCGTGAGACAAGGCCTGGAGATTCAGCGCGATCTCTTCCGTAAATTGCGCCAGATTGTCCGCCCATTGCGGCAACGTAGCCTGAAGGAATTCGGGGTTGTCCCGCAGCCTTTCGAGCTCGATTCCCAACAGTGCTAACCGCTGGCAAATATCGTCATGAAGCTCTCGAGCGATCCGCATCCTTTCTTGTTCCTGTGCCTCAATGAGGCGACCACCGAGCGTACGAACCGCTTCTTCTGCGCGTTTGCGCTCGGTGACATCCATGCTCACTCCGACCATTTGCATTAACTTGCCGCGCGAGCCACTGTTTGCTCGGCCCCGCGTCTCGACCCAATGCACGGTGCCATCTGGCCACAAGACGCGGTATTCCACGAAGTAATACGTTCCGCCTTCAAGGGATTGGCGCCATGTCCGGTAAACCCGTTCACGGTCCTCCGGATGTACCGCATCCAGGAAGGCATGCAAAGTGACTTCTGCCTCGGAAGGTAAGCCGAGCACGGTCCTCGTTCCTTCGCTCAAGATAGCGTGTCCGGTTTCTTCATTCCACACCCACCATCCAAGGCGGGCCGCCTCAAAAGCCAGTCTGAACTCCTCGTCGCTCTTTTGCAGTGCATCCTCAACACGTTTTCGCCGGCTGATATCCACGGTTATTCCCAACATGCGCTCCGGCTCTCCGCTTGTGGAGTAGAGGTATTTTCCTTCCGAACGCAACCAGCGCGTCGTTCCGTCAGGCCAGAGCACACGAAACTCTTCGCTGAATACGGTTTTGTACTGCTTTGCAGTCTCCAGGCTCTGGCGCAGGGTTTGCTGGTCGTCTGGGAGCGCGTGGTCCCAGAAGGCTTTAAGCGTGTGCGGTTCGCCGGTAGTTCCGAAAAGCATCTGATGATTGCCGACCCGGGTGCTATTTCCCGTTTTGACATCCAGATCCCATACCTCCGCCCGACCTGCCTGCACAGCGAGTTGTAAACGTTCGTTTGCTAACTGAAGCTGATCGTGAGCAACCTCAATATCGAAGGCGGACTTGCGCTTTTCCAGATACTCTGTAATAAAAGCCATCCAAATCAACAACAGGCCCGCAACCAGAACTGCAAACATACGAATGCTATGTACCCTTCCCGGGGTTCCCGCTTGTGCAAGTTCCCAAACTCCGAGCAAAGGGACGCTAGTGAGGGTCAGCATAGCGAGAAAATTCGGGTGGCTATACTTCCGTTCTGGCAGGACGGCAGAGGCAAGTTGTGGCTCCAGTTTCCTGCCATGGATCGCAGCAGAAATTACGATGCAGGCGGCGCCAGTGTTGAGCGTATCGAACACACCCGGAAAGTACGTGTTGTCTGCTACTCTCAAGTTAGAGACTAGCGAGGCAAACGCATACAGGTCTGAGGCCCAGAACAGACGCAGATAGATCGACCTCCAGAAGCTTCGGGTCCGGATGGCAAGAACTGCAGTTGTTAAAGCCAGCGCAATATTACCGACAAAGTACAGGATTGAGGACCACAGAATGGTTTTGCCATTCCAATTCAAGTACTGGCCCGGTAGCAAGAAGAAAACATATACGAATATGAGGAAGACAAGAAGCAGCAAGGAATTCAGAGTTTTTCTGTAATGTCTTTCTGGCAATTGCTTTACATGTGGGAGACAGGCCAGGGCGGCAAGCATCAACACGGTATGCAGGAACAACACTGACGTCGATAGGGTAAAGTTCAGGGATCTGCTTCCCCTCCCCGCGCTGTAGGTCATTCCGAGCACCTGATTGGCCGCCCATAGAGCAGATCCACCTGCAATGAACGCCCAGAACGATCGAATCGACTGCCGGCTATTCAAAGCATTTTGAGCTGATACCCGCGTGGCGATCAGGAGGACCGCAAAGAGAACAATGCTGTTCCAGGCGAGACGAACGTCGCGATGGTTTGAAACCAGGACTCCAATTGCCTGAAGCACAAGAAGAATTGTTGCGAGGACCGGCCATGAACGGAGTTTACGTCCGATGGAGAGGGAGGCTGGCCCCATACATCTATTCTCCGGCTGCAAATCAGCAGCTTGACTGTTGACAGATGATCTATATCCGCCAATACAGTAATACCGGCGACTGTTAGTTATAACAGTCATGCTTGAGCGTTATGTGCAGAGTAGAGCGAAATCTTGAGAGTGCAAGTCACGCCGACTTTAAAGGATCAGCGTAATCGCGCGTTGCTCATGTGTTTGAACTGACTCGTCTTCCAGATAACTTCAATCCTTTCGTGCCAATGCGCCTCAAAGCAGGCCATGGAACAAAACACTCGTCTCGGGCTGCCCGGTTTGAAGTCATGAGGAACAAAAACTACGCGGCATTTCAAACGAAAGCACTTTTTGAAAGGCGGCAATGACGGACTCTGCGATGGATCCTTCAAGAGTTGCGAGTAATTCACATCACACCGTATCGGAGCTTGTGTAGTTCTGCCCGTCCGTGGGCGCGGGATTGACTGACAGGTGCGGCGAGACCGCGGCACACGGTCTCGCCTAGGCGGTTGCTGACGCCGCTGGGGGTCAACATCATCGCCTTTGTTCACTCTAGCTGTTGATTGCCGCAAGGAAACTGTCAAATCTGCCAAATCCGCGCATTCAGCCTCGCCTCGAGGCCGCTCTGGCCATTCGAGATCTTCACGACTGCTCCTGGAAAAGCTCATTTTTGCGGTAGAGCGCCGCTATCACAGACACTTTGACTTTGTGTCAGAATTGAGAGAATAGTTTTTGGGAAATTTTGATCTGCGGCGGCAGTCTGCTCGGCAATGTATTGAATCTCCGACCCGCAAAAAACGCAAAACCCGGTATGGACAGCTCTAACCTCACTGCCATCCATAGCCACGGGAAAAGACCGGAGGCAGTCTGCACAGTTGACCAGCACATACGAAATTCCGCACATGTCAGTACCAATCCAGCGACCCCAGATCGGTGCGGGCCGGTTCTCACGGGACCGTGTCTGCGAAGCTGACGTTCGCAAAACCTCAGCGACAATGCGAAAGAGCTCAGGAGGTTTTTGCTGGCCTTTGCTGTAGAACGCATCCGCCATGACACCTTCAGGCATAACATTGGCCCGATACGACCCGCTCATCGCTATTACCGCGATTTCAGGAAAACGTCGGCGCACGATCGAGAGTAGTTCCATCCCGGACATCCTTGGCATTTCCAGGTCACACAGCAGGACCGCTGGAGTCTGTCTCTTGAGTTGCTGCAATGCCTCAAATCCGTTTCGTGCCGCTGACGTCTGGTAGCCTGCAGCCGTCAGCAACAACATCAGGGTTTCACGCACTCCGGAGTCATCGTCAACTACCAGAACATGAGAGTGATGGAAGGAGGGAACGCGCTCAACTTCGCAGTTCACGATGGCCTTGCTGGCCTCACTCAACACCTGTCTCACACCCTGTCCTGTTGTAGCCATGTACATACCTCCTGTTTCCACTTCCTTGACGCATTTAGAAAGCGAAACAATTCGTGCCCCCTTTGCATCGGCCTATGTTTCTAATTTCAGCAATAGTACATGCTGGTTTTAAGTGCATTTTCTGACAGCTCGGATTTAAAACCTACCCATGCAGGCCGGCGATTTCAACTATGTAGCTGTGTGGTTCCTGATTTACCTTCCAGCTCTGTTTACGCTCAGTCAAAAGTATGTCCAACTGGTAAAACTGACAGGGGGCGCATATTGAAGCTGGACGGGAATGAAATAGGTCAGTAAGAGGCCACTATCGTTCACGAGGAGTGGTTAAGAACCAGAGGCTTCAAAGGATGGCCGCCACTCCCTCGCAGGGAAGGCCGGCTCTCCTAATTATGTGAAGGTAAATACCCCTGCCTGCTATATACGTGGAACGCCTTACCCGTCGACTCTTGCAGCACCTTTACTTTGATTTTGCGCCACTTCGCATCGCGAAGGCTATGAGTTGGGCGGTAACCCAGAATGTATTGGTTGCGAAGCTCCCGGCTTATGTTGGCGGCCGCAGTGGGAAGCTCCTCTACGTTATTGACCGTAACCGTGTGGCCTCCAGTTGCTTCCGTAATTCCAGTAAGAAGACGCTTTCCTGCCCATTCCTCATAGGTTTTGAATACCTTAGAGAAGATTCCGAGAGCATAAATTTCTACATCCGCCTCTTCCACCTGGCGGCGTATCTCGTTTGCCGTATAGCGGCTATGATTGTCTCCGCCATCTGAAATAATGATGAGCGCGCGCCGTTTGTAACGCGCCCTGCGTAATTTGTTCAATCCCATATAAATTGAGTCCAGCAGGGCCGTATTGCCGTACGGAGTTGCCACAGCCAGTTCGTTTTCAATGCTCTCTGTCGAACGGGTTGAATCTGCGAGTAAGGCCGGATGATCGGAGAAGCCAATCACAAAGTAATCATCTTCAGGGTTTGAGTTCTCGAAGAATTCATGGAGCGCCTGCCGGGCGGTGTCAATCTTGTCCTTCATGCTGTAGCTCAGATCCAGGAGAACTCCCACGGAAATGGGAGAGTCTTCAGTCGAAAAATAGCGGAGAGTCTGCTGTTCGCCATCCTCATACAATTCGAAGTTCTGTTTCACCAGGTTTGTCACAGGCCGGTTTGTCGTCTCAACTACCGTAACCGGCACGAGAACAATATCGACGTTCACCAGCATGGGCCGGGTCTGATTGCGTGCCAGCCCGGCATCTGGGGCCAAAGCGCTCTTCTCAGCTTTGCTCTGGGGAACTATATGGACTGAATCTGAGGTTTGGGGAAGTAGCTGCGAGACACATACGGTTGCGAAAGAAACACACAACAGTGAAGAGAGCAGACGTCGGCCGCTGAGCATAAGAGGATCCTGAATTAAAAGTACAACCAGCGGCCTCAGCAGATTACCACAGTGTCAACGAAAAGACCATCCGGACTTTGCACAGTGTAGCAACCGTTTTGAGAGGATCTGACCCTTCGCATAGAAAGACTCACGCGCTTCTGCAAAAAAAAATGAGCCAGAGCGTCGTGGCGGCAGTTTTGCTGATTGCGCCCATGGTCGTCTGACTGCTTGCTTGAAGCACCGTAACGTTTCCTTCCCTCCTGTGCTTGTTTTTCTGGCAATTCTGACAGTTTAAGCAGTCTCGACCGTGCGCGAAGATGAAACCTCTAAGGCTACGGAGAGCAACGATCTCCAGCAAACACTAGAAGGAGAGCATCTATGAAAAAAATCGCAGTTGGACTTTTCCTCCTGTTTACCGTGGGAGCGTTGGCTCAAGACCTTCCCAGATTCGAAACCTACTTGGGCTATACATTCGCGCGTATCAACTCCGGAATCAATGTTTCCGCGTTTTCCGCCAACGGGGGCATGGGGGAAATTGCATACAACTTCAATAAGTACATTGCGGCCGTCGGCAGTTTTCCTGCAGTGCACAATGGGAACATCAACAACTTTCACGTAGACCAGACTTTATTTGGATATATGTTTGGTCCGCGAGGAACTCTTCGCTTTGGACGCATTAACCCCTCGTTTGAGACTCTTTTTGGAGCCACGCACGACTCGCGCAGTTTCCGCGGTCAACCGGTCACCCTGGTCGGTAACGGCACCAGCATTACGCTCCCGCAGCGCTTTGTGAACGAAGCACATGCATTTTCCATGTTAATTGGCGGAAATCTGGATCTGGCGGTGAACGATCACCTGGCATTCCGCCCAATAAAGCTGGATTATTACATGACACGCTTCCAGCCGATTTTCATTCCGAATCTGGGAAACGCCAATCGCAATCGCAATCAAAGCAACCTTCTGTATAGCACTGGGTTCAATTTCCGCTTCTGAAAGGCAGGCAGTTCGGAAATAAATAGCGCGGAGATATTTGCGAAGCACGAAGGCAGAGTGTTGAGCCGCTGGAGATCGGACAATGACAAACTTCGCGATCGTAAGATCGGTCGACGCGCCAAAGCATATTTCACCGGAAGAATTGCACGCTTACACCGACCATGTGACCTCGGGCATGGGCCTCATTGCGAAATTGTTGCCGCCCATCCTGGTTATGCATGTTTCAGAATCCGTTGCCGCGGTGGTTGGCGTCGCAAGCACCGGAGTAATACGACACAATCGCAGTACGTCGTCCGATTTGTCTTCTTACTACGAGCTATGGCTGGTCGGACAAGCCGGGATGGCCGACTATGCCCTGGCACTTGAAGGCATACTCGACGACTTTTATGCCTTCAGTAATCTCTCCAACCCTGCTGCAACAAAGGCAGCCTGATCAACAGGCTGTGAAGACGCCGTTATATGTTGCAATCACGATTCATTTCCATTAACCCTAAACGCACCTTACTTTCGTTGGCCTTTTTGTTTGTCCTTGCTGTGCCACTTGTTTTGGCCTCAAACTCCCCGCTTCCTCACCAGCATATAGCTGCTACCTCCGCGGGTGACCCTGACAAGCCATCATCGGAGATGAACCACCACATTGCCGGGATATTCTTGATTGGGATTGCGTTGAGTGCTGCCTCCGTTAAACGCTTTCGATCTTTAACTTGGCTGCGGTGGTTGTCGCCCGTCTTGTTCATTTCAGCCGGTCTCTTCCTTGCTGCCTGGAGCGACGATGAGATTTGGCCCAGGGGAGATCTGAACTGGTCATGGCTCTTGCATCATGATGCGGAGGCCCGCCAGCACAAACTCTATGCCCTGTTGTTGTTTACAGTTGGGTGCGTAGAAGCGGTGCAGTCAACTCCTAAGCTTCGGCGGTCCTGGCTGAGCGTTGTGTTCCCCCTTCTGGGTGTGGTCGGTGGAAGTGCTCTTTTCTTTCACCAGCACAGCGGACATGTTATGGCGAATGCCATTGCTGAGGCTGGGCCATCCGTAGTTCCGCATAGCGGCGTCGCTGTCCAATTCACCCCAGGTACAGCAATAGCATCTGCTGCGGAACATCACCACGGCAGCGGTCCTCCGAGAACCAGTGCGGAAGGACTGCACAAAGAATCGTCCTTGACTACAAGCCAGACCGAACATGACCCTCTGTCGATGGAAAATATAAAAAGGCAACATGCGTGGTTTGCTTTTGTCGGCTTTTCGATTGCATTACTCAAGTTTCTGCATGACACGGCCGGCCCATCTGCTCGCGTGCGTCAGTATCTGTGGCCAGCAAGTATGGTCGTTCTCGGCGCATTGCTCCTTATCTACACTGAATGAACGCCGGCATGTTAGTGCCGGGGGGTGGAAGGCCGATCTCAAGCGGAAGGTGGATGGCGCCTTATCTTTCGTCTGCGCCAGCAGTTGCGTAATAACCACGCCGGCAAATGATGTGGGCTCCTCGCCGTGTTGTCTTCAATTGAATTTTTCGGAACGTGCCGTCCCGGATAAATTGTGCTGGACGGTAGGCCAGCCGGTAATAGCTTCTTAACTGCGTGCTCAACTCCTTGAAAGTCCTTTCCAGGTCCTTTTTTTTGCCGGCGGGCAGGAGCTGGCCACCTGTCTCCTGTGCCAGTTTCTGAAGGATTTTGTATTGTGGCGTCTCAGGGGCCGGGTCGACTTGGGTGTCCAGCACAATGACAACGATGTTGTACTGGAGTGCGTCTTTAATGATTTGTTCTGGTTGTGAATGGCTGCTGTTGTCTTCGCCGTCAGTCAGAAGAATAAGCACACGCCGGATTGAAGACTTTTCTCCCTGTTGCAGCAATCTGTGATAGGCAAAATCGATAGCGTCGTAAACGGCCGTACCCCCGCCCAGATCAAGTTCTTTTACTCCGGAGGCAAGGGCTTGCGTGTCCGCTGTCAAGTCCTGGATCAGATAAGGCTCGGTATTGAAGCCCAGAACAAAAGCAAGGTCCTTACTCGAGTCCACGATCTGGCTGATGAACAACCCTGCGGCGCGTTTTTCGAAATCAAACTGTTGCGAGATAGAATCGCTGGTGTCCACTAGAAGCCCGATGCGCAAGGGCAGGTTCGCTTCGCTTTGGAACATTCGAATCGACTCTGGAGGTTGACCGTTATCGCGCAAACGGATCTCGTCCTGAGAAAGGTCGTTTATCCAGCGATGATGTTTGTCCCTGACACCAAATGACAAGTCCACTTCGTCAACGTGGACCGTAAGTGCTGCCGCGGCTTTGTTCTCGATCTCCAGAATTTTGCCCTGCGGCGTTTCCTTTTGTGCACTGGAGTTGCCGGCCTCAAGCAGGGCAAACGCCGCCAGAGCCAGAGATGGCAATGGCCGCCACTTCGCCAGAGTGCGACACCATGATAGTGGGGTCCGGACCTTCAACCTGCGAGTGGTTGGCTGGCTGGCCTGCAGAGTGCCCTTCCACATGCTTGAAAACTACTCTTAGCAAGTGCTTCACACGAACTGCCAAAAGTGCCAGACAGTCTTTTAACGCGAGGAGGAAGACGATGAACTGTCCCTATGGCGCACTCAGCTTGCCGCCGCCGAGTTCTCGGGCATGTCTGCAGTTCTTGCCGCGCCGATAAGCGCCTGTTTCACCCGCCGGCCGAGTTCCGGAAACGGGAATGGTTTTTCCAGAATCGAAGTATCCTGGTCCATTTGCCCTGCGTCCACATAACCAGAAATAAAGATAGCAGGCGTATTGGGTCTTTCTCTTCGTATTTCGCGGATGAGATGGTCACCCCTGAGCCCAGGCATGATAATGTCTGTGACCACCAAATCTATTGGCCCATCGTGCTCGTGGGAGATACGCAAGGCGTCATTGCCATTGTCTGCTTCCAGGACCGTATAGCCCAAACTCTGAAGGTACGTGCGGGTCATCGTCCTGATTCCGCTTTCATCTTCCACCAGCAGCAGTGTCCCGGTGCCTTCGCTGGATTGCATCTCAACCACAACAGGCGGTTTCTGCACAATTCCCTGGAAAGAGAAAGGAAGATAGACGCGGAAGGTTGTGCCGTGATTAGGCTCGCTCTCCACCGTGATATGACCATTGGCCTGCTCTACAATCCCGTAAACCATCGATAAGCCCAAACCGGTGCCCTTGCCTACTTCCTTTGTGCTGAAAAACGGCTCGAAAATATGCTGTTTGATCTCGGGAGGCATGCCAACACCGGTATCGTTGATTTCGAGCACAACAAACTTGCTGGGCGTGCCAGGAATGATCTGATTTCCCGCCAGCGTCTCGGCAGCCGTCGTCAGGGAGAGAACTCCTCCGTCCGGCATCGCATCCCGCGCGTTCAGCACAAGATTCATGATCACCAGTTCGAGTTGAGAAGGGTCTGCATAGACCAAGAGATTCTGGTCTCTGCGAGTCACCACCAATTGAATGCGGGCAGAAAGCAGCGGTTGCAGCATCTTGGCCATTTCCGTGACAAGGATATTGAGGTCCACCGTCTGGGGTTGCGCTGGATGCTTCCGGCTGAACGCCAGCAACTGCCGTGTAAACGTTGTAGCCCTTTTCGTTGCCTCGACCAGATGTTCGCAATAACCCCTGTCAATTTCGGGAAGGTCAGGATCGTTCAGGAGCTGGTTCGCATATCCCGAAATGATCATCAACACATTGTTGAAATCGTGCGCGACCCCGCCGGCCAGCCGGCCTACAGCTTCCATCTTCTGCGATTGATGGAGTTCCTCCTCCAACCTGCGGGCCTGAGTCACATCGCGAAAACTCCATACACGTCCCATGATGGCGTCGTCCACGCGTTGTGGCTGGGAGTAACATTCAAAAATTCGCCCATCTTTGAGCTTAAGTAGCTTAAATCCGACTGTATCCGGCCTGTTTTGCATATTTTCCAGGTCGCCCAGAAATTCCTGCGGAACTTCCATTTGCGGCGCCACTGAGGAAAGCAGATCTTTGCTCCGCAGGCCGGCAACCGCGATGCGTGGAATGTGCCACATATCAAGAAATTTAAGGTTGCAACTGCTGACTCTCCGGTCAGTGGAAATTACCAGAATGCCATCCGCAGTCGATTCCAGGGTCGCGTTCAAGAGCGACAGGGAATGCTCGAGCTGCGTCTGGGCGTAGCGCCGTTCCTGGTTTTCGATTCGCAACGCAGCATTGGCTTTCGCCAGATCTATGGTGCGCTGTTCGACCTGGCGATCAAGGCCGGCGCTTGCCCGCCTGATTGCCTGTTCGGCTTCTATCCGAAAACGCAAGTCGCGTGCCGTAAAGATCACGCCGTTTATGTCCGGATCCATCAATTGATTGTTGGCAATCACTTCAAAAGGCACCCAGTGTCCCTGGTGGCTCTTCAATCGCACAACTGATGGCACGGCCCCACCCGGTTCACTGACCGTCTTGGCAAACTCTGCGGCCGCCCTCGGGCGATCATCGGGATGAAGAAAGTCAAACACATTGCGACCCGTAACGTCAGCCACAGGAATCCCGAGCACGCGCTCCACCTGGGGGCTGACAAAACCAATCAGGCCCGATCCGTCCAGCAGCGCTACGATCTCCGAAATCCCGTGGATCAGCAAT
>Ga0126384_10000722_pt1 | contig 18823 bp, 14 predicted proteins | sample PanSoiMetPlot_36_FD_92543 | JGI IMG/M metagenome (GOLD analysis project Ga0126384, IMG submission 92543) | Tropical forest soil microbial communities from Panama - MetaG Plot_36 | ecosystem: Environmental > Terrestrial > Soil > Tropical forest > Bulk soil | place: Panama | collected 2016-02-17 | reverse complement strand
GCATATTCCGGCGAAAGCCTGCCCCGGACTTGATCCGGGGTGGGCACCGGTTCGCCGATAAGAATATGCGCCAAACAACGAATCTAGAGCACGTTCCGATTCCGTAGGAACGGAACGTGCTCTAGGGAATCTACCGGCTGTAGATTCCCTGCTCGGTGACGACGAAATCGACGCGCCCGTCGATCAGCGCGCGCACGCATTCGGACGGCCGGTTGACGATCGGCTCCTCGTGCACGTTGAAGCTGGTGTTGATCAGCACCGGCAGCCCGGTGGCGTCGCGGAAGCCGCGCAAGATCGAGGCATAGAGCGGATTGTCGCTCTGGCGCACGATCTGCGGCCGCGCCGTGCCGTCGACATGGACGACCGTCGCAATCTTCTCGCGCCACTCCGGCTTGACGCCACACGTGATGGTCATGAAGCGCGCCGCGTAACGGTTGACCGGCGTGATGTCGAACACCTTGTCGGCATCCACGTCGAGCACATAGGGCGCGAACGGCATGAAGTCCGGGCGCTCGAGGCGGCGAGTGAGGTCGTCCTTGATGGCAGGGTCCGCCGGGCTCGCGACGATGCTGCGGGCGCCGAGCGCGCGCGAGCCGAACTCCATGCGTCCGATATAGGCGGCGCCGACCGACCCGCTGCGCAGCCGCTCGACGGCGCCCGCGATGGGCGGATCTGCCCACTTGCGGGCGCCGGCAGCCACGAGCGCGACGTCGACGTCGCGGTCGTGGCTGGCGCCGAGAAAGACCGTATCGAGGCGGTAGCGCTGGGCGAGCCAGGGCCGCAGGCCATCGCGCGCGAGCAGGAAGGCGAGGCCGGCGCCGACGCTGAGCCCGTCATTGCCCATGGCAGGAAAGACGAAGATCTCGTCGAGCGGGCAGTTCTCGGCGAGCAGCCGGTTGAGCCGCACATTGGCAAAAAGTCCGCCGCCCAGGCCGAGATGGCGCACGTTGCAACGCGAAAGCCAATGGCGGACCGCCGCCAGGATCAGGTCTTCGGTCACCTTCTGGATCGAGGCCGCGATGGTCTCGCGGCTCGCCCCGGCGCAGATGCGCTTCATCTGCGCGCCGATGTCGGCCTCGCTCGCGAACTGCGTCGCGATCAGGCCGTCGTCGCCGAGTCGGAAGTGCTCCGCGATCGCGGGCGCCAGCGTCGGCTCGCCGGAGGCCGCGAGCGCGGTGAGCCTCCCCTCGTGGCGCAGCTTCTGGAAGCCGCAGAGTGCGGTGGCGAAGCCGTAGGCCTGGCCGATGCTGTTGGCGTTGAACTCGCGCAGCAGGAAGCGGTCGTCGCCGAAATGACAGGTGAGCGCCCCGTATTTGAGGGAGCGCATGCTGTAGCTGACATTTTCGCCGACGCCGTCGGCCGTGAAGATCAGCGCGTCCTGCCAGTCGGTGAAGAACGCCGACGGCAGGGCGTGCGCCTCGTGGTGATTGGCGAAGAAGAACGTCGTGTCGGGGCGAAAGCCGTTGAGCGCGAGGAAGCGCGCGGCCGCGAAGATGGTGCCGGCGTCGGTGGTGTTGCGGCGCTGGCATTCACGCCACAGCTCGCGCTGGCCCGGCTCGCGGCCGCGCCAGCGGCGGAACGCCTGGTCGATCTCCTTGCGGAGCGGCACGCGCAGGAAGATTGCGGGGTAGAAGGCCCGGGTCGACGCGATGGCGTCGATGTCGCGCCGGGTCCAGCCGGCGACGCGCAACACCTCGTCGATCGCGAGCCAGGGCACGCCATCGCCCGACCCCTTGTGGCGGGTGAGCCGTTCCTCATGAACGGCGGCGACGAGCCGATAGTCGTCGAAGGCGGCGGCTGATGAATCATGCGCGCCGGGATGGACGGCCAAAATCCGCATGGGAATCCCAATTGACCCCGCGACCCTAGCATTTTCCGGCGACAATGTGGCGGCCCTTTCGCCGCCGCATTGCCCGTGTTAACCGGGCGCCGGATATCAACATGGCCGGCCGTGACGCCGACCCGGATGGACACGGCATGGCCCGAACGGCCCCCATGGCGCCCATAGCCCCTTTGCGGGCCCGCTTATCAGCCACCTTGGCCCGCTTCCGCTGCACCGCGCATCTCGTCACGGGTCTTGCCCTGGCGGGCCTCGTTGTTGCGGGCCTTGTCGTGATCTGCCTCGCGGCCGGGCTCGTGCCGGCGGCGGCGCAGTTCGGTGGCATCTTCGGCGATCCGCCGCGGCCGCCTGGCAATGTGCCAAGCCGACCGCCCGCGCCCCCGCCTGACGACCGATTCCCCGACCAGCGGCGTCAATATCCACCGCAATATCAATATCCGCCTCCCGCTCCGCAGCAGTATCCGGAGCCGCCGCCCCCGGCTCCCGGCAACGCGGGCATCGACCCGCCTGGCGCCGCGCCGGGGGGAATCCAGTCGCAGAGCCTGCCGCCGCCGCCCGGCGGCGTTCCGGTCGATGCCACCGCGACGCCGGCGGTTGCGCCAGCCAATCTGCCACCTGGGCAGCGTACCGCGCGCGACGCCCCGCAGCAGCAGGCCAACACCGGGCCGCAGCCCGGCGATGAGGTCGTCATCGCGCCGCCGACGCAGAAGATCGTCAACCCGACCGCGGTGTTCTCGGGCCTCGACAAGATCACGGGCCGCATCACCTCGTTCGACGTGTCGATCAACGAGACCGTGCAGTTCGGCGCGCTGCAGGTGACGCCGCGCGCGTGCTACACGCGCCCGCCCACCGAGACCCAGAACACCGACGCCTTCGTCGAGGTCAACGAGGTCACGCTGCAGGCCGAGGTCAAGCGCATCTTCACCGGCTGGATGTTCGCGTCCAGTCCCGGCCTCCACGCGGTCGAGCACCCGATCTACGACGTATGGCTCACCGACTGCAAAGGCGGCGGCCCGCCAGCCCCGGTCGCACAGGTCCGGCCGCCGCCGGCGCCCGCGCCGGCGCGCCCCGCGCCGCCGCCGCCGCGCCAACAGCGCCCGCCGCCGCAGCGTACGTTCGGCCCGCCGCGCTGAGGCAGCAGGCGTTTCGCGATCACGCGCAAAGCTGTGCCCGTCGCCAAATCGTAATCCGCCGCAAAGGCGTGGATGGATTCCGGATAGCGGTGCTGCGCACGGCTTCCGGATGGACGAACGGGACTGAGGGGGCTCCTGCAGAGAATGCCGGATCAGGTGCCAGTCGCGCGCGCGAGCGCGTCGCTGCCGCGGATCGGCTCGTGCAATGGCAGGGCGGCGAAATCCGCCTCGCCGATCAGCGCCTCGGCCAGCAGCTTGTGATACTGCTTGCGCGGCAGTTCGATCGCACCGAACGTCTTCAGGTGATCGGTGACGAACTGGGTGTCGAGCAGCCGGAACCCGCCCGCGCGCAGCCGTGCCACCAGATGCACCAGCGCGACCTTCGAAGCGTCGCGCGCCCGGTGGAACATGCTCTCGCCGAAGAAGGTCCGACCCAGGCTCACGCCGTAGAGTCCGCCGACCAGCGCGTCGCCGTCATAGACCTCGACCGTGTGGCAATGGCCGATACCGTACAGGCCGAGATAGAGATTGCGGATGCGGCGGTTGATCCAGGTGCGGGCGCGGCCGGCCTGCGGCTCGGCGCAGCCGTCGATCACCGCGGCGAAATCGCGGTTGCAGACGACGGTGAAACGGTCCGCGCGTACCGTGCGCGCAAGCCGGCTCGGCACGTGGAACCGGTCGAGCGGAATGACACCGCGCTGCTCGGGCTCGATCCAGTAGAGCGCCGGATCCTCAGCGCTTTCCGCCATGGGAAAGATCCCGCACGCGTAGGCCTTGAGCAGTACCTCGGGCGTGATCTCGACGAAGGCGGCATCGCGGCTGGCCATGGGCGTAGGATTGAACCGTTCTTGAGTTCCGACTCGCCGATCGCGGTCTGCATGTGCAGCTTACATTGTGGCTGCCGCGCAACAAACCAGTCGCGAACCGCACAAAGCGGCGACGCCTTAACGAATAACACACCTTAACTCAGTACATCACCGTGCGAGACGGGGAAACAATGCCATGCGGTCGCGTTAGCGGGAAAGGGACACGCGCGCCTTGGGCGCGTCGAGGAAAGGGACACGCGCGCCATGGGCGCGCCGAGGAGGGAGGACGTTGTGGGTCCAGCCGGAATCGAGAAGGTCGGCGAGCGCGCGGTGAAACGCGCTCGTGAAGGACGCAGGGGCAGGGCACCGCGGGTGCTGGTGGTCGAGGACGAGGCGCTGATCTGCGTCGAGACTGCCGATACGCTCGAGCATCAGGGCTTCGAGGTTCATCTTGCGTTGAGCGGCGAGGATGCACTGCGTCGCCTGCGTAGCGGACTACCGATCGACATTCTGTTCACCGACGTCCATCTTGCGGGTCCACTGGACGGTGCAACGCTGGCGCGGCTCGCGCGCGAGATCCATCCCGAGCTGGTGGTGGTCTACACGTCGGGAACCGTCGAGGGCGTGAACGAGAGAGTTGCGGGCTCGGTGTTCGTGCCAAAGCCGTACAATCCGGACCGCGTCGCCCACATGCTCACCCGGATGAGCGCAGGGTGCGCCTGAGGCGCACCCAAGCCGTACCCAAGCCGTACCTGCCTCGCGTCAATCTCCCATCCCGCCGCTCGCAAGGAACTGCTCGAGCCAGTGGATGTGGTAGCTGCCGTCGACGATGTCCTTGTCGCGCACCAGCGCGCGAAACAGCGGCAGGGTGGTGTCGACGCCGTCGACCACGAACTCGTCGAGCGCCCGCTTCAATCGCATCAGGCATTCGGCCCGGCTCTTGCCGTGCACGATCAGCTTGCCGAGCAACGAGTCGTAGTGGGGCGGGATCGTGTAGCCCTGATAGACCGCCGAGTCGATGCGCACGCCCATGCCGCCGGGCGGATGGTAGTGCACGATGCGGCCCGGCGAGGGCCGGAAGGTGCTCGGGTTCTCGGCATTGATGCGGCACTCGATGGCGTGGCCGTGGAACTTGACGTCCTTCTGCGCGATCGTGAGCGCGGCGCCATTGGCGATGCGGATCTGCTCGAGAATGAGGTCGATGTCGGTGATCATCTCGGTCACCGGGTGCTCGACCTGAATGCGGGTGTTCATCTCGATGAAATAGAAGCGGCCGTCCTCGTAGAGGAACTCGACGGTGCCGACGCCGAGATAGTTGAGGTCGCGGATGGCGCGCGCGACGGTCTCGCCGATCTCGTCGCGCGCCGCGAGGTTCAATGCGGGCGACGGGCTCTCCTCCAGCACCTTCTGATGCCGCCGCTGCAGCGAGCAGTCGCGCTCGCCGAGATGAATGCCGCCGCCCCGACCGTCGCCCAGGACCTGGATCTCGATGTGACGCGGCTGCTCGAGATATTTTTCGAGATAGACGGCGTCGTCGCCGAACGCGGCCCTGGCCTCGGCGCGCGCGGTCGCGAGCGCGACCGCGAGGTCGGACTGGGTTCGTGCGACCTTCATGCCGCGCCCGCCGCCGCCCGCCGCCGCCTTGACCAGCAGCGGAAAGCCGATGTCGCGCGCAATCGCGGTCGCCTCCGCGTCGGTCGCGACCCCGCCCTCCGATCCCGGCACCACCGGAATGCCGAGCCGTCTGACGGTGCGCTTCGCCTCGATCTTGTCGCCCATCAGGCGGATGTGCTCGGGCCGCGGGCCGATGAACTGCACGCCGTGCTCGCCGAGAATCTCGGCGAACCGCGCATTCTCGGACAGGAACCCATAGCCCGGATGCACCGCGTCGGCGCCGGTGATCTCGCAGGCGGCGAGCAGCGCGGGCACGTTGAGGTAGCTGTCGCGCGCCGGCGGCGGGCCGATGCACACGCTCTCGTCGGCGAGCCGCACATGCATGGCGTCGGCGTCGGCGGTCGAGTGCACCGCGACCGTCGGGATCCCGAGCTCCTTGCAGGCGCGCAGCACCCGCAGCGCGATCTCGCCGCGATTGGCGATCAGGATTTTTTCGAACATCCAACGCCTCGGCACACGTCAAACCCCGCTTCCGCGGGCGATGACGAAAGCAAACTACTCGATGATCATCAGCGACTCGCCGAACTCGACGGGCTGACCGTCCTCGAACAGGATCTGCGTCACCGTCCCGGCACGCGGTGCCGGGATCTGGTTCATCGTCTTCATCGCCTCGATGATGAGCAGCGTGTCGCCGACCTGAACGCGGCTGCCGATATCGACGAAGGGCTTTGCACCGGGCTCGGGCGCCCGGTAGGCCGAGCCGACCATGGGCGAGAGCACGACGCCGGGATGCGCCGACGGCTCGGCTGGCCGCTCGGCGGCGACCGCGGTCGGCGCGAGCGGCGCCGCGACCGCGGGCGCGTGAAACGCGACCGCCACCGACCGTGCGACGCGCACGCGCCGCCCGCCTTCCTCGATCTCGATCTCGCTGAGCCCGGTCTCCTCGAGCAGCTTGGCGAGGGAGCGAACCAGGTCCTCGGTCGAGGTCGCGGGTTCCGCCTTGTCCGATGCACGCGCCACGGTTACTTGCTCCCCGCGCCGGCGAGCGCCGCAAGGCCCGCGACCGCAAGCCCGTAGCCCTCGATGCCGAAGCCGCAGATCACCGCCTTGGCGGCCTTGGAGACGTAGGAGTCGTGGCGGAAGCTTTCCCGCGCATGAATGTTGCTGATGTGGACCTCGATGACCGGCAATTTGACCGCCAGGATGGCGTCGAGGATTGCCACCGAGGTCGTGGTGTAGCCGGCCGGATTGAGGACGATGCCGATCGCCTTCTTGGCGGCCGCCTCGTGGATCCAGTCGACCAGCTCACCCTCGTGGTTCGACTGGCGGAATTCGACGGTCCAGCCGACGTTCTCGGCGCGGGCGCGCACAAGCTTCTCGACATCCGCGAGGGTGGAGCGGCCGTAGGTCTCGGGTTCGCGCGTGCCGAGCAGATTGAGGCTGGGTCCGTTGAGAACGTAGACGGTGTGAGGCATGGGATCTCGCGGCGAGCCGAAGCTCGAGGGATCGCATGACGCCCCGATGCCCTCCGGCCCCGGGGTTATACGGGGCGCGGCGGGCAAGGGGAAGCTTTCCGGCGCGTTATCCGCGGAATGGGCCGGTTCAGGCGGCCTACGAGCAGTTCGCCTTGCCGCAGCGGGCGACGTTGACCCTCTGCTTGAGGGCATCGAGGCCGACCGCGCCGACCACCAGCTCGGAGCCGACCACGTAGCTCGGCGTGCCGTTGACCCCGAGCGCCTCGGCGAGCTTCATGCTCTCCTCGATCGAGGCGCGCACCTCGTCGCTCCCCATGTCCTTCTCGATGCGTGCGATGTCGAATCCCGCCTCCTTGGCGGCGGCGAGCGCGCGCGCCTTGTCGGCCTGGCCGCGGCCGCCGAGCAGCCGCTGGTGGAAATCGAAGTACTTCTTGCCCGCGTCCTGCATGCGGACCGCGACCGCGACCTTGGCGGCCTCGACCGAGCCCGGCCCGAGCACCGGGAACTCCTTGAGCACCACGCGCAGCTTCGGGTCCTCCTTCATGATGGTGGTGAGGTCGGCGAGCGCGCGCTTGCAGTAGCCGCAGTTGTAGTCGAAGAACTCGACCAGGGTGGTTTCGCCCTTGGTGTTGCCGATCGTCACCTGGTGCGTCGAGTTGAACAGCGCCTCTGAATGGTTGGCGATCTCCGTCTTGGCCTTCTCGGCCTCGGCCGCCTGCTTGCGCTTGTCGAGCTCGGCGGAGGCCTCCTCGAGCACCTCGGGATGGGTGACCAGGTATTCCTTGATGATGCGCTCGATCTCGCTGCGCTGCGCGTCGGAGAAGTTTTCCGCGCGCGATGCCGCCGGGAACATCATGAGGGCGGCCGCGGCAGCGGCAGCGAGCAGGCGGGAATGCATGGTCATCGTTCTGGATCCTCTGTGGCAGCGGGTTGGTTCTAAATCGTCGAAGTTCGTTTTCAAAGCATCAAAGTCCAATTTTTCCAGTCTTGGTTTCCAACTCTTGGTTTCCAACTCTTGGTTTCCAACTCTTGGTTTCCAAGTCTTCGTTTCCGAGTCTTCTCCAACTCTGATTTCCAAGCCTGGTTCGAGGCCTGGTTCCAAGCCTGGTTCAAAGCCTGGTTCCTCAAAGTCCGGTTCGCCCCTTGGGCTTGAAGCTCGCGATGTCGTCGGCCTTGACCCAGCCGGGGGCGCCTACCGGGAAGCGGGTCTTGGCGCGGGTGGCGAGCTGGCGCGCGGTCTTGATATCGCCGCGCGTGAAGGCCGCCTGGGCGGAGGCGAGATCGGCCTGGGCGAGGTCGCCTTTGCGGCCATAAGCCATGGCCAGGTAGTCGTAACCGTCGGGGATGTCGGGATCGCGCGCGACCGCGGCGCGCAGGCCGTTGATCGCCTCCTCGGCGAGGGCCGGCTGGTTGGTCGCGATCAGCGCCTGGCCGAGCAGCACCTGCATCAGTGTCGGATTGGGGGCGAGGCTGATCGCGTGCCGCAGCGGCCCGATCGCCTCGTTCGGCCGGCCGGCCTCGAGCAGCGCCTGGCCCTTGAGCTCGTGGAAATAGGGATTGTGGGGCTGCGACTGGATCAGGGCGTCGATTTCCGCGACGGCGGCGCGGATGTCGCTGTGACGGTAGGCGGCGATCGCACGCGCATAGCGCGCCGGCAGGCTCATGTCGCTCATCGGATAGCGGCGCGCCACCGTGTCGGGCCGCTCGATGAAGCCGTAGAGCTTCGCCCGCATCAGGTCGTGGCGCGCCTGCAGCTCGGGCGAGTCGAGCTTGTTCCAATAGGGACTGGTGTGCGCGATCTCCTCGAGCGCGGCGACGCGCTCGGCGGGCATCGGGTGCGACTGGACGTAGGGGTCGACGCTCTGCGAGGCAAAGAGCTGCTCGTTCACGAAGCGCTTGAAGGTGTCGTACATGCCCTTGGTCGACTGGCCGGTGGCCGTCAGGAACTTGACGCCGGCGCGGTCGGCCTGCTCCTCCTGGGCGCGTTGATAGGCGAGGAGCTGGTGCATGATCAGGGCCTGCGGCGCGAGCAACGCGACTCCCGGATTGCCGCCGACATTGCCGCCGCTGCGCGCGCCCGCCGCGACCGCGCCGATGCCGAGCAGCAGGCCGAGGATCATGGCAGTCTGCGCATTGGCGAGCTCGCCGCGCAGCTTGCTGAGATGCCCGCCCGCGATATGGCCGGTCTCGTGCGCGAACACGCCGATGATCTGGTTCGGCGTCTGCGACTGCATCAGCGCGCCGGCATTGACGAAGATGCGCTTGGCGTCGACCACGAAGGCGTTGAACGAGCGGTCGTTGATGATGACGACGTGGATGTTCTGCTGCGACAGGCCGGCGGCGCGCAGGATCGGCTGGGTGTACTCGCGCAGCAGCTGCTCGATCTCGCTGTCGCGGATGATCGGCAGGCCCTTGGGAAGATCCTGGGCGCGCGTTGGGAGGCTCGTCGCCACCAGCGCACCGGCGGTGAGGATCGCGACCGCGCGCGAGGCGCGCAGCATCCGCTTGACAGGCCGTGCTTGCGTCATCATCCCCAATGGGCCTTCCCCACCGCGCCCGCGATCAGGCCAGAACTGCGGGCGCGGGCAACCCGAAGGTGCCGGTATCGATCCGCAAGCGACTGAAACCGCTGGTGGTTCGGGGCCGAAGCTCGATCCCGGGCGTCGCAATCCGAAAGCCACCGGCACCGGCGATAGACCAAGCGGGCAAATACGGCAACAGCGCGGCGGGGCGCCTCACCGAGATGTGTTCATGCGAGACGTTCAGGCCCGCGACGAACAGGTTGGTTGACATGCTCGAATCCACGAAGCGCGGCATCGTTCCTTCGGCCCGCAGCGACGTTCCGCCGTTCATGGTGATGGACGTGATGGCGGCGGCGGCGCGGCTCGAGGCCGCAGGCATCCACGTGGTGCACATGGAGGTCGGCCAGCCGGCGGCGCCGGCGCCCGCGACCGCGCTCGCGGCGGCGCGCGCCGCGCTCGGCGGGCCGCTCGCCTACACCGAGGCGCTCGGCATCCCGTCGCTGCGCGCGCGCATCGCGCGCCACTATGGCGAGCGCCACGGCGTCGACCTCGATCCTGCGCGCGTCATCGTCACCACCGGCTCGTCGGCGGGATTCATGCTCGCGTTCCTCACTTTGTTCGCGCCGGGCGACCGCGTCGCCATCGCCAATCCGGGCTATCCGCCCTATCGGCATATTCTCACCGCGCTCGGCTGCGAGCCGGTGCTGATCGAGACCACGGCCGCGACCCGCTGGGCGCTGACCGGCGAGGCGCTCATCGCCGCGCATCGCGAGCGCCCGCTTGCCGGCGTGCTGGTCGCGAGCCCGGCCAACCCGACCGGCACCATGATCGCGGGCGAGGCGCTCGCCGCGCTCATCGCAGCCGCCGAGGACGCCGGGATAAGATTCATCTCCGACGAGATCTATCACGGGCTCGGCTACGCGTTCCCGGCGGCGACCGCCGCGCAGGTCTCCGCGCGTGCGGTGATCATCAACTCGTTCTCGAAATATTTCTGCATGACCGGCTGGCGCATCGGCTGGATGGTGGCGCCCGAAAGCCTGGTGCGGCCGATCGAGCGGCTGCAGCAGAACTTTGCGATCTCGGTGCCGACTTTGAGCCAGATCGCCGCCGAGGCGGCGTTCGCGGGACGCGCCGAGATGGAGGCGATCAAGCACGGCTACGAGGACAACCGCCGCATCCTGGTCGAGGGCCTGCCGAAGGCCGGGCTCGACAAATTTCTGCCGGCCGACGGCGCGTTCTATCTCTATGCCGACGTCTCGCGCTTCACCACCGACAGCCAGGATTTTGCCCAGCGCATGCTGGCCGAGGCACACGTGGCGGCGACCTCGGGCATCGACTTCGATCCGGTGCACGGCAGGAGCTTCATCCGCTTCTGCTACGCGGGCTCGCGCGCGGATGCGCAGGCGGCCGTGGAGCGGATCGGACGGTGGCTCGGGGGACGGTGAGGCGGGCTGCGCAATGACACCCAATGCTCGGCGAGCATGCGCTGGGCGAAATCCTGGCTATCGGTGGTGAAGCGCGAAACGCCGGCGTCGTAGACGCCGCGCCGCTGACGCGGGCGGACGTGCGCCAGTGACGGTCGACCCGCGCACAACAGCGCGCCGGTGAAAAATGCTATCCTGGCGAGCGATTGATTCTCGAATCGATGCGAGTCGCGCGCCATGATTTCCGATACCCGATCCGTGCCGGCCGCCGTGCCGGCGCTTTTGAGCTTCGTCGCCGGCTATGTGGACAGCTGCACATTTCTCGCCCTGTTCGGCTTGTACGTCGCCCAGCTCACCGGCAGCTTCGTGTTCGCCGGCACCGAGGCCGTCGTCCACGACGCCAGCGCGCCGATAAAATTTCTCGCGATCCCGGTATTCTTCCTCGGCGGGGTGGTCACGACCGTGATGGTCCGCAGCGCATGGCAGCGCGGCGGCTCGCCGCTGCCGGCGACGCTCGCGCTCGAGGCAGCGCTGCTCGCCGGCCTGTTCGTGTCCTGGCTCGTCGGCGGGCCGCTGATCGAGCGGGGCGCGCCCGCCGTGCTGTCCGCGAGCCTTTTCGGTCTATCCGCCATGGGGGTGCAGAGCGCGCTGGTGCGCCTGCTCATCCGAGGATGCCCCTCGACCAACGTGATGACGACGAACACGACCCTGCTGGCGGTCGACATCACCGAGCTTGCGATGCTCTGGCGGGCGCGGCAGCGCGCGGCCGGCGACGCGGACATCGCGGCCGAGTACGCGCATATCCGCGACCGGCTCGCGACCCTCTGGCCGGTCATGCTCGGGTTCCTGGCCGGCACGATCGCGGGCGCGCTCGCCTACCGGGAGTTTGATCTGTGGTGCGTGCTCCTGGTGATCGCGATCGTCGGCGCGCTGGCCGGGTGGGCGAGGGGAGCCGACCGCTTGTCCCGAAACAGCCAATAGAAACTAACCGCCGAAGCGGAAGCGGAGTCCGATGGTCGAGACGACGCCGTTCTGGCGGATGTCGGTCGGAATGCCGGCGATGTTGGAGCGGTCGCTTCCCAGGTCGAAGTACGTTGTCTCGCTCTTCACCGACACGTTGCGCGTCAGGCCGAACTCGAAACCCAGTCCGCCCATCCAGCCGACCCTGGTCCTGGAATCGCCCTGGGAGGGGCATCCAGCCACCGGCAGGATCGTGGGCAGCGAGCCGGCAGTGCACGCCGCCTCAGCGCTGGTCTGCGCGACCGCTGCTCCGCCCTTCACGTAGGTCAAAAGCCGGTCCCAATAGGCGTATCCGATCCGGCCGGCCGCCGTGGACAACCAGTCCATTTTGACTTCGCAATTGGCGAAGAAACCGATCGGACAAGGCCGCGCCCCGTGGGCATTGGTCCAAGCCATGTCGCCTTCGAGGCCGAACACCCATTTGCCGAGTTGATAATTGTACCCCAATCCGCCGCCGCCCAGGAAACCGGCAAAGCGAGGGTTGGTCGTCCCGCCGTCATCGAGGAAGGTCCAGTCGGAGAATCCCGTGGCGGCTCCCACGTCAGCACCGACGTAGAAGCCGGTCCAATCGTACCGCGCCGATGTCGCTGGGGCGTTGTAGATCGGCGCCTTGGCGATGAGGGCGCCGCCCGCCACCGGGTCAGGGACGAACTGGTAGCGCAGGCCGCCGTTCAGGCTCCAGCCTTCGATGTTGTCGCCCGTCCGAAAATCTCCACGCAAATAGCTGAGCCAACCCGTATTCACGACCTGCGCCGCGATGCCGACGCCGAATTGGCCATAGGTCCCCAGGCTCCCGGTGGCGACTGTCGAACTGAGGGCCGGGAGCGAGGCAAATGGCGGGCCGAGTGCCGCGAAATTGCTCGTCAAACTCGACGTCACGCCGCCTTCGAAATCGTGGAAAACGCTGGCAGAGGCGAACGGCCACCAAATCATATTGCCAGTCGTCACAGTCGTGCCGACCCGGATACTCAGGCGGCCAAGGGTGCTTTTGATGTCGTTGACCGTCAACACCCAAGGCGGGACGAATCCAGGGCCGACAGGGGTCCCAACGATACCGGTCCCGGGGACGTTCAGTGCATCGACACGCGTTCTCGACCACACGATTCCCGCGGACGGCTCGATGAACCAGTTGCGCCCGAAATTTTGATAGTAAGCGACGTTTGCGGTCAGACTCATGCCGCGTGCGTCGAAATGCTGGCCTGATATTCCGTTGTTGGCGTCCGAGATCTCGTTCTGGAAAAAATCGCCGCGAACCTGCCCGTCGATGAGAAGGCCTCCGTAACTGGCAGCGCCATAAAGGCCGACGAACGGGATTTGGAGGGTGTCGCGGGTACTGGCGGGCGGATTGAGGCCGGGCGTGGCATCGTGTGCGCTTGATCCGAGGTAGCCCGTTGTCGAGCCCGCGTGCAAATTCCACCCGTTCACGTTCAGCCTGGCGAAGTCGGCGCCAACCTGAACGCCGGCAAAATCATCCAGCGTGCGCGTATTGCAGGTGATGCTGCCTTGTTGGAGCGTGCCGAAGTTGATGTTTCCTGCCGTTGCGGTTGTGCTGGCGTCGAGATGGCCGCCGACACCGCGGGCCCAGACGCCGCCACCTGGCTGATCGGGCTGAGGATTGGCCGGACTTCCGATAAACGCGCTCGACTGGGTCAGGAACGCCGTGTTCACGGAATTGATCGACATGACGAGCGTGCTGACGGACGCCGACACGCTCGCAACCGCCATGTTGGCTGCCTGGGCGACGGCCGGAGCCGCTGCATTCAGGCCGTTCATTCCGGCCGACGTACACTGAGCCTGGGCAGCCGCTCCGTAAAACAGCAGGATAAAGGATGCACCGACGCCGAGGGCCAAGCTGATTGCCTTTGCGGCCTCGGCCAATACTTTGGGGCGACTGCCGGTCTGCTCAACGCTTACTACGCCGATCATACCAAACGCCCCAGAAGAACGCCCTCGGGCATCACGATGGCAGCAGTCAACAGGATAATTTATCGATGTTGAGCAGTATTCGCCGCCCCCTCAAACCATCTATCAAATCAGTTGATGTGCGGAAAGAGAATCCCGGCGCATCACGTTGAAATTCCAGCAGGTGTATTCCGATTGCAACAGCTTCGCGACTGGGTTGCGCCGTGCGCGCAGGGCGCGCATGATCTCCAGCTGCCATCTCTACTATCTCTATGCTTGATAGTTTTGTGGAAATACTCCGCTCAATTTACTTGACGCCGATTGACACCCAAATTGGGACACCGTTACTTTAGGGTCATCGACACGATTCGACGCGACCAGACGCGACGTCATTGGCCATCAAACGTAGATTGCTCGAGGCGACGATCCTTAGCTCACAAGCGGTAAAGCGTTGGACCTGCTCACGTCCCGCCGCACTGCTGCCGCCTCGATGACGTTATGATCAGCTCGTAGCCCTCGGGAAGGACCCCCGAAAATGGCTGACAAAACGCTTTACGACGTGCTCCGCGTTCGTCCCAATGACGACCCGGAAACGCTGCACAAGGCGTTTCGTGATGCCGTAAAGGGAAGCCACCCCGACCTGAACGCGGATGATCCGGACGCGCCCGGTCGGTTCAGGCGGGTCGTCACCGCGTATGCGGTCCTTCGCGATGAGGAGCAGCGGGGCGCTTACAACCGGCAGTTGGCGGTCGTCCGGTCGCGGCGTCGGTGGAAGTTGACGCGCCTGGTCGTCGACGTGGTCATGGTTGCCGTCTTCACGGCCGTCATGGTCGGCGGCTACGTGCTCTACGCGGAAGTGTCGAAGACATCCGTTCCGGCGACCAAGGTGGTCGACGTTGCGGCATCCCGCACAGCCGTTCCGTCGACCACAGAGACCAGAACGGCCAACCGGGACGAGCCATCCGCGAGACCCGTGGAAGTCCCCGCGATTGGCCCGCCTCCAGCGATTGCTGATGCCAGTCCGACCATCCGGGACGAGCCGTCCGCGAAACCTGCGGAAGTCCCCGCGACAGTGCCCGTCCCGAACGCGGTTGCATCGGAGGCGAACAGCGGCGGCGTTCCGGCGATGGCCGACGCCAGGCCGGCCAACCAGGACGAACCATCCACAAGACCCGCAGAAGCCTCCGCGACCGTGCCCCCGCCGAGCGCTATTCCGTCGGAGGAGAACAGCCGCGGCCTTCCGGCGATGGCTGAGGCCAGGCCGGCTGACATCGATGTCGACGAACGGGCGGCGCCAACGGACACGCGCGACCGAGCCGAACCGGACGGCAAGCTTGAACGAGCAGAGTTGACCGACGGGCCGACCGTGCCGCGCGCCGTTGCGAGAACGACCAGCAAGCTGCCGGTGCATGCGACACGGCCACCAGCAAACCACAGGTCCGTCAGACGCGTTGCTCTGGAAAGCGGAAATACGTCGCAGGTCGCGCTCGAGAAACGACGCGCTTCGGCCTGCGCCGGTTCCTGCTCAGACCCGCCGCCGCCTTTGTTTGGAATCGGTTTCTAAATCAGGTCGCAAGATCGCGACCTTTCCGGCGAAAGGTTCAGCGCAGCGCCGCCGCGATGTTGCCGCCGTCGACGGTGGTCACGTCGGCGGTGGTCTTGAGCGCGAGCGCCTGCGCCACGAAGGCCTGCGCGACGTCCTCGGCCGTGACCTCGCGCCCGAGCAGGTTGCCGCTCATGTAATCCTGCTCGGAGAGGCCGCGCGCTTTCGAACGCTGCGCGATCATCTCCGCGGTGAGGATGCCGGAGCGGATGCGGTCGGCATTGACCGCATTGGCGCGGATGCCGTCGGCGCCGTAGTCGACCGCGTATTGGCGCACGAGAAAGAGGGTTGCCGCCTTGGGCAGCCCATAGGGGCCGAAATTCGGGCCCGGATTGACCGCCTGCTTCGACACGTTGAACAGGAGGCAGCCGCCGGTGCCCTGCGCCAGCATGATGCGCACGGCGTTCTGCGCGACCCGCTGATGGCCGTAGAAATTGAGCTCGAAGCTCTTGCGCAGCGTCGCCTCGTCGACCTCGCCGATCCGGCCCTGCCAGGCCGCGCCCGCATTGGACACGACGATGTCGACGCCGCCGAAATGCTCGCAGACGCGTTCGAAGGCGGCGCGCACCGAAGCGGCGTCGGTGACGTCGCAGGCGAGCGCGAGCGCCGCGCCGCCGGTTGCCTTGGCGGCGGCACGCGCCGCCGCCGCGTCGTGATCGAGCAGCGCGACCTCGGCGCCCGCTCCCGCGAACCCCATCGCGGTGGCGGCACCGATCGCGCCGCCGGCGCCGGTCACCACCGCGACCTGGCCGGCGAGCGGCGGCTCCTTGGCGGAGCCGAGCTTCGCCTGCTCGAGCGACCAGTATTCGACGTCGAACATGTCGGCCTCGGAGATCGACTCGAAGCGGCCGATCGCCTCCGCGTCCGTGATGGTCGCGATCGCGGCCTCGGCGAGGTCGGCCGCGACCCGTGCGTCCTTCTTCGAGCGTCCAAGCCCGAACAGGCCGAGGCCCGGCACCAGCGCTACGCGGGGGAGCGGGTCGAGCATCTTCTTCGTTCCGCCGGCGCGCGCATTGTTGCGGGCGAAGTAGTCCCGGTAGCGCGCAATGAAATCCGCGACCCCGGCGCCCACGGCGTGCCGGAAGTCATCGGTCTTGCCCTCCTCCGGCGCCGGCAGGACGAGCGGCCAGTTCTTGGTGCGGATGGTGTGGTCGGGCGTCACCACGCCGGCCCGGCCGTAGCGCCCGACCTCGGCGCCGTCGACGAAAGTCCTCGCCGCCTCGCCGCCGCGGAAGTCGACGATCAGCCGCCGCCAGGCGCCCGCGACCTTGTCGTCGGCGAGGCTGCAGGCGCCACGCAGGATCGGCGCCACGGTCGCGAGCGCGGCAACGCGCTGGGGAAGCTGTGCGGTGACGAACACGGATTTGCGGTTGCGCGCGAGGCGCGCTTCGGCGAGCGAGACCATCTCGATCATGCGCTCATAGGCGTCGCGCGCGCTTTCGCCGAAGGTGAAGATGCCGTGCTTGTGGAGGATCAGGCCTTCCGCCTGTGGGCTTGCCTCGAACACCTCGGCGGATTTCTTCGCCAGCGCGAAGCCCGGCATGATGTAGGGCACGATGCCCATGCGGCCGTCGAAAACCTCGGCACAGAGCTTCTCGCCGTCCGGCTGGTCGCTGAGGCTCAGGATCGCGGTCGCGTGGGTATGGTCGACGAACTTGTGGGGCACGAAGGCGTGCAGCAGCGTCTCGACCGATGGATTGGGCGCCATCGGATCGATCAGGCTGGCGCGGTGGAAGCGCACCATCTCCTCGTCCGAGAGCGCGACGCGCGCGCGCAGGCGGAGCAATGGCTCCAGCCGCACGGCCGGCATGCCGGGCGGCTCCATCGTGCCCATGTCCCAGCCGGTGCCCTTGACGCACAGCACCTGCGTCTCCTGTCCGAGCAGGTCGGGCAGCGCGGTCTTGACCGACGTATTGCCGCCGCCGTGCAACACCAGCCGCGGGTCCTGGCCGAGCAGGCGCGTGGTGTAGACGCGAAGCGCGACGTCGCGCGCGACACCGTCGCGCGCATAGCGATCGGCCAGAGCGTCGGCGTCGCGTTCGACGAAGCGGCTGTCCATTCGCGATCTCCCGCGGGGCCGGCGCGATCCTCATCAGCGCGCGCCTGCGGCGCGCGGTCGAGAGCGGTCGACTTTATCGTCGCGGTCGGTCGCCGTCTCAACCGCCGAGCACGCGCTTCGACCACCAGCCGGTACGGCGCGGCTTGGACTCGTCGTCCTGCGACGGCTCGTGCGCCTCGGTTTCCGGAGCCGGGGAGGGCGGAGCGCTCGGCGCCGCATCGGACGCGGCTTTGCCCTCGACCGCAAACGGCACCGGCTCGCGCACGGTCGAGCGCCGGCGCGGCTGACGCGCCGCCGGTGCGGCCGGCTCCTCGGCACTGCCGTGGCTCTCGCCACCGTGGCTCTCGGCACCGTGGCTCTCGCCACCACTCTCGCTCGCAGCCACCGGCTCGAAGGCGGGCGGCGCGCCCGGCTCGGCGTCTTCGGGTGCGACTGGCGGGCCGCCGAAATCGGCAACCGCGTCGACAAGCTCGGGCTCGATCGTGCCGTGCGATCCCTCGGAGGCAAAACGCTCCTCGCCCTCGCGGTCGCGCCGGTTGCGCCGGCCGCCGCGGCGGCCGCGGCGGCGGCGGCGGCGCTCGCCCTCGCTATGCCGCTCGTGCGGCTCGCCCATGGCGGCGCCGTTGTCGGCATGCGGCTCGCGCTCGCCGCCCGCGAACTCGGCCTCGTCGTGATCGTGGTCCTCGGGCGCGACCGCGTGCTCGGGCGCGACGTCGTGGCCGAACGGCACCATGCCCTCGCGACCCTCGCCGCGCCGCCCGCGCCGCCGCCGGCGGCGGCGACGGCGGCCGCCCTCGCCATTGGGGCCGGCCTCGGCATGGCCTTCGCCCATCTCGGCGCGGTGGTCCTCCTCCATCCCGTCGGTCTCGGCAAGCTCGCCCGGCTCCTCGCCCTCGGCCGCCTCCTCGTCGTCCTCGAACTCCTCCGCCGCCTCGTCCTCGGCGAACGGCTCCTCGTCCTCAGCCTCGATCACCGGCGCAAGCGCCGGCTGGGCGGCCGCGATGGCGCGCGCCTGCTCGATGCTGTGGACCTGCTCGCCGCGCTCGATCATGAACGGCGTCTGGCCGCCCATCGCGGCGTCCGCATTGATCGTGATGGCGATGCGGAAGCGCTCCTCCAGCTCGCGCAGATGGGCGCGCTTGTGGTTGAGGACATAGATCGCGATGTCCGAGCGGGTGCGCACCACGAGATTGTGGGTGCCGCCGCGCAGCAGCGTTTCCTCGATCATGCGCAGCACCTGCAGCGCGACCGAGGCGACCGAGCGCACGTGACCGGTGCCGCCGCAATGCGGGCACTTGTCGGTCGAGCTCTCGAGCACGCTGGTGCGGATGCGCTGGCGCGACATCTCCAGGAGGCCGAAATGCGAGATGCGGCCGACCTGGATGCGCGCGCGGTCGTGCTTGAGGCATTCCTTGAGGCGACGCT
>Ga0126384_10000721_pt1 | contig 18834 bp, 13 predicted proteins | sample PanSoiMetPlot_36_FD_92543 | JGI IMG/M metagenome (GOLD analysis project Ga0126384, IMG submission 92543) | Tropical forest soil microbial communities from Panama - MetaG Plot_36 | ecosystem: Environmental > Terrestrial > Soil > Tropical forest > Bulk soil | place: Panama | collected 2016-02-17 | reverse complement strand
GATTACGTTAGAAGCAATGAGTGTTGCAGATCTGCCGACCGCCGATCCATTGACACGTGGTCGTGCAATTGCCTGCCAGCTTCTGACGAAGCAGCGACGGCTGCCTGATGACGTCGATGGTGCCGGGCTTCGGTGCCGAAGACGCAGCCTGAGACTGCGGCGTGGGAACGCCAGTTGCGCTGGCCTCGGCAGCGGCAACGAAGAGAGCAGCAGTCAACAGAGAAACAACGAGACGCATAGAAACCCTCCATGAAGTGACCGCACCGTGCCGCCGTGGAATGAGGGTCTCGCGAACGCCTTGCTAGTCTAAGTCGATGAGTCAGGTTGACTCACGTTGTAATGGTTGCGTAGTTATCGGCGGATCGCGCGCGAGAAGTTGTCGCGCAGCAGTCTTATAACAGCTGCGCCAACGTGAATCCTCGCCGCGCTTGGAATGAGCCTCCGCTGCGCAATCTCAGTTCGGCAATCCCTGCCGACTGCTTTCAAAAAGACCGTCTAAACCCCGCCGAGGATCGAGTCGACCAAAGGCGGCGGGGCGAGGTACAGCAGCGGAGTCGCCCTCCCCAGCGCACCCCTTAGTGCACCCCCTACGGTCCCTTTGGGAGGATTAGGCTGGCAAGAAGGCTTGAGAGGCTCTGCGCAGACAGCACATAGGCTCAAAATGCCCCACCGATGGTTCAAAAAGGGAGAGGCAAATGCGCGTCGTGGTAATCGGGACCTCGGGTGCTGGCAAGACGGCGATGGCCACGAGCATCGCTTCCGCGCTTAAATTGCCGTGTATTGAACTCGATCGCCTCCATTGGCAACCAAATTGGGAGGCGCTGTCCGAGACTAATCCGAACGAATTTGTTCGTAGGGTGAGCGCCGCCATGTCTGCATCAGATGGGTGGGTGACTGATGGAAATTACGGCATGGTCCGTGATTTGATTTGGCGCCGTGCGACGCATCTGGTCTGGTTAGATTACAGCCGTGTAGTTGTTATGTATCGGGTCATCAAACGGTCAATTGCACGCGCGTTCGACCAAACGGAGCTCTGGGCCGGAAACAGAGAAGACTGGCGCCGCTGGTTGCGATCGAGTCACCCAATCAGATGGGCCTGGAGCACGTGGAGAGAACGGCGCTTGCGGTTTGAGGAGCTTTTGAGCACTGCGGAGTACCAACACTTATTGGTACTAAGGTTGCGGACTCCATGCGATGCAGCGAAAGTGGTTGATCAGCTTAAAATGAACGCGACCAGATTGTGACCTTTTATCCACTTTACGAAAATCTCCTTAGCCTCAGTTTGGTCCGTCACGACGCACTGCCACCCACAGCGGCTCTGCCTTCGACAGCGGAAGGACCGGCCGGGCGTGTCGAGGCATGCGGCCCGACGAACGCGAGGAGCCTCACGAGTCTCACCACGGGTACACTGCCGATCAGCAAACCCGTGCCCATCGGCAGATGGGGGCGTCAATGGTCGATTGGGCACCGAGGGGCCGCCATGGGTCCGATCGCGGGGCCCGATTTGCCCTCTAGGACGCCAAGGGCCCGTAGGGGCGCAGGGGGATTGTCGCAGAGCCGATGTAAAAAGGCATTCCGTGACCCGCTATCGACCCTCATGGCAACGCACCACTCAGGCACGCGCTGAGGCCGCAAAGGCCACACAGCACACTGTAAGATTCACCACAGCCTCGAAGAAATACCACTGGCTGAACAAGGTTCAAGCGGTTGGAAAAATGGTCACGTTCCAGAAGGGTAAACTAAAGTACGACCTATTCATGGTACGTTGAAAGGTTCGGCCGCTCCTACGCCCCATTGCGCGATGATCGACGCTGCTTCGGTAGGCGTTGGCCTCACGGGCGGGTCAATCCCGCGGTCTTCGGCCGTGACGGCGCACGACCGCCGACAGCACGGTCTACCTGGTGTTGACCACAGCACCTGCCTCCCTCGGCAGCGACAAAAACCGCACGTCGTTCCACTGCCATTTGCCGACCAGCCTGTTCATTTAAGAACATCACATGTGAACAGATGAACATTGTCACGCTCATCAGCAAACGATACTTTTTGCCGTGAGCCAGGCAAATGTGAGATGGCCGTAGCTGGCGAGCTACAGGTTTTCTGGAGTGAAGCGAATCATGAATCCGCAACTGTCTGAAGCCCTCGGGTTGGCTGGAGTCTTTGGAGCCATCATCAGACCTCTGCTGGTGGCGATAATTCTTTTTGCCCTGTGGCATGCCTTAGCGCGCACCAACCTCGGCTCCCGGCAGCGTTTGCTAGGATGGACTGCTGTCGCGGCCGCGCTGGTCCTTTGGCTTACCTTCGTTTGGACGCTCGCCTTGCAGGGAAGATTTGTACCGGAGCCAGGCGCTCCGAGAGTATTGCAGATCGTTGTCGTTCTGGTGCCGATGATCATTCTCATTATTTCCGCACTGACTTTCCTGACGCGCTCCCAAACAATAGCTGCTGCGGTCGATGCAGCCCCGCTATGGTGGCTGATCGCGTATCAGATGTTCCGCGTAAACGGCGGAGTTATTTTCCTACCCCTCTGGTATTATGGCTTTCTTCCCGGCTTCTTTGCACTGCCAGCCGGTATCGGCGATACGCTCACGGGGCTGTTCGCAATAGTTGCCGTCGTCGCGCTCTGGCTGGACGCGCCCCTCGCGCGACCGCTCGCCTATGCCGTTAACGTTTTCGGCATGGCCGACTTAATCTATGCAATCAGTATGGGCGTGATGAGTACCCTTACGTCCACCACGGCACAGGTATCGCCGATCGTTATGTATCCGCTGGTCATGGTTCCAACCTTTGGAGTTCCGCTCGCTTTTGTAGTTCACTGTCTTTCTATCTGGCAGTTACGCCGACGTGGCAGGGTGGTGCTTAACGGACAATTTGTATTGCAGAAGTCCTGAGCCACACACGTCGGTCGAGGGTCATCTTCAACCGTCGTGCTCCATCGCCGCTGACGACAGCCTATCCCCCGATAGCTTCCATGCGGGCCAAATGCCGCCGACGGTGAAAGAGGGTCACTCAGAGACATTGCGCGCCGAAGTGCCGGTAATCCCATTTCCTCACAAACTCGATTCACGCTAGGTTCACAACAGCGAGCGCGGGGATCAATGATGCGACGACGCGACTTCATAGCGGGGCTTGGCGGCACAACGGCAACGTGGGCGCTGGCGGTGCGGGCGCAGCGGGGCGAGAGCGTGCGGCGCATCGGCGTGCTCACGGGCGTCAGCGAAAACGATCGGGCCTTTGCCTTCGCGCTCTCTGCGTTCGAGCGGGCACTTGCGGGCTTGGGTTGGACTGTTGGCCGCAACGTGCAAGTGGACGTTCGTTTCTTTGCCGGCAATGCTGACCGGATCACGGCGTTGGCGAAAGAATCGATCGACATCCAACCCGACCTGATCCTCGCCGACACGACCCCAGCGACCGCTGCCCTCCAGCGGGAGACGCTGGTGATCCCGATCGTATTTGTGGCCGTCTCCGACCCGGTCGGCAGCGGGTTCGTTGCGAGCCTTCCCAGCCCCGGCGGGAATATCACAGGCTTCACCGACACAGAAGGATCAATGGCGAGCAAGTGGCTGGAACTGCTCTTCGAGATCGCGCCCGGCGTCAAGCGGGTCGCAATCATGTTTAATCCCGATACGGCGCCCAATGGTGGGTCATATTTTCTGACCTCATTCGAGGCAGCGGCCCGATCGTTCAAGATGGAGCCGATGATAGCGCGCGTTCATAGCGAGGCCGAAATCGATACAGTCATGACTTCGCTCGGGCGCGAGCAACCGCCAAGTGGCCTCGTCGCCATGCCCGATGCTTACATGCATCTCCATCGTGCGCTAATCATAATGCTGGCAGCCCAAAACAACGTGCCAGCCGTCTATTGGACTAATCTCATTCCTAGAGCCGGCGGTTTGCTTTCCTACGGACCTGACTTGCTAGATATATGGCTTCGCGCCCCCGTCTATGTCGATCGCCTTCTCCGTGGCGCGAAGCCGGCCGACCTGCCCGTTCAGCGGCCGGTCAAATTTGAGATGGCTGTCAACTTAAAGACCGCCAAAGCGCTCGGCCTCACGGTGCCGCGATCGATCCTGCTGCGCGCCGACGTGATCGAGTAACGAACCGCCCGTATGACCGGTTCGGGTCACGACGAGAAGAACTCAACGTGAGCAAATCCACTCCGCTGTACCCTCATAACCAGAAGTCGGCGCCGATCTCAAACACTTCCGGGTAGGGCCAATTGCGGTCATTCCAGCTCCTGCACAAATGGCGCGGTTGCTGTACTCTGGAACCCGGTGGCCAGCAAGGGGTTGCGTCTGCCATGTTGGGGCAATCTAATCCGTATGTGTTGGGTGGAACCCAGCTGAACAAGAACACCTTGTCGCACGAGCAGCACAGTTCGAGGTTCAATCACGCTGGTTGTTGGATCACATCGATATCCGTCCCGGCTCGCGAGCTTACTTCCATCATCCGCTACAGCACCACGGCCGCTAAATGCTGAGGAGGCATCAAAAATGCTGCTGAGAACGTACGAGGCGGGAAACTTCGAAGCCGTGTGGAATGAAATCCGGTCCCATTCTCCTATTGAAGGTTCGCTTCGAGCGGAAGTGCTTGAAGTCGCAATTGCGGCAATGCGTCGAGGTGCCCGAAACGCTGATTTGCTTGCCGACCGGCTGCGGGTCCGGGGCTGGAAGCCACACATCGCTGAGCTTACTGAGCTGCGCTCTAAGCCATCACTTCAAGACGAAGCGGTGTTCTCTCGCATCATGGAGATTAGTGGCGCGCCTATCCCGCCTACTTTGCTCGCGTTTTGGAACGTAGTTGGAGGAATCAATTTCGTTTGGGATTATACGACCGGCGACCCTCCAGACCTTGGTGTCGCTTTGCCGATGGATGAGATGGACCCATTGTGCGTTGATCCGCCTTCCATAATTACAGACCAATTTCGATAATTGGGAGGATCAGAAGCGTTCATCCCCGGAGGACTCATTGTACATCTACCTAGCCCCCGACTATCTGGCTAAGGCTAACGTCAGTGGTGCCCCCCCCTACGGAATTGAGGTTCCTTTCATGGGAGCGGCCCCGGTATTTTTCAGCAGAAATCACGCCCTTCCCTTTGTCGATTACCTGAGACTTGCTTTTAAGTGGGCTGGCTTTCCTGGTCTTGAAGACTACGGGACGCGCGTCGACGTTCGGCGCTTTGTCCAAGATTTTGGACGAGGCCTTGAGCCGTTTTGATTTTCGGCAGGCACGAGGCTGCTTGCAACAACCGCCATCGCCACCGCTATGGCGGCCGTTCGACCGGCACGTCTGTAGTACCTTAGATACCTGACGACTTTCGTGCACCGAGCAAGTCGGCAGAAGTGGGCGAGCTCCGGACGTTTCGCTACTCTCGCCACAAAAGGCCCCTTCATGACAGCATGACAGTGAAGAATGGGCATGCCGAGTGGTAAAGTGCCTACTCCCGCCGAATTCGCGTCGGGTGCGTTTTAGCTGGTGCACCTGCGGAGGACCATTGCATGCCGTATAGCGTAGATGAAGCAGTCTAGCCTATGCATTGGACAGCATACACATCGGCCCGAAGCAGGTATGGATTGGCGATAAGCAATATGTGGCTACAAGCGCGCGTGGTTCGAAGACCAATCCGACTCCCCTCGTCCCCCCGCCAGCGCGCCAATGAACTCCGTGCGTACTGCCTCGACCCGCTCGCGCGCGAGTTCCGCGCAGGCCTTGGCTTTCGCGCGCGCCTCGGTACTGAGGCAGTAGTTGAACGCGTCCTGCAGCACCTGTTCGGTGAGCGTCTCGACCGGCAGTACGCAGGGCCAGCCGAGCGTCTCGGCCTGGCGGCGGATCTTGCCGCCCCCGACCACGGAATCGACCGCAAGCGGCGGCACGCCGTTCTTGATCGCCAGCACAGTACCATGCAGGCGCGTCGTCAGGATCACGTCCATGCGCGCAATCAGCGACTCGACCTGCGGCGCGGTGCGCAGGCCCGCCGGGTCGGTGTCGAGCCGGGTGTCGATCTCCACCGCCGCGAGGCCGCGCCGAGCAGCAAAGTCGCGGAACATCCGGTTCGCGTGCTCGTGCGAGTCGCGCTCGCCGTATTCGGGTTGTGTGTCGATCAACGCCAGGCCGACAACGGGCACTTGGGGCTGGTTCGCCGATATCGCCATGTCAGGCCGCGCGACTACGGAGCTGTCGCGCTCCCACAGCAGAGCAAATGGGTTCCAGCGGTCGAGCGGCTCGAGCATCGTCAGGTTCAGCCCGATCAGGCAGCGTCCCGCAAAGCGCTGCAGGAAATCGGTCACCGGCCAGCCATTGCCGAACGGTCCGCAGACGAAGATCACCTCCGAATAATCGTCGACATCCACCTCCGTCCAGGCGACCCCACCGGAGAACGGCGGCGCCAGCGCCACGTCATAGCTGCGGCCGGCCTGCTTGAGCCAATCGCAGACGACGTCGCGCGCCATCAGGTCGCCGGCCGACGCGCCCATCTGCTCGAAACTGAACCATCCGGCCACCAGCACTTTCTTCATTACCCGATCTCCCGAAACGAGCACAGCTTAATTCCCAGCTTCTTGACAGCGCCGCGAATCCTGGGATCGCACAGCGCCGCGAGCTCCTGTCGCCGCTCGACACGATACATTGTGTCCAGGTCAGCCTCGGCGGCGGGATGACAGCAGAGCTCGACGACACCGTCAGGCAGATCGGCCAGGATCCTGAGCAGTCCATCGACGCTGATGCGATCGGGGAGGGGAGAACCATCGCTGCCCTGGCCGTAGAAATCGCCGCAATAGCGAATGGCAGGACGGCATCGGCGCAGCGGCACCCGCAGCGCCTCGGCGCATTCCTGCGCAATCGCGCGCACCGGCTCTTTCAAATGAACGTGCTGATGCGAGTCGATATGAGTCGGCTCGGACCCTGTCATGCGCTGGAACGACGCGAGTTGCCGCGCCATCTCGGCGCGGACCGCCTGCTGATCGTCGAGCGGCACGACTTGGTAGCGCGGCACCCAGGCAGAATCCCGAAACACCCATTCTCCCAAATCCAGATGCAGCCCGAGACTGAGAGCAGGGCAGTCGCGGCCCAGCGCGACTGCTTCGGTGGCTGCGTTGCCGCGCACCATCAGGCTTGTGCTCGTCACGATGCCGCGCCGGTGCGCCTCGACAATGCCCCTGTTGATGCCCTCACTCTGGCCAAAATCGTCGGCGTTGACGATGAGGATGCGCTCACCGCTCATCGTCACAGCCCCAGCTGGTCCAGCACTTTGGCGAGCACCGTCTCGGCGCGGAAATATTCCTGCGCGATGGCACGCGCGGCGCGGCTGTGCCGCTCGTAGTCCGCATCGATGGCGTCGATTGCATCCAGAATGTCGTCCCCGGTCCAAAAGGCAAACAGGCCTTCCCCCGTCGGCAGCATCCGCGAGAAGGCGGTGTCCAGCGTCACCACCGGCCGACCGGCGGCAAGGTAGCAGGCGCTGCGTTCGCTGAACCACCCGGAGCGCAGGCGCACGACGATGTCCTTGGCGACGCTGAACTCGGCGCCGGACCCCCGGATGTAATCGCGGTAGCGCCACGGATCGAGCGACATCTCGTAGGCATCGACGACGGTCCAGCCGTTCTCCCGCAGCAGCGCCTGGACCTCCGCCGTCACGCCGGAAAGCCCCATGGCAAGCTCGAGCTTAGCACTGGTCCGGCGCGGAAGATCGATGATTTTGAGATATTCGTGGTGCTTGCTCCAGGTGTACGTCTCGCCCCTGTAGGTGCAGTCGTAGCCCCTGACCTCCCAGTTCGTCACGGTCGTGAAGGCGCGGCGGGGGGGCGCGCCGCTGTCCCAGAGATCGAGAACCACGGGCTGCCGCGTCGGGTGCGTCGGAAACGGAAGCGGCGGAATCGGGCAACCCGGAGCGCCGATGTTTTCGCCATAGGTAAAGTGCGCCTGGTGCGCGCGCAGGCGCTCCAGCAGCGCGCCATCGCCGTTGGCCACGCGCAGCTCGGGCAGCACAGGGTCGGTCCCCATGTAGACCAGCCGGCAGGGAATGCGGATATCCTCCGGCGTGGTCGAGCCGGTGATGTTGAGAACGGCATCGGCGGATGCGAGCAGCTCTTCCGCCTTGCTCGCCAGCGGTCCGTGCCATGTGCCGTCGGCATACGCCGCCCGGTGCGCCCAGCGCTGCCCGAGGCCAAAGCCGTCCAGCACCTGCTGAAGATAGGCAAGCGTATAGCCGGGATCGCTGGTCGTGGTCATTTTATGGGGATGGTAGGGCCAGGCGCTAGTGGTCTCGAGATAGCTCACGTCATGGCCGAGGCGGGCGAGCCCGATCAGGAACTGGCAGTGCATCCATGCCATCCCGGCATACGGCACGCCGCCGAACGTGCCGACGACCGCAATTCTCCGCCGTGACGTCATGCAGCAATCCTGCGCACGACGCGGGCAGGATTTCCCGAGACGATGGTCATCGGCGGCACGTCCTCGAAGACCAGCGCACCCGCGCCCACCACCGCGCCTGAACCAATGCTGACGCCGGCCAGGATGGTCGCCCGCATGCCGATCCAGACGTCGTCGCCGACGGTGACGGGCCGCGGGGTTTGACGCCATCCCACCCCGGGCGATTCACAATCGGTGATCACGACTTCGTGCGAGATGAGGACATAGTTGCCAATGCGCAGCTCGCTTTCGACGCGCAGGATCGCTCCGACCAGCGTGCAATAGTTGCCGATCGTGACCTGCGCGGCGGCGCCGAGCTCGAAGAACGTTCCGTGATAGATGCCGCTGTCGTCGCCGATGTGGATCGCCGCTGTCGGGGCGGTGTGAAGGAATGCGTAGGAGCTAATGAGAAAGCTCCGCGATCCGATCTCGAGGCCGGCCGGCAGATCGCGCGGGAACCAGTCGTCAGGCAATCGGCGGCTCACGGCACATTCTCCGTCACCTCCGCTGGGTTGCCGGCAGCGCATGCGCCGGGAGCCACATCGCGCGCCAGCACGGTTCCCGGCGCAATCGTCGCGCCGTCGCCGATGGTCACACCCTTGAGGATGATGGCGCCGGTTCCGATCCATACATTGCGGCCGATCACGACCGGCTCGGCCGGTAGAGGCAGACGGCGCGCGCGATCTCCGCTCGGCGCGACCGCAATGGCGTCGCGCCGGCGCGCGTTGATGTCGATGGGATGAAAGTCGCAATCGCTGATCGTGACATTGTACGAGATGTGGCAGCCCGCGCCGATGCGAATGGATTTCATGCACATGAACACGGCGCCCACCAGCACGGTATCTTGGCCGATCTCGACGCGGCCGCTTGGCTCGACGTTGAAGGTCGTCCAGGTCAGGACCTGCGCGCGGTCTCCCAGCACAAGGCCGGGGGACTGCCGGCTGCGGAAACGCTCGAACGACTCGCGTCGTTCCAGGAAGCAATCTGCGCCGATGCAGATGTTGTCCGGCAGCCTGCGGTAATCCCAGGACCCGACGATCTCGTCTATGTTCATTACGGTACTCGTAGCCTCCGCGGTTGTCCGGCCGCGGCCGCCTCGAGGGGCAGCGCGCTCGGCTGTTCTTCGCCCAGAAACAGACGACCGCGCAAGACGGTCGGGATGTGCGAGGTCACGACCTGCAGCCGACCGCGCTTGAGCAACAGCAGCATGTCGCAATCCTCCAAGGTCATGAGTCGATGCGCGATCATGAAAGTGGTCCGGCCCTCCATCAGTCGTTTGATGCCTTCTAGGATCCCCGCCTCGGTCTGCGCGTCGACCGAGCTGGTCGGCTCGTCCAGGATGAGGATCGGCGCGTCCTTGAGAAAGGCGCGCGCGAGCGACAGGCGCTGCCGCTCCCCGCCCGACAACTGCATGCCTCGCGCGCCAAGCGGCGTCCGGTAGCCTTGCGGCAGCGCGCGGACGAAATCGTCGGCGTTGGCCGCTTGCGCCGCGGCCACGATCTCGGACTCGCTCGCCTCCGGCCGCCCATACGCGATGTTCTCCGCGACACTTGCGGAAAACAGCAATGGCTCCTGCAGCACCACGGCAAACTGGTTGCGCAGGTCGGGCAGCCGGTAGTCGCGGAGATCGACGCCATCGAGCAGGATGCGCCCGGCGCTCGGATCGTAAAGCCGCAGCAGCAGGCTCACCAAAGTCGATTTTCCCGCGCCCGTCACGCCGGCGACGCCGACCTGCGCGCCGGGAGGAGCTGCGAAGGAAATCTCGCGCAGCGCCTGGCCTTCGGCGCGGTAGGCAAACGACACCGCCTCGAACTCGACCTGCCCGCGGGCGCGCGCGAGCGGGCGTGCATGCCGCTTTTCGACGACCTCGGGTGCCTGATCGAGGATCTCGAACACGCGCTCGGCGCTGACCAGCGAGCCCTGCAGGCTGGCCGCCGTCCGGCTGACGGTCTGCAGCGGTGTGTAGAGCACCGCGAGATAGCTCATCACCAGGATGAGATCGCCGAGGGTGATCCGACCGGCCTGGACCTGGCGCACGCCCAGGAACAGCACAAGGGCCGTTCCGATCGCGAGCACCAGCCCGACAATGAGGCCGAAATTGCCGCCGGTCAGCGTCAGCTTCACCTGCTCGCGCAGATTGCGGCGGGCGCTGTCGAGGTAGCGCTGCTGTTCGCGTTCCTCCTGCGCAAACGCCTTGACCACGCGGACGGAGGACAGCACCTCCTCGATCACCGACATGGTGGAGCTTTCGACATTCTTGACCTCGCGCCACTGCAGCTTGAGGCGACGATTGTAGAACTGCGAGAGGACGTAGAGCGCGGGCACGATCGTCATCGAGACCAACGCCAGGGACCAATCGATGCGCGCCACGACAACGACCATCGCGATCAGGGTCAGCAACGACGAGAGCAACGGGATAAGCGCGTCGATCATGATCCACTGGATGGCGGGCGCGTCATATTGCATGCGGTAGGTCGCGGTCGCGGTGCCGACAGTATCATGGTAGGATAAAGAAAGGCACTGCAGATGGCGGAAAAGCTTGGCGCGAAACGCGAGCACCAGCTGCTCGCCGGTATAGCTTCGCAGGATCGTCGACCCGAGATCAAGAAGCTGCTTGGCGAGCGCGAGCAGGATCGCGAGCGCCGCCACCGCCGCTATGACCATGGCGTCGGAGCGCTCGGTTCCTGCCGGCAGCAGCCAGGCGAGCCACGCCGGCAGCTCATGCGGGCCCAGCACCGAATCCACCGCGAGCTTCAACGGCAGCGGCCCCAGCAGAGTGACCGGCGCGCTCAGCAGCCCCAGTGCAAACAGCACGGCGATATGAAGCCAGAACCGGCACGCCTCCAACAGCAAGCGGCGGTAAAGTCTCAGATCGGACTGTTTGCGTTCGCTGTGCATGTCGATCCCGGCTCAGCTTCGAATGTCGCGTGCTGTCAAATTGCCATTCGATGCCCGATCACCGCAATGGCAAGCATCCGTTTCGACGCTGGTACTCGTTGATCGCATCCCGCCAGTCCTTCATCGCGACAGCACAATCCGCATAGGCAAGAGCTGCGATCGCGGCCGATGCCGCGCCCAGCACAATGGTGATGATCCAGACGCCATCCGCCGCCGCCAGCCAGGCGGGGGCGGCGAGTGCGAGCAGCACGGCCAGCGAGGGGCCGGAGACCTTCGGCCAGGCCCACAGACGGAACAGTTGCCTGCCGCCGCCATGCTCTTCGGTGGCGGCGATGGTGCGGATGGATCCAAAAAGCCCGCCTCGGACCGTCAAGTCCCAAGGCTCGAAACCGCCGGCGGCGATGACCACCGCGCCGGGCTTCCGAAGAATCTGCTCGATCTCGGCGAGCCGCGCCTCGGGTGCCTGCCATTGTTCGCTCCACAACGACCGCCGCGTTGGACGCGGAAACACCCGAACGAAATCCCGCCACCGCCACGGCCCCAAGCCATGCTGGATGCGTCCGGCGAGCCGCGCCATAGGTTGAACGAGATGAAGGAACGCAACGACAACCTTGAGCGCAAGGCGGTGGGTCCTTGAATAGCCTTGCGAAGGGAAAGACGCATCGGCCGCGGCGCGAACCGATTGAAGGAGGCTGACGACCAACCCCGCAGCGAGCGGGACGAGCATCCAGCGCAGCGGCACCCAGAAAATTCCGAGAGCGGCAAGCACGGCGAGAAAGAACAGGACAAAGTACCACTCCAGCATCAGTGGCAGCGACGAAAGGCTACCGGGATTCGGCTCGTATAATTTCTGGAACGGCGCCGTTCCCCAGGTGCCATGATAGATCCGGGGCTTCAAAAGTGTCTTTATGACACCCTTGCCGTACAGCCGGCCATGCCAGGTGAGATGTCCTGCGCTGTTGTACTTGGCCGGCCATTTCTGCGCGAGCAGCGCTTCTGCCTTCGCATAACCCTTCTGCTGCTTCAGATAACCGCGCAGAGAGCCGCGGCGGTGATGCCACACGACCGCCGCCGGTGCGAAACCGATGGTCCAGCCACGTTCCTGCAGCCGCCAGCAGACGTCGACGTCATCTCCGGCAACGCGAAAACGGGGATCGAAGCCTCCGATCTCCAAGAGCTTGTCGCGTCGATAGGCCATGTTGCAGCCGGGGATGTGCTCGGCGAGGCGGTCCGAGAGCAGAACGTGAACGGGACCGCCAGGGGCGTTCGCGACGCAGTCAGCGACGACGCCGTCGCCGGGCGGCGCGATGTTGGGCCCCCCGATGCCGGCATGCTCAGTGTCGCGCAGGCCTGACGCCAGAAATGTCAGCCAATGTGGATCGGGATAGGCGTCGTCGTCGATATAGGCGACGATGTCGCCACTTGCGGCATTCATGCCAAGATTTCGGGCGGCCGACAGCCCGTTGTTTTCCGTGCGGAATAGCTTGACCTTGTAACGGGTGGCGATGGCGCTGGTCTGGTCGGTCGAGCCGTCATCAACGACGATGACCTCATAATCGTCATACGCGAGGTTTTCCAGCGTGGCCAGCGTCTCTCCGATGGTGCGGGAGCCGTTATAGCTGCAGACGATCACCGAGACCTTCGGCCATTTCGCCTGATCGATCGCGAAAGGAACTTCAGCGAGGCGGTTCGAGACGGATTGGAGTGCGAGCTTGGGGCGGCGGTCCCGCGTGACGAGGCCAAAATCCCAATCCTCGATATCGTGCCCGCCGCAGTACCACTCGTCCGTCCAGGAAAAGACAACTGCACCGGCGCATCCGCTTTCGAACGTGGCGGCAACCTGCCAGCGCAGACTTTCGGCCTGCGCGCTTTCGCCATTGCGCCGGCTGTCGAGGCCGAGCTCGGTCATCACCAACGGCCGCTCGCCCGCAAGATTCTGAAGCCGGGCAAGGTAGGAATCGAATGCTTCCCTGGTCTCGAGGTACACATTGAAGGCGACGAAATCCAAGAACGGTAGCTCGAGATACTCGGTGGTGGGGAAATTCACATAGGTCACCAGCGCACCGGGGTCTTCCGATTTGACCGTCTCGTAAAGGCGCTTGATGAAGTTTTCGATGTGCGATTTTCCGTGCCAACGGACAATGGTCGCGGGAATCTCGTTGCCGACCACAAAGCAAAGCACGGCGGGATGGCCCGCGAGGCCCGCAACATCGACGCGCAGGTCTCGCACGATGCTGCGTACGCGAGCCGGATCGTCGAGGAAGGTGATGTGCTGCTCCCACGGCAGCCCGACCATAACGCGCAGGCCGTGGGCCATTGCGACGTCAATCAGCCAGCGAGGCGGAAGCGTATAGACGCGGATCGCATTGAAGCGGGCGGCCGCGATCGCCTGGAAGTCGCGCTCGACGAGAGCGTGGCCAGGGAACTGAACGCCCGCGCCATCCGGCCTGAACGTTCCGTAGGTGACTCCACGGACCCAGAATTTCTCATCGCCGACGTGCAGGAACTTGCCGCGAACACACGGCCGCTGCATCTCGCCCTGTCTGGGCGCCGCAGCCTGAGCTCCCGCGTCCCGGTCGTGATGCTCGCGGGCGGGTATCTCGTAGGCAGGGAGCGGTGTGATCCGCTCGCGCGGTGTAACGCTCATACTAGCTCCGACTTGACGCTCACCTCCCCCTGGCGGGTGCGGGGCGCGAGGTGTTTCCCATGCCAGTCCCATGCCGTGCGCACGATCGTGTGCAGGTCGGACATTTGCGGGGTCCAGTGCAGCGTGGCTTGTGCGCGCTGCGGGTTGGCGACCAGCGCGGCCGGATCGCCGGCGCGGCGCGAGCCATGGATGACGGGAACTGGGCTGCCGCCAACCGCCTCGACGGCAGTGATGACATCTCGAATCGAGTATCCGCGGCCGGTGCCGAGATTGACGCTGACGCTTGGCTTGCCTGCGAGCAGGTGATCCACCGCACGCACATGAGCGGCGGCGAGATCGCAGACATGGATATAGTCGCGCACCGCGGTCCCGTCGTCGGTGTCGTAATCGGTACCGAATATCTCGACCGCCGCGTTTACGCCCTGCGCAGCGGCGATCACCAACGGGATCAGGTGAGTCTCCGGCGTATGATCTTCGCCGAGCTCGCCATCGGGATCGGCGCCCGCCGCGTTGAAATATCGCAAACTGACGTGACGCATCCGGTAGGCTCGTTCGTACCAGTGGAGGATCTGCTCCACGAACAACTTGGTTGCTCCGTACGGATTGATCGGCGCCTGTGGGTGATCTTCGGTGATCGGCAGGTGCTGCGGAATGCCATAGGTCGCACAGGATGACGAGAAGACGAACTTGTCGATGTCGGCGTCCAGTAACGTGTCCAGGAGCGCCAGCGTCTTGCTCACGTTGTTGTCGAAATATTTGCGGGGATGCTCGACCGATTCCCCGACATAGGCGTGCGCGGCGAAATGGACGACGGCCTCAATCCCCAACGCTTTCAGCGTCTTCGAAACTCGCGCGCGGTCGGCGATGTCAGCCGTGATCAGCGGACCCCATTTCACCGCGCCGGGGTGCCCGGTGCTGAGATCATCGAGCACCACCGGAGCGTAGCCGGCAGCGGCCAGCGCCTTGCAGGTATGGCTCCCGATATAACCGGCGCCGCCGGTGACCAGCATTCTTGAGACCATCGAGAGCTTTCCGAACGATGAGGATCGATCGCGCTATTCGGCCGCGACGCACGCTTGGGCGCCATCCATGGGTGACGCCTTCTGGTTGGCGAAATATCTTACGGTCTTGTCCAACCCTTCCTCGAGGGGAACACGCGGATGCCAATTCAGAATATGGCCCGCGCGAGAGATATCGGGGCGGCGCTGCTTGGGATCGTCTTGCGGCAACGGCTGCGTCTTGATCGGGGATCGCGAGCCGGTTTTCTTGAGTACCAGCGCCGCCAATTCGTTGATCGTGAATTCGCGCGGGTTACCGAGGTTGATCGGCCCGGTCACCGTGGCCGGGGAATCCATCAAGGCGATGAGGCCATCAACCAGGTCTGCGACATAGCAGAACGATCGCGTCTGCCTGCCGTCGCCGGACACCGTCAATGGACGCCCGTCCAAAGCCTGCACGATGAAATTCGAGACCACGCGGCCGTCGTTGGGCTGCATTCGCGGCCCATAGGTGTTGAATATGCGCGCGATCTTGATTTCGACGCCATGTTGCCGGTGATAATCGAAGAACAAGGTCTCTGCGCACCGCTTTCCTTCATCATAGCAGGCCCGTGGTCCGACCGGGTTCACATGGCCCCAGTAGCTCTCAGTTTGCGGATGCTGTTGCGGATCGCCATAGACCTCGCTCGTGGACGCTTGAAGAATGCGCGCATCGAGCCGCTTGGCGAGACCGAGCATGTTGATGGTGCCGAGCACGCTCGTTTTTATCGTGTGAATCGGATCGTGCTGATAGTGCACCGGACTCGCCGGGCAGGCGAGGTTGTAGATCTCGTCCACCTCGACATAGATCGGAAGCACGACATCGTGCCGCATCAGCTCAAAATGCGGATGACTCAGCAGATGCGCGATATTGCTGCGCCGGCCGGTTACGAAACTGTCGAGACAAATGACCTCGTGTCCGTGCTCGAGAAGGCGCTCGCACAGATGCGACCCTATAAAGCCGGCGCCGCCGGAAACCAATGACCGTTTCATGACGTTGCCCCGTTATTCGGCTTAAGGGAAATTCGACGATTGAGCCGGGAGTCTTTTTGCAGTCTCAGTGGCTGACGTCGAACTGAAGACCCCGGGGGTGCCCCGAGGCTGAAAATGACACCCATGTCACCTGAGGGCGGTGCTTGCGGCAAGGAGAAGTGAATCGCCGGTGTTGCTTTAAGGTCAGCCCAAGTACCGCATCGCTGTCGATGCCGGCCACCTCGTTGCCGAAATCCGCCAAACCAGGAGTGGATTCCAGCCCCACATAATCCACGACTGTCGCACACATCCTACTTGCCCCCCGTGAAGATGCTTCTCAGTCAATTCGCAAGCGTCGCCTACAGTTGGCGTGCTCCAACGGGCAGGGTAGACAGCTTTGACTCCTGACCTTTGTGCTGCAACCACGCGGCAAACACAAAAACTGCTGCGGTTTTCTCGTACCAGTTTGGCCGTTCCGCAGATCAAGCCTTCAGAGTTATTACGTTATGCAACGTCAAAATTACGGCGCCGATTCGGCGCAAGGAAAGTCTCGCTCATTCTCGTTGGGGGCGTTGGCACGAAAATTGCCCCGGTCTCGTGGAATGGTACGCATACGTATTCGTGATGGCGAGCGTACCCGACTACTTTGATCCTGCTCCAAACTGAGATGTCTTTTGGTTCGTTTTCCACAGTCCGCGCGGCTGATACGCAAGCAAACCGCCTCACCAACCCCCGACAAGATGAGTTCTCCAGGCCGGAATGGAATTTTGTATTCCCATTGATCAAGCCCGTTGCGCGCTGGACACAGCCGGAGAAAATTGGGCCGGATCAATTGCGGCGAGCGGCGCAAATTCGCAGTCGCGGCAATTTTATGCGGCATAATGGCTCCCATGAGATCGCGACATCAGGCCCCGGATTTCCAGGCAAAGCGATTGCGGCTTGCAAACGCCTTGACCCGCGATTTTGCCAGCTTGCGCCTTCGTTCGGCGGCGTGCTTGTCGCTGGTACTTGCGTGTCCGGCCGCGGCGCATGCCGATTCGCTCGCGCCCTGGATCCTGGGACCCTTTTCATTCCCATCGGGGATGTACCCCGACCGGTTCGCCTCGCAGGGCCGGCCGCCGTGGGTCGAACAGTCACTCACCGATCCGCTGAGTGATCCTGGATACAAGTTTGGCCTGCGGACGACCGATACCTACACCGTGCGCGAGGCGAACAGCAATTCGCCGGACTTCCCCTTTCCGGGCAGGAACTGGGAGGCAAACTGGGTTCAGGACCTAAGAATGAATTTCGGCATGCTCGACGACCGGCTTCAGCTCACGATGAAACAGTCGCATTCCTTCTACGCGGCTGACCGGAACTATCTTCTGCAACTGGCCAGCAAGAACAGGAACAGCAGCAGCCCCGGTCGGGAGCGATTCCTTGCCGCCAACAGCTCGGAAGGAGACGCCGACCTGCAGCGCATCGACGCGAAGCTCTACCGCTCCGATTTTCTGGAATTCACAACATTCGCCTCACACAGGGATGTAGACGCGTATTACGAGTCCTTCGCATCGACGAAAGCGAAGGATGAATTCTCGGTTTCCAATCGCTCCTCCCAAGAGGGCGGGGCCAAGCTTCGCCTGGGATCGCTGTCGCTCACGTCGGCCTACGCGAATGCCGAGTACGTGGTCGGCGTCGGAACTCCCACTCAGGTTCGCCAGGAGCAGATGATTGCGTTTGACTTCACGGATTTCCGCAGGCGGACCGGCGATTCTCTGCCAGCGGCGGTCTGGAGCGTGGCGCCGTCTTCGGTTTTCATGAGTGCCTTCACGAAGTCAAACCAGTTCAAGACAGCCGCGGAGGGGCCTCCAGACCAAACGACGGGCATCAGCGCCGGCGCAGCCTGGGCATGGGACGGCGGCGACTACGCGAACGTGGGCTATTGGGGATACGGCGTCGACAGCCGGCGCGCGGGCGCGGCGTCGTACGATTCTGCCGGGCGCGGTTTGGATGTCACCTTTGGAACGTTCTGGCAGTCATTGGGCTTCGACGGCGGTTTGTCGTATCGCCGCTTTGACGATCTGGCTCCATATTCGAGATCGATCGAGAGTAGCTACGACGCCTATCTGTCCGCTTCCTACAAGCTCTATCGGCTGCCGGATCTTTCTCTGACCGGCGCGCTCGGTCGTTACGACTACCAGAGCCCGGTGGGCGACAGCGCAATGCAAGACGCCTACTGGTCCGCCACGGTGGCGTTGGACTTTTCCAAATATTTGGTTGCGTCTTCGGGTTCGGGCGGAATCGCCAGACAACCCGACAGCGAGCGGGCTGGCTCCAATCGCAACATCAAGGGGCCCTATGCCGGCACACCGACGTTGAAACTGCTCTACCGCTATTTGAATGACGCGAACCAAGGCTTCGTCGATGTGAAGGCAGGCAGCAGTCATCTGTTTGGTCTTTTGTTTGCTGGGCGCCTTTGATTCCTGGCGCACATCTCGAGGAGCATGCGCGGTGGTGGCCGGGAATCACGCCCCCCTTTTTTTGTACACCAGGATTTGCGCCCTCCTCGTCACGATCATATGCACCGAGAGTTGCAGCCACTGGGCGTTGGCTTCAATATTGGAGATCGAATCCAACGAGCCAAGCAACAGGACGAGGCCTCGATTTGGAAAGCGCCAAGCTTTCGGCATTCGACGTTTTACTGAGTCGCTTTTACGGCGACGCGCTTAGTTCCTCTAAGGATCGTGACCGTGCTGCCCTGCAACCGTCGTTGCAGCCATCACCGGGCCGTAATGTGCAGCAGCTTCGCCAGCCGAGGGCCGCCCTCGGTGTCGAACTGCGTCACCCAGTGGCGGAGGCAGAGTGGATGGAGCGGATCGCGGCCCTGCAGCAACCGTT
>Ga0126384_10000720_pt1 | contig 18866 bp, 12 predicted proteins | sample PanSoiMetPlot_36_FD_92543 | JGI IMG/M metagenome (GOLD analysis project Ga0126384, IMG submission 92543) | Tropical forest soil microbial communities from Panama - MetaG Plot_36 | ecosystem: Environmental > Terrestrial > Soil > Tropical forest > Bulk soil | place: Panama | collected 2016-02-17 | reverse complement strand
GAATCGGCTTCGAGATTAAGTTTGTTGACGGCTGTAAGCTTTCCGTAGCGCTTGGTGAGACCCTGAATCGATACCGCTGGTGTTGTTACGGCGTTTGTGGTCACGAACGGGATTCTAAAGACAACAACGTCAGCAAGCCAGAGATTCGGCCAATTCTCGAGGCGGCGGCTTAGCTGCAGTCGCCATTTCTTGTGGGTTTGTATATAGATTAAGAATGTGGAGACGAACGCTCGAGTTCAATCGGCGGAGAGGGTTATGGACATCGCGAAAGTTTCTCTCTTGCGAAACCTAGTTCTTGAATCTCCAACACGTCTCTGGCGAAACAGGAACGCCTGAAGGATTTGTGGGAGGCAGATACAGCGATAAATGCAGCTACCGTCGAGTGAGATTGAAATCGACACGATCTTCTCCGCGTCGAACTGTGATGCTCACTATGGTCCCGCGCGACCCAACAAGACGCATCACGACCGACCGATAGTCCCCTTCACACAGCTCGCCTCCTATGGCAATCAGTCGATCGCCTGGAAGGACGCCGGCCTCCGCTGCTGGCGAGCCGGCCGATACCGATCCAATTGTACGACCGTCTTGAGTGTTAATGCTCACCCCGACCTTGCCCTGATCTTTGACGAATGCAGTGAAATCGGCCACCGCCGCGGTGCTGATGTCTGCATTGGCCGGATTACAAGTAGGCAAGAGTAACGCGATAACTATCCCGATTGGCCCGAAGCCCGCGCCTAACCAGAATCCTGCCCATGTCCGACCCTTCTCGGACGCCAAGAGCGCGCCAATGAGCGCGCAAATGAGCCAGAAGATTGCCCCCACTACGACTACGGAGGATAAGTCCATTAGTGCCTCTTCACATTAAGTAGCAGTACTAGTCCTGTATCGAAATTTGTCTAACAAGCTTTTCTAGTAAGACAGTTACCTACAAGTCAATTTACTGCAGCTTTAACTCAAACCTGCCTCCAAGTCTCGACAACCGCGCGTTTCCCTTTAGAGAGCTTTTTGTCTTGAACGGTACGGTTGGAAATCCGAAATGACTTGTTCAATTGTCTTGCTACTTAAATCCTTGCTGATGGCCTTTTCAGGATTCTTCTCGGAGAAGAGTTCGAGTCTTACTTGTCCGCAAGACCCAGTGATGGCGTCGAATGGGTAAGAATAGAACCCTTCATATGTCGCATCAGTCGCGTTAATAAATGGATTGCGTACATCAATCACGTGGGCGATTTTTCCTGGGTGGATCGGTTGTATCTCCTTACCACCACATAGGAGTCTCATCTTGTAGAAATCTGTTTTAAACCGCATTTTTGCAGGTGCCGCATACACTCCCACCATCGCGCGAGTAAATACCGACCCAAGGGTTTCTCTTAATTTCGGCGTAGCCTTGATGAAAATTACGGGTTTGTAGGCTCCCGCGTATTCGGCCCAGCTCTTTAAATCCTCTACTGGCTTAAATGTTCCCTTGATCGCATCCTTTTGATTCTTCGTCCTCTTTGCTTTTTCTTTTCCAGCTCGCACTTTCTCCGACTCCTGAAGACGATATTGGAGGATGGGTGTTATCACAGCCACGTCAAAGTCGCCGGAATCAAAAATATAGGCATCCGTCTTGAAACGCTCGACGTCGATTGCCTCCTTCAATGCGTCGAGGGGAAACGTATCGGTCGGGTCAACCGGAAGAAGATCCGAATTTGGTTTCTGTTTGTCTTGCATCTTCTCTCGCGCTTGTCTGAGAATCGGCATGGCTTCTTCAATTCTAATGATGCCAGAAATGCCCGGACCGCCCCGATCTCGCTCAGCAAAAGTTGTTATTCCTACAACTTGTCCGAGTGAATTAAACAGAGGGCCCCCCGAATTTCCTGGATTGATGTTTATGTCGGAGAGTATCGCTCTCGCTTCGACCTTACTTGCGATTCCGGTCGTCATTATCTTTCTCTGACTTAATGGACTCCCGATTGTGAATACCCTCTCGCCCTCGACGAGGTTGTTTTCGTTCTTTGCAGACTTCGCAATTGGTGCCACTATAGCCGCCGACAGCTTACTAATATCAGCCCAAATTACAGCGATGTCCTTTTCAGCGTCTGAAGCAAGCAACACTGCTGGCAATTTGCTCTTATCATCATATTGAACAGCTAGGTATTCGGAAGGCCCAATTACGTGTTGGTTTGTTAGTATTAGTCCGCTACCATCCACAAAGAATCCAGTCCCGTGCCCTATCTCGCTCCAAACTGTGACGACACTCGCCTGTAGCTGTTTGAAATGTTTAGTCAGGTTATCGGTTAAACGTCCGTCAGGCACCGGACCCTCTGCTAGAGTGGCGTTATCATTACTCAACTCCAAACGAGTCGGGCTCTGAGTTAAATTTATTTCCATTTCCCAGGAATACCGTTTTCCCTGAAACTCAACCGGCTGTGGCGTAGCTAGTTTGTACCGCCCGGGCATCAAATCAACTTCCGCGAGACCATCGAATCCGGTTTTTACCTCGATTGGCTCGATGATAGAGTTTGCACCCACGCGTCGGAGTGTAAATATTTGTTTAGGTACGGGCTTTTGATTTAGCTCTTTGTCAGTGAGGACCACTGTTAGTCGGAGCTTCGCCTTATCCCCTTGGGCGAAAGCAAAGTTCGGAAACGCGGTCAGGATAAATAGTGCAAAAATAGTTTTTTTCAGACATGTTCTGATTAGCTTCATAATTCCACCTCCGCAGCCAAACTCGGGTTTCACTCTCTTATTCAGTGAGCTCTCGAACGCGCAGGACCGGATGCAACTCGATTCCATTCTTAGCCCCACCCTTGGCGTCATGCAGATAATCGAAGAAACCAACACCCACCACTTCAACGACCGAGTTGCGGCTTATAAACCGTATAGTCTCTCTCGCTTGTCGGAACTCGTCCTGGTGTCCACTGCCATTTGCACATTCAGGAGCCGGGATTTCAGCAATGATCCTCACTTCAGGCTGCTCAACATCGGCCAGGATTAGGTGAAGGTCCCTGTCTTTCTCTCGCCGCACCTCAGTCAGTCTCGCCTGGAGCCGATACACATTCAGCTCCTCGGGCTCAATCCGAGAGTCTTCAGGATAGCGAATCTCGTGAATCGGAATCGCCGCGAGTTTTCCAACAGTGGTGTTAACTGGAGCGAACTTCACCCGCTTTGCGTCTAGGTCAGTTAGAGTTTTGACAGCCCAGCGATCAAAACCACATTGAGCTGGCCTAACTTCTCCCGATCCAATGAGAGGAGCGAAGACGAGCATTGCGACGGCAAGCCTAGTCACAAACTTTGCCGCTGGCTGGGCGATACCCTTTATCCTGAGCCTGCCTTTGACTCATATACTCGCCTTGTTTTGTATTGCCATACCATCTTGTGCCGGGGCAGTGATATACACCAGAGCCAGTGTTTACCCACACCTTCACGTCGGGCTTCCCACCCCTCTGAACCGCCGGCGGTGGGACTGCGATAAGCGCATTTGTTACGGCTGGAGCACCGATCAGAGTGAAAGCCAACAGCACCGCTACAATCAATTTTCGCATATCTCAAAAAGCCTTCCTGGAGCCAGTGTAGCGCCCCTTTTCCTCCTTTACTTGATCTTCCTTCTGATTGATTTCTTGGGGCAAAAAACAACCTGATAAGAGACCTAACCTTGGGAATGTTCCAGCATTAACGGTAGGACCACGAAGGATACCGCAGAATCGAGATTCCGGGGGCGATTGTATGTCAGGCTGCAAATAGATTCAGTCGCGAGTGCCACATTGGCGTTGGTTTCATCATACTGAATACCCTCGTACTGAATCACCCATGGGTTGGTTTAGTTAACGACGGCACGTTTTGCCAATCGTTTGTTATGGCCTGGCACTATACCTAGAACATTGTCGAAATGCGAAACAATGCACGTCAGATTCGAACACTCGGGATTCCACATCGAGAGCGATGTCAACCCTTTTCCCCGCCGTCAAACATCTAGGTTTTGGAGTAACTGGCGTAGTAAGGATAATAGACGAGGGTCTTGGTGATACATAACAGAGAGTAGGAATCGGATGGGCCCTTGAACCAAGTCCAAATCCGTTTAACCAGCCAGCAGCGGTCTGATCTACAGATGATTCGGTTGGGTCTTGCCTTTGCTGTAGTAAAGTCTCGCAAGTCAACCCAGCTCTGCGGACTCACCAATCATCTATGTCCATCCTTGGTTCGCGCATCGGCCATAGACCATTGATTCCCTGGGGACTTTCGGCGTTTCGGGATCGTGTTCGTTGGGCGGGGTCATAATCCGCACCCCGTGCTCGTTAAATACATCCAGAATGTTTTGAGGCATTGCGCTATAAAGCTGCAACATTCTCTGACGGGTCGCGCAGTAAGCGTTAGTTCATAAGTCACCGCAAAGTCGGCCAAGCCTCTTTGCAGGACGAGCGGTTCTGGCTCCCTCAGTAGCCCCGGAGTTCGCTCGGCGGCTATCCGTGACGTCGGCTCAACCTGCCTCCGCGAGCCAACCTCACAGAACTGACTCCAACAAACACTCTGTCACGATGGACGGCGGTAGATTTTCATGGTCGGCCGGGAGCCTCCCTTAAGCACCGTCTTTGCATCGAGCACATCCAACATCTGGATCAACTTCGCAACCAGACCCGTCCAGCCCGTCTGGTGACTCGCCCCGAGCCCCGCGCCATTGTCGCCGTGGAAATACTCATAGAACAGAATATGATTGCGCCAGAGTGGATCAGTCTGAAACTTCTCGCTCCCGCCGTACACCGGACGTCTCCCATTTTCATCTCTCACGAAGATGCTTGTGATACGACGAGTAATTTCCATCGTTACATCGAAGAGGTTCATCAATCGACCCGAACCCGTCGGACATTCGATCTTGAAGCTGTCGCCATAATAGAGATAGAACTGCAGGAGCCCACGCAGGATCAACATGTTGAGTGGCATCCAGATTGGCCCACGCCAATTGGAGTTGCCTCCGAACATTCCAGTGTCCGACTCCGCAGGGAGGTACTTGACCTCGTGGTGCTGACCACCAAACTCAAATTTATATGGATCCTTCTCGTGAGCCTTGGACAGGGATCGAATGCCGAATGGAGAGAGAAACCGTTCCTCGTCCAGCATCCGCGTGAGAATGCGGCGCAGTTTGGTCTCGTCGCAGATGCTAAGCAGATAGCGGCCTTCTTCGCCCGGCGCGGTCGGGAGATGGAGGTTGGTTAAAATGAAGCGGTGACGTTCAACGAAATCTTGTAACCGCTTGGTGAACTTAGGGCACTTTGAAATCAAGTCAGGCGGGATAACCGCAGTCGCACACAGCGGCAACAAGCCAACGAGAGAGCGAGTCTTGATGCGCTCTGCTGAGCCATCGGGAAGGCGAAGCAGGTCGTAGAAGAAACCATCCTCCTCGTCCCATAACTCATCCTCGTTAACGCCTACCCTGTCCATAGCTGAAGCAATCCAAAGAAAATGCTCCGCAAACTTCGCGGCTATGTCCTGGTATCCGGGATCATCCCGTGCAAGCTCCAGCGAGATCTCCAACATGTTCAGGCAGAAGAAGCACATCCACGATGTGCCATCGGCTTGCTCCAGGCTGCCCCCGGTAGGCAACGGCGCACTTCGATCGAAGACGCCAATGTTGTCGAGTCCCAGGAAGCCGCCTTCGAACAGGTTGTTGCGTTCCATGTCTTTCCGGTTTACCCACCAGGTGAAGTTCAACAACAGCTTTCTGAACATCTCCTTCAGGCCTTCCGCATCCTCGCTTCCCAGTTGTTCCTCCTGCACATAGTTGAAGAGGGTAGCGTAGGCATGGACCGGCGGGTTTACATCGCTAAAGTTCCATTCATAAGCAGGGATCTGACCACTGGGATGGAGATAGAGCTCGCTTAGCATGAGATCGAGCTGTTCGCGAGCAAAGTCATGGTCGACCATATTCAGGGCTATGGTGTGAAAAGCAAGGTCCCAAGCTGCATACCACGGATACTCCCACTTGTCCGGCATCGAAAGAATGCTGTCGTTAACCATGTGGAACCATCCGCGATTTCGAATCATTTTCCTGCCGCCGCGAAGAAAATTCGCATGATGCTCACTGAGCCACTCGTCCAGATCGAAGTAATAATATTGTTTGCTCCACAGCATGCCCGACAGCGCCTGGCGTATGACACGCGCTTCGTCTTCAGTTGCGGCCGGAGGTGTTATCGAGGTGTAGAAGGCATCCGCCTCCTCTTGACGTGCCGTCACGATCTTATCAAACGCACCGAAGGGATCAGCTCTTTTTGTGGTTTCCATGGCTGCTGGCGCCTGATCGGTCAGGCGCACTCGGACGGTTGCAGATGATCGCGGCTCGATTTTCAACTTATAGTGGGCCGACACTTTCGTTCCTATCTGATCCGGATTCACCGCACCTTGTTGACTGTGGACCAGATAGTCGTTGATACCGTCTTTAACAAATTGGCTTGGGTTCGGGAATTGTGGAAAGAGTCGAGCGTTGTTAGTTTCGTTTTCAGTAAAGAGCAACGGAACATCTCCGTCGCATTGCAAGTGGTAGACACCCAATATTGGATGCGTTGCCTTAATAGAGCTCGTGCCCTTTGGCCCAGCGATTCGCTCGAGAACAGGCTTCTCGGTAGGCTTTGCAACCCATGAAGCCCATGTATTCCGGAACCACATAGTCGGCAAGACATGCAGGTCGGCTTCCTCCGGGCCGCGATTCCATACGGTAATCTTGACCAGGATGTCTTCGGCCGTTTCCTTGGCATATTCGATGAAGACGTCAAAGTAGCGATCCTCATTGAAAATGCCGGTATCGAGCAGTTCATATTCGAACTCGCTGCGTGTTCGCCGCCTGTTATTCTCAATCAGATCCACGTAGGGATAGGCTGCCTGGGGATACTTGTAGAGGTACTTCATGTAGGAGTGGGTGGGCGTGTTGTCGAGATAAAAATAGTATTCTTTCGCGTCCTCCCCGTGGTTGCCCTCGCTGTTGGTAAGCCCGAACAACCTCTCTTTTATGATCGGGTCCCTTCCGTTCCACAGCGCCACGGCAAAGCAGAGTTGCTGCTTTTCGTCAGAGATACCTGCCAACCCGTCTTCGCCCCAACGATATGCCCTGGAACGCGCATGATCGTGTGTGAAGTAGTTCCAGGCGTCTCCGTTGTCGCTGTAGTCTTCACGCACCGTCCCCCATTGTCGTTCACTCAAATATGGCCCCCAGTTCTTCCAGGGCGCCTTCTCTTCTCTTGCCTCTTTAAGCCGGGTTTGTTCAGCGTTCATGACGCACTTGTCCTTAGTTCACCCGGGAGATTAACCGTGTGTATAGTTGATGGACGGGAACTGGTCAAGCTCAGCCTGTCAAACAAGCTCGCATTAAGACGCTTCTTTGCGGTTCACATTGCCTGTTCGCACCCGAACAACAGATTTTTAGCGAGATTTCCTCGAAGAAGCTTGAAAAGGCGGACGAAGAGTGATACACAGTCGGCAAAACATCAGTTGCAAATTGCGCGCGGCGAGTGTTCCAAGTATTCAAGTGGTGGGACCGACGCGTTGATCTATCGTCGAAGCGATAATAGCTTCGATAGGTAGTTCAACCGACGCATTTCATCTATCGTCGGAAGCAATAATAGCCTTGATGAGTTTTCTGTCTGAACAGTAAACGGTTCTCTTTGGAACGCCCCTGCAAGGGGAACCATCGGCCGAAAAGTACAAGGGCCAGAAGCGCCTGCCTGTCAAGCTTTAGCGCCACTGACCCTTACGATAGCAGACCCTTGAGCAAACTAATCAAGCCGCTCGGAAGGCCCGTCGTTCTCTCTATAGACGCGCAATCAGCGAGCTTGGTTTCAGGTTTTTCATCAGCCCATTCTTTTCCCGAGAAAGGAGCAGATCATGCGAACGAGAAACCATCTGATTGGCGGAAACCTGCCGCTGCAAATCAGTCTTGACGGACTACGAGGTGCTTCGCTGTTGCTCAGTTGTGCACTATTGGTCGGCACACTGGTCGTGGTCGTCTATGGACAATCCTATCAAGGCGGATTGCGCGGCGCGATACGAGACTCAGCTGGGGCGGTTATCGCCGGCGCCCAACTAACATTAACGAACTCAGAGACTAACGTTGCGCGTAGAAGCCTTACAAACAGCGATGGCGAGTATTCGTTTGCCAATGTGCTGCCGGGGACCTACGCCTTGACGGTGACGCAGACCGGGTTCAAGAAATCTGAACACAAAGACGTTCGAATCGGGACTCAAAGCTTCATTACTCTGGATATCACGCTTGAAGTTGGGTCTGCCGCCGAGGAGGTGTCAATTTCGGGCGGAGGACCGATTCTTGAGAACTCAAACGCCTCAGTCAGCTCAATGCTGGATAACAAAACGCTGGACACCTTGCCCACCGCGGGACGCAATCCCTTCTTTCTCTCGATCACTACGCCAAATGTGATACCGACCGGCGACCCGCAATTTGTAAGGCAGCAGGATCAAACCAACTCATCGCTACTCAGCTTGGGCGGTGGTCCTCGCCGCGGTAACAATTATCTGATCGAAGGGGTCTCTATTACGGATATGAGAAACCGCGCCGTGGTTATACCTTCGATCGAGGCCGTGGAGGAAGTGAAAGTGCAGGTCAGCACCTACGATGCCGAGATTGGCCGAACCGGCGGAGGCATCTTCAATACTACATTCAAGACCGGTTCCAACAACTGGCACGGCAGCGCGCTTTATCAAAACCGACCTGCGTGGGGCCAGGGCCTGCTCTACTTCACTCAAAAGGACAAGGAGCAAAAAGAGAAAGCGGGAATACCCTTTGTTAAGCCTGACTCCTATTTTCACCTTTACGGAGGCTCATTCGGCGGACGGATATTCAGAGATCGGACTTTCTTCTTCGCCAGTACCGAAGGTTACAAAACATTAACCTCGCGCAGTGAGGTGTTGATCCTCCCAACCGCCCGTGAGAGAATCGGCGACTTTTCGCAGAGTGGTATAACGATCTTCGATCCGCTGTCCACCAAGCCCGATCCGGCCAACCCAGGCAAGTTCATTCGAACGCCTTTTCAAGGCAATATCATCCCGCCCGGCAGAATAAACATTGTCGCGCAAAACTTGATGAAGCTTTTGCCAACACCGACTTCCGGCCGGAATCTGCCTTCCAATGCAAGCCTTGTCGACCGTGCTAACTCTTTTACAACCAAGATCGACCACAAGGTCACGCACAAGTACACGCTGACTGGCACATTTGCGTACTACAACTCGCGCGAGCCTGAAACCGTGTTTTTTGGAGGACCTGCCGATCCTGGAAATGGGGCGTTGTTTCGGAACGCTCAAATCCTTGCGATCAACAACATCATTGTACCCAGCAACAACACGGTGCTCAGCTTTAGATACGGCTTCACTCGATTCGCAGACAACGACATCCCTGACCCTTTTGATCCGGGGACGCTCGGTTTCTCGCAGTCGTTTGTGAATTCGATTATTTTTAAGAAATTCCCATCAATTTCCGTTCAGGGGTATGACCAAAACCGCTTCAACATGTTTGGCGATCGAGATCCGCAGGATACAACTTATTACGGACACAACGTCAACGCCTCGATGTCGAAGCTTTTTGGACGTCACACTCTGAAATTCGGAGGCGATTTCCGCGTCATCGGTATGAAGCTTTTTGCACGAGGCCAACCCAGCGGTTTCTTCGCGTTCACCAGGGGCTTTACCCAAGGCCCCGACCCCAACAGCGCATCCGCCAACACCGGCGATGCCATTGCCAGCCTTCTGCTCGGATTCCCGGCAAGCGGGAACGTTCCTATCGCGACCCCTAATAATTTTTACATCAACTACTATGCGGGTTACGTACAGGACGATTTTCGCATTAGTCCGAAGCTTACAGTGAACGTCGGCCTGCGCTACGAATTCGAACAAGGTTTGAAAGAAAGAGACAACCTGATCACTGTAGGATTCTCTCGCGATCAACAGTTTCCGGTGCAGGTTGCGCTTCCTGATGGTCGCAAACTGGTCGGAGGATTGTTGTATGCTGGCGTGGATGGCAACCCTACGCACCAGGGAGATCCATCATCGACGAAGTTTGCTCCTCGGGTCGGCTTTGCATGGTCGATGAACAGCGACACAGTGGTTCGCGGTGGATATGGAATCTTCTGGGCACCGACTCAGTATCCGTTCCCAAGCGAGAACTCGATGGGCACTCGCGGCTTCACCGCAGTCACCACCTATTTCGCAAGCGCCGACAACGGATTGACACCGGCGGGTAAGCTTGACGATCCTTTTCCGAATGGACTTGAAAAGCCGGTTGGTAGCTCGCTTGGCTTGCTTACCGGAGCGGGCGGCGACGTGCATTTCATCGATCAATTCGGGAAGTCCGCTTATGTGCACCAGTACTCGGTTGACGTGCAGCGCCAGTTTCGCGGAGAGATTGCGTTAACCGTCGGCTATGTCGGCAGCCGGTCCACAAATCTCGGGGTTGGCGGCACGGTTGATTCCACTGTAAACATAAACCAGCTAGACCCCAAGTACTTTTCGCTTGGCACGGCATTGCAGGAGAGGGTTCCAAATCCATTCTTCGGGAAAAAAGAGTTTGGCGCGCTCAGCACCTCTAGTACTATCGCCCGCGGTCAATTGCTCCGGCCCTACCCACAATTCCAGAACGTTCTTGCTCATCGTGTCAGCGGGGCACGTGCCAACTACAACGCCTTCGTAGTGAAAGCCGAACGACGCATCCATAAAGGATGGGGCATGAACGTCAACTATACTTTTAGCCGGACGAACGACAATCAGTTTGGCGAGTCCAACTTCTTTTCTAACCGTCGAAATGCTGCGCTCGACAACTACGACCTCGACCTGGAATATGGCAGGTCGCTCCTGGATACGCCGCATCGATTGAACATCACCGGCACCGTCGACCTGCCGTTTGGCGAAGGACGGCGCTGGCTGGACCGCGGAGGTTTAGTCAACGTCTTGCTCGGTGGATGGGCAGTCACCGGAATAGGTTCATACCAAAGTGGATTCCCGCTGGCGATTTCACAGTCAAACAACAACTCTGGCCTGTTCGGAAGCTCGCAGCGGCCGAACCTTGTCGCCGGAGTTGATCCTAAAACATCAGGCAGTGAAACCGATCGTCTAAGCAATTGGATCAATCCGGCGGCCTATTCGGCGGCGCCGGCATTTACTTTCGGCAATGCCCCTCGCGTGGACACGCGTGTGCGTGCGCCCATGAAGCGGAATTGGGATATTGCCTTTCAGAAGACTCAGAAGATCGGCGAGGGAAAGAGCATCATGGCTCGCGCGGAGATGATCAACATCTTTGATAACCCGAATTTTCTCGGACCAAATACGTCCTGGCTTCCCCTTCCCGCAGGACTAGATCCTCGGGATTCGACGTATTCTTTTGGGAAAATCACCGGCGTAGGCGGGTTCCCGCGGATGCTTCAGTTCACGGTAAGATTCGCCTTCTGAGCGTGAGCTGAGGGATTTACCTCTCGCAGGGAGACGAGGTCAACAAACGCAGCCCGATACAAATGAGCGCAGGCAACGGCTGGAATTTCGGACCATTGCCTGCGCTCGAAGAAAAATCGCCGCTGTCCGGTCTCGTTAACTTGAACCCCCCTCGACAGGGACTTGTTTGAACGAAGGCGGCACTGGCAGACAACACACACAAGGCGATCGACAAGGCATATCCAATGAGCAAAGGATTTTCGAAGCATGGCATACCCGCCTCCGACAGGTTGGGGGATACAGCAGCTCACGGCGCGACTGTTCTTGCCTGGATTGCTTCGCCTGAGCCAGATCTTGATTGGGTGCGGAAGCGCGCGGGAGTAATTGTGAACTCGCGTTTGAAAGCCCGGTTAAAGGCGGCTTCGGATTCATAACCTACTTCGGCGGCGATTTGTGCCACTGTATTGTTGGTTGACGTCAGCATTTGCCTTCCCAACTGTAATCGCCATGGTGTGAGATATGACATCGGAGGTTCGTTGAGGTAATGGCGAAAACGCTCGGCGAGCACCGAACGTGACACTCCAACCTCTTTCGCCAGAACGCTCAGCGTCCACGGATGCGCAGGGTTTCGGTGAATTAGCGCCAACGTTTTCCCAACCTCCGAGTCGCGGGCACCAGCCAGCCAACCGGTTTGTTCCGCAGGCAGGTTCGCAATGTAGCCGCGCAGAGTTTCGACAAACAAAACCTCTGAGAGCTTTGCTAACAATGCTTCTCCACCAGCGCGAGGCGTGTCTGCCTGATTCACGGAAAAGCGGATCGAGTTCTCTAACCATCTGCCAGACGCATCATCACGAATTCTGACTTTGAATATCGGCGGCAAGCCGCTCAGAAAGACTTGACTCAGTCGCGGCTCACAAGCCATGTAGCCACAAACGAATCTGGTCAGTTCTCCTCCTCCACCAAAGCGAACCAGCGCCAATCCCTGGCAGAAAATTCGGGCTAGATCCTGCGATATGTCCATCGTCCTGGCCGCGGAGCCGTTCTCAACAATGTGCGGATCGCCATGCGGGAAGACGACGATTTCACCGGCACCGAGCGTCAGGCTCTCACCGCCTTCCAGCCGAACCGAAGCACGACCCTCGGTGAGCAAGTGATAGACGATTACGTGTTCCGCACCCGTCGCTACATAAGGCGCGATTGTCCGCGATGGTGGCGAGCGGAGACTCCATGGAGCGGTAAATTCTCCGTTGTAAAACATCGCGCCCTGGAGCGTCACCACCTTCAACACTTCGGAAAGCACATCCATACAGCCTCTCAGCAAACCTCTCCGGACTTCTGAGCAAATCATCATACGAAAAAATGTGCCGTGAGCAAGAAAGCCGGACGCGCGGATAAGTATTGGGGGCGAAACTGGCGCATAGTAAGCCTCGTCGAAGCGGAGCTTGCAGGGTGGTCATAACTGCTCTAAGCGACCCGCTACAGCAGCAAACGAATAGAAGACACGGGAGGAAATATGAGCACAATCACAATCGCGCCGGAAATCGATAGTCTCAAAACGCGGTTGAAACAAACCTGGATGGCGGGTGATTACGACCGCTTTTCGCGCTACATGGAGCAGGACGCGCGCGCTTTTTATGAACGACTGGATATTCCTGCGGGATGCCAGATGCTGGATGTTGCTTGTGGATCTGGGCAGCTCGCTCTATGCGCAGCCCGAGAAGGAGTAAAGGTCACCGGCGTTGATATTGCGCCGAACCTGGTGCAGCGCGCCCAGGCACGTGCCAATGCTGAAGGTCTCACCGCGCGCTTCATCGAAGGCGATGCCGAAGCGCTTCAGTTTGAAGATGCCAGTTTCGACGTCGTAACCAGCCTGATCGGAGCGATGTTTGCGCCGCGGCCCGAACTCGTAGCGCGCGAACTGCTGCGAGTATGTAGCCCCGGAGGCATCATTGCCATGGGGAATTGGACTCCAGAAGGATTCGTTGGACAAATGTTCAAGACCTTCTCGAAGTTCATCGCCCCTTCCGGCATGCCTTCTCCCGTGTTGTGGGGTGACGAGGCTGTCGTGCGCCAGAGATTGGGTCACGGAGCTTTGAAGCTGACGATGAGCCGCCGTCAGTATACCTTCACTTATCCATTCCCTCCGTCTGAAGTAGTCGAGTTCTTTCGCCAGCACTATGGTCCCACAAACGTCGCGTTCGCGTCGTTGGATGAAAACAAAGCGAAAAGCCTACGCCAGGAACTGGAGGCATTGTGGAGCTCGCACAATCGGGGAGGCGCCGAATTTACGGTGGTCCCTGCGGAGTATCTGGAGGTCATTGCAGTCCGAGCCTGAGGATCTTAACCGCAGAGGAAACAGAAGAACGCGGAGGCGGTGGTTGAAACAAAGGTGTGTTTGAACTCAATGCGCCACAAAGTTCGGGGCTCTCGGTCAAGGTGGTCATTACTAACGCCACACGGTTTGCGGTGAGAAAGGAACGTCTCATGCGAAAGGAACGTCTCATGTTACCGAAAAAATTTCGTTTCTGGTTGTTTGAAGCTTTGTCCCTTAGGACCATGCGTTACGTGAATGCGATTCCGCGACACAAGGCCACCGGACTGGTCGCAGAGGTCTACGACATGATCGAGGACGACTTTTTCATCAATGGTTCGCTCATCAGTCGTTCGAAAGTGCCAAACCTGATGGCCGCCATCTGGACCGCGGGCCGTGAAAGTATACTAGTTGACGATCATCTGGATCGCACCACTAAAGAAGCAATGAATGCGGTGCTATCGCAAGTCAACGACTGTCCCTACTGCGGCGACATGCTGGTCAGCCTCGTCCACGCCGGTGGCAAGCACGACGAAGCCTTGTCCATCTTCTCCGAAAACGAGGCGCACATTACCAACACCCAGCTGCGAAATCGACTTATGTGGGTCAAGTCCATCGCGACCCCAGGGTCAAAACTAAACATGCCCGTCCCGTTCACCGCTGCGGAGCTGCCTGAAGCCCTTGCCGCCTTGATGGCCATGAGCGATATCAATCGCTTCAGCCACGTAGTGATGGATGGTTCGCCGGTGAGCGCACCGCTTGGGCTTCGGAGCCTCAAGGCCGCGGCACTCCGGCTCTTCGGTGGCCAACTGAAAGCGACGCACGTCAAACCGCTCACGCCGGGACGAGCGTTGCCGCTGCTGCCACCAGCCCCACTGCCGCGGGATATGCGGTGGGCCAGCCCAAATCCACGCATTGCGGATGCACTCGCGCGATGGACCGCAGTAGTCGAACGTGAGTCATCGACCGTCGTCTCACTCGAGGTGAGGGAGCTCGTGACGTTCAATCTGCAGCAGTGGAACGGTGAGCTGATGCCCCTGAGCCGCAGTTGGGTGGATCCAGAGGTCAAAGAACTGAGCGGACAGGATCGTGCGATTGCGCGGTTTGCGCTCGTACTAGCAAAGGCTAACTATCAGGTTGATGAGAGGCTAGTCGAGGATGTGCTGAATGAAGACCGCTCCGAAGAACGTTTCATTCGGATTCTGGCGTGGGCGTCGTTTTCCGGCGCGCGCAGGTTCGCGCAGCGCATCGCCGAAGCGACTGTCTGCTCTCCCGGTGAGTTGAGTTATGCCTCTTAATACCAGTCGGCGGAAGGCAGTAGGCAGTAGGCAGTCGTTGTAAGAATTCACACTTGACATGTACTCAACCTGAAGAGTGCTCGTCTCGTTCTCTTGATAACACTGCAATTTCAACAAGCTGGCTATTCACAATGACTGCTTTATTGAGCTATGCTCTCGGTGGCTGAATTGTAACTGCGAAGTTCGTTCGACTAACGGGACTTCCCTGATCCGCACGACTGTTCTTTATTGGGTCTTGTGCGCCTCCCTCCCGTTTGGATTGAATGCTGGTGTAAACACCCGAACGCATTGATCGCGTCTGCCTTAAATCTTTGTTTCGAAGTACGTCAGTCCCTCTCTGAGGATGAATAGTCCTTAGACCTCACACCTGAGACTGAACTTCCTTAGGACTCTGGAGCAATCAACGAGCTTTGAGAATACTTCAGCTTGCCCTTGAGTGTGCGCCTGCGTAACGCACCACATTTATAAACCAGGCGTGCGCGAGCGACGCGGAACTCAGAAGCGAGGTCGAATCGCTAATTGTCTCACGAGCAGGCCAACATAAAAGAAGTTCGCCACGTGAATCAAAAAAACGAGGCTAACGAACCAGAACCCCGAAGACTCGTAGGCCAGATCATCGGTCGTTATGAGGTAATCAGCGACATTGGCCGCGGGGGAATGGGCGAAGTAGTATTGGCGCGCGACAAGGAGCTGGGCCGGAAGGTCGCAATCAAATTCTTAAACGCACAATTGGCGGAGGATCAAACCGGCATAAGCCGCTTCAAACAAGAGGCGCGCGCAGCGTCCGAGCTCAATCATCCGAATATTCTTACCGTGTATGACATCGGCACCCACGAGGGCTCTCCCTACATCGTTTCTGAATTACTGGAAGGGGAGACGTTGCGCGAGGTATTGCAGCGGGGCGCAATGCCTCCGGGCAAACTTATTGACAACGCCGTACAAGTGGTCCGCGGTCTCGCAGCTACCCACGAGAAAGGAATTATCCATCGCGACCTGAAGCCGGAGAACATCTTCATTACCAGGGATGGGCGGGTCAAGATTCTTGATTTCGGTCTGGCCAAGCTCAAGCCGCTAAGGGTCGCCAGCGATGTAACCACCGAAGCACCCACGAGTCATTTCCACACCGAAGCTGGGGTGATAGTCGGCACCGCACGGTACATGTCACCCGAGCAGATTCGCGGTGATCCTGTTGATCATCGGTCTGACATCTTCTCTTTTGGCGCCGTGCTCTATGAGATGTTCTCGGGTATGCCAGCTTTTCAGCGCGGTAATTCAGTAGAGACGATGCACGCAATTCTTAAGGAGGAGCCGGCGGAGAACCCCAAGACACAGGACAACCCACCTCTCGAACGACTCATCCATCACTGTCTCGAGAAACGACCCGAGGCACGCTTTCAGTCGGCGAGTGATCTATGTTTCGCATTAGAAATGCTCTCCGCTCGCCCAGGCTCACGCCCTATTCACGAGTTACCGGGTACGACAGATAGCCAAACGAAGATCAAAAAAACAACGATCTTCGGCAACGCTCGGTTAGCGTGGCTGACGGCAGCGGCATTGCTGCTTGTAGTCCTCGGAGTCGCGTGGGCGTATTTCAAACGCCGTGTGACAGCGGATGTGCGGGTGACAAAGCTTGCTTTAGTGGCCCCGAGTAAGACCGGTTTTGGTCGCATCGCAGTGTCGCCGGATGGGCAGCGCCTCGCCTTTACCGCTGCGACTGGAGCCAAAGTCCAACTCTGGGTGCGTTCGCTTGACTCAACTGAGGCGTACGCACTCGCCGGGACGGATGGTGCGTCCCATCCTTTCTGGTCCCGCGACAGCAGGTTCATCGCGTTCTTCGCAGGCAGCAAGCTGAAGAAGATCGATGCCTCTGGAGGCCCTGCCACGACGTTGTGCGATGCCGGGGTTGGAACCGGCGGTACCTGGAATGCCGACGACGTAATCCTATTTTCCTCACTCGGCGGCGCGGGGATTTCGAGAGTCTCAGCGACGGGCGGGGAGGTGGCCTCGGTAGCGAAGCCCGACCTGAAACTACAGGAGACTGATTTTTCAAATCCATACTTCCTGCCCGACGACCATCATTTCTTATACAACGTTATCGGTGGTCAAAAAGAGGCTCGTGGAATCTACGTTTGCTCACTCGATGGAAGGGTGAGGCAACGATTGATCCGCGCCGACTCCAATGCCCTGTATGCGCCAATGAGTTCCAGTGAGGGACTGCTACTGTTCGGGAATGATGGAGTATTACTAGGCCAGCCTTTCGATGCTTCCAGTTTAAGACTTACTGGCGAGCCGGTACCGATTGCGGAACAAGTCGGGAAGGTCCTTGATGGCACAGCGTTGGGAATCTCTCGCCGCAACGTCTCCGCATCCGACAATGGAATATTGGTCTACGATCCCCTCCCCTCCCGCCAACGCAGGAAACTGATTTGGGTGGATCGCAGTGGTAAGCAACTCGCTTCACTCGAGCGCATCGATAACGTGAATATCGTTAGCCTCTCGCCTGACGAAAAGAGCTTCATTGCATCACTGCTTGACATGCCGCTAGGCAACAACAACCTGTGGCTATCAGACGTCAGGGGCGAGAACGTCTCGCGCTTCACCTTCGACACTGCAAATGACATATACCCTATCTGGTCTTCCGATCAGAGCCGAGTCGTTTGGTCTTCAAATCGAGACGGTATTTACCAACTCTACGAAAAGGCCGCAAGTGGCTCCGGACAAGACAGACCGATTCTCGAGTCAGATTATTTTAAGTTTCCCACAGACTGGTCCAAAGACGGGCGCTTCATTTTTTATCGACAAATCGATCCGAAAACGAAATATGATATTTGGGTACTGCCAGTTGGATCACCGTCTGGCGATCTGAAACCTTTTCCGTTTCTTCATACCGAAGCTAACGAGGCAGCGGCCGTGCTCTCTCCTGACGGGCAGTGGTTGGCGTACACATCGGACGAATCAGGGAGCTACGAGGTTTACGTTGAGAGCTTTCCCAAGGGTGGGGGCAAACACCAGGTGTCGACGAATGGCGGAATCGGCCCGCGCTGGCGAGGGGACGGTAAAGAGCTGTACTACCACGCGACAGACGGGAAGCTGATGGCGGTGGCGGTCAAAAGTGGGCCGAACTTTGAGGCTGCCGCACCAGTTGCGCTCTTCGAGTTCCGCGCTGGGGGCGATCTGATCACTCCTTATTATTCAGTCACGAGGGACGGGCAGAGGTTCTTGCTGAGCACGATTGTTGACAGCGACCCGACGGCGCCGCTAATGGTCATCACCAATTGGACAGCGGAATTGAAGCGGCAACAGGTCCGATGAGTTTTGGGAAATAGTGGATGTAACCGTGATTTCGCAAGTGATCTAATGGAGCTAGTCCTGTACGAGTGGCCCTCCGTGGCCGCCCCTTCTCACATAATCCTAATCGCGGCATGGAGGGGGCGGCCGCGGAGGTGCCACCCGTACAGGACTAACGAGTTCTCCGCTACACTCCAATAGAAAAGTTTCGAGGATATACACAGAGACGTCCCACTCAAACCGAGCTCTAATTCGGCGAGGAACCTCTGTGCCCTCTGTGTCCTCAGCGGTTAGATTTATCTTAACTGCGGGAGAACGAGGAATGCGGACGTTTGGTTTTCGGCTACGAACGATCGCCGCGTCGCTCCGCATCTTGGTCTTCCCGGCAAAAAAGTGATCCCAATATGTCGATAGTCCTTGAACTCACATGCCACTTCGTATATGGTTTGCCCATCAAGTCAGGGATAGCACTAATTTCTTTTCACTAATGCCGAGACCAGGCGGCTAAGGCTGCTTGAATGACCTTGCGGTCACGCGCTTAAGTGGATAAGCAACTCTCCCCGCAATTGACCGCG
>Ga0126384_10000719_pt1 | contig 18866 bp, 16 predicted proteins | sample PanSoiMetPlot_36_FD_92543 | JGI IMG/M metagenome (GOLD analysis project Ga0126384, IMG submission 92543) | Tropical forest soil microbial communities from Panama - MetaG Plot_36 | ecosystem: Environmental > Terrestrial > Soil > Tropical forest > Bulk soil | place: Panama | collected 2016-02-17 | reverse complement strand
GTGCACTCGCCGTTTTACGTCTACGCCTACGCCTTCGGCGATTGTCTGGTGAACTCGCTCTACGCGCTCTATCGGGAGGGCCACCCGGATTTTGCCGACAAGTATCTGGCGATGCTGAAGGCGGGCGGATCGAAGCACTATTCCGAATTGATCGCGGGCTTCGGCCTCAACGCCTCGGGGCGCGCCTTCTGGGACCGCGGCTTGTCGGTGATCGAGACCATGATCGACGAGCTCGAGGCGCTCGAGGCCTAGCCGGCCGGCCGCGCTGGCGACCTGGGCCGGCGCCGGCCGGTTTTTGTGCCGGCGGCCCGGCGGCGGCGCGGGTGGCGCCAGCTGGCGTGGAAATGGCAATATAATCAGGGTATTATCTTGCGGTTGGCGGGCCGGAGCGGCGGCGGCGTGGGCCCGCGGCGCGACGCCAAAGCGACGCCGCTGGCGAAAGTAGCGCGCGGGGCTATCGTGCGCCCAACGCCGGGTGTATAAGCCGCGCCCGGCAAGCGGCCACAGTCGAGAAGACCACGCCTCCATGGCACAAACAGTTGCCGCCGCAACGCACGCGACCGACCACGAGCGAACCGATCGGCGGCTTTGGGCGTTGGCGCTGGGCTCAATCGGTGTCGTCTACGGCGACATCGGCACCAGTCCCCTCTATGCCATTCGCGAGGCGGTGTCGCACGCCAACGAACAGGGCAGCGCGGGCGCCGATACCGTGCTCGGCGTGCTGTCGTTGGTATTCTGGACGTTGATGCTGATCGTCACCTTGAAGTACGTCATCGTCCTTCTCAACGCCGACAACAAGGGTGAAGGCGGTACCTTCGCGCTGATGGCGCTCGGGCAATCGGTCGCCACCCGCAGCTCCAGTCTGATCCTGATGCTGGGGGTGGCCGGCGCCGCGTTCTTCTACGGCGATGCCGTCATCACTCCGGCGATCTCGGTGCTGTCGGCGGTGGAAGGCCTAAAGCTCGTTGCACCTCAGCTCGATGTCATGGTGTTGCCGATCGCCGCCATCATCCTGGTGCTGTTGTTCACGGTGCAGTCGCGTGGCACCAACATGGTGGCGCAGTTCTTCGGACCCATCATGTTTGTGTGGTTCGTCACCTTGATGGTGGGTGGGCTGATCCACATCATCGACGACACCCGCGTGTTCCTGGCGCTCAACCCGGTGTTGGCGGTCGAATTCGTGGCAACGCACGGCGTCATCGGCCTTGCCGTGATGGGGTTGATCTTCCTGGTCGTCACCGGCGCGGAAGCGCTCTACGCCGATCTCGGCCACTTCGGCCGCAAGCCGATCCGGCTCGCCTGGTTCTGCCTGGTGCTGCCGGCGTTGGTGATCAACTATTTCGGCCAGGGTGCGCTACTGTTGGCCAATCCCGGCGCCATCGCCAACCCGTTCTACAAGCTCTATCCGAGCTGGGCGCTGCTGCCGATGGTCATGCTCGCCACCTTGGCCACGGTGATCGCCAGCCAGGCGGTGATCAGCGGCGCCTTTTCCTTCACCCGGCAGGCGATCCAGCTGGGGCTGGTGCCGCGCCTGCAGATCAAGCACACCTCCGAGAGCGTCGCCGGACAGATCTACCTGCCGCGCGTCAACCAGCTGCTGCTGGTGGGCGTCTTGATCGTGACGCTCACCTTCGGCAGCTCCAGCGATCTGGCGGCGGCCTATGGCCTGTCGGTGACGGCGACCATGGTGATCGACAGCCTGATGGCCTTTTTCGTGGTCTGGCGCTGCTGGAACTGGCCGGTATGGAAGGCGGCCGTGCTGATGGTGCCGCTGCTGCTGATCGAACAGGCTTTCCTGGCGGCGCAGGTGCTCAAGATCCCGGACGGCGGCTGGCTGCCGTTGTCGATGGCCGCCACCATCTGTCTCATCGTTTATGCCTGGGTTCGCGGCTCCGCCTCGCTGTCGCGCGCCACCCGCAAGGGTGAAGCCGATCTGGAATGGCTGGTGCGCAAGCTCGAGGCCAAACCGCCGCATCGCGTGCCCGGAACCGCCGTATTCCTGACCGGCGATCCGACCGCGGCGCCGACCTCGCTGATGCACAACCTCAAGCACAATCGGGTCCTGCACGAGCGCAATATCATCCTCACCATCAAGACCGAGGATACCCCGCGGGTGCCGCGGCACGAGCGCATCGAGATCGATCGCGTCGCCGACACCTTCATCCGCGTGGTCGCGCACTATGGCTTCATGGAGACGCCCAGCGTTCCCAAGATCATCGATCACTGCCGGCGCAAGGACCTCAACATCGACATATCGGCCACGTCCTTCTTCCTGTCGCGCCGCTCGCTCAAGACCACCCTCAAATCCGAGATGCCGCACTGGCAGGAACGGCTGTTCATTTGGCTGGCCGGGCGCGCCGAGGATGCAACCGAGTACTTCCGCATCCCGAGCGACCGGGTGGTCGAGGTCGGTACGCAGGTGATGGTGTAGGCGCCTCCCGCCGCCTGATTCCGCCGCGCCAGCCGAGGCTGCAACCCGCGGTGCCGGCCTCAGCCGAGCGACTTGCGCGAGCGCGAGGGGTGCCGCCGGTACCAGAATGCCATTGCCTCCATGCCGACCAGCGAGATCAGGCCGGCGGCCAGCATGACCGCCTCGCCGGCGCCGGTGCCGTAGCGCTCGACAATGAGTGCGAACGCGGCCGGTGCCAGCGCCGCCAATACCAGGTAGGGGGTGGCAAGGATGCCGAGCACCGCGCCATAGCCCTGAGCGCCGAACAGCGCCAGCGGCACGGCGCCGCGCATGATGGTGACGAGCCCGTTGGAGATGCCGAACAGCAAGGTGAAGGCCAGCGCCGTCGTGGTGTTGGCGCCACCCAGCATCAACACCGCGAACGACAGCGGCATGAAGGCGATCGAAACCCGGCCGACATCGATCGGATGCCAGCGTCGCGCCAGGGTCAGATCCCAGACCCGGCCGAGCACCTGGGCCACCCCCTTGAGTGAAGCGATGCTGACCGCCGCTGCCGGCGCCAGCCCCGAGGCTTCCAGCACCGGCACCAGGTGCGCCGCCATGGCGCCGAACACGACCGCGCTCGCTGCCACGATCAGGCTGAACAATAACATCGCCAGGGTGCGGGCGGGGCCGGCGAGCGCTGCCGCCTCGGCTGCCGCCACCGCCGCGGCCGGTTCGCCCGGTGTCATGGCCGGCTCGCGCCGCGCCAGCCCCAGCCAGTTGAGGGGCAGGCACACCACCAGGTTGATGGCGGCGAAAATGATGAGCGTTGCGCGCCAGCCGTAGTGCTGATTGAGAAGGTGGGCCAGCGGCCAGAACAGGGACGAGGCGAAGCCGCCAAACAAGGTCAGATAGGAGATGGCCTGCCGCCCATGCCGCGGCGTCACCTGCACCAGGGCGGCGAAGGCGGCATCATAAAGACACAGGCGCATCGAGACGCCGAGCAGGGCCCACGCCACGAGGTAGGCCGCCGGCGTCTCAACCAACGCCAGCAGCACGAGCCCGGCGGCCATCCACCCCGACCCGACCGCCATGATCTTTTGCCCGCCGTGGCGATCGATGCTGCGACCGACAAGGGGCGACACCGCACCCGAGACCAGCAGGGCGATGGTCAGGCCGGCAAATACCAGGCTTTGGCTCCAGCCGGTGTCCGCTGCGATCGGCCTGCCAAGTACGCCCAGGGCGTAGAGCGTGGTCCCCCAGGCGACGATCTGGGTGACGCCGAGCGCCAGCACCGCCCGCGTCGCCGGCCGCTGCAGCCAGCCGCTGGCGCCAACCGCCGTCCCGCGTCGAAGGCTCCTTCCAATCCGCCGCACCACGCCTCACTTGCTGAATGGGGAGACCTTAGCGCGGCGCTGGCTTCGACGCACCTGCCCCTGGACGTCGGGCGTCCCTGCGACGATATTCCCCGGCGAGGAGCGTGAACCGTGAACGACGGCAAAGACGAGGAGCACAATCGCCTGTCGGCGCGCGCCGCGCGCTACGTGCGCGTCGGCACCAATGTTGGTGCGGTGGCCGCGCGCGTCGCCGGTCAGCGTCTGTTCGGCCTCGACGCCGACGACAGCAAGAACGCGGCGGCACTGGCGGCCGCGCTCGGCGGGCTCAAGGGGCCGATCATGAAGGTGGCGCAATTGCTGGCGACCATCCCCGAGGCGCTGCCGGCCGAGTACGCCAACGAATTGTCGCAATTGCAGTCGCAGGCGCCGCCGATGGGGCCCGCCTTCGTGCGCCGGCGGATGCTGGCCGAGCTCGGTCCCGAATGGCAGCGACGGTTTGCCGCCTTCGACATGGCGCCGGCCGCCTCCGCTTCGCTCGGCCAGGTGCATCGGGCCCGCGCCCACGACGGGCGCGCGCTGGCCGCCAAGCTGCAGTATCCCGACATGCAGTCGGCGGTCGAGGCCGATCTCAATCAGCTCAAGGTGGTGTTCGCGCTGCACGCCCGCATGAACCCGGCGATCGACACCGCCGAGATTTTGACCGAGGTCTCCGCTCGCCTGCGCGAGGAGCTCGACTATGCCCTCGAGGCGCGGCACACGGCGCTCTACGCCCGCATCTTCGCCGCCGACGCAGCGATCCGCGTGCCAAGCGTGCTGGCAGAGCTGTCGACGCGACGCCTGCTGACCATGACCTGGCTCGAGGGGCGGCGGCTGCTCGACTACACCGCCGCACCGCTGGCGGAGCGCAACGCCATTGCGGCCGCCATGTTCCGGGCCTGGTGGTATCCCTTCTCCCACTACGGCGTCATTCACGGCGATCCGCACCTCGGCAACTACACGGTGTTCGCGACCGGCCCGGTGCCGGCGGCCGCCGGCATTAATCTGCTCGACTACGGCTGCATCCGCACGTTCTCGACCCCGTTCGTGCAGGGGGTGATCGACCTCTACCATGGGCTTTTGCGCAATCAGCGGGCGTTGGTGGTGCACGCCTACGAGACCTGGGGGTTCGGCGGCCTCTCCAACGAGCTGATCGATATCCTCAACATCTGGGCGCGTTTCATCTATGGCCCATTGCTCGATGACCGCGAGCGCGAGATCGCCGATGGTACCACGCCGGGCCAGTATGGACGCAAAGAGGCGTTTGCCGTGCACAAGGCGCTGAAGGAGAAAGGTCCGGTGCGGGTGCCGCGCGAATTCGTGTTCATGGACCGCGCCGCCATCGGGCTGGGCGGTGTGTTCTTGCACCTGCGCGCCAAGCTCAATTGGCACGACATGTTCAATGCCACCATCGACGGCTTCAGTCTTGCCAGCGTCGGTGAGCGCCAGCGAGAAGCTTTCAGCGCGGCGGGGGTGCCGCTGCCGGCGGAGAAGCGGCCGTGAGCTCGGCAGGCCGCGCTTGCCGCCGGTCACACGCCCAGATAGATGCGCTGCACCTCGGGATTGGTCGCGAGCTCGCTCGCCTTGCCGGCAAGCACGCTGCGCCCCACCTGCAGCACATAGGCATGGTCCGCCACCTCCAAGGCGAGGTCGACCGACTGCTCGGCGAGCAGGATGGTGAGGCCTTCCCGGTGCAGGCTCAAAAATGTCTCGTACATGGTCTCGATGATGGTCGGGGCCAGGCCGAGGCTCGGCTCGTCGAGCAGCAGCAGCTTGGGATCGCTCATCAGCGCCCGGCCGACGGCGAGCATCTGCCGTTCGCCGCCCGACATGGTTCCCGCCTGCTGGCGCCGCCGCTCGGCCAGGCGCGGAAACACGCCATAGACGCGCTCGAGCAAGCCGGGCACCCGCGTCCGGTCGGCAACCGAGGTGGCGCCGAGCAGCAGATTGTTCTCGACGCTCTGCTGCACGAATAGGCGCCAGCCTTCCGGCGCCAGTGCCAGGCCGCGGCGCACGATGGCGTAGGCTGGCACCCCGGCAATGTCCTGACCGTCGAGCTCGATGCGGCCGCGGCTGGCGGCCACCAGCCCGGCAATGGCGTTGAGCGTCGTCGTCTTGCCGGCACCGTTCGATCCCAACAGCGCCACGATTTCGCCGCGCGGGACCTCGAGCGAGACATCGGCCACGCCGATCAGATCGCCGTAGCGGACCTCGAGGCCGGTGACGATCAGCAGCGGTCGCATCATGCCCCGCCCCCGCTCAACCGTTGCGCATGCCGCTTGCCGAGATAGGCCTCGATAACACGCGGGTCGCGCGTCACCTCGCCCGGCGTGCCCTCGGCAATCACCTGACCTTGGTGGAATACCACCACCCGCTCCGCCAAGGAGACGATTACCTCCATGATGTGCTCGACGATGATCAGGGTGATGCCGGCGGCAGTGAGCCGGCGCACCAGCTCGATGGCGGTGCGGATCTCGCCGGGCGTCAGACCGGCCATGGCCTCGTCGAGCAGCAAGACCTTGGGCTCGGACGCCAGCGCGCGAGCGATTTCCAGACGCTTGCGGCCGGGGGTGCCCAGGCTGTGGGCCGGCGCATCGGCAAAGGCGCCGAGACCGACGAACTCGATCACCTCGCGCGCCTTGGCGCGGGCGTCGGCAGTCTTCGGCCAGCGGAGAAAAGCGCCGATGGTGACGTTATCCAAAACCGACATCGAAACGAATGTCAGCGGCACCTGGAAGGTGCGCGCCATGCCGAGGCGAGCGCGGCTTTCCGGCGCCAGCTCGGTAACGTTGCGGCCGTCAAAGTGTACGCTGCCGGCGGTCGGGTTGAGGTCGCCAGTCAGGCAGTTGAAGAGCGTCGATTTGCCGGCGCCGTTGGGGCCGATCAGCCCCAGCACTTGGCCGCGGTCGATGGCGATCGAGGCGTTGTCGACCGCCTTGAAGGCACCAAACGCCATGCTGATGTTGCGCGCCTCAAGCAGCATGGGCTCGCTCGGCGGCTAGCGGCTTGGGTTTTGGTGGCGGCCGCCGTGCCGGCAGCAGCGCCAGGATGCCACTCGGCAGAAAGCGCGCGATCAGCACAATGATGGCGCCGTAGACAACGAAGGTCAGCCCGGCACCCTTGCCACCTAGCAGGCTATTGGAGATTTCTTCCAACGGCACCAGGATCAGGGCACCGATCAGCGGCCCGAACAACAGGCCGCTGCCGCCGAGCGCGGCCATGATCAGCATTTTCACCGAGATCAGGATACCGAAGCCGGATTCCGGGTCGACGAAGCCGAACATCACGGCATAGAGCGAGCCGCCGACGGCGGTGAACCCGGCGCTCAACATGTAGGCGTAGAGCTTGTAGCGACCGGCGGCGACGCCAAGCGACCGCGCCGCACGCTCCGAATCCTTGATGGCGCGCAGATAGAAGCCCATCCGGCTCCGCTCGATGCGCCAGGTCACCAACAGCACCGCCGCCAACACCGCGAGAAAGATGTAGTAGTAGGGCAGTGCCGAGGTAAACGACAGATCTAGGACGGTGCGCGACACGGCCGGCCCCGACAACCCCTGCGCGCCGCCGACCCATTCCCAGTTGCTGATGAGCACGCGCACCAGTTCGGCCACCGCAATGGTTGCCATGCTGAAGTAGTGCCCCGACAGGCGCAAGGTCGGCACCCCGATCAGCGCCGCGATCACGACCGCGATCAGGGCACCAACCGGCACGCCGACGATCGGCGGCAGGCCAAACTGCGTGTAGACGGCGATTGCGGCGTAGGCGCCGGTACCGAAGAACACCGCATGGCCGACCGAAACCTGGCCCGCATAGCCCCCGACCAGGTTCCAGGCCGAGGCGCCGATGGCGGCGAGCAGCACCAAGGTGCCGAGCCGCTGGTAGACCGGCGCGCTCGACAATAACACGGGGTAGAGGAGAACGAGCGCGGCAACGGTGCCGTACATGAGCCGGCGGTGCATCATGCCTTGCCCATCAGGCCCTGCGGCCTGGTCCACAGCACCAGCACAAACAGCAGATAGACCACCACATCCTTATAGACCGGGCCAATGAAGAAGGCGGACAGCCCCTCGATGACGCCGATCAGCAAGCCGGCCACCAGCGCTCCCGGCACGCTGCCAAAGCCGCCGAACGCCACCGTCACGAAGGCAACGATCGCCAAGGTCTCGCCAACCGTGGGCGAGGTATAAAAGAAGGTGGCGATCAGGGCGCCGGCGATGCCGGTCGACCCGGCGGCCAGCGCCCAGGCCACGGCCTGCATGCGCTCGGGCCGGATGCCCATCAGCTGCGCCGCCGTCGCGTCCTCCGCCACCGCCAGCATGCGACTGCCCAGCGCCGAGCGCGTCAAAAGCAGGTGCAGCAGCAAGGTGACGAGGAGGCCGACGCTGCCGGCGACGAGGCGCGGCGCGTCGATGCGGATGCCGCCAATCACCAGCGGTGCTCCGAGAATGGTGTCCGGCAGCGTCTTGAAGTTGGCGCCGAAGTACCAGAAGGCGGAATAGCGCAGCAACAGCGCCAGTCCGAAGGTGCCGAGGATTTGTGCCAGCATCGGTCCCTTCATGATATGGCGCACGAGCAGGAAGTAGCTCAGCACCCCGAGCGTGGCCAGCAAGACGGCGGCGATCGGTACCGCGGCGGCGGGACCGCCACCCAACACGGTCCAGACCATGAACGCGGTGTACATCGCCAGCATGACAAAATCGCCATGCGCGAAGTTGATCACGTTCATCATGCCCCAGATCAGGGTGAGCCCCGAGGCAAACAGCGCATAAACGGCGCCGATGAGCAGGCCGCTCACGATCACTTGCACAACTATCAGAGACATCGCCGGCCGCAGAGCTTTGGGGGTGGGCGGCCCAACCGATCAAGCGGCGGCCGCCTCAATCAGATCGCGTTCGTCACCTACCAGCCTTTGTAGGGCAGCTTCAATTCGCCGGCCGCCTTGTCCTTGGGCCACACCGGCACGTAACTGCCGCCCTGCATCTGGGTGATCAGGCTGGAGGCCAGGATGTTCTGGCCCTTGTCGTCGAACTTGACGCCGTTGTAGCCGGTGACCACCTGGTTGGCCTTGAGGTCGGTCGCCCTGAGCGCGGCCTGGATTTTGGCGGCATCGGTGGAGCCGGCGCGATTGATGGCATCGGCCAGCACCAGCATTCCCTGCATGGCGCGCGCGGAGGCGTCATCAAGGTCAACGTTGTTCTTCTTCTTATAGAGATCGTTGATCAAGGCGCTGAGCGAACCCGGCTTGCCGGGCGCGAACGAGGAGCGATTGACCAGCCCTTCCACCAAGGATCCTGACGAGCTCACGAACGAGGGATCGTTGAAGCCGGCGTCGTCGGCGATCATGATTGATGGCTTCCAATTTAAATCCTTCATGGTCTTGGCGTAGAGAATCGCATCCGAGGTGTAGGACACGAAAATCACCACGTCGGGATTCTTCTCCTTGAGCTGCAGCACCTGCGGCTGCACGTCGGTGGTGTTGGCGGAGTAGGGGATCACCTGCACGACGGGGAGACCCTCCTTGCCGAACATCTCGCGGATGACGCTGGCCACCGAGTTACCGTATTCGGTGTTCTCGTTGACGATGGCGATGCTGCCAACCTTCTGTCCGGCCGCCTTCTGCTCCTTGAGAAAATCGGCATAGGCGCGAGCGAAATCTCCGGCAACCGGCGTCACGCGGAAGAACCATTTGAAGCCACGCTCGGTGAGATTGGCGGCAACCGATTCGGGATTGACGAACGGGATGCCGTGCCGCTCGGCCATGGCGCTGGTGGTCACGGTGATGCCGGATTGGTAAGCGCCGATCAGCGCCTGCACCTTCTCCTCGGTGATCAGACGCAGGGCCTGGTTCTGGCCGGCGGCGGGCGTGCCCTGATTGTCGGCGAACACGACTTCGATCTTGGCGCCGCCGAGCCGCGGCAGTCCGGTGCCCGCGGCCAGCGGCAGGTCCTTGAGCTCGGGATGGTCGTTGTTGATGATGTCGACGGCAAGCTCGATGGCGGCCTTGGAGTAGTTGCCCGCGCTTGCCGCATTGCCGCTCAGGGGATAGATCGCCCCAACCTTCACGGTCTGCTGCGCCGCGGCAGCACCGGCATAAGCCAACGCCAGCAGCGCCGTGCATAGGGCGGTCAGACTAAACTTTCGACTCCACATCGGCTTCTCCCGTCACGCCTGCCTCGGCTTGGGTGGCGGCCGGCCGCGACTGCGATCGGTAGCTCCCAACTGGGCGCGGGGACTATGACACGCGCCAAGGCGGGCGGTCCACAACCAGCAGCCGGCGGCGCGTAACGGGGGAAACGCGCATTTGCGGCACCCAATTGGATGGGTGCGGGGACGCAGTGGCGCCGGCGAGCGGCCGCGGCAATATGTTCCGGTGCCGTTGGCAATGCGACCTGCGGCGCTACGGTCGCCAACCCAGCGCGTGTGCTATCTCGGACCTGGCGATCGCGAGCAACGCGGGACGGCGACCGCGCCATCGGCCGCAGTGACGCTGCCCATAACTCCACCGCCGTCCTGTCGGGTTAAGAAGCTGCTACCGATCGGGGGCGGCAAGCTGCCGGGGGGGCGAACACCTGCCACGGCGCGGCGCGCCGTCGACTTGGAGATTGAGGTGGCGCTTGCCGGCGATGCCGTCGTCGAGCCGCTATGCCGTCGGCCAAGAGTTCGAACCGGGTCTCGCCGGCCGCTGCTCATGCCAGCAAAGCACCTTTTCCATCCGCGGCCAGAATGTCGGCCTCGCTCAGTCCGAGTTCGCGCCGCACGATGTTGGTGCCGCGCGTCAGGGCCACCATCTTGTAGAAGGCATGCAATCGGCTCATGCCTTGCCGCCCGAAACCGCAATCGCTGGAGATGATCAGCCGTTCCGGCGGTATCACCGTCAGCGCCCGGCGGATGAGATCTGCCACCTGGTCGGGGCGCTCGACTTGCAGGCTACGGTGACTGACGACGCCAATCGCGATCTTCTTGCCGCTGGCGATGCCGGCGGCGAAGCTCGCCAGCTCGTCACCGCCATTATCCGCCGCCTCGAAGGTGAGGACATCGACCTCGAGCTTGTCGAAATAGGCGAGCGCCTCACTGTAGCGACGACGCCTGGTTTCGGTACGCTGCGCCGCGGGATTGCCCCAGCAGGTGTGGCACCAGACCTCGGTCTTGTCGGCGAGGCCGCGAACCTCGCGGTTGAAGGCTTCGACCAGGAACTCGGCGCTGACCTCGCGGTCATCGATGCCGAGCATGCCGTGGATTGCCGGCTCCTCGACCTGGATCACCGGGCAACCGGCGTCGGCGAGCTCGTTGAACTCGGCGTTCATCACCTCGGCGAGCGCCATGATCAGCTCGCGGCGGCCGCGGTAGTAGAGGTTGTTGAGGCCGGTTGCCAGCATCTGCGCCGAGATGGCGCCGAACTTCACGGGCTTGCGCGTCTGGCGCTGCGCGACCTTCCAGACGCGGGCGTATTCGAGCGGACCGGGTCCGATCGCCGCGACCACGTTGGGCAGCACCCGCGCCTCGAGCACCTCGAACATGATGTCGCCCGGCGCCTTGTCGCGGCTCGAGGCGGTGCGGCCGCGGCCGAGGTGATGACCATCGAGCCCGGTCAGGCGCTCGGCGGGATAGCCGAACCAGGAGCGCCCGCCGAGGTCCAAATCGCAGCGCGCGTCGCCGTCGGTCAAGAGGTCGAGGCCGGCGCGCGTCTGATCGGAGAGGTAGGCGGCGACGGCGTCGCTATATTGCTCGCGAAAGGCAAGGTCGGTCATGGCAAGCGAGAACGGACGGCCGGCGAGGTTGTGCACGAACCAGTGCGGGCGCGGCAGCGAGCCGGTGATGGTGGTGAGCAGCGGGCGATGTTTGGAAACCGTCAGCATCGACACCTCCCTGGCGCCGGCCGCGGCGCGGCCAGGCCACAAGCCGCACGCACGTGTGTTGGCAAGTGATGCCGGCCCAGGGTTGCCCGAGCCCTGGCCGGAACGCAACCTTTGCGTTGCTCTCGCTGGGATGCGCTCAGACCGGGCGCAAAGCCGGCGCGGACGCGGAGGGGTGCGACAGGCACGGCGAACACCTGCGCTCGCGTGCGGCGCCACCGGCCGGTGCGGCCAAGGCGGCTCTCGGCACCGACGGCGGTTGTGCTTTGGGCGCCACGGGCGAGGATGATGCGATGCGCGCAGAAGCCGCGCTGGAGGCGCGCTTCACCGCCCCGGGGGCCGCCGGCAAAGGCAGACGCGCGAGCTCAGGGCCGCCCGAGGCGGCGTGATCGCCGGCGCCGCCCAACGGGTTGCCGCCTGGCTGCCGAGCCTGGTGAGGCCGCGGCAGCCTCGGTGTGCCAGCTACTGCTTGGCGCCAGCGCGCCGCTGGAAGGTCGGGGCCGCCTGCACGCCCTCCTTGGTGGCATCGATCGTGATGCGCCGGCCGTTACCTTGCTGTTCGGTGCGCAGGGCCGAGAATGGGACGGCGATCTCCTTGTCGCCGATGCCGAGGAAGCGCCCGACGTTGATGACGGCGGCGGCGGCCTTGCCGTCGGGTCCGATCAGGATGTCGCGGATGGTGCCGAGATTCTCGCCGGCGGCATTATAGACGTCGTGATTGGTGAATTCGTTGGCGGAGGCGCCAATCGAGCTCCAATCATTTTGCGCCGTCGTCAGGTAGTTGACCTTGCCCGCCGCGTCGGTGGCCGGCAGGTTGGTGGTCTGCGTCGGCGGTACGGCGTCGGCCGTGCGCTCCTCGCGCGGGAACAGGTACCACAGTAGCCCGCCAAGCACGAGCAACGGCAACACCCAGTAAGCCCAGTTCATGCTGCGCGACGGCGGCGGCACGTCGCCTGCCACGCGCAAGTTGGCGGAGCGGGCCGCCGTCCCGTTGCTCGCGCGCGGTGCCTCGTAGATCGGCCGCTCCTGGCCCGCCGGTATGGCGGCGCCATCGTGAAAACCGCTCGCCTCCAGCAGCCGGTTAAGCCCGGCCGGCATGGCGGCGGCAATCTCCTCCTTCTGCCCCGTCAACAGGCGTGCGAGGCCGGTGCTGTCGAGGCCCTGCGCGCGCTGCTCGCGGCCGAGCAGCCCCATGATCACCGGCGCCAGCAGGCCCATCATGGTCCGCATCGGGCCTTCGCCGATGCCGAGGAATTTGGCCAAGGTCGAGGCGAGCAGGCCGGACATGCCGCCGCCGAGCAGTGAGGACAGCAGGCTGTTGCCCTTGTCTGCGATCTGCGCCGAGCCGCTCAGCATGTTGGCAAGGCCACCGAGCAAATCGGTCGGCTGCTCGGCGACGGCGCTCGCCAATTGTCGTGCCCCACCAGGCCTGCCGGCAACGCCGGCCAAGCCGCTGAGGATTGCGGGCACGGTGGCGGCCGTGGCCTTTGGCGCCATGGCACGGTCTAATCCGGCCGCGGACGCCATCTTGCCGATCAGCTCCGGCGTCAAGAAACGCGATATAGTCGAAACGATATTGTCGGTCATGACTGTAGTCTCCAATTGAGGCAGGCCGCGTTGTCCTGCAATGGTTCGCGCGTCGCTTCCCTGGTTGTCGTTGCGTGCCGAAAGGGGAGACGCGGCCTTCGCGTGCGCGCCGGCTGCGCAAAGCTCACTGTGCGGCGAGACCGCCTGCAGCGCACTCAGGCATTGTCCGCAGAGCCCGAGCAGATTGACCTGAGAGTTTGGTGGGCTTAGCCGCTGCCGCGCGTGGCCGGTGCGCGCGCGCCCCCCGCATGGTGTCGGGGGCGCGGATCCCTCAACAGTTCGCACGTGTCACCGCGCGGCGGCGATCGCGACCATTGTCACCGGTGCGAGGCTGACGCCAGCGGAGCTTGGCGTCAGCCTCCCCCGTGCCTTGACGTGATGGCTCGGCTTGCCGCTAGCGACTGACCGGCGCTGCGGGCGAGGCGGCGCTGGCGACCGGTCCGCAGGCCGCGGCGGTGATCGGCGATGATCGCTGCAACAACTCGGCAAGCGCCTTGCCATTGTTGGCATCGCACAGGCGCGCCACGTAAGCCTCGCCGCCGAAGCCGCGGATGCCCAACGAGGCGACCAGTGTAGATTCCGCTTGCAGCCACAGCTTGTCGATCAGCGCTCGCACCTCGGTCCGGTTGAGGCCCTGCCAGGTGGACGGCTTGCGCTCGCGCGCCACGTCCACGTACTGCATCAGGAAGGACATCAACGCTGCCAGCCCGGCGCGATGGTCGACCTGCCCGTCACGCTTGCCGAGCGCGACCAGCTTGGTCGCGGACGCGAGGTCGTGGCTATAGGCGTTCAATTCGTCAAGCAGAAACATGAGATCGTCGGCCGAGGTCGCGGCACCACGGCGCAAATAGGTTTGAACGTAGCTGTCGCCGGCATTGAATTTGCCCGCAACCTCGCGCGGCGGGTAGAACTGCGACACGACGTGCTGCCGCGGCACCTGGCCGCCGTCGATCAGCGGATAGGCGTCAAGCTGTTCGGTCAGCATGTGCACCGACTCGTGCACGGCGGTTGATAGACCGAGCTGGACATCGTCACAGGTCAAGAACGCGAGAAATTGCTTCTTGTCACGCATGCGCTCGTAAATGGCGTGTCCCCGCGGTGATAGCCGTTCCAAATCGCGCAGCGCCTGCGGCTGACAATCGGTGCGGGTGGCGGCGTGCGCCGGTGGCGGTGAGGCAATGGCAAGCAGGGCCACGACAGTGGCCAATAGAGTTCCACGCATTTGGATTGGTTCCCCTTGAGCGTTGTCGCTGCGGCGACGGCGCCAAGAGGGCTTATGGATTTAGGCGTGAGGTGGGCGGCAGCGCGGTCATAATGCGGCACACCGCCGCTGTTGGGTGCGGCTTTTTGCTCTGGAAGTCAGGGTGTTCCGACTTCCTGCTCAGGTCATCGTCTGATTGCTGACTGTCTCATGCTTCGAAATAGTTAGCGCCGAAGCGGACGACAACGAGATGCAATTCGGAGATTTCACCCATGACGACAGCCGTAAAGGGACTGTGCGGCGCCGCGGGCTTCCTGGCAGCAATGGCCATAGGTCTGGTCATTTCGGACCAAGCTCAAGCGCAGCGGTCAAATTGCGCCGAATGCAATCGGCCGGCCAGCAAGGTCAACACCAGCTACAAATACAAGACCGTTCAGCGCGTCAGGAACGTCACCCAATATAAGGATGTGAATCGGACGAACTATCGCAAGTATGTCAATCGCATCGTCAATGTTACGCGCATCCAGCCGGTAACCCACGTGAACGTCGTCACCCGCGTGCATAACCGTATGGTGATCCTGCACCAGACGCAGCACGTGGCCCAGACCGCCACCCTGCCGACCCGAACGGTGATGACCGGCAAAACCATTCAGATCCACCATGCGGCCGAACACCGCAACTGCAATTGCTAGGCGGCATGCCGGCTTGAGGTGAGGTCCGCCATAAGGTCTGAACACCGCGACTATACGTACGAGGCAGCATGCTGGGTTGAGGTCTGTGGGTCTTGAGGCGCTGCCCGAAGTGGCAAGCGGCGATGGCTCGCAGGCCTTGGCTCGGTGCTTGACGACCCTCGCACAAGGAGGTGCGGCAATGGCAAGCAAGATCGCCTTCACCCCTGAGGAGTGGAACCGTATCCTGGAAAGCGTGATGCTCTCCGGCATGGCGGTGACCGCCGCCGATCCGAGTGGCCTGTTCGGCGTTCTGAAGGAATCGATGGCCACCGGCAGAACCCTGCTCGAGGCCAAAGCCGACCCGACCTCCAACGAGTTGATCAGGTCGGTGGTCAGCGCGTTTGAAACCAGCGAGGGCCGGCAGGCGGCACGGCATGAGGTGCAAGCCCGGCTCAAGGGCGTTGCCGTCGGCGATATGAAAGAGAAATCCATCGCCGCCCTCAACGAGGTGTCGCAGCTGCTCGACAGCAAGGCGCCGGCCGATGCCACCGGTTTCAAGACCTGGCTGCGCCACATCGCGGAAAATGCCGCCGAGGCTGCGACCGAGGGCGGCTTCATGGGCTTTGGCGGCACGCGGGTCAGCGAGGCCGAAAAGGCAACTTTGGCCGAGGTCTCCAAAGCCCTCGGTATCGCCACCTGATTGACCGCCTCGGTTGCCGCGCGCGGCCCCCGCAACCTTGCGGGGCTGGCGACCGATCAGTGCCGTTGCCGGTGGCTGCTTTTGGCCTCGAGCGCGTAACGGGCGTGGCGGGCTTGCGCCTCCGCTTCCCAAGGGTGTGCCCGGCACTTGCAGCTCGCAAGATAGGATGCGCGATAAACAAAGGCGGTCTTCAGATCTTTGTAGCTGCGGCCGCTGTCATCGCGCATGTCTTCCAGTGGTGTTTCCACATCGCGCGTGACATAGAGCCGTGCCGGCGACTCGCAGCTGTCCTCGCATTTTTTCTGATCGTGGCGCAGCTGTGCGTGGCCGGTGGCAAAGCTGATCGGCCAGAAGTAGCCGTCGCACAGGCGTACACACACCGTGCGATAGCTGCCGCCGCCGTCCAGGTATTTGAACTTGCTGCGGCGGCCGGCGGTCGAACGGCGGGTTAGATCCGATCTCGACCCGCTGCGCTCGCGCGCTGGCGTCGGCTCCGACCGGTTCGCTTGCGGTGATCCGAATTGGCGCCAGAAACTTTCCGACAGCAGGTGGTCGGCCCAATCGCCGTTGGCGACGCGCTCGGGCTTGGTCCGCGAGCTGGCGCCTAGACCGGGCACCGACGCCGGCCCCTCGCCGCGGCCACGGCCTGCGTCGGTCGCCGTAGGGCCGTCGAGCCGCAGCGAGACCGCCGCGCCCGTCGAACCGAGGAGCATCAGTGCCAAGCCAAACGCCGAGCGCACAAATCGCATGGGGCAGGAGAGGACGCTGCAAAAGTTGGCAGTATCGCAGCGATAGTGATGAGCCCGCGCGCCGGCGACAATGCGAGAAACTCCGGCAATTGCCGCAAAAAACCCCCGAACCCAAGCGGGGCCGAATCCCGAACGCGGCAGGGGAAAGCAGCAGCGCGCTCAAGCTTGCGATGCTGCGGGCAAGCGTTGCCGGGCCGCAGGCCGCGCACTGGCAACGCGCCGCGCGCTCAGGTGTGGCGCTCACCCCAGGCGTGCAGCGCCTTGAGCACCGGCGCCAGGGACTGCCCCTTGTTGGTCAGAAAGTACTGATAGCGCGGCGGATGTTGCGCGTAGAGCCGCGTGGCGATCACGCCATGCGCTTCCAGCGCTTTGAGCCGCGCTGACAGCGTATTGGGCGCCACCCCCGTCAAGCCGTCCGCGAGCTGTTGAAATCGCAACGGGCCCTTGCGTCTGAGGTCGCGCAGGATCAGCAGCGACCAGCGCTCGCCCAACACATCGAGGGCACGCGCGACCGGACAAGTCTGGCCATAGGATAGAGCCATGCAGCGGCCGTTGCTCCTCACTCGATCCAGCAACTCACATTCTTCATCAGTCGGCCTTCATCAGTTGGCTCCGATCGCCACCATCCGATGCCGGATCACTTTCGCGTGCGCGCCGCCGGACTGGCAATCGCCCGGCCGGCGTCATGAGGCTTCCAGTGACAAGGCAGCCAATGCCAGGCACCGGTGACCCAAGGCGCCCCAGTGACTTTAAATTGACAAGTCACTTTTCGTTCTATAGCACGGGGCGCCGGGGTGATAAAGCCGGCGGCCGCCTTGTCGGTCGCCCGCTAATGGGTCAGGAGTGACGCGCGGTGACCGACGCAGCTGTGGCGAGGACATCGGCAGCGCATTCGCCCCCGGGCGGCAACCGATTGCTGGAGGCGCCGCTGCTGCCAACCCTGCTGCGGCTTGCCCTACCAAATCTCGCGGCGCTGATGGTCACCGCCGCGGTGGCGATCGCGGAAACCTCCTATGTCGGCATCCTCGGTACCGCGCCGCTGGCGGCCATCGCCCTCGTGTTCCCGATGGTCATGCTGATGCAGATGTTGTCCGCCGGCGCCATGGGCGGGGGCGTCGCGTCGGCCGTAAGCCGCGCCCTTGGTGCCGGCGATGAAGCCCGCGCCATGGCGCTGGCCGTGCATGCGCTCACCATCGGTGCCGCCGCCGGCGGCCTGTTTTCGGTGCTGTTTGTGCTGTTCGGACGCAGCCTGCTGGCCGGTCTGGGCGGCCAGGGCGTCGTGCTCGATCAGGCCATGGACTACGCCAACATTGCGTTATCGGCGGCAATCCTGTTGTGGCTGCTCAACACCTTGGCTTCGATCGTGCGCGGCACCGGCAATATGCAGGTTCCAGCGCTGACCTTGCTCGGCGTGTCGGCCCTGCAAATCACCTGCGGCGGCGCGCTCGGTCTGGGCCTTGGACCGATTCCCCGCTTCGGGCTGGCGGGTGTGGCCTCGGGGCTGGTGATCGGCAGCGCGACCGGCAGTCTGTTTCTGATCGGCTACCTGATATCGGGGCGCGCGCGGCTCACCTTGCGCTTCGCCGATGTCGCGCTGCGGCGGGAGATGTTCGCCGACATTTTGAAGGTCGGGGTCACGGCCGCGTTTTCTCCCCTGCAATCGGTCTTGACGGTATTGATCCTGACCAAGGCGATCGCCGGCTTCGGCACCGAAGCCTTGGCCGGCTATGGCATCGGCGCGCGCCTTGAGTTCCTTTTGGTGCCGATCGCCTTTGCGGTTGGCGTTGCGTGCGTGCCGATGGTCGGCATGGCGGTCGGCGCCGGCCGGCTCGAGCGGGCGCGGCGCGTTGCCTGGGCCGGTGGGGCGGTGTCCGCCGTTGCTCTCGGCTTGGTCGGTTCGCTGCTGGCGGTCATGCCCAGCCTGTGGTCGAGCCTGTTCACGACCGATCCGGCGGTTGCCTCGGCCGCCAACCTCTACCTCAGCTGTGCCGGTCCGATGTTCCCGTTCTTCGGCCTGGGCCTGTGCCTCTACTTTGCCTCGCAAGGCGCCGGCAAGGTGCTGGGCCCGGTGCTCGCCTCGAGCCTGCGCCTTGGCGTCGTTGCGGTCGGGACCTTGCTGTTGGCCTGGCAGGGTGCGCCGCTGTGGAGCCTGTTCGCGCTGGTTGGGCTGTCGCTTGCCGCCTACGGGGGAGCGACGGCGGCCGCCGTCTACATCACCGATTGGGGCCAGCGCGCGCCGCCGCCGATTTGAAAGCCCGCGGCGCCGCGCCCGCCGAGGCGATCGGTGGACCCCCCGTCAATAGAACAGGCTGGAGACGCTTTCTTCCCGGGCCGTGCGCG
>Ga0126384_10000718_pt1 | contig 18868 bp, 8 predicted proteins | sample PanSoiMetPlot_36_FD_92543 | JGI IMG/M metagenome (GOLD analysis project Ga0126384, IMG submission 92543) | Tropical forest soil microbial communities from Panama - MetaG Plot_36 | ecosystem: Environmental > Terrestrial > Soil > Tropical forest > Bulk soil | place: Panama | collected 2016-02-17 | reverse complement strand
TTTAGGTCTGTCACCAACGTCTTGAGAGAAAAGAGGGTAATGCTGGAAACGCGGTTCCGATCCGCTTCTCCGGTCGAGATTCAAGGCAAACCCTCCGAGTTTCCTTTGGTCGCTGCGGCTCGCAGGCCCGAGCGAGACTTACCTATTGACATCCCATAGGAGCGGCGCATACTTCTATTGCTTTCCCATAGGAGGCGCATGGGCGACAAGGCGGACGTCTGGCAGGGCACTCTTGCTCTCATGATTCTAAAGACCCTTGAAACACTCGGGCCGCTCCATGGATACGGGATCGCGCGGCGCATCGAGCGGATCAGTGGCGGTGTTCTTACGCTGAACTACGGAACGGTGTACCCGGCTTTGCTGAAGCTTGAGCAGGAAGGCTCGATCGAGTCGGAATGGGGGGTCTCAGACAATAATCGCAAAGCGAAATACTACAAGCTGACGCGCGCGGGCCATAAGCAGTTGGAACGCGAAGCTCGCGATTGGCAGCAAGCCCAAGCGATTCTCGCGAGATTCCTTTCGACGGAGCCTTCCACATGAGTAGCCTTCGGAGAACCCTTCGCGCGTGGCTTCAACGTCTCGCCGGACTTTTTCGCAAGCCGAGCCGCGACGCAGAATTCGCCGCGGAGTTGGAGAGTCATCTGCAATTGCATATCGACGACAATCTCCGCACAGGCATGACGCCAGAAGCAGCGCGCCGGGACGCATGGATGAAACTTGGAGGGGTCGAGCAAACCAAAGAGAATTACCGCGACCGGCGAAGCCTTCCGTTCCTTGAAACAGCCTTGCAGGACCTCCGCTTCGCTTTCCGGATGTTGCGCAAGTCTCCCGGCTTCACTGCCGTCGCCGTTCTTACTCTTGCCTTTGGTATTGGCGCCAACACTGCTGTTTTCAGCGTGTTCGAACGCGATATATTGCGTCCGCTGCCGTATGCTGACGCCGACCGCCTAGTTTCCTTTGGCGTGCTGATTCCATCCTTCGACTCACGACCGTTCCTGTTCACCTCATCCTATTTAGAACTCTTTGACAGCAGCACGCCATTCGAGTCCATCACGTCCTGGCGGCCTGGAGTGAGCGGATGTGACCTCACGGAGGAGCGCCCTGCACGACTCGCTTGCGTTCGGGCAGAGTCCAGCTTTCTCACGACTTTCGGCGTCAGCCCAATCCTAGGAAGCAATTTCGGCACCGAGGAGGACGGACCCAATGCTCAGCAGGTATGCCTAATCTCCTCCGCTTTATGGAAAAGTCGATTGGGCGGCAGCGCGGAATCGCTGGGTCGGACGCTTTCTCTTGATGGGCAACCGACCAGAATCATGGGTGTCCTGCCAGAGAATTTTGAGTGGCCGACGCTCGCGCATGTCGACGTGATCTTGCCTGAAGCAATTTCCGCCGCCGAGAGAACGGATCCCATCGCTGGAGTGGTGCGCGCTTACGGGCGGTTGAAACCTGGTGTGACCATGGCTGGAGCCAGCGCGCAGCTTGCACTACCCCTTGATAAGTGGAGGGAGGCTGCGCCGCCGATGTTCCGCAAGGAAATGCGACTGGGATTGATTTCCGTGCGGGAAGACCAAGTAGGCTCGACAAGGCTTGCGCTTTTGGTGCTTTTTGGAGCGTCGCTCGCTTTTCTAGCTCTGGCCGCCGCGAACGTGGCAAACCTGTTTTTGGCGCGCGGCGCAGCCCGAGAACATGAACTTGCGGTTCGCGCTGCGCTTGGGGCCAGCCGCAGCCGACTTATCGTTTTGCAGCTCACGGAGAGCACGCTGCTTGGCCTCTTCGGAGGAATAGTAGGCGCGGGGATTGCGTTCGCGCTCCTGCGGTGGTTCGTAGCGCTGGCTCCGGCGCGCATTCCGCGAATTGCGCAGGCCAATCTCGACACGTCCGTCTTGCTTTTTGTGTTGGGAGCATCCTTGTTAGCGGGTCTGCTCTGCGGGCTGGCTCCGGCACTTACCGGGCAGCAATTCCGCGGTCTGCTGGCGGGGCCGTCCCTCGGCCCGCGTCGGGCGCGGCTCGGAGTCGTGCTCGCCGCGGCGCAGGTGGCTGTGTCAATCGTACTGGTGATCGGTGCCGGTCTGTTTCTCGATACGTTGCGAAATATTGAGAATGTGCGCTTAGGAATGGACGCGACGAACATCGTAACTGCGGAGATTACGCTAGGCCGCAACTACGGGCAATTCCCCGCCACTGCGGAATTCTTTGATCGGCTTGAGACGCGCTTGCGTAGTTTGCCAGGCGTGACGGCGGTTGCACTTAGCGACTCGCTTTCTCCGACCGGACCGCAGCGGGCCCGCCAGTTTTTTGACATTCGCGTTGACGGGCGTCCGCGATTTCCGAAAGGGACGGGCGGCTTGGTCGGCTGGCGCATGGTCACCCCCGGCTATTTTGAAATGCTCGGCATTCCCATCCTGCAAGGCCGTGGATTCGCGCAGGAAGACCAGAATGCGAACACGGCCGCGATTGTGCTGAGCAAGAAATTGGCCGATCGACTCTTTTCAGGCCAAAGCGCCGTTGGACAGCATCTCCAGCTCTCCGTGCCGTCCGGACCCTGGTACACGGTGGTTGGAGTGGCCAGCGATGTGACCTACTTGAACGAATCAGGACGCGTCGGACGAACCGATCCCGAATACTACATTGTTCGCAAGGGCCTTGCAGCGCTCACAACAGAGCCGGAAGGAATCGACCGGCATGCCTTCTTCCTTGCCCGAAGTCCGATGAAGCCCGCCGCAGTGGAGCGGCTCGTTCGGAGCGAAATCGCTTCGCTCGATCCCACGCTGCCGGTGGAAATATCCACTCTTAGGGCGCGGATAGACCTTCTGCGCGTGGAGCCGCGGTTCAACGCTGCTCTCATCAGCCTTTTTGCCACGATGGGTTTCTTGCTTGCGGTGATCGGGCTCTACGGCGTGCTCTCGCTTCTGGTTTCATCAAGGACGAGAGAAATCGGCGTGCGGATGGCGCTCGGCGGCAAGCCCGAAAGCTTGCTGGCTATGGTCATCTGGCAGGGGGTGCGGCTGATGTTGATGGGTCTCGTGCCAGGTGCGGCAATCGCGTTCGCTGTCGCTCATTTGCTGAGGAGATTGCTTTATGGTGTAAGTCCGATGAATCCGGCGATCGCTAGCGCGGCAGCCGTGCTCTTGCTGCTCGCAGGTCTTGCCGCCTGTTACATCCCTGCGCGGCGGGCTTCGCGCGTCGACCCGATGACCGCCCTGCGGTATGAGTGAGCAGTTCGCGGCAAGAACCGCTGAATTCGAGAAGGATGAAACAACCCGGAGACGACCCATGAGACGGATGCGCGGATGGCTTAAGCGATTGGCTAGACTTTTTCACACGTCGCAGAGTGAAGCGGAATTCGCGGCGGAGCTGGAGAGCCATCTGCGATTGCACATGGAAGACAACCTTCGCGCGGGAATGGCGCCTGATGCGGCTCGGCGGGACGCGCTCCTCAAACTTGGCGGCGTGGAACAAACCAAGGAGAATTACCGCGATCAGCGCGGGATGCCTTTTCTGGAGGCGTTGGCGCAAGACCTGCGTTATGCGCTACGCGTGTTCGCGAAAAATCCCGGGTTTACTTTCGTGGTCGTGCTGACACTGGCGCTGGGTATTGGCGCGAACACTGCCATCTTCTCGCTGATGAATGCCGTGCTCCTCCAGAGTCTTCCCGTCCGCAACCCCGGCGAGCTCGTTGTGGTTGAATACAACGAACCGCAATCAGGCCGCGAGAACGAAGACTTTTCCTACCCAATGTATCAGGCCTTGCGCGATAAAAACTCCGTGTTTGCCGGGGTCTTCTGCCGATCCGGAGTCGCATTCAACGCCGGCTATGCGGGCCAAAGCGAACAGGCGCGGGGCGAAATGGTTTCCGGAAGCTACTTCGAGGTTCTGGGTGTCCGGCCGTGGATTGGGCGGCTGTTCACAGAAGAGAATGATCGAGTGCTTGGTGGTAACCCCGTCGCTGTTTTGAGCTATGGCTATTGGCAGACGCGATTTGGCGGCGACGCTTCCATCATCGGGAAGGAAATACTGCTGGACACAAAACCCATGACGGTCATTGGCGTGACGCCTCCGGACTTTTACGGCACGGAGATTGCCTCCAGCCCACAGATTCGCGTGCCGATGATGATGGCCACGGTGTTCAATCCGGTTCCTGCCAATCGGCTGCAGAGTCCGCGTCATCGCTGGCTAACGATCATGGCGCGGCGGAAGGCGGGCGTCACCCTATCCCAGGCACAAGCCTCCACGGACGTTTTGTACCACCAGGTTCTCGAAGAAGAATTGAACGGACTAGCATCGAAAGTTACAGCGCACGACAAGGAGCGCGCCCTTTCAACGCGCATCATCCTGCAAGACGGCCGGCAGGGTTTCACCCACCTGCAAGCAGAAATGGGACGTTCGATTATTCTGCTTTTCGGCGTCACGGCCATTGTTCTTTTTGTGGCATGCGCCAATATCGCCAATCTCCTTTTGGCACGCAGCGCCAATCGCAAGAAAGAGGTCGCCGTTCGCTTGGCTATTGGAGCCGGTCCGAGAAGGCTGATCCGGCAGTGGCTGACGGAAAGTGTGCTGCTGTCCTTGCTGGGCGGAGCTGTGGGAATGTTGTTCGCCGTTTGGCTCAATGGCACATTGATACGGTTTCTGCCCGCTTCTGTTCGTGTGGCTCTAAAAGTGCCAATGGACGCCCGCGTGCTTGGGTTCTCTTTACTGGCCTCCATCGCGACAGGACTTCTGTTTGGCCTGGCGCCGGCCATACAGATTTCGCGGTCTTCGGTAACCGCCGCAATGCACGACCGAGTTCCCTTGGGTTCATCGGAGAGCCGCACTTTTACCCTCCGAAGCGCGCTGGTGTTCGCGCAAGTCGCGCTCTCCTTGCCGCTGCTGATCGGCGCCGGGCTTTTTCTTCACAGCTTGCAAAATCTTCGCGGCATCAATCTTGGTTTCGTGAAGGAGAATGTCTTCCTCGCCAACCTCAACCCTTCTCTGAACGGTTATACGACCGACCATATCCGCACACTGTATGGTGATCTCCTGGCCCGCGTTCGCGCGCTCACGGATGTGCGCGCTGCGAGCCTGACTACCAGCTCTCCGATTTCGGGAAGCTGGGACCAATTGAGTGTAAGGGTGGAGGGTTATCAACCGGGCCAGGACGAGAACATGAGTCCCAATGCCGCCATAGTTTCTCCTGGATATTTCGCTACTCTTGGAATTCCCTTCATCGCCGGCCGGGATTTCACCGAGCAGGATAATGCCAGCCGCACCAGAGTCGTGATTGTGAATCAAACGCTTGCCCATTATTTTTTTGGCAGCTCCAACCCGATCGGCAAGCATATGACGACGAATGACGAACCTGGTGCGGCGTTGGACATGGAAATCGTCGGGCTCGTGGAAGACGCCAAATATGTGAGGCTGAATGAAAAGCCTCGCCGGCATTTCTATACCGCACTGGCTCAAGAACCCCGCCTGTTCGATATGACCCTTCAGGTGCGAACCACGGCTGATCCGCGCAGGATTGCCGACCTCGTTCGTGGGCAGGTCCGGGAGCTGGATCCTAATCTTCCGATCTACGCTACTACCACGTTGCAGGTCCAGATCGACGATTCGCTTACGGGAGAGAGGCTGACGACGTGGCTGTCCAGCGCGTTCGGGATCCTTGCCACCTTGCTCGCCGCTCTTGGACTTTCTGGAGTTGTAGCGTTCTCCGTGGCCCGTCGCACTCAAGAGGTTGGCGTTCGCGTCGCGCTCGGGGCGCGACCGAGCGACATACTTCGTTTGATCCTGAACCAGACTGCGCTGCCTGTGCTGCTTGGTCTGGCGGTTGGTTTGGCGGGTGCATTCGCAGTGAGCCGTCTGCTCACCGGCATGCTTTATGAAGTCCGGCCATCGGATCCTCTGACCTACGCCGCGGCCAGCTTGTTGCTCGGAGGAGTAGCCGCTCTGGCCGCCTACTGGCCCGCTCGACGCGCAGCCAAGATTGATCCCGTAACGGCGCTGCGATTCGAGTAAAACACCGTCCCGCCTACAGGCCCAAAAATATTGCGCCAAAACAGGAAACCAAACTGGCACTTCCTTCGTTTATACTCCTGTGGCATTCCCACACAGAAAGTGGTACCTTGCTGTAGTCATAACACAGGAGGGTGCATGTCGCAATCCAAGCTCGATTTGCTGCAGGGAACTTTGGACCTGATGGTCCTTCAGACGCTTGCGGCCATGGGCACATTGCACGGTTACGGAATCGCGCGCCGCATTGAACAGGTGAGCGGCAATGCCGTCCTGCTGAACCAGGGCACGATTTACGCCTCGCTCGTTCGCTTGCAGCAGCGCGGATGGATTTCCGCTGAATGGGGCACATCCACCAACAACCGCAAGGCCAAGTTTTATTCCATCACCAAGCGCGGCCGCAAACAGCTTTCCGAAGACGCGGCGTACTGGCAGCGGCTCTCGGAAGTCATGGGGCGCGTACTGGCTCTGCCGGAAGAGAGCGGTGAGAAATGAGCACCCGGCTTCGTCAATTGCTGTACCGGTTGCGGTCTTTGTTTCGCAGGGGCGAACAAGATCGCGATCTTGAAGCGGAAATGTCCGCTCATCTGGAACTCGCCATCGAAGAAAATCTGCGTCGCGGCTTGGCGCCCGACGAAGCGCGACGCCAGGCTCTCGTGCGGTTCGGTGGCCCACTGCAAGTCAAAGAAGATCACCGCGAAGCGCGCAGCCTGCCGCTTCTCGAAGCCCTCCTGCAGGATTTTGGCTTCACATTGCGAATGCTTCGCCGCAATCCCGGCTTCGCTCTGCTGGCGATTTTCTGTCTGACTTTAGGCATTGGCGCGAATGCCGCGGTCTTCAGTTGGATGGAAGGCCTGCTGTTTCGTCCATACCCGATGGTAGCGCACCAGGAACGGCTAGTAGCCCTTACCGGCACCGCTCGCGGAGAGTCCGACCCTACGGCTCTCTCTTGGCCAGATTTTCAGGAACTTCAGAAGAATTGCCGACTGTTTGACGCGTTTTTCGTAAGCAAGATCATGGGTACAACGCTCAGTTTTGGCGAGCGCGCCCAAGTCGTAACGGGAAGCATTGTTTCCGCGAACTATTTCACGGCTCTGGGAATCCACCCGATTCTCGGGCGCGCGTTTGATCCCGAGGAAGATGTGGGGCGGAGCGCTCATCCCGTGACGGTGATCAGCTACCAGCTCTGGAAGGAGCGCTTCGGCAGCGATCCGCAAATCATCGGCAAGACGCAGCGCATGAACGGCGTGATGCACACCATCATCGGCGTGGCCCCCGAAGGCTTTTACGGAACCTTCGTCGGCTGGGCCATGAAGTTTTGGGTGCCGGTTTCCATGGAAGACACGTTCGAGGGCGGCGGTTACAGGCTCGAAGATCGCGGTGAGCGCTGGATCGAATCCTACGCTCGGCTGAAACCCGGCGTCGCTCTCGAGCAGGCGCAGCAAGAGATTGCAGCTGTAGGAAAGCGCCTGGAAAATGATTATCCCGCAACCAATCGCGGCCGGGGCATCAAACTCTGGCCCTTGTGGCAAACGCCGTTCAATAATGCAGGAACTCTGCTCCCCACGCTTGGAATCATGCTGGCCGTTGTGGTTTTCGTGCTTTTGATCGCCTGCGCGAACGTCGGCAACCTCCTGCTTGTCCGGTCTTTCGCGCGAAGGCATGAAATCACCGTGCGCGTTGCTGTGGGCGCCGGACGGAAACGGCTGGTGCAGCAGCTTTTCATTGAAGGCTTGGTCCTTTCCGCATTGGCTGCAACCGGGGGACTGCTCGTCGCGCTCTGGTGCAGTCACTTGCTCGTATTGCTCTTGCCGGTAAGGAACGGAAACGCGATGCACTTACCGGGCGAAATGGACTGGCGCGTGATGGCGCTGAGCGCCGCGGTTTGCCTGGTTGCGACGCTGCTGTTCGCGCTGGTTCCCGCAATTCAAACCAGCAGAATCGATCTCGCCTCAACGCTGCGATCGGAAATGGCAGGAGTCGCTCGAGTCCGCGGAAAATCGTGGATTCGCTCCGGCTTGGTCGTGGTACAGGTGTCCCTGTGCTTCATACTGCTTGTTGGCGCCGGACTCCTCCTGCAGAGCCTGCAAAGAATCCGATCGGACAGCCCGGGCTTCACAACCGAAGGGGTATTGGTGACGGCGGTGAATTTGGTCGCGTCCGGATACGATGCAGAGCGCGCCAAGAGTTTTCAAGATGAACTCATCGACCACGTACAGGCCCTTCCTGGCGTGGAGTCAGCTGCGCTGGCGCGCGTAACACCACTCGGGTACGGCACTTTCTCTTCGGCCCCGATCGAGGCAGATGGCTATCAACCTCCGCCCGACGAGCAACCATCCGTGGAATACAACCAGGTTGGGCCTGGGTATTTCGCTACCATCGGAATTCCGCTGGTCTCCGGACGTGAATTCACGCGCGCCGATAACGAAACCGGTGCTCCTGTTGCGATCGTTAACGAAACCATGGCCGCGCGCTACTGGCCTGGCAAAAATCCCATCGGCCAGCGCCTTCGGGCTAAGGGCAAGTGGATACAAATTGTTGGAGTGGCCAAAACTTCCAAATATGAGAGCATGCGCGAGCGGCCCAGACCGTTTTTCTATGTTCCGCGGCGACAGGATTTTTCCATCAGCGCCGCATTGACGATTCGGACCAAGCTGCGGCCTGAGATCCTGGCGGCCGCGCTTTCTCGCGAACTCAAAGCCATGGACTCAAACTTGGCGCTTTATGAGGTGATCTCGCTGCAAGAGCAGGTGGATCGTTCCACGTCGGCTCAGAAAGTTTCGGTCACTTTGACCGGGACTCTCGGCGGATTGGCTTTGCTGCTGGCGGCCATCGGACTCTACGCCGTGATGTCGTACACGGTGTCGCAGAGTACGCGCGAGTTGGGGCTGCGCATGGCTCTCGGCGCGCACACCAGCGGACTTTTTCGGCTGGTGGTTTCTCGTGGCCTCGCGCTGACGTTTGGTGGCACTTTTCTGGGTGCAGCATTCGCCCTGGGTCTGACACGGCTGCTCGGGTATCTCCTTTACAAGGTGAGTCCGTACGACCCGCGTGCTTTCGGCTGTGCGTTCCTGGTTTTGACGATGGTCTCGTTGATCGCCTGTTTCTTGCCGGCTTGGCGCGCGACACGCGTCGACCCGATTGTGGTCTTACGTTACGAGTGATTATGCCTCCAGCCATCCATGGAGCGATCGCAAACGACGGGAGTACATGCGCATGACTGATCGGCTGAGACAATTCCTGCACCGCCTAGGCTCTTTCTTCCGACGCGCTCAACTCGATCGCGACATTGACGAGGAAATGTCATCTCATCTGGAGCTCGCCGTCGAGGAGAATCTCCAGCGCGGACTCGGTTTGACGGAGGCGCGCCGGCAAGCTTTGCTCCGCTTCGGCGGCTCGCAACGAGCAAAAGACGATCATCGCGAAGCTCGCAGCCTTCCGTTTCTCGAAACTCTGCTTCAAAACATTCGCTACTCCTTTCGCATGCTACGCAAATCGCCGGGATTTACCGCCATTGCGGTTCTCACGCTGGCTTTCGGAATCGGCACGAACACCGCTATCTTCAGCATGGTGAATGCCTTGCTGTTGCATCCCTACCGCTTCCACAATCTGGATTCTCTCGTGCTCCTCTGGGAAAACCGTGGAATTGACCAGGGGACGGATGCCCGGCGAATTTCTCCGGGCGACGTGACCGACCTTCGCGCAAACTCAGAGTTGTTTGAGGACCTCGCAACTTATCAATGTCCCGATTTCAACCTGTCTTCCGAAGGAAGAGTGGACGTCGCGCGCGGCTGCCGCGTCTCCGCAAACTTTTTTGCGATGCTCGGCGTTGCTCCAGCGCAAGGCCGCCTCTTCTCATCGAACGAGGAAACTCCGGGCGCAGATCAATCTGTCATCGTGAGTCACAGCTTCTGGCAATCGAAATTCGCCGGCGACCCGCAACTTCTCGGTAAAACCATCCGCCTGAACGGGCGCAATTACACGGTGGCAGGAATCATGCGGGCGGGCTTTGGCTATCCAGTGCCGATGGAATTATGGGTGCCCCTGGCGCTGACTCCGGAGGAAAAGTCTGATCGCGCCCGGTTGTCGCTTGCGGCTCTCGCGCGCTTGAAGCCTGGCGTCACGGTCGCGCAAGCCACTGCCGTGCTTAACAATTTCTCTCGCGGACTTTCGGAGCTCTACCCGAGGACCAATGCGAGCCGCGCCTTGAATGTCTTGCAGCTTCGCAAAGAGCTCTACTTTTACACTTTGCCGCTCTTCCTGTTGCTCCAAGCCGCCGCGTTGTTTGTGCTGCTTCTGGCGTGCACTAATCTTGCAAATCTTCTTTTCGCGCGGATGATTGCGCGACAAAGAGAGCTGGCCGTTCGCACGGCTTTGGGCGCAAAACGTTCGAGGCTTGCTCGGCTTCTTGTCGCCGAGATGTCGCTTCTCGCGCTTCTAGGGGGCACGGTTGCGATTGCCGCGTCTTTCTCAAGCGTGCGCATTCTGCGGGACAGCATTTCGCCCGATTGGACCAAGTGGGTTCCCGGCTGGGATGGCATCCGAGTCGATTCCACCGTTCTCTTTTCTACGATTCTTCTCTCCTTGCTCTTGGGACTGATCTTTGGCCTCGCCACCGCGCTCCACTTGCGGCACATCCATTTGAATACGGTGCTCAAAGAAACCAGCCGCAGCTCCGCGGGACCGGCACGGGGGCGCTTGCGCGACGGACTTGTTTCAGCGCAGGTCGCTCTCGCTTTGATCTTGCTGGTTTGCGCAGGACTGACCATGCAAGGATTCAACCGGCTCGCGCAAGCCTATCAAGGGTTTCAGCCCGACCAGGTCCTGAAATTCGAAGTCAGCCTGCCGGAGATCACCTATCCCGATCATGTAAAACGCGCGAGCTTTTTCCAGACGGCATTGCGCAACGTCTCTTCCCTGCCGGGAGTTTCTGCCGCCGCCCTCGCTTCTAATCTCCCCGCCAGCAATGTGGACAACGAGAAAACTCTGTTCACCATTCAGGGCCGCCCGGCTCTTCAAGCGAGCGAGGCGCCCGCTGCGGATTTGCAAACCATCAGCGGGGATTATTTCACTGTTCTCAAAATCCCACTGATTGCCGGACGATTCTTCACCGAAGCCGACAACGCGGCCGCCGCACGCATCGCCATCATCAGCCGGACGATGGCCGACCGCTTCTGGCCCACAAGTGATCCACTGGGGCGACGATTCAAATTTGGCGCGGCGGATTCGGCTGAGCCTTGGATGACTGTCGTCGGCGTTGTCGGTGATGCCCGGCAAAACTGGTGGAATCCGGTAACTTTTCCCGTCATCTATCAGCCTTATCTTCAGTCTTCGCAACGTTCGTTTCGGTTTGTCCTGCGGGCCGCTTCGAATCCCACCGGTAGTGCTTCCGCTGCGCGTGCGGCCATTTCTCAGGTGGATCCGGAGATTCCCATCACGGAGCTGAAAACGCTTGAGACCGAAGTGCAGGACTCCATCGCCATCGTTCATATCATGGGAGTACTGATGGCCATCTTTGGATCCGTGGCGCTTATGCTCTCTTCCATCGGAGTTTACGGAATTTTGGCCGAAAACGTTGCGCAACGGACCCACGAGTTCGGCATTCGCTTTGCCTTGGGCGCAAATCCGCGCGACGTGCTCCGTCTGGTTTTCCGCCAGGCACTGACCGTCTCCGGCATCGGCCTGGGAATTGGTCTTCCGATTTCGTTTGCCGTCAGCCGGGCGATGGCTGCGCTGGTTTTCGGCATTGTTTCCGTGAGTGTGCCGGTTTTGGCATCGCTTGCGGCCTTGCTGCTTCTCGTTGCGCTCGTCGCGGCATATTTTCCCGCGCGTCGAGCGCTTCGTGTGGATCCGATGGTCGTTCTACGCTACGAGTGACTATGCCAACGTTCATGAACCCTACCAGCAATGAAGGGAGTAACTACGCATGACTGCCCCTGTTCGCCAATTTCTTTATCGCCTGCGCTCTTTCTTCCGCAGCGCGCAACTCGACCGTGACCTGGACGCAGAAATGTCCTCTCATCTGGAGATCGCTATCGAGGAGAATCTCGCGCGGGGCCTCTCGCCCGAAGAAGCCCGACGCGAGGCGCTGCTTCGATTCGGCGGTCCACAACAGGCGAAAGAGCAACACCGCGAAGCTCGCAGCCTTCCGTTCTTCGAAATCCTGCTCCAGGACCTCCGTTTCGCTTTCCGCTTGCTGCGCAAGTCCCCCAGCTTCACCGCTATCGCTGTTCTCACGCTTGCTCTCGGCATTGGCACCTCGACCGCGATCTTCTCGGTCGTAGACGCTGTCCTGCTTCGTCCTCTCCCCTATCCAAATCCCCAGCAAATTGTGACCTTGTCGGAGCTTTCCGCCAACGGCCATCGCATGCATTTGGCCGATCCGAATTTCCTCGATTTTCGCGAGCAAAACCGCACACTTGCTGGTCTCGCCGAATTTGGTTGGGGGCCAGAGTCGGTTTCCGGCGGCAGCGAACCAGTGCGCATGGATGTCGCCGCCGTCTCTCAGGATTTTTTCAAAGTGATGGGCGTCAAGCCCGCACAAGGCCGTGATTTCGCCGCCGACGAACTGCGCCTTCACAGCACTCCTGCCATGATCGTCAGCTACCGCTACTGGCAGCAGTACCTCGGAAGCAGAGCGGATTTCTCCAATGCACACCTAACCATGGAAGGCCAGGTGTATTCGGTCGTCGGCGTGATGCCGCCGGGATTTGATTTTCCTTCGGGCGTATCCGCATGGGTGGCGCACGAGCAGCTCTACGGATGGGAGCCGAGTCGCACGTCGCACAACGGGCAAGGCATTGGGCGTCTTCGAGATGGTGCTTCGCTCGAGCAAGCTCGCGCGGACTTGAGCACCATCGCGCGCCGGATCAAAAGCCAGTACGGCAAGGCAGGGGATATCACTAGCGGCTATATGCTGATTGACGCTGCCGTCGTCCCGCTCGCAGATGCCATGGTGGGCGACGTCCGTGCGGCGCTGCTCACACTTTTCGCCGCCGTGATTCTCTTGTTCATCGTTGCTTGCGCCAATGTCGCGGGATTGTTGCTGGCGCGCACGGCCGCGCGGCGGAAGGAATTGGCGGTGCGCTCCGCTTTGGGGGCGGGACGCGGAAGACTCGTGCAGCAATTGCTAGCGGAATCTCTGGCGCTGGCGGTCGTTGGCGGCGTACTAGGAACCTTGGCCGCGATCTGGACAACGCGTCTGCTCCCAGCGATCCTTCCCGCAAATCTGCCGCGGCAGCAAGGGATTGCCGTAAACGGAACGGTCCTTTTGTTCACTCTGATTGCGACATTGGTTGTGGCCCTCGGTTTGGGGCTTTTTGCAGCCGGGCGCGCGGATGGATTGGATTTGAACGACGCGCTCGGAGCAGGCTCACGAAGTTATAGTGCCGGAAGTCAGAGGGCGCGCAGCGCGCTGGTGGTTGGCGAAATTGCCGTGACGCTAATGTTGCTCGTCGGCGCTGGACTTTTGGGCCGCAGCTTTCTGCGATTGATTTCTATCAATCCAGGACTCAACGGGGAGCACTTGATCCTTGCTACTTTCGTACCCACGACACCACAGACCTTTAACGCGTCCTTTCGCCAGGTACAACTGATCGACAACATTTTGTCTCGCTTGCGGCCAATACCTGGCGTTCAGTCTGCGGGCTTCACTGGTGAGCTTCCTATCGCCACAGGGTTTGCTAATGGCCAGTTCCTGGTTCTCGATGGCCAGCAACCGCCTGCGAACTTCGAGGAATGGGGACGCTTCACGCAGAATCCTAAGAACGTGGGCGACGCGCTCTATTGCGTTACGAGCGCCGATTACTTCCGGACTGCTGGAATCCCTCTGCTGCGTGGACGCCTGTTCGATGAGCGGGACGGCGCCGATGCACTCCACGTCGCGGTCATCGGCGACGCCGTGGCGCGGCAGCAGTGGCCGAATGACGATCCTATCGGCCACGTCATTGAATTCGGCAATATGGACGGGAATCTGAAACCCCTCACGATTGTCGGAATCGTTGGCGACGTCCGCGCGGAAGGACTCGACCGCCCCGTGACCCCGGTTATTTACGTCGACTACGAGCAGCGGGGCCTGAGCGGCAACTCTTCTCCGATGATCCTGTTGCGCACCGATGCCGCCACGGGTCCCGTGGTAGCCGCGGTGCGCAGCGTCTTCCACGACGTTGCTTCCGATGTTCCGGTAAAGTTCTCCACGTTTGCAGATGAAATGGGTGGCTGGTTGTCTGCGAAGCGGTTCCTTTTGCTTTTGGCTGGGGTTTTTGCCGGGGCGGCGCTGGCTCTGGCTGCTGTGGGCACTTATGGGCTGATCGCGCATTCCGTCACGCGCCGCACGCAGGAAATCGGCATCCGCATGTCGCTCGGTGCCGAGCGCAGCGACGTCCTGCGATTGGTTTTGGTAGAAGGAGGGCGCCTCGCCCTCATCGGTGTGGTGATCGGCGTTGCCGCATCTCTGGTGATTACGCGCCTGATGTCGAGCCTTCTTTTTGGCATCAGTGCGACCGACCCGCTGACCTTTGTCGGTGTTGCCGCTCTCCTGGCCGCGGTTACGCTGCTTGCGTCCTATATTCCTGCTCGCCGCGCCATGCGGGTCGATCCGATGGTCGCGCTCCGTTACGAGTGACCTAATGCGCTTCAACGCCACTTGCGAGGGCAGAGGGAGTTCTCCAAAATGACAAGCTGGCTGCAGCAATCATTCAACCGACTGCGCTCCTTCTTCCGTCGCGCAGAACTCGACCGCGACATCGATGCCGAAATCTCCTCTCACCTGCAATTCGCCGTTGAGGAAAATCTCCAGCGCGGCCTCTCCCCCGCCGAAGCTCGCCGCCAAGCCCTCCTCCGTTTCGGCGGCACGCAGCAAGCCAGGGAACACCACCGCGATGCACGCAGCCTTCCCTTTCTCGAAACCTTGCTCCAAGACCTCCGCTTCGCCTTTCGCATGCTTCGCAAATCTCCCGGCTTCACGTCCGTCGCAGTGCTCACCCTCGCTCTTGGGATCGGAGCCAACACAGCCATCTTCAGCCTGGTGAACGGAATTCTGCTGGTTCCTCTCCCCTATCCCAACCCTGAACAGCTCGTCAGCATCACCGGCACTTATCCCAAGGGCGGCGTCGTGGCCATGCGCGAGCAAATACGCACCATGGACGTCGCCGCCTACTACGAAGGCCATGAGTTCAACCTCACCGGCCAGGGCGAGCCTCTTCGCCTGACAGGAACCGTCGTTTCCGCGGAATTTTTTTCCGTCCTTGGAGCGCGTCCGGAACTGGGCCGCACGTTTGTTCCCGGGGAGGACATTCCCGGCCAGGATCATTACGTCGTCCTCAGTCATGCGCTCTGGCAGCAGCGCTTCGCGAGCGATCCCGCAATCATCGGTCGCCCGATTCAATTGGAAGGCGCCAGTCGGCAGGTTGTAGGCGTGATGCCGCCTGACTTCCGCTTCCCTTCTTCTAAAACGAAGATTTGGGTTCCGCTGCACAACGATCCGCGAGACACGATTCTCTATTGGGCCGACGATTACATGCCCGTCATCGGCCGGCTTCGTCCGGGCGTTACCCTCGAACAGGCCCGCACCGAAATTCGCATTTTTCAGTCGCGCGTAGGCGCCCTGTTTCCCTGGACCATGCCCAAAGACTGGAACGCCGACGTCAGCGTGCTTCCTCTCCGAAGTGGCATGGTCGCAGACATCCGCTTGCGCCTGCTCATGCTCCTTGGAGCTGTGACTCTGGTCGTCCTCATCGCATGCGCCAACGTTGCGAACTTGACCCTCGCGCGCTCGGCAGCTCGCGAAAAGGAAATCGCCGTGCGCACCGCTCTCGGCGCTGGGCGGCAGCGCATCGTAAGCCAGTTGCTCACGGAGAGCGTTGTGCTCGCCGGCCTCGGCGGTCTTCTGGGACTCGTTCTCGCCACAAAGGGGTTTTCCTCCCTGAAAGCGATGCTTCCCGCCGATACGCCTCGCTTGACCGGCGCGCACATCGACTGGCACGTTCTCGTTTTCACCGGCGGCCTCGCGCTCCTGACCGGTCTGCTTTCTGGATTAGCGCCCGCCTTGCAATCTTCGCGCACCGCTCCGACGGAAACGCTTCGCTCCGGCGGACGCGCCGGCACGCTGCCGCTGTCTCGCCGCTTGCGCAGCGGTCTCGTCGTCGCGGAGATTGCCTTCGCCGTGCTTCTCGTGACTGCTGCGGGCCTTCTGATCCGCAGTTTCTGGGTGCTCTCTCATGTAAACCCCGGCTTCCGCTCCGAGCAGATCCTGACCGCCCGCATTTCGCCCAGCGAAACCTTTTGTCACGATTCCGAGCGTTGCCTCGCCTTCTATCGCGCTTTGCTGGAACAAGTCCGCAATTCTCCCGGCATGGAGTCTGCCGCTCTCGTAAACACGCTTCCCCTTGGCGGCAGAGTCGCCAAGCGCTCTCTCGACGTCGAAAACCACACGCCCTCGCGGGGACAGGATCAGTCTCCGCTCTTCTGGCTTCACGTCGTCACCCCCGACTATTTTCGAGTGATGGACATCCCCATGATGGCGAGCAGAACGTTCACCGACGCCGATGTCTCTGGAGAGCCGGTCGCCATCGTCCCCGCTGAGACCGCGCGCCGCTTCTGGCCCAATCAAGATGCCGTCGGCAAACATATTCGCCTGGTCGACGACAAAAGCTGGCACACTATCGTTGGAGTGACCGCCGACGTACGCGCCTACGACCTCCAACGAACCATTCCCACTTGGATGAAGGGCGTTGCTTACGTTCCCTACAACTCCTCGGCCACGCTCGAAGACCGCCGCTTGCCCGCCGAGCTCACCATCGTGATGCGGACCAGCGTGGACCGCTCTCAAATGGGAACCACTCTTCACAACGCGGTGGTAGGCGCGAATCCGGAAGCCGCCGTCAGCGAAATCAAATCCATGAGCGCCGTAGTTTCTGACGCGGTCGCCACTCCGCGTTCCACAGCGCTCCTGTTTCTCGTCTTCGCCGCTCTTGCGCTGGCGCTGGGCAGCATCGGCATTTACGGCGTTCTTTCCTTCCTCGTGGTGAATCGTACGCGCGAGATTGGCATTCGCATGGCGCTGGGCGCGCAAAGGCGCGAAGTGCTATGGTCCATCCTGAAAGAAGGCGGCCAGACTTCGTTCCTGGGCATTGCTTTGGGAATCGCCGCGGCCTTGGCTCTCATGCGTGTGCTCTCGAGCGAACTCTACGGCGTCAGCGCCGCCGACCCCTTCACCTTCGGTGCTGTAGCCATTGTCGTCGCGCTCGTCGCTTTGCTCGCCTGCTACATCCCAGCGAGCCGCGCGATGCGCGTCGATCCTATGGTCGCCCTTCGATACGAGTGACTATGCTTCGCCCGTCGAAGTCGCAAGCAAGTAAGCAGGAGTTCTGAGAATGTTCTCGCGACTGCGCCAATCATTTCATCGACTGCGCTCCTTCTTCCGTCGCGCGCAACTCGACCGCGAGCTCGACGCCGAAATCTCTTCTCACCTGCAATTCGCCATCGACGAAAATCTCCAACGCGGCCTCTCCCCCGGCGAAGCCCACCGTCAGGCTCTCCTCCGCTTCGGCGGTCAACAGCAAACCAAAGAGCAGCAGCGCGACGCGCGTAGCGTTCCCCTCCTCGACACGCTTTTCCAGGACCTTCGCTTCGCCTTGCGCATGCTGCGCAAGTCTCCTGGCTTCACCGCCGTTGCCGTCCTAACGCTGGCTCTCGGCATCGGCGCCAACGCCTCGATTTTCTCCGTGGTTTATGCGGTCTTGCTGAAAGCCTTGCCTTATCCTCAGCCCGACCGCCTCGTTATGGTCTACGAAAACGTCAATCTGCCGAGCTACCAGAATTCGCGAAACGAGGTCACGCCAGGAAATTATTCTGACTGGGCGGACCAAAACTCTGTCTTTGAAAATATGGCGGCTTATCGTAACCGGAGCTTCAATCTCACGGGTGCCGGCGAGCCCTTGCGTGTCGAAGGCGAATCGGTTTCCGCAAATTTTTTCACCACGTTGCGAATTGTTCCGGCGCTCGGCCGTATGTTTTCCCCCGAGGAGGATTCCCCTGCCGCTTCGCATGTTGTTGTAATGAGCGATGAGTTATGGAAGGGTCACTTTGGCTCCGACTCGCAAATCCTCGGTCAAAAACTTCTCCTCGACGGCGAGAGTTACGCAGTCATCGGCGTTGCGCCGCCGGGATTCCACTTCCCCGATCTCGATGACCAGTTGTGGGTTCCCCTCGCTCCCAGCCCCACCGAACGGAGCAATCGCGGGAGCCACTATCTAGAGGTGTTTGCGCGCTTGAAACCTGGCGTGACTCTTCAGCAAGCGCAAGCAGAAATGTCCGTAATCGCAAAACATCTCACCGAGCTTTATCCCCAGTCGAATACCGGTCAGACGGTTCGCCTGGTGCCTCTTCACGAAGATCTCGCCGGCCCTGTTCGCCCCACACTTTTCGTTCTCTGGGGAGCCGTAGGTCTGGTTCTGCTGATTGTTTGCGCTAACGTTGCGAACCTGCTTCTCGCGCGTGCATCGGCGCGTCAGCGCGAAATCGCGGTTCGCTTAGCGCTCGGCGCCAGCCGCTTCCGGCTTTTCCGCCAACTGCTCACGGAAAGCACGCTCTTGGCGGTATTCGGTTGCTCCCTGGGTCTACTCCTGGCTCGTTGGGACGTGAGTGCTCTCAAGGTCTTAGCAGCTTCTCGCCTTCCGCGCACCGACGAGTTCAGCCTCAATGCGCGGGTACTCCTTTTCAGCGTTGTCATTGCGGTTTTTGCCGGACTCCTTGCCGGCTTGGCGCCTGCGCTCCAGAATGACCGCGGAAACCTCCACGACACCTTGCAAGCAGGCGCTCGCGAATCCTCCGTCGGAGCTCGTCTGCGGATTCGCAACCTTCTCGTTGTCGTGGAAACGGCCCT
>Ga0126384_10000717_pt1 | contig 18916 bp, 12 predicted proteins | sample PanSoiMetPlot_36_FD_92543 | JGI IMG/M metagenome (GOLD analysis project Ga0126384, IMG submission 92543) | Tropical forest soil microbial communities from Panama - MetaG Plot_36 | ecosystem: Environmental > Terrestrial > Soil > Tropical forest > Bulk soil | place: Panama | collected 2016-02-17 | reverse complement strand
GATTCGCTGATCAGGTGGTCAGGCCGCTCCTGCGCCACCTGCGCTGGCTCGGACGCATCCTGTCTCACCCGGTATCGTGCTGGCTTGCGGGTACGGGGGTGGTGATCGCGTGGCATGTTCCGCCAGTCTTCGAGCTGGGAATGCATTCGCAGCTCTGGCAGGCAGTGCAGCATGCGAGTTTTCTCGCCGGTGGACTTCTGTTTTGGTGGCCTGTCATCCAACCTTGGCCGGCAATTCCCCAATGGTCGCGGTGGTCCATTCCTCTTTATCTCTTTTTTGCCACCCTACCCTGCGACGCGCTTTCTGCATTTCTGGCCTTCTGCGGACGCGTCGTCTATCCATCCCACGCAGCCGCCGACCTCGCCGCCTCCGCCTTGCGTCTTCACGACCAGGAGTTTGCAGGCGCCTTAATGTGGTGCTGGGTGACGTTTGCATATTTGATCCCGGCAATTGGGATCACGTTACGCATTCTCGCTCCTGCCCCGGCGCCGGCGATCACGGCGACCAACGCCTCGTCTCGGTGATTCATGACCACGCTTGCGCCCGAGCTCCACGAGCCGTCTTCGGCTGATGCCAAGGTTCAGCAGAGCGCGCCAAGCCCGGATCCCTTGGCGCTGATTCTGCAGACCGCGACGCTTCCTGTTTGCCAATGCGGAGACGACAGAGCGGACCCTAAGAGGTGCAAATCGCGTTGCCGAATCCCTGGGCTACCGCACGACCTTGATTCCGCGCTGGGACGAGCTGACGCTCCTTCTCGAGGACAACAGCGGTTTCAAGATCGACGTCGCCCGAGTCGCACCCGCCGTCTCGAAGGCCTGGTTGCTGCAACCACCTTGCAACCACCCCCCTGGTGGTTGCAAAAAACGGAAAAACCCTGTGGAGCTAACCGGGATCGAACCGGTGACCTCTTGAATGCCATTCAAGCGCTCTCCCAGCTGAGCTATAGCCCCAGTGCCACTCTTCTTTACCGTGCCCGCTTCGTTTTTGCCCACTCGAAATCGGGCCGGCCAGTCAGCATAGCCGATTTTACCGTGCAAAAGCGGGCTCTGTACTTTTTGGACGCCTCACTCGTCCGAGTCGTCTCCGCCTTCGCGCCGATGAGACGGAGCGGGACCAAAGGAGATCCCAGGCTCCACCGGGACCTGGTTGACGCCTCGCCTCGAGAAGTCGCAAACCCCAGTGGGGAAGATTCCTTCCAAGCGGTCCAGCTCCTCGCGCGTGAATGAAACCGCGTAGTCGTTGAGGTCTATTGGCTTCAATTGACACTTGATGATGCTGGCCGAAAGCGGACCGCCAGCCACCTTGCGAGGGAAGGAGTAGGACGGCCACAACGTGTTGCACTGCGAGTCGGGCTCGCGGCTCCAGGTTTGGGGCTCCTCGATGAACTGCGGCGGCGCGTTGGCGTCGTAACATCCATCAGTCGCCTCGACGGGCCTGTTGCGAATCACTTTCTCTCGCAGGGAATGGCGTGAATGGTCATTTTTGATCGCCATCACCCATCGCGCCATCACGTCGAAGGCGTGGTTCAGGGGAACGCTGGTGGCAAGGTTTCCCCGCCAAAGGATGTGGTTTTCCGCGCTGCCGTTGGCCTCAATCAACCGTTGCCTGACCGCGAAGTGATGCCATTGATAGTGGTAGGCGGCAGCTTCGTTGTAAGCGCCGAAGTCGATGATCGGGATGGCCGCCAGTCCACCGCCTCCGCCGAGTTGCACGCCGGACTGGTAGACGCGCCGCAATGCCCCACGATTTCCCTCGGTCCGATTCGCGACGTAGTTCGCATCGTTGTCGTAGCCGCCGATGCCTTCGTTCAAGTCCAAGAACTGGGTCGTGTTGATCGCCCCGTCGTTCAGCGCCTTCAGGCCGTATTGCACGCCCACGTTATCGTAGGTGCGCAGGGCGAATCCGGTGCTTCGGTCCACTCCATAGATGTTCCTGGAAACGTCAAAGATCGTGGGCCGTGCTCCGTGCGGGCGAAGGGTCGGATCGTACCGAAGGTCCTCGGGAACAACCGTGTTCCACTGCGCTGCCGCATAGCCCTCCACGTCGACGCGCCCCACTATTGGATCGGTTCGTTGCGCCTGGTTCGCAGCGTCGTACCAAGCTTGCCGTCCCTGGTAGCCGCTCACCGCCACCTGCTGATCGATCGTGAATCCGTCCGGATTGGTAACAGTGAAGTAGTGCGTGAGCAGGTGGCCGTCTAGCGCGCTGTAGGCGATCTCGCCGGCGTCCGGGAAGGTGGCGCTGATGAAGGCGCCGTCGATCAAACCAGGGAAGGCATCCGCGACCTGAAGGCTGGTGTACGCCCCGCCGGAGCCGCCGGTGCTTAGCGTGAAGGTCGGAACGCCAAACGTCTTGATGAAGTGCTCCTTGCCCATCATTGCGCTCTCGCCCGCCACGAACGGGTTGCAGCTGTTGGAAGGATTCTGCAGCGTGTTGATGAACATCGCGTACCCTCGTGACAGGTACAGATCGCTGATCGGGTTCACCTGTTCATGGTCGCCTTGCGTATACCAGCCTCCGGGGCACCCCGCGCCGTGGATGGCGATCAGCTTTCGGTTCCATCCTGCCGGCGGAGAAAACGGGCTGACAGGCGGATCCGAGGTCGGATCGTGCAGGATTGTGTTCTGGTAAATGCCTCGGTTCATGGTGCCGGTCTCGACACGCACCACGTAGAAAACGGTCACGCCCTCGGAGGTTGTGGTCTGGTCGACGTCGGGTGGCAACACGCTCGGATCGGGCAGCGGCCTGAAGGTGCCATCCTCGGTCGATTTGTAGACGTAGTTCACGTGCGTCTCGGCGGAGCAATCCGTATCGATCGGCGGACCCAGCGTGGTGCCGTCGGGCAGGTGGAAGCTGTCGGTTTGACAAATGAACGGATGAAGTTGCGAACCGGGATGAACTTGCGGGCCGGAGATGATTGGCCCCTTGATGGAATAGTTGGTCAGGCGGAGAGTCCTTCTTTCTCTCCGACCTTCGACGGTAAGCGTATTCCGTCCAAGCGCCAGTCCCGTCACCAAACCGACCAGCGAGTTCGGAGCCGATCCCGGTTGAAATTCACCCGAGACATCGCGGCCGTTGAGCCGGATCGTCAGGTGATCGCCGCGACGGAAAGTGATCTCCAGCAAAGCGCTCCCGCCGCTGACCCGATCGGGAGCACCCGAGAGCGTGGTGATCGTCAACCCTTGCCCCTCGTCCGACAGCGCAGGGCCAACAGCACCCATGAGCAGTAAACCGAGCCCCCCGCACAGCGAGTGTTTCCACCACCCTCGCAGTTTCGTTCCCATGTTCCCTCCGGTCGGATTGCGACGCTCCTCCCCGCAGAGCGCCGGACGCTCGATACAACTTCAGGGAACACTTGCAATCGGGATTTGGTCAGGTGCTGTTGCGACTATTGAACCTCGAACAAAGCGAACCCCCAAGTCAGGCCCACGCGAAATTCGCCGATATTCACCCCGTCTTTTCGCGCGCCGCGAATTGCCGCGTCGAACGCAAGTTGTTCCGAGACGCGCCAGATTGCGCCCGCCAGCGCGGAGAACTGCCGACTGCCTTCGAATTCTTTGTCCACCCATACCTCGCTCACCGGGCGGACAGGCCAGGAGTAAGGCCCCTCGAGGATGATGCCACCGAAGAGATCCAGGTTATGCGCTCGCGACAACTCGACCTGGGCGTTGAAGTGCACCGTAGCCGCGCTCCAGCGCTGAGAGAAGATCCACCCACTGCTTAGGCCGACTCCAGGTTCGTCGTTGATCGTCGGCAACAGCACCCCGTTCTCGGTGGCAATGCTCAACCCACTCGCCCCCTGAAGGCTTCCGGATCTAATCACCCCTTTGACGAACACTCCGGTTTCGATCAGCTTAGGGCTGAGTTCGTCCGGTGGGCCCTCGAGAATGATGAGATGTCGACCCTGAAGAACCAGCTCCCAGTTCGCAACGAACCCGTAGTTGAGAATGGCGGACGGGGCAAAAAGCCCGCGGGTGTCATGGCTCCAAATGTAACCGACCGGGCCAAGCTCGAGCTCAATCTTCCCGGGCTCTGCGACATCGGCATCGGTGGAATCAAATGGCCGGTAGGCAAATGCCGTTGACGAGACGCAGACGAGTGAGAGCGGCAGGAGCGCAGCGGCACTTCGCTTCATCGACGGAAGGATCGCTCAAATTCAATTGAAAGAAAGATTTATAGGGACGGGCGAACCTTCGGGCCTGGCGTCACCGGTGACGTCGACGCTCACGGCGAAAGGCCGCCCGAGTCGTGGTGGCCGATGCGCAAGGCGCTGCGTGGGTCGCGGATTCAGCGGGTGCTCAAATTCTGGAATTCCGACTTACGCCGGTCATACCTTGAAAACCGTGCTGCTGGCGCCGCGCTGGCTAGAAGCAAATCGCCTGAGCCGCTCTGATTTTCTTAACGAAGTGTGCGCTTCGGTGTTGTGCCCCCCGCCCGGCTTTGCTTGCCTCGAGCCGCGCTTTCACCCGGAGGGGCAACTTGAAGAAAGCAACTTGGCGACGACTCACCATCGGTGTGCCAGTTTTTGCCTTGGCTCTGTGGTTGGGGCCTGAAAGCGTGGCCACCTCCAGCGCTGCTGGGAATTGCCTCGATGCCACGGTCAATTGGCCGATGTTTCATGGGGATCGAATGCGCACCGGCTGGAACTCCAGTGAGACGCTTCTCACTCCCGCCAACGTGGCCAGCGACCAGTTCGGCAAACTCTGGGACACCGGCGCGCTGGACAGCTACGGCGGGACTGCGGCCCATCTGTATGCGTCCCCGCTTTACATCGATGACGTGCTGATCAGCGCGCCGCCCTTCACCGGCCTGGATTTCAGCGTGGTGATCGCGGCCACGAGCAACAGCTACGTCTATGCCATCAACGCTTTCGATTGGAACGGCGTTTCGGCAGGCACCGTGCTCTGGAGCACGTTCTTAGGCGCTCCGGGTGGTGGCGTCGATGGATCGCGGTTGGGGATCTTGGGCACGCCCGCAATAGACTTGAACGCATCCCCTCCGGTTCTGTACGTGGCGTCTGATACCACCACCGACAGCGTTCGGGCCTGGCGGGTATTCGCGCTGGATCTCACCAGCGGCCAACTGCTGAGCAACTGGCCGCTGTTGGTCGACGACAGCACGGTGAGTCCGGTGAACCAGAATCCGACGGCGATGTTCCAGTCGCCAACCCGGATGTCCCAGCGAGGAGGACTCAACTTGAGCTGGGACGGAGCGCTTCTGTACGTGCCGTTCGGGGGTTACAGCGATCAAGCCGCGGGATGGATACTGGCCATCGATACCACCGGGCTGTTGGCCGGCACCGGCCTACCCAACATCATCAGCACGTTTTCTTCCGCCCCGGATACCGCCCCTCGAGCGAACGGCGGGTTGTGGGACTCGGGCGGCGCCACGCTGGACTTCGACGGCAACCTTTACGAGGTGACTGGCAACAGTCCGACCGGACCGGCCCCCCGAAGCTGGGGGCAGTCGGTGGTGAAATGGTCCCCTGGCATCCCGCTCCAACTGATCGGGACATATACCCCGTGGAACCATTGCCAGATGGACGACAGCGACATCGATCTCACCGGAAGTGGGGCGGTCGTGCTTCCGGACCTGGACCCGGCTACCACCTCCACGCCCTCGCTGATGGCGGTGGGTGGAAAGCAAGGAAACGCGTACTTGCTCGACCGAAATAACTTGCCGGGGTCGCTGACCTCGCGGCCTGCGTGCAACCGCAACAACCCGACCGCGGATCCCGCCGATGGTTCGCTGTGGGATCCGAACGCGGGCCGCAGCTACTACGGCGGAAATCCTGGGCCCCTTAACGTCTTCGGCCCGTATGGGGATTTCAATAACAACGGCAATTATGCCAAGGCCCGATCCACGCCCGCGTATTTCAGAGCTTCGGACGGAACCAGCTATTTGTTTTACACGGGCTCGACCAAGACCTGCGACACCTGCACGCAAGCGATTCCCCCCTGCGTTGCCCGAGTGAAGGTGAATACTCCAGGCCCAGGGCTTCCCGCCTCCCTTTCGCTCGATGCCTACAACAACGATCCCTCCGTCCTGTTCAAGAGCCCCGGCACTCCAGTCATCAGCAGCAGCGGATCGGACAACGCGATCATTTGGGTGCTTGAACCAAACGTCTATCGAGGGGATTCCCTCACCAACGCTCCGCCGCCGACTCTCTTCGCGATCGATGCGACCACGATGCAGAAGCTGTTCGCCAGCACCACCGCGCAAATCACTCGCCCCGGCGGCAAGTACAACCACCCGACGGTGGCCCGCGGAGTGGTCTTCGTCGGCAGCGATCGGATCACCGCGTTTGGACTGATGAGCGGAAATCAACAGACCTTGACGACGATCGCCGATACCTATGGGCGCGGCGGAACCTACGCTGACCAGAATTTCGGCGGCGGCGCGCAGATCAACGTCAAAACGAACAGCGATCCCAGCTTCAACCGAGACGCGTACTTCCAATTCGACATCTCCGCCCTGGCTACGGTGAGCAACGCGCGGATTCGCTTCTTCGGCAACACTGACAGCGGCGCCCCAGTGCCCTTTGCCGCCTACGCGGTCGCTGACGATGGTTGGACGGAGAGCGGACTGACCTGGAACAATCGCCCGACGCTGGGCAACGCAATCTCCGCCACAGTCACCGCGAGCGGCACCAGCGAGCTTTGGTACGAGTTGGACATCACCGCCTACCTTCAAAGCGAGCTGTCCAGCGGGCACACCCGGATGACCGTCGCGCTTCATGCCGACGACAACGAGGGCACGCGCATCAACCTTCACTCCAAGGAGAGCGGCTCGAATCCCGCCCAGGTGGTGTTCACCCCTTAGCCAGGTTCGCTCGGCGGCGCGCCCTTCCAACCACAGTCCGGCACTTAGGCGCACCTTTCCCGTGGCGCGCGTCGGTGTCGGTCCTCGCGCCGTCTCAGCGGCAACCTTGGTCTTTAGTAGATTGAAGCAGCGGCCACAGAGAGAAACTCTGACCCATCCAGGAGAACTTTCTTGGAGGCAAGCCATCGCTTCGGCGGAGTCGCCGGAGAAATTGTTCGACGTTTCGCGAAATTCTCGACGGCGCTCGTCATCCTTCCGGCCATCCTAGTGGTGTTTGTCCTGACGCTGATCGGCGGCCTGGTTTCGTGGTCGTTGCACCTGCCCTGGTGGCTCACGGTTTTTGTCTCTCAGCTGGTGATGTCTCCGGTAATTGGCAAGTCCGCCTTGGCCGCGCGCGAGGGCGATCTCGATGCGGGCTTTCTCTCGGCCTGGGACTTTCGCGCGGTGGCCGGCTTCGCGGCACGCTATGTGCTGTTGAGCGCGGCGTGGGGGATTCCGCTTTTGCTTGCGGGGAGCGCGCTCCTGTCAAGCGCTCTGTCGATGGCGTCCTCGATGAACCCGATGGCATTCCTGTCGGCAAGCGGTGCGTTGCACGTACTCGCGGTCGTGATTCTGATCGCGGCTGCCACGCTTGCGCCCGCTCTTACGTTGATCATCGCAACCAGGTCCGTATCCGTCCCCGAGAGTTTCGCCCCCGAAACCTGGCGATGGCTGCTCGACAGGCGCGGCGACTTGCCGGCATTTTTCGCGTGCACCATTGGCGGCATTGCGCTGTTTGCGATTCTTACCATTCCGCCACTGCTGCTGCTGGTGGCGCTGGCGCTTTCCATCAAGGTGCAATTGGGGGCCGCGCTGGCGTCGCTGATCTACGCGATGCCGGCGATTGGCGGCACAATTCTGATGGGCAGGTTGGCCGGTGCATTCGTGAGCGACGAACCAGCACCTGAGTCAGAAGAGGCCGCACCGGCATCGCCCGAGCCGCAGGTCTCTCACCCGCCGCTGCCCGTCAAAGTGCCTGCCGCGCAACCGGCTTCCCTCAACCTCGCCCAAATCGTCAAGCAGCTCGCAGCTACGGAGGATTCAGCGTTGCCTTCCGCTATCGCCGAGGCCGAAGCGCTTCGCGCCAAGAATCCATCGCATGCCGCTTTGTTGGCAGAGCTATCCAAACTCTACCTTCGGGCCGGCCGAGGCCCGGAAGCCATTGACACCGCCTCCGAGGCGCTGAGCCACGCTCTCTCCAGCGGCGCTTCCGGCGTGGCGCTCTCCTGCTACGCCGCGTTCCAGGCTCATCGGAAGGCCCTGAAACTGAAGCCGGCCGAGCTCGAGGAGCTTGGCCGGGGCCTGCTGGAACAGAAGAAGTTCGCGGACGCCGCCTGGTGCTTTGCCGCGAGCGCAAAGTTCGGTGGCGAGCCACTTCGAGTTCAAAAGGGGATCATCGCCAGCGCCGACGGAGCGAATAAGGCAGGCCAGTTCAAGGAGGCGGCTCGCCTCTACCAGTTTGTGCTGCAGAGCGCGCCGGCGCCGGCACACGCGGAGTATTGCCAGCTGATGTTGTCGGCGGTCCAGGCGAAGCAAAGGAAGGCCTCGAACGCCTGAGTCGCGGTCCGGTTTCGGCGCAGGATCAGGTGCCGGTCAAGACGCGCGGACGAAGCTCGGTGGCGATTGCCTCCACCTCGGCGGAGAGCTTGCTTCCCTCGCGCATCAGCTGCTGCTTGAGCCGCGACCGACTGCCCAATTGGAAAAAAATCTGGGCGTCGCGGATCACCTCTTGGTGATGTTCCACGAAGTAACGCGTGATCAGGGCTATCGGTAAGGAGAGCACCAGCGATGCCAATCCCCAGGGCCAGCCCCATTTCCAGGCACAGAGCGCCGCGAGCAACGCCGCCCAGATTGGGGCCAGGACCAACCCCGCCAAGAATTTCACCGTCGCCTCAACATCCTCTTCGACTTTGAGAGCCGACACGACCCACTGCGGGACGAAGTAAGGAATGACAAAGATCCCCAGTCCGAAGATCGCGAGCGGCAGCCCCAGAACCAGGATGGTCAGATTCCGCACCACAAACCTCGCCACGGCCATCGGGCGGTACTGAAGACTCAGATCTCGCGGGGTGGCGTTCACCACCGCGAGCCGCCCCTGGAACGAGAGCAACCGTTCCCGGATCGCTCGGTACCGATCTGGTTGCTCGGCGCGGAAAATCCGGAGCCCCCGGGCAAAGGCGCGCAGCCGCTCCTGGTCGGCCGGGCTGTCGCTGAGACGCCAGGCGTACAGCTCCTCGGCGATCCTCAACAGGGGCAGGTCGTCCCAGCTCTCCAGATTCAGGGTAATCCGTTTCAGGGCCTGGCCGATCTGAAGGGTCAGCGCTGTCACCGCGTTTGGGTCCTTTGGCGAGAATTCTTCGGCGCGCACCGAGATGGGAACGCCGACTTCAATGATCACCTCGCTTCGGAAGAGGCTCTTCTGCATGTAGGTCAACCCGACTGGGACGATGCTCACCGACGCGCCCTGGCTGCAAGCGCGCAGCACCATTCTGGCGGCCCCGCTCTTCAGCTCGCCGATACTCGGCTCCGAGTGGCTCCGACCCTCCGGAAAGAGCATCAGCGCCCCTCCTTGAAGCAAAGCTTTGTCCGCCGTCTCGAACAACGCATGGTTCTTGGCCATTTCGCTGGGGTCGTCTTGCTTGCGGTAGACCGGCAGCGCTCCGAGGCCCCTGAGTAGCTGACCGAGCACTGGGATCTTGAATAGCGGAGCCTTGGCCAGAAACGTCAAACGCCGTGAGCTGGTGATGAATACCAGGGCGGGATCGATGAGGGCGTTGGGGTGGTTCCCCACGTAAACAGCGGCTCCATCTGGTTCCACTCCTGCTCGGCGTACCGTCACCCGATACCAAAGGTAAAGGGCTGCACCCACCATCCAGCGTACGACTCGGTACAACACGCCCGCACTATACGACGCTGTCAAACCGATGGCCGGAGTGGCGTGGCAAACTGAGGTTTAAGGCGCGGACCTGGAGAATTGCTGCTCGTACCGCGCCTTGAGGGCGCTGAGCTCGCGTTTGTTATTGTTCGAGCGATAGACATTCATCAAAGCGCGCCAGCAGCCCTCACATTCGGGGTCCAGTTGGATCGCGCGCTCCAGATGCGTGCTCGCCGACTTTGACTGACGGACCGCCAGATCGATGAGTCCCAGAAGGTAATGCGCCTGGATGGCTTCATCATCGAGCGCCAGCGCACGCTCGCAGGACTTCTTGGCCTCGGCCAGATTGCCGCCCCGGTATACGAGCGCGCATTGGGCCACGTAGGGACCGGGGACGTCGGGAAAGGCTTTGCGAAGGGCGTCGACCGTTGGCTGAACAGCCTTTCGAGAATCCTGGTACATCCGCTCCTGCAGCTCCCCCAATTGAGTCATGAGCTCGCCTTCCTTCTCGGGCGGCACCTGGCCGGCGACGCCGAGACCCAGCCAACGACGAGTCCGCACCACCCATTTGTGGATTGCCTCTTCCGCATTGCGATCGTCGGCCCGCTTCGCGGCCTCCTCCGCCCAGGTCAGACATCCCGCTCTCTGATATAGGTTCGCCAGGTACGCCCAGGCGCGGGGCTGGGCAGCCAAATTCATCGGGCGTTTGGCTTCAACCGGTCTTGGAGCGGCTGGCGCGTTCGTCTTGCCCGCCTTTTCTTTCGGAGCCACTGCCCACGGAGGCGGCTCGGCCTTTCCGGCCGGGGGCTTCGTCTCCGGCGCCGTCGCGCCGGCTTTCCCGGTTGGCGCTTCGGCCTCGGTTTGCGTCGTCATGCGCTGGTGGACGTTCGCCAGAGTCTTCACCGCATTCGCGATCTCCTTGCGTGCCAGGTAGACCTCGGCCAGGTTGACCTGACTTGCGATGTCATCGGGCGCGACCAAAGCTGCGGCCTTGTCACACTGTTTCGTCGCTTCGGGTGCGACGGGCTTGATGGCCACTTCGGCCTGGCACGCCAAGAGTTGCACCTGCACGTCCTGGGGGTAGCGCTGAACGAGCGCGGCGACTTCGTCTCGCGCATCCGCGTAGCGACCCTTCCTCAGCGCCTCGTCGGCACGCGTGAAGTGTAAGGCGTCCTCTCCGGTCAAGTGCGTCCCGCCGACGGCCGCGACCGCCGCTTTCTCCATCTGCTCGACGTAGGTCTTGACCTGCTCGGCGCTTTGGGTGTCCCAGATGCCAGGAGGGACGCTGGCCAAGATCGGCTGAAGCTCGGATCCCCAGGCGTGCACCTCCGAATCGGCCAGTTGCTCGCGGCGCCAGTGGCGAAGTCCGATGGCGATCAGCTTGGTGGTGGACTCATCAAAGCGCTCCTGCTTCGTGTCGTAAACGGCGGAATTGATGAATTCCGGCGAGCGCGCGTGCGGAGCCCCAAGCGTGTGCGCCCACTCATGTAAGAAGACGGATGCTTGGCGATGCCGCCTGCGATTCCGGATCAACTCGTCCCGCTCGTCCTTCGAAAGATACTTGAAAGAGTTCTCGATCTCCGTGATGTCTTCCGCCCCGCGCAAACCTCGAACCACGAAGTGGCGCGCGAAGACGTAGGCCATCCCGAGTTGGTCCTGGGAAGCGTTAATCAAGGGGGACGAACCCACAAGACCCACCACCCAGTGGACTTCCCTGCCCGGATCCAGTCTGGCCAGCGAATCCAACGCGGGCGAGAGGGTGTCCTTGGAATTGAAGGTTTCCCAGCGGCGGATCGATTCGATGTGAAGCTTGGCGCCGAACAGTCCCTCGGTGATTGCGGAAGCGGCGGCGACCAGATCCTCCGCTTCCTTTTTCCAGTTCGCGCTTTCCCGCTGATAGTCTCGGTCGACGTAGATCCGAAGTTGATAGATCCCGATGGAACGCGTGCCATTCCCCGCCATCGCGGCTTCGTCCGGGCTGGCCTCGCCGCTGATCTTCGGCGGCGTCATTCGCTTCGCGCGATCCCGCTCTGAGTCCCAGGGCGTTCGGCAAGCAGCGCCCAGCACGAGAATGCCCAGGAGCAACGGGCCCAGGTGCCCCAGTTTGCCGCCGTCTGCCAGGCTATCCTCCAACGCGGGGCACCGAACCTTGCTGGTTGAGAAAGTCGCGCAGCACCAGGGCGCTGTTGTGAGAGACATCCCTGGCCGCGAAAACAAAGGTCACCGTGCCCCGTTTGGCCGCTTTGGCGAGTGGTGCCCACGCAATGGGATTTGCGCGAAGCTCCTCAATGTATCGGCGGCGGAACTCCTCCCATCGGTCCAGGTTGTGCCCATACCAGGTGCGAAGCTCGGGGCTCGGAGCCACTTCCTTCATCCACGCGTCCGCCGCGAGGGCGCTCTTCGTCATCCCGCGCGGCCAAAGTCGCTCGACCAGAATCCGCCGTCCGTCGCTCTTCGCGGAAGGCTCATACGCTCGCTTGAGTCGAATCACGATATGCGTCTCTCGAGGCGCCTTCTTCCGCTAACCAGTGCCTCTTCGATCAATTACTTCCGCTGAGGACGTTCTCCGTATACACCCTCGGTACTGGAGGAGGGATCGGATGAACGGCATGCAATCGTGCGGATCGGGATTTTTCTCTTTCATTTATATCTCGGTGCTGGTCCTTGTGGTGATCGCCCTGTGGCGGGTGTTCGAGAAGGCTGGCCAACCGGGATGGGCTGCGATTGTCCCCTTCTACAACCTGTACATCCTCTGCAAAATTGCGGGGAAGCCGGGTTGGTGGGTTCTTCTGATGTTGATCCCGCTCGTCAACATAGTGATCTTGCTGCTGGTGAAGATCGACTTGGCCCGCGCATTCGGGAAGGATACGGCGTTCGCTATTGGGCTTTGGCTTCTGCCGATCGTCTTCTATCCGCTGTTGGCGTTCGGCGACGCGCAGTATCGCAAGCCGGCGCCTGCCGCCGCGATCATTCAAAGCTGACACGTCACTGCGAGGCGACGCCAGCTCCAAGATTCGACCGCCATCAGTCACCTCCTCTTCGTCTGTAGCCCCGGAGGCGACAGAGAGTTTTCGACTGTGGCCTCCGCGTCATCAACTGCAACGCGCGCGGCGAGCTATCCGCGCGAAATGGCGATCTTGCGTCGGCCAGCGGTGGTGGGCACGCGCCTTGCTGAGCGCATCGCCACACTTCACGGCCGCACACTCCGCCAATTAACCGAGAGGCTCATGAGATCACCCATCCAAGCACCACTTACACGAATCGCTTTGACCTTCCTCACCATCGCTGCCCCGTCCGCAGGATTGGCGGCAACGCTCACCGAGTTTCAAATCCCCGGGTCACAGCCCGCGGACATCGACGTGGATCCAGGCACCGGCGACATTTTCTTCCTCGACCCGCCCAGCCAGACCATCAACAGGCTTTCGGGAGGGACGCTTCGGCAGTGGCCGACGGTGCCGTTTTGCCCGCTCGGGCCGACCGACAAAATCGCTGTGGCCAATACCCCGTTCTTGAACCCCGCCGTTTACTCCACCAGCATTGGCAGCGGCAGAATCTGCGTCTTCAACCCAAGTACGCCGCCTGCACCGAATGTCATCAAGTGGTACGACCTTCCGGGGATCGTCAGCAACCCAAGGACGCTGTCGGTCGACCCGACGACCGGTATGGCGTGGTTCTCCTCGTGGGCGGTCAGTGGACTGCCGGTGGTGGCATCGCTGGATCCAACAACCGATCTCATCCACCTTTGGGTGTTGCCCCCAGGCGTTGCGAACCCTTCAGATTCGGTCGACGGCCTGGAATTCGACTCCATCTCCAATCAGCTGTTCTTCAGTGTCGCGGGCTCATTGAATCAGATTTGCGTGATTACCAACCCTGGATTGAATCCCAGCCCGACGAATTGCTACCCGATGCCGTTCACAACTTCGGTGCCGATTCGGGTCAACTCCAGCGCCCAAGTCTACCGGATGGCGGGAGTGGGCCTCACCCGGATCGCTCGACTGGACACCGTCACCAACACCCTCACCCAGTGGCTGACACCCAGCCCGACGGACATGTTCATCAGCCCCGTCGACCCTCCGTTCTTTACCAGCCTCGATCCTGCGGCGAATCAACTGGATCTGTCGATTGCGGGTTCCGACAGTCTGGTCCCGCGCATCCCGTTCAACATCTTCAGCGACTTCGTTTCCGCGAACGACGGCATGGTCAGCCTGCCCTGGAATGACTCCGCGCCGACAACGGCCAGCAACCCGATGAATATGACGACCTCGGGGGCGATCATCAGCTGGTCGATGACCGCGGCCAGCTCCTCCGGCCCGGTCACCGTGGATCCGTTGGGAGCGGTGTGGATCTCCGAAACCGCGTCGGGGATGATCGGAACATTTCAGCCGTAAGGTGTGAGACCGCACACGCGGCTTCAAGACTGTTGCCAGGCCAAGCGAACCCCGCAGAGTGCCGAGCTCGAAGCCGGCGACCGCGTTGCGGCCGGCGCAACAGTTCTCTTCGAGCAGTTGCAATCCAGCAACGAAGCTTGGGAGCACAGTGCCGCTCAACTTCCGTAAATCCAGAGGAAATCCCCGTTCGACAACCGTGGAAGGGGCTTTGCATTTAGTGCGCCGCAAACTCCGGGGCCAAATGGATCGCGGCCCTGCTTGCCATAGAGGAAGAACATGAACCGCACTTCATTTCTGGCTTTGGGACCATTGTTCGGCATCGTCCTCGCGGTTGGATGCGGAGGACAAGACACGAGCGGCGAGAACCTGCGCTCGTCCGACGCCGGTATGCCGCCGAGCATCGTGGCGCAACCGATCAACCAGATAGTCCACGCTCCTGGGACGGCTTCGTTCTCCGTGGTCGTCGAGGGAAGCCCTCCCCTGACCTATCAATGGAAAAAGAACGGGACGGACATCGCCGGAGCTACCTCGGCAAGTTACACGACGCCGGCCACCACCAGCGCGGATAACGGAGCGGGGTTTACGGTGGTGGCGCGCAACAGCGCGGGGACCGCGACCAGCAATCCCGCGACGCTGACCGTCGAACCGCCTCTTCCCTCCGGTCTGTACGCCTACGTAGCGAACGAGGCGGACAACAAGCTTTCTGCGTATTCGGTGAACAGGACAACTGGCGCGCTCAGTGCGCTCAGTCCAGCGACGTACTCCACCAGCAACCAGCCGAACGGGGTTGCGACCGCCCAGGGCAAGTTCCTGTACGTGGGCGCTCCCACGAAAGTCGACGCGTTCCGGGTCGACCTCGCCACGGGCGCGCTCGCGGCCATTGCCGGGTCTCCCTATAGCGTTGCCAACTCTGGTGGTTCGGGAATCGCCGTCAGCCCCGATGGAAACTTCCTCTACCTTGGCGGCTCAACACAGGTGTACTCGTTCCAAATCCATTCCGACGGTACCTTGACCGCCGTCGCCGGATCTCCTTTCACCACAAGTGGCCACTCCATTCACCGACTCTCCACCGCAGGAAATTTCTTGTTCGGAACGTCGGGGAGCACCGTGCTCGTTTTCCGCGCCGCCGCCGGCGTTCTCACCGCGCCGGATGCCCAGAATCAAGCGCAGGCGGTCTACGACTTCGTGGCGACCCCGGACGGGCACTACGCGTATGGGGCGGACTATTACGCCGCCGTTAAAGCCTACACCGTGGACCCGGTCACCGGCCTGATGACCGTCCAGGCGGGAACGTACACCGCCGAAACCGGGTTCAGCACTCGGGGCGCGGTGGTCAGTCCCAACGGCAGGCAGTTCTACGCGCTCAACCGCGGCGGCGACGTCACGCAGTTCAACATTGCCGCGAATGGCTCGCTGAGCCCCAACAACGGGACCATCGTGAACACCGGCCTCAACGAGAACTTTGAGCACATCGTCATGGACCCCGACGGCAAGTTTGTCTACTTGACCAACAATTCAACTCCACCGCACAACTTCATCCTCGGTTTCACCGTCGATGCCACCACCGGCGCGCTCACCCAGATGCCCTCCGCGACACTGGCTGGAGCCAATGAGCAAGGAATGGCGTTCATTCGCGTTCCCTGAGCGTTGCTAGGTCGCGGGTAGGCGAAGCGACTGCCTAGGCCACACGCCCGATGACCCGGAAATTCCGCCCGACCGTTGAGAAGAGTTCTCTGCGCTGAGAAATGTTCTCAACGCTTTTCCTTAAAAAGCTCGTCCGCCGAGGGTTGACCGAGGCAATTGCCAGCGCGCGTTGAGAAGATTTTCTGCCGCAGAAAGTCTTCTCAACGCGTTTCTTGCTTGGCGATCTCTTGAAGATCAACCCCTTGCGTAGGCCGCACGTGGAAGTTGAATAACTTCGGCCGGCGTCGCGTCCGTAAAGTCACGGATGCAGACAGTCCATCGGCGCTCGCACCAACTTCGCGGGAGCATTCGTGGGAGGCATGCCATGGCGCAAACAGTCCCTGGGCCGGAGGTTGACCCGAATCGGAATACGCCGCTTACCCTTGAGCACGCGCGTGAACGGCTTCGGTTTCTGTTGGCGGGGGGCGAACGCAACGCATGGGAGATTGGGGACCTGCTCAACAAAGTTGAAATCAGCGGCCTTGTATGGACAGCCGGCTACCGAACGACCAAAAGTTGGGTTGAGTACAACGTCCCCGCGGCCAAGGACAAAGTGAGCAGCCTCTACCGGTATGCGGTCGTGGCCGCCCAATATGCAAAGGCCGATGTCGACAAATGGGGCACCGGGAAGCTCTATTGCCTCATGATCCACGATGGAGAAACTCGCCGGTTTGCGCATCGAGGAGATCCGGCGGAACGGGAAATCCAGCTGGTTCAGGCGGACGGCTCGATTGCCGTAAAGAAGTTCCGCGATTGTACTTGCCGGGAGCTGCGATTGTCCCAGCGTCGCAAAACCACTTTGCGCGAATCCGAGCCCGGGCCAGGTGACCAGCGTGAAGAGCAAGACTGCTTGCAATCCATCCCGCCAGCGCCGGATCAGTCAATGGAGTTCTTGAAGGCGCAAGTGGCGAACGTGGCCCGAAGAAGCCGGAAGTTGCTTTGGCCATTCACCCGCGCCTGACGACTAGCTTGGCCTTCCCCACCCCACGCCCGAGACGTCGAAGGCCGTCCACGGAACCTCGAGTGTAGCGACCTCCTAATTGCCCGGTTGGTTCGGCTGCCGCTTGCTCTACTGAACGAGGTTGGGAGTGCCGGCGTCGTACCTCGCCTTCGCCGGTAACGTGTACGTCGCCCCGTTGATCGGATCTACCCACGGCCACGGGTAGTCTCCAAAGAACGCGGGGCGGCCGGTAAGATAGAAGGACGCCGGGATGTCCACCGGGCCATTTACCCAAACCACGTCGTTGGTGACGTTGTCCCAGTTCCCATCGCGATAGATGTGGGCCAGGGCATAGCCGTTGTCCCAGTTTCCTCCGCTGCCGCCGTAGTTGTTACCCAGCTGGTAGATCGGCCTTCCGTTCCGAGAGAAGGGGGTCGTCTCGTAGACATTGCCTCCCTGGAGCACGTTGCCGATATACGCATGGTAATGCGTCCAGCCGTCCATACCGACCGCGCGGAGATTGGAGTTGGTAGCGCCCGACGAGTTACGGCCGCTGGCGTAGTTGCGAAGATGGGTATGCCAACCGGAATTACCGTGAGTGGTGTCGCCGCCGAGGTTCACCGTCCAGTTCCCCTCAATCAGATCGTGATGGGTGAGGTTGGCATGGCAATCATCGATGGCGTTCTCCTGCCATCCGGGGCTGTTCCAGATCACCGCCTCATCCACGTAGTTGTAAGCGATGACATTGCCGCCGCCCGTTGAATTGAGAGCGAGCGGCTTGTTGTTGTTCACCGAGATGTTGTTCTCGAGCAGACACGCCGAGGACCCGACGCCGACCACCAGCCCGTAAGCCTGTCCACCCGGGTTCTCGTCCGTCGATCCGTGCGCATAGGAATCGCGGATCACGCATCGATAGCCGCGCCCGATGCCAATGTTGTAGCCGTACTTGCCGGGGTGCGCGGGATCGGGAGGGTTCGTCCACCTCTCTCCGTCGGCCTCGACGTTCTTCGCCCAAGAGTAGGCCATGTAGCTGAACACGATGGAACCGCCCGGGAAGCCCCACAGGTTGTTGCCACCGGCGACGGCGATGTTTTCGAGCCCGCACCAGCGATTACCCACGGGAATGGAGTCGGTGTTGAGCGGAACCGTTCGCCAGACTTGCGGAGACATCGAGAGCGGGAAGTCGATGTTGAGCGGATCCCGAAGGCTGATGACGTTGCCGTTGATATCGGTGATTTCAGTCGCCTGCATCGTCGAGCGCCACCACGGCACCGCGGTCCGCGCCGCAACATTGGCGGAAGGCAGATCCGTCACCCGGGGCATCTGCGGCGCTCCGGTGCTGGGACCATTCCAATCGTAAGTCGGTTGCCGCTTGAAATACTGGCCATCGTAGTACCAGAGGTATCCACCATTGAGGGTCGCGGGCCCTTCGGGTACGGGATCTCCGTCGACGTGATCGATGGTAATGACGTCGCCGACGACGTAAGCGCTCGCGTCCGCGACTTGAATGGTGGTATCGCCCCTGAAGGCGTCGGCGACCACGTCCTGCACGGCAAAGTCCGCGTTGGAATGCCCGACTCGGTGTCCGAACAGGATGACGGTGCCGTAGTTGTTGATGGTCCCGTTTGCCGCGATGCGCGTCGTGTCCGCGCCACTGCCTCGGATCGTGACGTTGTCCACCTTTACGTAGATGCCGATCTGATCCGATCCGCTCCCCGGGTAGATCTGCGGGTTCACGTAGTAAGTCCCGCTGTTGAGAAAAACGATTTGCCGATTGTGGGGCGTGGCCGCTTGACCCGCCGAGTTGATTGCCGCCTGGAAGGCCGAGGTAAACGCCGCTGCATTGTCCCTGCCGGCGAGCCCAGGATTCACCGAGTGCCCACCATACGGATCCCCGGGCGGAAGCCAAACCGTTGCCGGGCGCACGGGATCATCGTCGGGGGGAATTCCCCCGGGAATGCCTGGATCCCACACGGTACGAAACAGCTCCGGCAAAATGGATTCATCGATCACGCCGATCGCCGAACGAGCGCGCCCAGCCTTCAAGGACACCGATGAGGACCGATCGGTACACGCTGAGCCCCACACACCCCAGGCGAACGCCATGAGGGTGACAATCCTTCTCCGCATTTTTACCCCCCGCCGTCGTGAGCGATTCCAAATGCGCGG